>Ga0070709_10000215_pt1 | contig 37346 bp, 30 predicted proteins | sample LARL51metaG_FD_65449 | JGI IMG/M metagenome (GOLD analysis project Ga0070709, IMG submission 65449) | Corn, switchgrass and miscanthus rhizosphere microbial communities from Kellogg Biological Station, Michigan, USA - LAR L5-1 metaG | ecosystem: Host-associated > Plants > Roots > Rhizosphere ... | reverse complement strand
ATCCAGGGCGGCGGCGCGGGCGCGCACGACGAGTGGGACGACAAGCTGGTCGAGAGCCTGAGGCGAGAGCTCCGGGGTGGGTACGAGGTCCGCTACCCGCGCATGCCCGACGAGGACGACCCGAGTTATGCCCGGTGGAGCGCGGCGATCCGGCGGGAGATGGCGGACTTGGACGACGGCGCGGTCGTGGCCGGCCATTCGGTAGGCGCGACAATCCTCGTCAATGCGCTCGCCGAGCACCCGCCGGAGAGAGGGCTCGGGGCGATCGTGCTCATCGCCGCTCCGTTCGTCGGCGAGGGCGGCTGGCCCGGGTCCGAGTTCGAGCTGACGAGCGAGCTCGGCGCGAGGCTGCCGCCAGGTGTGCGGGTGCATGTCTTCCACGGACTCCGGGACGAGACCGCCCCGCCTTCGCATGCCGACCTGTATGCCTCGGCGATCCCGCAAGCGCAGGTGCACCGGCTGCCGGGGCGGGATCATCAGCTGAACAACGACCTGAGCGAAGTGGCTGAGGCGATCCGTATCAGCAAACCAAGGCCCGTCACCCCTACGTAGAGCCGGCCCCACTTTCAAACCAGCGGCTGAGCGGGCATACCCCGCTCAGCCGCACAGTCGCGCCAGAGCGCCCGGCGGCATGTGCGGAAGACCTGCCAGCGCGGCCCGCGCCGCCGGGTTTGCGGGTGCGCAGATGAGCCGGTGTTGACTTATGAGGTTTCCCGGAGGGTCCAGCCGTCCATGCCCATCCAGGCGCCGGAGAAGTCGAGCCTGCCGCCGAGCTGGTCGTGCGGGGTGCTGGTCAGCCGTGGCCCGTTGAGTTCCATCCAGTCGCCGCAGGGGCGCATGCGGGCCAGGCCCGGGCCCATGTTCTCCAGCGTGATGCCGCCGAGGGCGGTGATCTCGGTGGTCGAGCCGAAATTCTGGTCCATGGTGGCGTCAGGGCCGAAGGTGTCCGCGCCGACGCCGATGGCGCCGTGCTCCCACAGCCATTTGGTGGAGGTGGCGCTGAACCCGGGGACGTGGTCGTAGTAGTCGTTGTAAGGCCCCGGCACCTGCCGGTTGCCCAGGTGGTAGAAGCTGGACAGCCCGGTGTAGAGCACCACGTAGGAGTTCTGCGGGATTGCCCTGCACCCGGTGTGCCGTAGCCAGCGCTGGATGTAGCGGGCCGTGATGAAGAAGTCGCCGTTGCCGTGGCGGGCCAGGATCAGCGGCTGGACGTTGATGACCAGCAGCGGGCGCAGGCCGAAGAATTTCTCGGGCAGGCGGCCCAGGCACGGCTTGCCCTCGTGGAAGTGGCACGGGGCGGAGATGTGAGTGCCGGTGTGGGTGCCCAGCGACTGGATCTGCTCCAGGGTGTAGCCCGACCCGTGGCGGCACCGCGGAATGCTGGGGTGGGCATTCACGCAGTTCCACAGCTGCCACTTGAATTTGGGATCGCCGGGGAAGATGGGCGCGTTGTCGCTCAGCGGCTGGCCCAGGAAAACCTGCTGCGAACGGGCGGGGTTCCGCGGGTCGACCTGCGCGTAGCCGCGCGGGATCCCTGTCGCCTGCTGTGTGTGGTCGCCAGCGCTCGCGCCCACCGCCGAGTTCATGCCCACCGCCATGCCGACTGCCAGGCCAACGGCAACGGCACTGACAGCGAGCGCGTACAACTTCCCCTGAGGCCGTATTTCCTGCATAACGGGCTCCCTCCTGACTTTGCGAATAAACGCGGCGCAGCGGCCGCCTCGGCGAGTCAGCGCCCGCCGCCTGCCGCATCAACCGCGACACCAATCGGCCCGGCCTGGGGCCTGACGAGCGCGCCCGCGACCAGGACGGTCGGCGTCGCTTCCACTCCCAGCGCGGCGGCGCGCGCAGTCACATACGGCGGCCAGTCCAGATACGGTGCATCAGACACGCAGGTGGTGAACGCCGCGTCGTCCAGCCCCACGGCCCGGCCCAGGCCGGCCAGCTCGGCATCGGTCAGCCCCGGCCCGCCCTCGGGTGGCTGGCTGACGAACAGCGCGTGCGCGTACTCGACGAACCGTCCCCGGTCAGCGGCGCAGCCCGACGCCGCGGCCGCGCGCGTGGAGTAGCTCGTCGTCGACGCCTCATCCAGGAAATTCATGGGATGGTAGACCAGGCTGACCTGCCCGCCGGACACCAGGTCGGAAAGCGCCGGCCCTGCAGACAGCTCAAACCGCCGGCAGAACGGGCACAGGAAGTCGATGAAAACATCGACGCGGACCGGGCCGCGCCCCACCATTATCCCGTCGCCATCCCCCGTCGCGCCGGCGGGAAGGCGGCTCGGGACGGTCAGATCAGTCATAGATCGCTCCAGTAAGAACTCGGCAGCGCGCACCGTGCGGCAAGGTGTGCCGCCGGCTGCGGCCACATGGTCATTGTCGTCCGCCGTCGTCAGCGGCGGATGCCCGGGCGTGGGCGTGTGGTGCGGGGCTGCGCGATAAATGGGTGGACCGCATGCCCGTGATTATGCGAACGTGGTCTTGGTTGACACCCACCAGCGACTGGAGCAGGGCAATGCGAGGCCACGAATCTATCTGCCGCAAGGGTGCGGCAAGGTGCCCGCTCTTTGAGTCCGGGGTTGTCGACGGCCAGGGACGCGCCAGCTAGACGCGGCGCAGAACGGCCCGGCGATATCGGCTTCCTAGCCGGGCGTCGCGAACCATTCGGCTGCTGCCCCGGTGATCTGTCGCGGCCGGTAGTTCACGTTCTCCGGCGCGCCTGATCCGCAGCTTCGCGGATTCGAGGACCCCCGGCTGGCGTGAGGCACCGATTTAGCGCTTGCCCTGCTGCGGATGCCTGGCCGCACATCGTATCGCTACGAGAGCTCGCCTGCCGTAGCGGCTGTGTGCCGCTGAATTGGCCAGCAAATCTTCACGATTAGCACGTATAAGGAAAAAAGATGATTGAGACGGAGATCCGGCCGGCCGGGCCTGCCCTTGCCGCCGGGGACGGTGCGAACGCGGCCGACAGCAGCAAGAGCCGCCTGGCCATGCGCCTCTGGACGTTGCTGCATGCCCAGGCGCTGCTGCGGGGTACGATCGGCGGCGCCGGTAGCGCCTTGAACGCAGAAGATGACCGCTGGCGGCTGGCCGCTCACCGCGAAAGCGCACATCGGCGATGACCCACTCCCTCGCGTGGTGGAGCTGCTGGGGCCTGGCGGGTTAGCGGAACAGCCCGGAGATGAGATTGACCGAGCCCGCGACGATGACCACGCCGAACACGTAGGACAAAAGGGCGTGGGCGAGCACGGTGCGCCGGATCTGGGGATCGCGCAGGGTGGTGTCGGACACCTGGTAGGTCATGCCAATGGTGAACGCGACGTAGGCGAAGTCGCGGTAGCTGGGATGTTGCTGCCCGTCTTCGGTGCCGAACTCGATGCCGCCGGGCGTGGAACGGAAGTGCTGATCGGCGTAGCGCAGGGTGTAGACGGTGTTGATCAGCGTCCACGACAGCATGACGGTCAGCACGGCGGCCACGATCAGTAGCGCCCGCGGTGCACCGCTGTGCTGCCCCGCCAGGTGAAGCGCGTAACCCGCGCCGAGGAGGCTGGCGACGCTAGCGCCCAGCAGCAGCGTCCTGGCGGAGCCTTCGGTCTGGTCTTCGCGGCCAGCGAACTGCGCCGCGCGTGCGCTGTCGGCCCGGATAATGATCGGCCAGGTGGTCAGGAGGAAAGTGAGCGCGGCGGCGTCCCAGCCTCCGGCCAGTGCCAGGCCCCAGGTCACGAACGGCAGCAGAACAACAGCGACGATCAGCCCGGCGCTGAGCACCGTGAGCGCACGCCGCATGGCGAGGGCATGCCAGCCAAGCCAGCGGTGGTACAGGGTGGGTGCTGGGACGCCGGTCATCGTCTGAGTGTTCCCCACGTGCCCCTGGCGTGTCATTCCCTGGCCGCCGGGCGGGGCCCGCAGACCAGCGGGCCTGCGAGCCCCAGTACGGTGCCACCGGCTGCCAGATCGGCGGCTACTCGCGCGCTATGAGGCGCGGCGGTGGTGTTATGCTCCCTCGCCGACTTGGTAGATCTCGTCGGCTACGAGGCCGTGCGCATCGCGGTGGACGGCGGCCGCGGTGCCGGCGTCGGGTGCGTCGACCAGGCAGAAGACTTTGCCCTCGGCGTGGCCCACCCAATAGCGCAGATAGCGGACGCCGTACCGGCCCTGGATCTGTAGGTCGGCGGCGTGTGCCTTGGCAACGTCGTCGATGGTGACCGGGCCGCCCAAGGTGTGGACGTCCATGAACAGTGGCATCGGTTGGTCCTCTCTCAAGGCTTGCGCGGGCCGGTTGCCCGCAGGCACAGCAAAGCCCTGGCCCGCCCGGCGGCGCATCGGGCATGTTCCCTACTTTTGGGTGAGGATCCCCTGCTGGCGGGGGGCCGCCGTAGGAACGACAGCGCCGCTCGGGCGCGATATCGACAGGCAGCCGCTTGCCTGCGTTCAAAGGGCGACCAGCAGGAGTTGGCTGGTCGCGGCTACGGCACGGCCGAGAGAGGCACGGAGGAGATCACCGGCCACCGGAAGATCCCGGGCCTCCCACAGGGCCAGCGCAGTGTCCCAGGCGATCTCCCGGGCCTGGTTGAGATTCCAGTTGGCGATCAGGTTGATTACCGCCTGCAGGTGCTGGTCGGCGGCGAGGATGGCGCCCGACTCGAAGGACTCGCGTGCCGATTGCTCGGCGGCGTCGAGCACTTGATCGACCTTCTCATAATCGTCGCGAAACACCGTGGCGGTCGGGGCGAAGGACAACTCCGCACACGTGGTGGCGATGGCGAGGGGCAAGTCGTGGCTGATGTGGGTGTTCATGCCCGCCAGGGCGAACTGCACGGGTTCGATGCCGGCCTCGGCGCGGCTGTTCAGCAACGGCTGCCAGGCAGCCGGGGCAGCCGAGGGCTCCCTGGCGTCGGCGGCGGCGAAGTACAGGTCGGCGAAGACCAGGTCGAGATGGGTCATGGTCACCGGATCGCTGAAAAGGCCCTGCGACAGCCCTTGCGCGATTTGCTGCATGACTCCGAGGTACATGTGGTTGAAACACCCCAGCCCGTCACCGGCAGGCAACGCCTCATCCAGCGCCTCCATCCGGGCTATGGCCTCAGCTATGGAGATGATCGGGCTGTCCTGCGACGTGGATGGCGCGTTCATTCTGACCTCCGGCCCGCTTGGCCGCGATCGCCGCACACTCTTCGGCACGAAGGCCTGGCGGGCAGCGCGCCGTAGGGCCAGCTACAGCAAATGGTGCAGGAGGACCTTCCTCCCGGTAATGAAGAGCAGGCAACGCTGACCGTGATACGCCGAACGGCCAGTGGACGCACCCGGGATCTCGTCTCCACAGCTACCGTGGGCGGCAGCGATGCTGGCCACAATGGCGGCTCGGTGCGCGGGCTCGGGCGGGAGTAGCCTGCAGGGATGAGGCCGGACGTGGACTACCTGGTTCACCTGGCTCAGGAGTCCGCGCGCTTTGCGGAGGTCATCGCGGAGGTTCCGCCAGATACCCGGGTGCCGTCGTGCCCGGACTGGAGCGCCGATGACCTGCTGTGGCACCTGGGTGAGGTGCAGTGGTTCTGGGGCACGATTGTGCGCGAGAGGCTCACCGGTGAGCAGGCAGAACAGCGGAAGCCTCCGCGCCCAGCCGGGCGGGCGGGCTTGCTGGCGTTCTACCGGCGCGCCAGCGGTGATCTGAGTGAGGTCCTGGCTGCCGTCCCGGCTGCTGCGCCGGCCTGGACGTGGTCCCAGGATCACACCGTGGGATTCATCCGCCGCCGCCAGGCTCATGAAGCCCTGATCCACCGCGTCGACGCCGAATTGGCCGCAGGCAGCCGCAGCCCGATGGACCCGCAGCTGAGCAGCGACGGAGTCGATGAGGTGCTGCGCATCATGTATGGCGGTGATGTGCCTGAATGGGGCACGTTCACCTCGAGCAGCGGCGCGGTACTGCGGCTGCAGGCTACCGACACCGGGCAGTCGTGGCTGGTCACGGTGGGCCGGTTCACCGGCACCGACCCTGGAGACCAGGCCCGGTACGACGAGCCCGGCATCCAGGTCACCAGCGTCCCGGGCACCGGGGCCGCCGCCAGCATTCGCGGGACCGCTGCCGACCTCGACTGCTGGCTGTGGCGCCGGCCGTCCCCGATGGCAGTCGAGCGTTCCGGCGACCCCGATGTGCTCAGCGCCTTCGAGTCAATGATCGCTTCCGGCATCGCCTGACAAGGCCCGGCACCTGACAGGGCGGTGCAAGCTGACAACTCCTGTCCCGTCTCAGCGTGACCGTGCCGCGCAGATCATCCCGATCTGCACGGCACCATTCAGGCAGGAACAGAGCGACCGCGAGTGTCGTGCGGGCTCGACGGTCGAAGGTCTCGTCCACGGCTTCGTCAGCTAGCGGTCCTCAGTGCCCCGAGGCGCAGGAGCTGCCTGGCGACCGGCAGCGCCCGGTGGGAGTCCACCCCGGGCAGGAAGTCGCCTGCCGGGAACGGGACCGTGGTGCTCGCTGACCGCAACGCAGCGGCGGCGGCTTCCGCCATGGCGACCGTGTTGCCGAGGATCGTCACCTTGGCCGTGCCGTCAGCTGCCTCATGGAACGTCGCGGCGCCGTCGACGGCCAGCAGTTTGGTATCGGCGTCGATGCTGTCTGCCGCTGCCATTTCCTGGAAGAGCGCGTCTTGCCGCACGCCACGGAAGGAGCGCCCGTCGCGCCGGGCACGCTCGAGTTCCGCGGCGGTGTCGACGGTGCGGAGCCTGCCGATCAGCTGCTCGATTTTTGAGACCATCTCTTCAGGCGAGGCGTCATCCAGATACGGGGTGTCCCAGAATTCGGGGCCGTTGTGAAGTATGTCCTGGACCGCCGACAGCAAATGGTGCGCCCACATGCGCGGGCCCGCGACGATGGTCAGGTGCAGGGATACGCTTTCCTCCGCCGCGGCGCGGTGCGGGGTGCTGTGCGGGATATAGAGCACGTCGCCCCGCTGAAGTGACAGGTCGAGATCGGGCTCGGGCAGCGAGGGGAAGGAGGCCTTGTCGTCTCCCGCCCGTCGCACCTTCGGTGTCGGCCAGATCTGCCACCGCTTCGTTCCCTCCAGCTGGACGACATAGACATCCGTCGGATCGCTGTGGACGGCCCCCCGCTGGCCCGCTGGGGTCAAGAACGCGACGACCTCGCTCTTGGCAGCGAGCCGGTCGGTCATGCTCCGTGCCAGCGCGCGCAGGTTGGGACGGGTGAGGTTCAGCCCGCTGTGAATCAGGGTTTTCCCCGCGCGGAAGTGGGCGTAAATTTTCCCGGGATCGATCGCGTCATCGAGCGTCTTGCCCTCGCGCCTCATGTCCAGTCGGCTAGTGAGCTGCTCCCCGATCGCTGGCACGCCATTTCCCAGCATCCGGGACAGGCTTGACCGCACGCCTTCTTGATGAACTATGTCGTCCATGTCGGCGATCGACAGGATCTGCCGTGGATCTCCGCTGATGCCGCCCGGCCGGTAGAGAACTCGCTTGTTGAAGTATGTTCGGAAGAATTCCTCTTCGTCGCCGACGATGTCGGTAAAGCTAAGCACGCGTTTACTCATGGTAACCCCAGATCGGCCGCCGGAAGGAACCGGGGCGCCCGTCCCGCTATGGCCGGGCGCCCCGGTCGTTCAGTTAAGGAATGTGATGGCACACTTCCTGGTCAGGCTCTTCCGCCTGGCAGTTGATAAGCGTGAACTCCATTTCCTTCGACCCGTCGTCGAACACTATGATCACCACCTCTCCACACGATCCCGGTGACGCACCGACTGTGGCAGCCAGGACTGAAATGGCGCTGAAACGGCGCTGAAACGGCTGCTGCGCGCGGAAGAAGCCTGTACCGCTGCAGAACTCGATCCGCAGGCTCTGAGCTGCGGTTTGGCGCTGTCGGCTGGTCCTGGCGAGATCGCGGTCCATACCTGTCCGCCTGTGGGCTGACGTCGGTCAGAGCGGTCTTCTGCCCGGCGCCAGGCATCCTCATCGCATGTGAAGCGCCGCTGCGGGGCATGCGAACCGGCCGGCGGATACCATCGGTCCGGTCGAGCCCGATCATCGGGGTGAAGGCTGGCTGGCAGGCACGGCGCCAACCAAAGGATGAATATGGACCGCGATCCTCTGTCCGATGACCGCCCCGGGACCGAGCGAGTATCGACTGGGGTGCTCCCGTCCGATACCGACGTGCAGGCCCTCGTCACTGCCGGCTATGAGCGCTATCGCGATCTCGGCGAGGGGGCCGTCGCGGACTATATTCCTGCCCTCGCGGCGGCGTCGCCCAGCGCCTTCGGCGTATGTGTTGCCGGGGTTCACGGGCGGCAATTCTCAGTTGGCGACGCTGACCAGGAGTTTGCCATCGAGAGCATCTCCAAGCTGTTTGTCTTCGCCCTGGTTTGTCACGCCCTTGGGCATGAGGAGGCGCGCCGGAAACTGGGCGTCAACAGCACCGGGCTGCCCTTCAACTCGGTGATGGCCATCGAACTCAACGCCGACCGCACTATGAATCCCCTGGTCAATGCCGGTGCCATGGCCACCACAAGCCTGGTGCCGGGCACGACTGCCGACGAGAAATTCGCGACCATCATCGCCGCGATGTCGCGGTTCGCCGGGCGGCAGCTGGTGATGGATGAGGGCGTCTACGAGTCCGAGACGGCGACCAACGACCGCAACCGGGGCATCGCCCACCTCCTCGATGGCTACGGCCGTATGTACTGCGACCCCAATCTCGCCACCGACGTCTACACCCGCCAATGTTCGGTACGGGTGAGCGCGCGGGACCTTGCCGTGATGGGAGCCACGCTGGCGAATGGCGGAGTGAATCCGGTCACCGGCGAGCAAGCCATCGAGACCCACTACTGCAAGCGAGTACTGGCCGTGCTGGCCACGGCCGGGCTCTACGAGCATTCTGGCCAGTGGCTCTACGACGTGGGCCTGCCCGGTAAAAGCGGGGTCTCCGGAGGCATCGTGACCGTGTCGCCGGGCAAGGGCGGCCTCGGCACCTTCTCCCCGCCGCTTGATGCCGCAGGCAACAGCGTGCGCGGACTACGCATCACCAGATACCTCTCCGAAGCGCTCGGGCTCAACCTCTTTGCCTCGGCTCCCGCCACCTGAGACCACCTCGAGGAACCCGGGCCCCGCTCACGCCTAAACGCCACTTGGCGCCGGTCACTCGCCCGCCGTCAGGTGGTTTTGGACTGGCTGAGTTCCACGAGGTGGCCATCTGGGTCCCGTAGAAAGCAGCGGACCTCCGTGCCCCAATCATGCGGCGCGGTCAGGAAGGTCGCCCCCCGCGACCGGAGTGCCTCATAAACCGCCTGGCAGTCAGCTACCCGCAGCGTCATGGCATGACTGACGCGGTCCACATCGGCAGGCGGCGCGAAGACCACCGTGGGTTTGTCGGCGGTCGGCCCGCCCCCGCTGACCAGCAGCAGCCATGTGCCGGCGAACCGCAGCACCACGCTCGTTCCCCCGTACTCGCGGTACAGTTCCGCGCCCAGCACATCCACCCAGAAATCACGCGAGCGGGCCGGATCGGCGACCACCAGAATGTGGGTGACCGCAACGTCACTGCCCAGTGGGCCCACGGGCTGCTGCGCCATCATCACCTCCCAGCCGTACAACTGAACGTATCCACCCCCGCGCCCGATCACCAGAACCCGCTCGTGCCGGGCCCTGACCTGCTTTGCGCAGGCAGGGCCCGGCACTGACAGTTGTCGGGTTATCCCAGGGCCGGCCGCGATCGGATCGGCGGCTGCGGGCGGCTGGCCCTGATAGCTGTTATTCGGTTGTCCGGCGCCGGAAATATCGCGACGCGAGCGGCGCCGCGATCGCGAGGATCAGCACCGACCAGGCCAGCGACGCCTCGATGGGGTGCTGCATCGGCCAGGCGGTGATCGACGCGGATGGGTTCGGGTTCTGCCAGAGCTGCGCCGCCCCAGCAGGTGCCGGGCCAGCGCGATGGCCAGCAGTTCGGCGCCGGTGCATGCCGGCACCGGCCCCGGCCGCGGCGCGATCGCCACCGCCCGGCTGCCGATCGCATCATCGACCAGCACGTATACGTAGACGAACAGATCCTCGGTTGGCAGCATGGGACAGGGCCTCTGCAGGACAAGGGATTCGACACCACTTGTCTCCCGCAGAGGCCCCCTCACGTCAAGGCCACCCGGGACCAACCCACATAACGCGCCTAAGACGGGAGAAGATCACGCGATTCATCGGCCATCGCCGTCTCCCAGGGACACCCGGCGTGCAGGCATAACGTCCCGCAGGAAAGCAGAAACCCACTCAGTCGTACCCACCTGGGATACTTGAGTCATGCTGCAACCCCCGGTCAGCAAGCTCGTGGGCAGGGCCGTCGAGTTCGGCCGCCTCACCCGCGTGCTTGATCAGGCCGCCGCCGAGGAGCCCACGGTGGCTCTGGTGAGCGGCGACGCGGGCATGGGCAAGACCAGACTGGTCTCTGAGCTGGCCACGGTCGCCGCGGCGCGCGGGTTCATGGTGCTGTCCGGCAGGTGCGCGGAACTCGGCGACAGCGTCCCCTACCTGCCGCTGGCCGATGCGCTGCACAGCGCGGCCGCCACCACCCCGGCCCTGGCGGACGCGATCGCCACACGCCCGGTCCTCGGCCTGCTGCTGCCCGATCGGGGCGCCACCCAGATGCCGGGCAGCGAGGCACCTGGCATGGCGCAGCAGCAGTTGTTCGGCGCCGTACTCGGCATGCTCGCGGAACTCGCCGGAAAGGCCCCCGTGCTGCTCGTGCTCGAGGACATGCACTGGGCCGACCGTTCGACCAGGGACCTGCTCACGTTCCTTAGCCGGGTGCTGCACCGGGAGCGGGTGGCGGTGATCGCCACGTACCGGACCGATGACCTGCACCGTGGCCACCCGCTGCGCGCGGTGGCGGCCGAGTTGCTCCGGCTGCCCAGCGTGACCGCGGTCGAGGTGGGGCCGCTGCGCGACGAGGCCATGGCGGAGCACCTCACGGCACTGGCGCAGTACCCGCTGGATGCAGCGGCCCTTGAGGTCATCATTCGCCGGGCGGAGGGCAACACCTACTACGCCGAGGAACTGCTTGCCGCCTCGACGTGCGGCTCCGACCTCCCGGCCGGATTGGCCGAGTTGCTGCTCGCCAGGCTGCAGCGGCTCTCCCCCGCGGGCCAGCAGGTGGTGCACGCCGCGGCCGTAGCGGGGCGGCGGGTCGAGGACGACCTGGTCCGGCAGGCCTGCGGCCTGGAGGAGCCGGAGTACGAGCAGGCGGTCAGGGAAGCCGTGGCGAACCAGTTGCTCGTGCCCGACGGCGAAGAGGGCTACGCGTTCCGGCATGCGCTGCTGCGCGAGGCCGCCTACGCGGACCTGTTGCCCGGTGAACGGACCCGGCTGCACGCGCGGCTGGCCGAACTGCTCTCCGACGAGGTCCGGCTTTCCATGGTGCCCGGGACCGCAGCCGAACTGGCCCACCACAGCCTGGCCAGCCACGACATCCCCGGTGCGTTCAGCGCGTCGGTGCGGGCCGGCCAGGAGGCGGACCGGCTGGCCGCACCCGCGGAGGCACACCGGCACTTCGACCAGGCACTGGCCCTGTGGGACCGGGTCACCGACCCGGAGAAGCTGGCGGGCATGCAGCGCGGCTGGCTGGCGTTCGAGTCGGCGACCAGCGCCGCGGCCAGCGGTGATCTGCACCGTGCGGTGCAGCAACTGCACCGGATGCTGGAATACATCACCACGGCCGAGGATCCGGTGCTGGTCAGCAGGGCGAACGAGCGGCTCGCCTACTACCTGCTGGAAATCGACCAGCACGCGGCGGCCGTGGACGCGGCCCGTGCGGCCATCGATGCGCTGCCCGAAGAGCCACCGCGCTGGGAGCGCGCCCGGTCCCTGGCCACCTACGCGCAGACGCTGCTCACCGCCGACGACCTGTCCCCCGCGCGGACCTGGGCGCTGGCGGCGCGGGATGCGGCACGGGCCGCCGGGGCGCAGTCCCCCGAGGCCGATGCGCTGGTGACGCTCGGCCAGTTGGAGGAGCGCTCGGGGAACATCTCCGAGGCCATCGAACTGTTCACCGAGGCGCACCAGCAGGCGCAGGAGGCGGGAGTACTCGGCGTGCACCTGCGCGCGGCATTCCAGCTCGCCCGGATCAACCTGGAGCGCGGGGACCTGGACCAAGCCAGCGCGACCGCGCACGAGGGCCTGGTGAGCGCGGAGGAGGCCGGGCTGCTGCTCGCCCCGTACGGGCTCGACCTGCAGTACCTGCACTACCTGGCGCACTTCAACGACGGCGACTGGGACCACGCACAGCAGGTCGCGGACGGGTTCCCGGTCCGGGTCACCACGGAGCGCGAGGCCGTGCTTTCCGCCATGGCGCTGTTCATCGACGTGGCGAGGGGCAGCGACGCCACCGTGGCCGACCGGCGCACCTGGCTGGAGCCGTTCTGGCCCGGGGAGAACTTCAGTGCGTTCATCGGCCGCGGGCTGCTCGCTGAGCACGCGCTGTGGCACGGTGACACCGCCACCGCCCTGGCCGAGGTGACGGCGTGCATCAAGTCAGAAATCGACTACCTCGGCGGGTACGGGCCGCCGCTGATCCGGGTGGCCGCTGTGGGGCTGGGCGCCCAGGCCGACCGGGCCGCTCAGGCCGGGGCCGTGGGTGACGAGGCAGCCGCGGCCGCGGCCGTGGATGCGGCCGAGGCGCTGATCGAAACGGCCCGGCAGGGAGCGGCGAACCCACGCAGGCCGAAGTCGGTGCTGGGGGTGGACGGCCGGGCGTGGCTGGCCCGCGCCGAGGCGGAACTGCTCCGCGCCCGAGGTGACAACGACCCGGCGGCCTGGGCCGCGGTGGTGACTACGTTCGGCCCGGCGTTCGTCTATGAGGCGGCCAGATCGCGCTGGCGGCTCGCCGAAGCGCTGCTCGAGACCGGCCGCCGCGACGAGGCGCAGCACGAGTGGCGACTTGCCATCGAGACGGCCGAGCGCCTGGGCGCCCGGCCACTGCTCGCCGCGCTGACCGCCCTGGGCCGCCGGGGGCGGCTGTCCCGCGAGCAGGAGCGGCCGGGCAGCCAGGTGAACGTGCTGCACGGTCTCACCGCCCGCGAGTCCGAGGTACTTCGCCTGCTGGCCACGGGCCGCACCAACAGGGAGATCGCGACGGAGCTGTTCATCGCCCCGAAGACCGCCAGCGTGCATGTGTCGAACATCCTCGCCAAGCTGGGCGCGGCCAGCCGTACCGAAGCCGCGGCGATCGCTCACGCCGAGGGCCTCGGGCTGCCGGCCGGCCGCGCCGAGTCCTAGCTTCTACTACCGGACTGGCTGCCCCGCCGAACGTCCGGCGGCGGTCGGCTCGGTCATCGCCGACTTGGCCGTCTGGCACAGGAAGTCCTCGTAGCTGTCGGGCGCCTGGCCGTGCACGGTCTGCTCGGTCACCCGCGTCCGGCGGGCTGCCCGCCGAGCTCGCCGGGTTTCCCTGTGGTACCGGGCAATGGCGGCGTCACTCTGCATGTCCTTGGCCCGCTCCGCGGCCAGGGCCAGCGAGATGTAGGAATTCATTTCAGGCCTCCTCGATGCGGTTCCGCCTTCCGGTCCCGCACCATCGAGAATCGCCGTAAGGCACCAGGCATGGCATCGGACGTACGCCCTAATTCCAGGCTCTGAGCTTGCCTAAGGCGGTCTAAGCCGCCTTAGGCCGCCTTAGGCCGCGCGCTGCGCCTACGGCCGCCATCACCGAGACGATCACCCGCGGCTACGCCATCGCATGCTCCGCTTCCGACACCATGAGGGGGTGAGCTGGCGCCGTGGGGGGATGAGCTGGCCATCCAGGGTCTTTCTGTCCGGGCAGGCGGTGTCGCTGCTCGGTGATGGCCTGGCCGTCCTGGCCATTCCGCTGCTCGTGCTCGGCCTCACCCGCAGCCCGCTGATCTCGGCGCTGTCCGCGGCCTCGGTGACCTTGGGCTATCTGGCCGTGGGCCTGCCCGCCGGGGTCCTGGTCGACCGGCTCGACGCCTGGCGGGTGCTGGTCGTCACGGACGCCGCGCGCACCATCGCCTTTGCCGGGCTGTACCTGCTCTGGCTGACCGGCGCCGCGCGGCTCTGGGTGATCATGACGATCGCCCTGGCCGCCGGGGCGGCCTCGGTGTTCTTCGAGACGGCCCTGGTCATCGTGGTGAAGGACCTGTTCCCCGGGCCCCGGCTGATCCGGGCGAACTCCGCCCTCGAGCTGGCCAGCCAGGCGGCGCTGGTGGCCGGCCCGGCCGTCGTGGGCGTGCTCGCCGCTGCTGGCGAACTTGGCGCCGCGCTGCTCGCGAACGCCGTGACGTTCGGGGTGTCGCTGGCCACGCTGCTGGCCGTGCAGAGGAATGTGCCGCATACCTCCCGCCGGACCGGGCGTGAAGGGGGATGGGGAGGCGGGTGGGACGCCATGGCCGCCGATTTCCGTGCGGGCATCGGTTACCTGCTCTCGGTCCGGGTGCTGGTCATCATGACCGTGGTGCAGATCATCGTGAACCTGTGCCTGGCCACGGAGAAGCTCTTGTTCTTCTACGCCAGGGACACCCTCAGGCTGAGCCCGGCGGGGGTCGGCGCCGTGGTCGCCGCGGGCGGCTTGGGGGGCGTCGCCGGTGCCGTGTCCGCTAGCTGGCTGGCGGGCAGGTTCGGGCAGATCCGCCTGGTCGTGCTGACGGTCGCGGCCAGCGGGCTGGCGCTCGGGTCGGTGAGCGTCACCCACTCGCTGGTCACGCTCGCCGCCGCCAACCTGGCGTACCTGTGGGCGATCACCGTGGCCAGCCTGGCCAACCGGACCTACCGGCAGCTCATCGTCCCGCGTCAACTCCTCGGCCGGGTGACCAGTACCGTGCGCCTGCTGTTCCTCACCGCCGACCCGCTGGGCGTGGTCATCGCGGGCTCGCTGGCGGCGGCCATCGGCGACCCCCGCCCGGTGTTCCTCGGCGCGGGAATCCTCGTCGCGGTCACCGCGGCGGCAGGCTGGCGTGCTGGGCTACGGCACGCGGGACCAGCGGGGCCGCCCCGCTGACCTTGGTGCCCTTGGTGAACCCGCCGAACAGCAGCGACAGCACGATGAGGATGACGATTAGGGCGATGAGCCAGATCAGGCAGCCCACCAGCCTGGGGATGCGCCGCCCCTCACGGCGGCCGTACCACCTGAGCATGTCGCCTCCCGCCGGGACCGTGCCAGGCTACGCCGGGCACGATCTCCCGGGTACCCCGGAGCGCGGGAATCATTCACCGTTGCGCGGGTAGTGAGCGGGCGCGCCATTCCCGCCCGGCGGCAAAGGAGGCAGCCGATGTTGCGCATCCGACCCGGCCAGAGCTTACTGGCCCGGCTCGTCGCGGTCGCGGCCGCGCTGGTGGCCGTGGCCGTGCTGGCCGTCGCGCTGTCCGCGGTGCACCTGCTGCCGCGGCTGCGGAACCCGTTCGCCGAGCAGACCACGGTGACCAGCGGTCCGGTGCTGCTCAAGTCCATCACCGCGCTCAGCCGCTACGAAGCGGCCAGCGGCTCGTTCCAGGTCGTGGTGGACCTGGAACAGCACTCGCTGCTGCCGTCCTTCCTGCAGGGCAGCCAAACCCTGTTCATCGGGCAGGGCACGGACATCGCGTTCGTCAACTTCTCCGGCCTCAAGGGCAACGCGATCCGGGTGTCGGCGAACCGCACCGCGGTCACGGTCACGCTGCCGCACGCACAGCTCGAACCGGCCGTGCTCAACGTGAAGCAGTCCTACGTGTACGCGCAGCAGCAGGGCCTGCTGACCCGGATCGGGAACTTCTTCGGCGGCAACCCGAACAGCCAGCAGCAGGTCTACATCGCCGCCCAGCAACGGATCCAGACGGCGGCCAGGCGCAGCCCGCTGCTTGCCGAGGCCGAGCGGAACACCAGGGGCATGCTCAACGGGATGCTCGGTTCCCTGGGATTCCGGCGGATCACGGTGAACTTCGCGTCACCGGCCCCGGCCGGCCGCTGATGTCAAGCTCCTGTCCCGGGGCCGCCGCGGGTTCCTCCGGCTGTGGCGGCTCCGGGGCGGGCGGGGCCGGCGGCGCGGCCTCGTCGGCGGCGGCCACCGCCCGGTCGTAGGCGTCCCGCAGCTTGGTCACCTCGGCCTTGGCATCGTAGAACCAGTTCGTGGACCACAGCCGGTGGAAGCTCCAGCCGAGCCGCTGCAGGTGCTCCCCGCGCAGCCGGTCACGGTCCCTCACGCTGCCCGACTGCCGGTAGGAGGCGCCGTCGGCCTCGATCGCCAGCACCATCCGGTCCGGGTCCTGCGGGTGCGCCGCCGCGAAGTCGATGCGATAGCCACCGACACCGTACTGCGGCACGACGGTGATGCCGAACTCGGCGAGCCGGTCGCGGACATCGGCCTCGAACGGGTTCAGCTGGTCCGAGCCCGACGCCCCAACGGCAGTCCCACCCGAGCTTGCGTACTCCAGGTAGTCGGCCAGCAGCCGGGCACCCGCCTTGGTCACCCGGTCCGGGTCGATGTCGTGGCTGGAGAACGAGCTGACCAGGGTCAGCCGGTGCTTGGCGCGGGTGGCGGCCACGTTCAGCCGGCGCTCCCCGCCGTCGCGCAGCAGCGGGCCCCACTGGTAGCGCATCCGGCCGTCCGGGTGCTTGCCGTACCCGATCGACAGGATGATCGCGTCCCGCTCGTCGCCCTGCACCCGCTCCAGGTTCTTCACGAAGAACGGCTCGGGCTGGTCCTCGGCGAAGAATCCCTCAAGGCCCGGGTGTGCTGCCAGCGCACCGCGCAAAGCCGTATCGATACGATCCGCGTGCTTGATGCCGAGCGCGATGACGCCGAGTGATTCGTGCGGCCGTACCCGCGCGTGCTCCAGGATCAGCTCGACCACCTGCTCGACCTCCGCCGTGACCGACACCTCCTGGCCGGGCTCCGGGCCCTGGGCGACCACGACGTGGCGCAGGCAGTCGTCGCGGAGCACGCCGGGGAAGGTGGTCAGCGCGCCGCCGTAGATGTGCGTGTTGGAGAACGCCACGAGCCGTTCGTCCCTGCTGCGGTAGTGCCAGGCGAGCGGCCAGGTGGGCAGCAGCGGCCGGAGTGCCTCGAGCACCGACTCGAAGCCCGCGCCGAACGAGACCAGGCTGTCCTCGTCTTCCGCCCCGTCCTCGCCCTCGTCGCCGATCTGGCGGAAGAAGTTGGTCGGCGGTAGCTGCCTGTCGTCCCCGGCGACCACGATCTGGTGGCCGCGCATGATCGACGGGATGGCGTCGGCCGGGATGATCTGGCTCGCCTCGTCGAAGATGACCACGTCGAACAGCCGGGCGGCGGGCAGCACCTGGCTGACGATCAGCGGTGACGCGGCCCAGCAGGGCTTGAGCGCGAACAGCACGTCGTGCGCCTGGTCCACCAGGCGGCGCAGCGGCAGGTGCCCCCGGCGCAGTGCGGCCTGCTTGCGGATCACCCTGGCCTGCAGCGGGTGCCGGTCGGTTGCCTCCCGGAGTTGCTGCGCCCAGGCGCGGCGCACCCGGGCCCGGTTGGCGGACAGGTGCTGCACGTCGCGGACCCGGAAATCGCTGGCGATCTCGTCCAGGGCGCCGCCGCGGTGAGCCGCGTAGCGCGGGTCGGCGACCCGGACCCGGTCCAGGATCGTGGTGTACCAGGCCTGGTCGAACGCGGCCGCGGCCAGGTCCGGCGTGGCCTGCCTGCGGGCCAGTTCGTCGAGCAGCGCGCCAAGGCCGCTCTCGTCGAACCCGGTGCCCAGCTCGTAGAGCCTGGGCAGTTTCCAGGCGGTCTCCCGGTCGGCCGCAAGCTCGGCGAGCAGCGGCTCGGGGTCCGCGGGCAGCCGGATGTAGCCACGCAGCGCGGTGAGCTGCCCGTCCACCTCGGCGGCCAGGCCGGCCAGTTCGGCATAGGCGGACGGGAGGACCGGCACGCCAGCCCCGGTGCACAGTTCCTGCCATTCGGCGAGCTGGCGGGCGGCCTCGCCGAACGCCGCGGCCAGTTCCTCCTTGGACGGCTCGGCCGCACCGGCTCCCCGCCATAGCGCACGGGCCTGCTTGCGCAGCGCATGACGCTCGCGGAACTTCAGGCCCTTGCCTTCCTCACAGGCCACGGCGAGCCGCTCCGGGCCAGCCCGGTACACGCCGGCGTCCAGCGTCGTCAGGGTCTGTGCGATTGATGCGTAAAGCAAAATAATCCCGGCCGCCTCCTGGTAGCTGCCCGGCGGCCGCAAGCCGGTCTCCTCCGCGGCCCTGCGGCAGTGGTGTACGAGCATGGGAATGCTGTGGCTGCTGAGCCTGGCCGCCAGGTCGCAGGCGTGCCGCGACGCCTCCGTGGTGGGCAGCCGCGCGCCGTACCAGGGCGTGCTCGCCGGGCGGATGGCGAACCCGCCGAGGTGTGCGAACTCACGCAGTTCGTCGCGGATCCGGTCGGCGCGGTCGGCGGTGATCAGCTCGGGGGCGGCCAGCCGCACCTGGGTGTGCGCCTGTTCCGGTATGCCAAGCAGCGCCGACTGGATCTCGAACGGCGTCAGGCCCCACGGCTCATGTGCCTGGTGCAGCCCTGCGACGTGCTCGTTCAGCCGCCGCTGCCGGTCGACCAGCCGCCGGTGCAGGCCGGCGCCCTCCGGGGCCTCCGTCCGCTGGGCCAGGTCCAGGGTGTCGCCGAGGTCGCGGGCGATGCGCTGCCTGTCTCTCGTGCCCTCGTGGATGTCGAGCACCGCCTCACCCAGGTCGACGCTCTTCAGCCGGGAGAGCACGGCGTCGATGGCGGCGCGTTTCTCGGCGACGAACAGCACCTTGCGGCCCCGGGCCACCAGGGCGGCGATCAGGTTGGCGATGGTCTGGCTCTTGCCGGTGCCGGGCGGCCCGTGGATCACCAGGCTGTGCCCGGACAGCACCGCGCCGATCGCGCTGCGCTGCGAGGAGTCGGCGTCCAGGACCGAGTAGTCCTGGTCCGGCGCGTCGAGCACGGGCTCGGCCGCGTCGTCGCCGTTCAGCAGTTCCTGCGCCTCGATGTCGCCGGCGATGGCGGCGACCACATCGCTGTCGCCGAGCAGGTCACCGGCGGCTTCAAGGTCACGGACCATGGGCAGCTTGGCGTAGGTGAAGGTGCCGATGACCTGGCGTGGGCGGATCTCAAAGCCGGGGACCTCAGCCGCCGCGGCGGCACGGCAAAGGGCCCGGATGAGCCGGTCGCCGCGCTCGGCCGCGAGTTCCTCGGTCGCCGCGCCGAACACGCTGGCCAGCTTGTGCAGCAGCACCGGGTTGACCTCGGCCTCCTCGTCCAGGCCGAGGTCGAAGTCATCGTGCCTGGCCCTGGTGGGGGTGATGGTCAGGCCGCGGAGCAGCACCGGCGCGGCCGGCTCGAGGAACAGTTCGTCCCAGCGCGCCATCCCGGTGGCCAGGTAGGCGGCGCGGATGCCGCGCTCCTCCTGCAGTTCCCTGGCCTTGCGGTAGATCGCCTGGACCCGGCGGATCGCGTCGGCCCGCAGGTCGGCGTCGCCGAACAGCCGGGTGAGCCTAATCGACCCGGTCCGGCAGAACCGTTCGAGGGAGTCCGGGTCGGCGCCGGCCAGGTCGAGGGTCCCGGCCCTGCGGTCCTTGTAGTACAGCAGGGTGTTGCGGCCGCCCAGGTCGGTGAGGGTGGAGATCCACCGGGCCTGGGCCGCCGCGATCAGTTTGGCTCGCCGGCTGTCGTGCTCCAGCCCGCCGCCGTCGCCCCCATGTTCGCCGTCGGCACCCTGCGCGCCTGCCCCCCGCCCGTCTGCCTCCTGCTCGCCTGCCCCCTGCTTGTCGCCGCCGGCCGCGCCGCGCGCGGCCGCCTGCACGCCAGGCTGTCCCGTCTCGTCAGCCACCGGTGAACCTCCCTAGGGCGGGCCCATCGCCCTGTCTCACTTGCCCCCGATGACCGAACTATTCGGCCCGCCCGGCAGTTCCCTGGCCATGAGCCAGCGCGCTCCGGACGATCTCCAGCGGGTGGCGGGCGGCGCGGCCGGTGCCGTGGGCGATCTGCTGGCGGCAGGAGACGCCGGACGCGGCGATGACCGTGGCGGCGGGCTCGGCGCGGACGGCGGGGAACAGCCGAAGCTCACCGATTCGCATGGACAGGTCGTAGTGCTCGGCTTCGAAGCCGAACGAGCCGGCCATGCCGCAGCAGCCGGCGTCCACCTCGGTGACCTCGGCCCCGGGAATCGCGCGCAGCAGCGCCACGGTGGCGGCCGTGCCGGTGACCGCCTTCTGGTGGCAGTGGCCGTGGAAGAGGATCCGCGTGCCCGCCATCGGGCGCAGCGCCAGGCGGCCATCGGCGATCGCCTGCAGCAGCAGTTCCTCGGGCAGCGTGGCGGCCGCGGCGACCGCCTGGGCGCGGGGATCGCCGGGCAGGATCGCCGGGTACTCGTCGCGCAGCGTCAGCAGGCAGGACGGCTCCACGCCGACGACCGGGCCACGGCCGGCCACCCGGTCCACGAGGTTGCCGGCCCGGTCACGGGCCTGGCCGACCAGGCCCTTGGACAGGCTGGCGCGGCCGCAGCAGGCCGCCGCCTCCAGCCGCACGGTCCACCCGGCGGCCTCCAGAAGCTCGATGGCGGCCCGCGGCACCGAGGGCTCGGTGAAGCTGGTGAAGGAATCGGCGAGGAAGACGAGGTCGCCCTGCGCGCCCGGGTTCGCCGGGCGGCGGGCATGCCACCTGGCCAGGTGCTGCCGCTGGAACCGGGGCAGCGGCCGGGCCGCGGCCACCCCCAGCCAGCGCTGCGCCAGCAGCCTGGCCGGCCGCACGCCGCCGAGCAGGTTGGCCAGCGGCGCGGTCGCGGAGCCCATCCGGTTCAGCGCCCGGACCGAGCCGAACATGCGGGAGCGGAGCGGCACGCCGTGCTGGTCGTGGTAGGCGGCCAGGGCCTCGGTCTTGAGCGAGGCCATGTCCACGCCGAGCGGACACTCGCTCTTGCAGGCCTTGCACTCCAGGCAGAGGTCCAGGATCTCGTGCAGCCGCCGATCGCCGAGCGCCGCCCGCGGGTCGGGCATGCTCAAGGCCTTCACCAGAGCGCCCGCCCGGCCCCTGGTGGAGTGCTCCTCGTCGAGGGTGGCCATGTAGGAGGGGCACATCACACCGGTCGCGCTCTTGCGGCACAGGCCGATGTTCATGCACCGGTCCGCCGCCCCGCGCATGCCGTCAGGGAAGCCGATCCTGCTGATGTAGGTGCCGCCGGCCGGCCGGGCCGCCTCGCGGAGGTTGCTCGTCATCGGCGGGGCATCGGTGATCTTGCCGGGGTTCATCCGGTTATCCGGGTCGAACAGGCGCTTGACCTCGCACATCGCCGCATAGAGCGGGTCACCGAACACCGCGCGGTTGAACTCGCTGCGGACCAGTCCGTCGCCGTGCTCGCTGGAGTTGACGCCGCCGAACTCGAGCACCAGGTCGCGGATCTCCTCGGCGACCGCGCGCATCGTCTGCACCTGTCCAGGCTCGGTCAGGTCCACGAACGGGCGGACGTGCAGGCAGCCGACCGAGGCGTGCCCGTAGAAGCCCGCGGACAGGCCGTGGGCGCTGAGCACCTCACGGAACCGGCGTGTGTAGGCGCCGAGCACGGCTGGGTCGACCGCGGTGTCCTCGACGAACGCCAGCGGACGGCGGGCCCCGGTAGTGGCCGCCATGAGAAGGCCCAAGCCCGCTGAGCGCACCTTGATCAGCGCCGCCTGATCCGCGGCGGCCTGCGCCCGCAGGGTGTGATAGCCGTGCCGGTGCCGCCGCCACAGCGCGTCGAGCCGGTCCAGGCCGGCGGCCGCCTCCGCCTCGGTGTCCCCGAAGAACGTCACGAACAGCAGCGCACCCGGGTCGCCGGACAGTATCGACGACAGTTCCCGGTACTCCAGCTTGGTGCGGGCCAGTTCCAGGATGGCGCGGTCCATCAGCTCGACCGCGGCGGGGTCGCAGGCCAGCGCGTCCCCGGTCGCGTCGATCGCCGCCTCGGCGGAGGTGAAGTGGCCCACCGCGATCACCCGGTGCCGCGGGGCGGGCACCAGGGCGACGTCCGCCGCAATCACCGTGACCAGGGTTCCCTCCGAGCCGACCAGGAATCTGGCGAGGTCCATGCCGCCCGGCCCGCCGCGGCCGGACAGGCGGTCCAGCCGGTACCCGCCAGACTGGCGCCAGAACCGCGGGTATCCGGTGGCGATGGCCTCGGCGTTCCGCTCAGCGAGCAGCGGCAGTTCCCGGCAGATCGTGCCTTCCAGCGACGGCCGGGCGGCCCGCGCGGCGATCTCGGCCACCGGCAGCACGCCGAACGCCGCGGGGCTCGCGTCGGACAGGACCACGTCCAGCGAGAGCACGTGGTCGACGGTCATGCCGTACCTGACCGAATGGCTGCCCGCCGAGTTGTTGCCGATCATCCCGCCGAGCGTGGCCCGGTTGCTGGTCGAGGTGTCCGGGCCGAACATGAGCTCATGCCGGGCGGCCGCCAGGTTCAACTGCTCCTGCACCACTCCCGGCTGTACCCGCGCGCGCCGCGCCTCGCCGTCGATCGCGAGGATCCGGTTCATGTGCCTGGAGAAGTCCATCACCACCGCGCGCCCGACGGCCTGCCCCGCCAGACTGGTCCCGGCGCCCCGCGCCAGCACCGGCACGCCGAACTCGGCGGCGGTGGACACCACCGCGGCGGCCTCGTCGCCGTCCCGGGGGAACACCACGCCGAGCGGCTCGATCGCGTACATGCTCGCGTCACGGGAGAAAAGGTGCCGGCTGTAGGAGTCGAACCGCACCCCGCCGCTCGTCGCGTGGCGCAGCGCCGCCGCCAGTTCCCTGGTGCCGGGCGCGGACGCGGAATCCTTAATGCTAATTCCCCCTCGCTCGAGTATGACCGGCCTCCGGGTTACATAATAGGACAATGAATCACCGAAGTGGCCGGCATTTTCTGCAGGTCCCCGGCCCGACGAATGTCCCGGACCGGGTGCTGCGCGCGATGGCGGCGCCCACGATCGACCACCGGGGCCCGGAGTTCGCCCGCCTGGCCCGCGAGGTGCTCAGCGGGGTGGCGAGCCTGGCCGGGACCGCCCGGCCGGTGGCGCTCTACCCGTCTTCGGGCACGGGCGCCTGGGAAGCCGCCCTGGTCAACACGCTTTCCCCGGGTGACAAGGTGCTCGCGTTCGAGACCGGGCACTTCGCCGTGCTGTGGGCCGCCATGGCGCAGCGCCTGGGGCTCGACGTGGACCTTGTGCCCGGTGACTGGCGCTCCGGTGTGCGGCCTGAGCAGGTGTTCGAGCGGCTGTCCGCCGATGCCGGGCACGCCGTCAAGGCGGTCACCGTGGTGCACAACGAGACGTCCACTGGCGTAGAAAGCGGCATTCAACAAATCCGCGCGGCAATCGATGCCGCGGCGCATCCGGCATTGCTTATTGTGGATGCTATTTCATCGCTCGGATCCATTGACTACCGGCATGATGAATGGGGTGTCGATGTCACCGTGTGGTGCTCGCAGAAGGGCATGATGCTGCCCGGTGGCCTGGGCCTCAACGCGGTCAGCGCGAAGGCGCTCGACGCCGCACGCCAGGCCAGGCTGCCACGGAGCTACTGGGCGTGGCAGCCGCTGCTGGACGCCGCGGACACCGGGCTGTTCCCCTACACGCCTGCGACCAACCTGCTCTACGGGCTCCGGGAGAGCCTCGCCATGCTCGGCGAGGAGGGGCTGCCCGCGGTGTTCGCCCGGCACCGGCGGCACGCCGAGGCCACCCGCCGCGCCGTCCGGGCCTGGGGCCTGGACGTGGTGTGCCGCAACCCGGCCGAGTACTCCGGCACGCTCACCGCGGTGCTCGTCCCCGCTGGCTGCGACGCCGACCGGGTGCGGGAGATCGTTCTCGACCGCTACAACGCCTCACTCGGCGCCGGCCTCGGCAGGCTGGCAGGCCTTGCGTTCCGCATCGGGCACCTCGGCGATCTGGGCGACCTGATGCTGGCGGGCACGTTGTGCGGTGTCGAGATGGGGCTGGCCCTGGCCGGCGTACCGATCGAGCGAGCGGGCGTCCGTGCGGCGCTCGACTACCTGGAATTGCCTAGCCGGTGACCGCCCGGCGCTAGAGCGGGACCGGGAGGGTCAGCGCGGACGGGTGGCCCGGGTCGTGGAACACCTGCTGCTGCGCGGGCACCAGGTTGACCGCGGTGCCGAGTGGGTCGCCGGTGCCGGGGTTGCGGGCGTACCTGGGGTGGGCGCCGCTGGACACCTGGAGCCGGAGCCGGTGCCCCCGGGCGAAGCGGTGCGCGGCCGGCCAGAGCGTGAACCTGGCGCGGATCGTGCCGTCGGGCTGCCGCTCCGGGCGTCCCGGCACCAGCCGCAGCAGCGCGTCGCAGATGTTCTCCGACCTGCCCGACGGGCCCACGTCGCACAGCCGGGCGAAGAAGTCGGTGTGCTCCCGGCTGGAGGAGACGAACAGGTCGGCCACCACCTCCCCGGCCAGTTCCAGGTCCCCGGCGAGCGGGGCGCTGGTGTAGGTCAGCACGTCGGGCCTGGCTTCGAGGGCGCGGTTGTCCACCCTGGCCCGGCCGGTCAGGCCCGTCGGCCCGGCCAGGTTCGGTGTTGGGTCCGCCGGGTCGTAGGTGTACCGGTCCGGATCCGCCTGAGGCGGCGCGGCCTGGGCGAGCACCCCGTCGGGATGCAGGTGCCAGCGGTGCGGCCGGGTCTCCGGCGGCCAGGCGCGCAGGTCACGCCACTCGTCCGCGCCGGTGACGAAGATCCGTACCGGCTGCGGCCGCAGCGCGGTGCGGTCCCCGGCCAGGTGCGCGCGCATCCAGGCCAGGGTGTCGGCGAGCCACGCCTGCGCGGCCTCCTGGTCCGCGTGCCGCCACGGGCCGATGAGCAGGTAGGGATCCCGGCCCGCGGCGCGCAGCGCCGCATAGTCGCGAAGTTGCAGCGGCAGGAAGAAGTCGTGCCACCCGCCGACCATGCTGACCGGGGCGCTCACCTCACCGCGCGTCGCGGCGAAGCTGCGGCCCTTCCAGTACTCGTCGCCCGGCTCGTCGTGGGCCAGCCAGTCCTGCCAGTACGGCACGCCGTGGCCGGTGGCCAGCCGGTCGAGGTCGCGCAGCGGCAGGTGGTTCAGCAGCGGGCGCCTGCCGCGCTCGGCAAGCTGGTTCCGCAGCGCCGCGAGCGGCCGTTCCTGCCCCGCCACCTGGCACATCCAGCTCATCGACGTGTCCAGCGAGAACGACCCGCCCGGGTAGAACGGGGCGCGGAAGTCGGCGGTGGTCACCTGCGCGGCGATCGCGCCGAGGTCAGGCCCCGCGGCCGCGGCGATCGCCCACTGGGTCATGCCGAGGTAGCTCGGGCCGCAGGTGCCGAAGGAACCGGGATACCACGGCTGTTTCCGCAGCCAGGCGACCGTGGCGAGGCCGTCGTCGTGCTCGTCGGGCCCGAACGGGTCGAACGTGCCGCCCGAACCGAAGGTGCCGCGGCAACTCTGGATCACGGCCTGGAAGCCCCGCTCGGCGAGCAGGCGGCCGAACAGCAGCCCCCACGACCGGCGCCGCCCGTACGGCGAGCGGACCAGCACCAGCGGCGGCGGCGGCCGCAGCGGCCAGGGCCGGGCCCGCGGCGCATACCGGTCGGCGAGCAGCACCGCTCCGTCCCCCATGGGAACACGCAGGTCACGATCGACGTCGATGGTCCTGCTCGTGGCGGGCGGCAGCTTGAGCGCCTGCCCCATGAAACGGCTGGCGAGGGTCATGTCCTGGGTGGGTCTTCGGGTGTGTGCCGGTACGGGAGGAAAGTCTGCTACGGCCGGTTCGCGGGTTCCAGGATGACACGGCCACGCCCGCCAGCGGAGCGGGACGCTGGCGGGCGTGACGGGCGGGAGGCTAGGGACGGCGCCTGGCGAAGCGGTACCAGAGGAACACCACGAGCCCGATCAGCAGCCAGGGGACATGGAACCCCCAGCCCCACGGCCATCCCCCCACGTGGAACGGGAAGGCGAACAGCGGCCCGGCGAGAGCCTGTCCCACCATGATCGCGACGATCGCGACGAACGCGAGGAACACGACCCGCGGCACCGGGCTGTGCCGGCGTGGCGGCCGCACCATCGGTGGCGCCGAGGGCCCGGCCGGCGGCGGGGGTGGCCCGTCGCCCGGCAGGTCGTCGAACAGGCCGTCCAGGTCGCCCCGGGTCTTGGCCTTCATGGCCCGGTCGAGGCGCTCGTTGAACTCCTCTTCGTCGAGCCGCCCGTCGCCGTAGTGCTTGGACAGGCGGTCGGCGACCTCGGTGCGCTCAGCGTGGGAGACCCGGATGTTCGGGTCGGGGGTGGGACGCTGGCCTGACGATCCGCGCCCCCATGGCGGATTGTACGGCGCTGGCATGGTGCGGGCCTCCTTGGCTCAGAGCGACCGGGTCTGCCGGGACTGGACGAAGCCGCCGGCGATCGACTGATCGGATCCCTCTTCCGGGATCAGCAGCCAGCAGGCGAGGTAGATGGGCACGCCCGCGCCGCCGACGAAGGTCAGCACGGCGAGGACGATCCGGATGATGGTGACGTCGGCGCCCAGGTAGTTGGCGATTCCGGCGGCGACCCCCGCGATCATCCGGTCGCTGGTCGGGCGGCGGAGCGGCTGGGGCCGACTCTGGTCGATGGTGTGAGTGCTTGCTTCTGCGGTGGTGTTCATGCCTCCAGCCTGGGCGAGCGGGCCGCGCGCGGGTATCGGGAAGACCCCCGATCCGACCCTGATGTCTGCGGGGGAGGATCAGGGTTCGCCCGGATAGCCGGGCGGGCACGCGAGGCGCGATGATGGTTTCGTGGAGGAACCGGCAGGCTGGAGGCCGCCCTGGGAGACCGCCCGCGCCGCGGGCGGCTCTAGCGCGCCGCCGGCCGAGGGCCCCCGGGATCAGGAGCAGGCGCCCTGGCACTTCCGCCGGCACGGCCCGGGGCGCTGGAGCAGGCGGCCCGGTGGCGCGCTGCGGCGCCCGCGGGAGGACCGCCTGATCGGCGGGGTGGCGGCCGCCATCGCGGCCAGAATCGGCCGCGACGTCACCACCGTGCGGATCGTGCTCGTCGTCGCCGCCGTGCTCTCCGGTGGCTTCGTCGCGGCCGTCTACGTGGTCGCCTGGATGCTTATCCCGATGACCGGCACGGAGCACGGCCTGGCCGGCAAGGCACTGGCCGACCGGCGCGGGCTGGCGCTCGTCGCGGGCCTGTGGTCCGTGCTGATCCTGGTGCGCATCCTGGCCTCGGCATTCAAGGCCGGCTGGCTCGGCTCGCTGATCTTCCCGCTGGCCATCGTCCTGGCGGGACTCGTCCTGATCTGGCGCAACGCCGCCGAGGACGAGCAGGCGATGATGCGCCGCCAGGCCCAGCCGCTACTCGGCCTGACCACCGGCTCCCGGCGCACCGGGCTGATCCTGCGGCTGACCGTCGCGGTGATCCTGCTGGCCGGTGGCATCGCCGCGCTGGGGTCCGCGCACGAGAACATCGCGCTGCTGCAGCCACTGGCCGGGGTGGCGCTGCTGATCTCCGCCATCGTGGTGCTGCTCGGCCCGTGGTGGCTGCGGATCGCGCGGGACCTGGTGGTGGAACGGCAGGCCCGGGTCCGGGCCGAAGAACGTGCCGACATCGCCTCCCGGGTACACGATTCGGTACTGCAGACCCTGGCGCTGATCCAGCGCCGCGCGGATCAGCCGCAGCAGGTGGTCGCGCTGGCCCGGGCCCAGGAGCGGGAACTGCGCTCCTGGCTGTTCGACGGCAGGCCGCCCGGCACCATCGACGAGGCGGCCACGACGCTGGCTGGCGGGGTCCGGCTCATCCAGCAGGAGGTGGAGGCACAGCACGAGGTGGCCGTCGAGGTCGTCCTGGTGGGCGACTGCCCGCTGGACGACGACTTGACCGCGCTGCTCGCGGCCGCGCGGGAGGCGACCGTCAACGCCGCGAAGTGGTCGGGCGCCAACGTCATCTCGATCTTCGCCGAGGTGGAGCCGGCCGAGGTGTCGGTATTCGTCCGGGACCGCGGCAAGGGGTTCGACCCGGAGACGGTGCCCGCCGACCGCAAGGGCCTGGCCGAGTCGGTGCGCGCCAGGATGGCCCGCCGCGGCGGCAACGCCGCCATCCGCAGCGCCCCCGGTGAGGGAACCGAGGTGTCGCTGACCATGCCCCGCAACGTCACCGAGGCGAGCCAGGCATGAGCGATACCAGGCCGCGGGTGTTCATCGTGGATGACCACGCGCTGTTCCGGTCCGGGGTGCGGTCCGAACTCGGTGACGGCGTGGAGGTCGTGGGCGAAGCCGACGACGTGGCACCGGCGATCGCCGGGATCCGCGAGTGCCTGCCCGATGTGGTGCTGCTCGACGTGCACCTGCCCGGCGGCGGCGGCCAGGCCGTGGTGACCGCGCTCAAGCCGGAACACCCGGAGGTGCGCTTCCTCGCCCTGTCCGCGTCCGACGCCCCCGAGGACGTCATCGCCGTGATCCGCGCCGGAGCACGCGGGTATGTGACCAAGACGATCTCCGGTGCCGAACTGGTGGACGCGGTGAAACGGGTCGCGGCCGGCGACGCGGTGTTCTCCCCCCGGCTGGCCGGGTTCGTCCTCGACGCCTTCGCCAACGGCCCCGGCCCCGGCCAGCAGCGCCCGTCCCTCGATCCCGAGCTTGACCAGCTCACCGGGCGCGAGCGTGAGGTGCTGCGGCTGATCGCCCGCGGCTACACCTACAAGGAGATCGCCAGGGAGCTGTTCATCTCGATCAAGACGGTGGAAACCCACGTCTCCTCGGTGCTCCGCAAGCTGCAACTGTCCACCCGCCATCAGCTCGCGCGCTGGGCGACCGAGCGGCGCCTGGCCTGAGCCCCGCGCCCAACGGCTCCCCGGCCGGCCCCTCCGGGCGGCACTGGGAGCGGTTGTTAGCCTGACTTGATGCCGACATTCCGGGCACCGGTATACGACCGCATTGGCGAGCGTTACGCGACGGGGCGGCGCACGGACCCGCGGATCGCGGCCCCGATATGGGCCGCTCTCGGCGGCGCACGGACCGTGCTGAACGTGGGCGCCGGCAGCGGCTCCTACGAGCCGCCCGGCCGCCGCGTCGTGGCGGTCGAGCCGTCCATCATCATGCTGGCCCAGCGTCCCGCCGGCACGGCCCCTGCGGTGCGCGCGGTCGCCGAGCGGTTGCCGTTCCCCGACGGCGCCTTCGACGCCGCCATGGGCGTGCTCACCATGCATCATTGGGCCGACCGGGACCGCGGCCTGGCCGAGATGCGCCGGGTGGCCGGGCGCGTGGTGCTGTTCCTGTGCGACCCGCGGCGGCGCCCGCCCTGGTGGCTGGGCCATTACTTCCCCGCGACCGCGCGGCTGGAGGCCGCACGGGAGACGCAGGTCGCCGAGCTGGAACGGGTGCTCGGCCCGCTGGAGGTCATCCCGGTGCCGATCCCCGGCGACTGTGCCGACGGGTTCAACGGGGCGTACTGGCGGCGCCCGCGCGCCATCCTGGACCCGGCGGTGTGGGGGCCGATGTCTGCCCTGTCGCTGATCCCGCCGGCGGACCGCGCCGCGGGAATGAGCCGGCTGCGCACCGACCTCGACAGCGGCGCCTGGGAGCGGCGCTGGGGCCACCTTCTCGGGCTGGCCGAGCTTGACCTCGGCTACAGCGTGGCGGTGACCCGCTCGTAAATCAGCGGCCGGTCTCGATGAGGGTTGCCTGAGGCGTTTGAGAGTTTCGCGCGTTGCTGCCCGCGGCCGTGCAGGTGGCCGCGGAGGCACACGACACACCGCTGAGCATTTCGCGGGTCCCCGGGCTGGGGCTGTGCGTCACCGACCACTTGGTGCCGTTCCAGGACTCGATAAGGGTCAGCTCGACGCCGGGGGTGGCGTACTTGCCCACGGCGGTGCAGGCGGCCGCCGACGGACACGAGACGCCATAGAGGTTGTTATCGTCGGACCCCGGGTTGGGGCTGGTCACAAGGGACCAGGTGGCACCGTTCCAGGATTCGATGAGGGTCCGGCTGAAACGGCGGTCTCCGTGATACCCCACGGCCGTGCACGAGGCCGCCGACACGCACGACACGCCATCAAGGGCGTTGCCGTTTGGCCGGTTCGGGCTGGGCACCACCGACCAGGTGGCGCCGTCCCAGGACTCGGCGAGGGTCCGCTGCTCCGTGGGGGTCTCGTACTGGGAGCCCACGGCGGTGCACGCGGCCGCCGATACACACGACACGGCACTCAGAGCGTTGTACTCCGACCCCGGGCTGGGGCTGGGCACCACCGACCACTTGGTGCCGTTCCAGGACTCGACGAAGGTCTGGAACTGCCCGCTGTTCAAGGGGTAGTAGGAGCCCACCGCGGTGCAGTCGGCCGCCGATATGCACGACACGCCATACAGGATGGTGCTGCTGGACGCCGGGTGCGGGCTCGGCGCCACCGACCAGCTCGTGCCGTTCCAGGACTCGATGAGGGCCTTGCTCGCGCCGCTGCTGGTTCCGTAGGAGCCGACCGCGACGCATGCTGCCGCCGACACGCAGGACACGCCATTGAGGCCGACGGCAGGCCCGGGCGGAGCGGGGCTGGGCACCACCGACCACTTGGCGCCGTTCCAGGACTCGATCACATTATGGAAGGGGTTGCCTGCGCGGTCGTAGCCCACAGCGGTGCAGGCGGCCGGCGACGTGCACGACACCGCGTTCAGAATGTTGTACCCCGACCCGGGGTTGGGGCTGGGCACGACGGACCAGGTCAGGGTCGTTGCGCCGGCCGGGACCGAGGCGGCAAGCAACACCCACACACCGATCCAGAGCACCGGGACCGCGCGTAGCCACCGTCGTGTCATCGCCGCCTCCCCGCGCCGATCGGCCAGGCTCGCCTCATCGAGTGTCCCCCGACAGCGTGGCCGCCAGGAAGTCCAGCTTGGCCCGCAGGTGCAGGGTTCCGCCACCCTCGTGGCCGTTGAACTCGTACACCGCGATGTCCTTGGGCCCGGCGTAGTGGTTGAACGCGGCGAAGATCGTGGACGGCGGGGTGACGTCGTCGGCCAGCCCGGCGGAGAACAGCGCCGGGGCCCGGGCCCGCTTCGCGTGGTTGACCACGTCCACGTAGGACAGCGTGCGGAACACGGTCTCCACCTGGTCGCTGTGCACGGCGCAGTACTCCGACAGCTCGGCGTAGGGGCGGGTGTTGGTGACCTCCGTCCCTCGCCGGGGATGGGCCAGGAACGGCACGTCGGGCATGGCCGCGCGGACGCCCGGGGCCAGGTGCGCCGCTGCGATCGCCAGGCCGCCGCCCTGGCTCCCCCCCGTGGTGACCAGCGGCAGGCCCGCTGCGGCCGGGTGGCTGAGCGCCGCTTCCACGGCACAGGCCGCATCGGTGAACAGCCGTGTGTAGTAGTACGTGCGCGGGTCGGCGATGCCGCGAGTCATGAACCCGGGGGTGCTCGGCGCGCCGCCGTCGCTGGGGTCAGGCGTGTCCGCACCGCGCCACGCGCCGCCCTGGCCGCGGGTGTCCATGACCAGGTGGACGTACCCGGCGCTGCTCCAGGGCAGCCAGTCCAGCGGGTCACCGCGGCCGCCGCCGTAGCCGATGAACTCCACGACCACCGCGCTGCGCGGCGCCCGCTCATGCGGGACGAGCAGCCACCCTTTGACCGCGTCCCCGGCAAACCCGGAGAACGTCACGTCGAACACGGCGGCGTACCTGATCGCGGTGCTGACCGGGGTGAACTCGGGTGCCCAGGCGTCGGCCCGTGCGGCGTCCAGCTGGTCGGACCAGAACGAGTCGAAGTCAGCCGGCTCGGCCACCTCGGGGACGTACCGGCGGAGTTCGGCAAGCGGCAGGTCGGTGAGCATGGAAAGGAGCGTAGCTGTGCCGACCCGGGGGACGACCCCCCGAACCCCCCGCTGGCCTGCGGCCCCTGCGACTTCGTCGCGGGGGCCTTGTCCGCGCCGTAGGCTTTCGGCGTGGGTGGCGACCCCGATCCGGCCGCACGGATTCAGCGGCTGCGCACCAGGCTGGGCTTGTCCCAGGAACAACTCGCGCGGCAACTGGGCGTGTCCTTCGCCACGGTCAACCGCTGGGAGTCCGGTCGCACCCAGATGTCGGCCAGGGCCAGCCGTGCCCTGGTTGAGTTCGAGGCGCGCGCCGCCGCCGAAGGCCCGCCCACGGCGGGGCTGCCGGTCGCCCGGTCAAGCTTCATCGGCCGGGCCGCCGAAGTCACCGAACTGAGCCAGATCATCGCGACGTCCCGGCTGGTCAGCCTGGTCGGGCCGGGCGGCGCCGGGAAGACCCGGCTGGCCATCGAGGCGATACGCCACGGTAGCCCGGCGGCCGAGGTGGCGTTCATACCGCTCGAACCGGTGCGCCAGAGCGCGTCGCTGGTCCCGGCGGTGGCGAGCTGCCTGCGGGTGCGCGATCAGCCGGGGCTGAGCATGCAGGAGTGCCTGGCCGCGGCGCTGGCGGCGGCGCCGCGGCTGCTGCTGCTCGACGGCGCCGAGCACCTGCGCGACGCGGTCGCGGAACTGGCCGGCCAGCTGCTCGCCGCCGCAGACGGGCTGCGGATCGTGGTCACCAGCCGGGTCGTACTCGGCGCGCCGGGCGAGGTGTGCTGGACGGTCCCGCCGCTGGAGTGCCCGTCCGCCGCGGCGGGCGCCGCCGACATCGCGGCCAGCGACGCGGTCCGGCTGTTCATCGCCAGGGCGCACGAGCGAATGCCCGGCTTCGCCAGCGCCGACGTGGCACCGCACGCCATCGCCGAACTGTGCCGCCGCCTCGATGGCCTGCCGCTGGCCATCGAGCTGATCGCGGGCTGGGTCGGCACCCTGTCGGTGCCGGAGATCCTCACCCAGCAGGCGGTGCTGCTCGACGCCGAGCCGCTGCCCGGTGACCAGCCGCGGGGCCGCAGGCTCGTCGACGTGGTGCGGACAAGTTATGACCTGCTGAGCCCCGGGCAGCAGCGCCTGCTGCCCGCGCTGAGCGTGTTCGCCGGGCCGTTCACGGCCGGCGATGTGCTGGCCGTCAGCGGCGCACCGGGGACGCCGGCGCACCTGATCCGCGGGCTCGTGGACTCTTCCTGGCTGGTGGTCATCCCCGGCGAGGAGCACAACAGGTTCGCCATGCTGGAGACGCTGCGCAGCTTTGCCGCGGCCCGGCTGGACGAGACCGGGGAGGCGCCACGGCTACGGCACGCCCATGCGGGGCACTTCGCCCGGTTCGCCGTCGACAGCGAGGAGGGCATGGCCGGTCCTGACGCGGCCCGGTGGACCACCCGGCTCGAGGCCGCGCGGGCCGACCTCGATGTCGCGCTGGCGTGGGCGGACGAGAACGCCGACACCGACCTGGGCCTGGCGATGAGCGCGGCGCTGTGGCGATGGTGGCTGGTCAGCGGCCGGCTGGCGGCGGGGCGGGCGCGGCTGGCCACGTTCCTGGCCCGGGCCGGGCAGCGCAGGGACGAAGTGGCCGGCCGGGCGCTGTGCTCGGCCGCGGTGCTGGCCGCGGAGAACGGCGACTACGCCGCCGCGATCCGCCAGGGCCAGCAGGCCCTGGCCGTGTTCGAGCCGCTCGGCCAGCGGGAGCGGATGGCACACGCCGCCACCGTGGTCGGCTCGGCGCACCGCTACCTGGGTGACCGCGCCGCCGCCCGGCGCAGCTTCCAGGCGGCGATGGACCTGCGGGCGTCGGTCGGCGACCGCCGCGGCGTCTCCGTCGCGCTGAACAACATGGCGCTGCTCGAGGTGGATGACGGGGACACCGGCCGGGCACGCGAACTGTTCGAGCAGGCTCTGGTCATCAAAAGGCAGCTCGGCGAGCAGCGGTCGCTGGCGATCGGCCTGGCCAACCTCGCCGACCTGCTGATCCGCACGGGCGCGTGGGAGCCGGCCAGGCGGGCCCTGGCCGAGGCCGCCGAGCTGGCCGAGGGCATCGGAAATCCCCAGCTCATCGGCACGCTGCGGTGCAGCCAGGGCAACCTCGCGGTGCGGGAGCGCGACTGGGCCAAGGCGGCCGGGCACTTCCAGGCAGCGACGGCCGCGCACCGCGACGCCGGGCACCCGCACGACACCGTGGAGGCCATGATCGGGCTGGGCCGTGCCTGGCACCAGATGGGCCGGACCGCGGACGCGCTGCGGCAACTGCACGCCGCCGAGGCCCTGGCCGCCGAGATCGCGAACCCGCAGCGGCTGGCCGAGGTCCGCGCGGCGCTCGCCGAGGCCGGCGAGGCGGTGGCGCTCCCGGACGGGCTCACCGCCCGCCAGGCGGAGGTGCTCAGGCTGCTCGCCTCCGGCCTGTCCAACAAGGAGATCGCCGGGCAGCTCTACCTGAGCCCGGCGACGGTGGAACGGCACCTCGCGACGGTGTACCGCAAGCTCGGGGTGGCCGGGCGGGTCGAGGCCACGCGCTACGCCGTGGCCCACGGCCTGGCCACCACGTCGTCGCCGCGGGTGTTATAACTCCGCGCGCCACGGCCGCCGTGGGCACCCGTCTGCCGCGGCCGCGAATACATGGTTGCCAGGATTCGGTGCGCCGTCCCCCGGGCCTATAACTGCCATTGACTCGCCGCGGCGGGCCCGGCACCGGGGCCCGGGCCCGTCCGGAGGGGCGACGACGCACTCACCGAAAGGACCGCCATGGAAGAGCAGCTTCTCGGCACGACGCTCCCGGTGCTGTCGATCTCCCTGAACCCGGGGGAGAGCGTCGTCGCCGAGGCCGGGGAGTTCTCTTGGATGACCGACTCGATCCAGATGTCCACCGGCATGGGTGGCGGCGCCGGCGGCCAGGGGCTCGTGGGTGCGCTGAAGCGCGCGGCCGGCGGCTCGACGCTGTTCCTGTCCAGCTACACCGCCACCGACAGCGCCGGGACCATCGCGTTCGCGGCGAAGCTGCCGGGCAGCATCCTCGGCATCGACCTGGGCGCAGCGCAGGAGTACCTGGTGCACCGGCACGGGTTCCTGGCCGGTACCGCGGGGATCGAGATCTCCGCCGGGTTCCAGCAGTCCTTCTCCGCCGGGATCTTCGGCGGCGAGGGTTTCGTGCTGCAGCGTGTGGGCGGGGTGGGCCGGGCCTGGATCGAACTGGCCGGCGAGGTGGTCAGGTACGACCTCGCCGCGGGCCAGTCGCTGCGGGCCCATCCCGGGCACGTGGGGATGTTCACCGCCTCGGTTTCCTTCCAGGTGATGCGGGTTCCCGGGGTCACCAACCGGTACTTCGGCGGGGATGCACATCACTTCGCGGTGCTGTCCGGCCCGGGCGCCGTCTGGCTGCAGTCGATGCCCCTGCCCGTGCTCGCCGCCACATTGGCGCCCTACCTCCCCCAGGCGCAAGGCGATCACTCCGCCACCGGGAGCGGCGTGGTCGGCGGGATCGTCGGCGACCTGCTGCGCTGAGCAGCTACATCGCACGTCACTTCGACAACAAAGGACAAGACGATGAACGTTCACTTCCCCGGCCGGATGGCCGGCGCCCTGGCGGTGGCCGCACTGCTCGTGGCCGGGTGCGGGGGCACCTCGGGCGGGTCAGGTGGGTCCGGCGGCTCGGGTGGCTCCGGCGGGTCACAGGCCAGCACGACCGGCTCGTCCGGCGGCTCGAGTTCGTCCGGCGGCTCGAGTTCGGCGGCGGGCTCGACGCTGTTCCCCGTGGCCGTCGGCGAGAAGTGGGTGTACGCCGACCATCTGGGCAGCCTCGGCACGTCCACCACCACGAACACGATCAAGGCCGTCAAGCCAGCGTCCGGCGGAAACCTGGTCACGCTGACGGACAGCAGCAATATCCTCGGCCAGTCCAAGCGCACCCAGCTGACCTACATGTTCTACGCGGACGGCTCGATCGGAGTCCCGTTCACGCAGATCAACGGCGGCCAGGTGACGATCAGGTCGGGCAGCATCGTATGGCCGCCCGCATCGGTCATCGCGTCGGGGCAGGCGCACACCTCGGTGCTTGCCATCACGCTCAAGACCAACGGCCAGACCATCAACGAGAAGGTCCACGTCACGGTCAAAGGAGGCGGGACGCACAGCGTGACCGTGCCGGCCGGGACCTATCAGGCCACCGTGGTCGACCAGACCATGGCCGAGAAGGTACTCGGACATCCGGTGAGCATCGTGATCCGCACCTGGCTGGCGCCCGGCGTCGGCCCGGTGCAGTCGGAGGTACTCGAAAAGTCCGCGTTCGGCGCGGGACCGCAGGTCCGCGAGGAACTGAAGTCGTTCACCAAGTAGCCCTGCTGGCCCGGGGGAGCGACCCCCGCGCCACACCAGCCACCGCACCGGCCGGGAACCGACCGCCCCGGCCGGTGCGGTCTTGTGTGGCTCAGGCGAGTTCGGTCAGCGGGAACGCCCGGTGGCGGCGCGGCGGGATGAGGAAGTTCTGCCGCCGGGTCGCGGTGATGAAGCGCTCGAGCCCGTTGGCCGTCGGGTCCACGCCGAACTCGTTCTGCAGGTCGAGCGATGCCTGGTGGACGCGCAGGGTTTTGAAGAACTGCGCGGTCGGCACGAAGATCGTGAACTGCAGCTTGGGCTGGCTGCCGCCGCCGGGAACGTCCATGGCGTCGAAACCGGGCCCGTCCATGCGCAGGTGGATGGGCGTCCCGTCCTTGGCCCGGGAGGACCGCTGCAGGCAGGACAGGTGGCCCATCCGCTGTTCGCCGTTGGTGGTGCCGATGCCCTCCGCGGTCTGCTCGGCGTAGTGCGGCCCGCGGTTCTGGTTCGGCAGCAGTGACGGGCCGCCGCCGTCGGTGAACTGGTCCTTGTTGCCTGGCACCAGGTTCGGCGCGTGGAATGCGTACTGCACCCGGTTGACGAACGTGCCGTCGGCGCCCGGCTTGGACGTCGGCGTCTTCATGGCGAAGAACTGCAGCATGTCCAGGATCAGGTGGGACAGGTGCTGGATGGCGCCGTGGTCGAAGTAGTCGCCGCCCGCGGCGGTGGTCAGGTGCGCCGCGGAGTTGCCCGCGAACGTGCAGATGGGAGGCGGGCCTGAGCCGTTCACCTGCTGGTCGGCGAAGCCCATCCACATCGGCGACTGGTGCTGGATGTAGTCCGCGAAGGGCAGGCTGTGCTGCTTGGCGACCGACTTCGGCAGCCCCATCTGCACGAACATGTGCCGGCTCGAGGTGAAGCTGAGCAGCCCGGTCCAGGCCGGGGACTTGACCGCCTTGCCGCGCAGCTTGCCGCTGCCGCCGAACCAGGCCAGCACGTCGGTGAGGAACGCCGCGTTGTCGCTGCGCAGCGTGAACAGCAGGTCGTTGTGCTCGATCCTGACATCCACGTTGAACCGCACCTTGTGGACGTGCGGGTTGGCCGGGCCCACGTCGGTCGGCCCGGCCACCGCCTCTTCGAGCACATACTGGCTGTGGTCGGACTGTTCCCGCGGCATGTGCCCGGACACCAGGCTCCCCTGCAGCCCGCCGGGCAGCCTGCGGAAGTACGGCAGCCCGTAGGACACGAACGTGACCAGGTTCGCCGCGCCCCAGGGGTAGGCC
>Ga0070709_10000211_pt1 | contig 37791 bp, 29 predicted proteins | sample LARL51metaG_FD_65449 | JGI IMG/M metagenome (GOLD analysis project Ga0070709, IMG submission 65449) | Corn, switchgrass and miscanthus rhizosphere microbial communities from Kellogg Biological Station, Michigan, USA - LAR L5-1 metaG | ecosystem: Host-associated > Plants > Roots > Rhizosphere ... | reverse complement strand
GACATCGAGGATGCAGCGCTCGCGCTCGGCATGGACGTGCTGATCGAGATCCACGACCGCGCCGAACTCGAGCGGGCGATAAAACTGCGGTCACCGATGATCGGCATCAACAACCGCAATTTGCGCACTTTTGAAACGACGCTCGCAACCAGCGAGGCGCTGGCACCGCTGGTGCCGAAAGACCGCCTGCTGGTCGGCGAGAGCGGGATCTTTGCGCCGGCCGACCTCGCGCGGCTGGCGCGCGTCGGCATCTCGACCTTTTTGGTCGGCGAGAGCCTGATGCGGCAGGCCGACGTCGCCACGGCAACGCAAGCGCTGCTGTCGCGCGGCGAACCGGCCAGCGCGACAGGCACGCGCTGATGCCGCGCAAACCGGAGGCCCTCACCCACATCGATGCGTCGGGCGAAGCGCGCATGGTGGACGTGTCGGAGAAGCCGGCAACGGAGCGGACCGCCGTCGCCGAGGGCCGCGTGATCATGAGCGAGGCGACGCTCGCGCTGATCGTCTCCGGCAATGCCAAGAAGGGCGACGTGCTCGGCACCGCGCGGATCGCCGGCATCATGGCCGCAAAGCGCACCGCGGAGCTGATTCCGCTCTGTCATCCGCTGGCGCTCGCAAAAGTCACCGTGGACATCACGCCAGATGCGGCGCTGCCCGGATGCCTGGTCCGCGCGAGCGTCAAAGTGACCGGCCCGACCGGCGTCGAGATGGAGGCGCTGACGGCGGTCTCCGTCGCCTGCCTGACCATCTACGACATGATCAAGGCGGTCGAGCGCGGCGTGCGCATCGAGGCCATCCACCTCGTCGAGAAGATGGGCGGCAAGTCCGGCCATTATCGCGCGTAAGATCTGCTGCGCTCTATCCCCTCGTCCTGAGGAGCGCGCTCTTGCGCGCGTCTCGAACGATGAGGCCGCGATCCGGGCCTCTTGGTTCCCCGAGCGATGCGAAGCATCGTCCGGAGACGCCGCGCGAGGGCGCGGCTCCTCACCATGAAGGCTTGAGACCGGTAGAGCTCAATGCAGCGACGTGCTGACCGCTGCGAACTTGGTGGAGAGCTGCTTGCCGACCGCATTGACGCTGGACAGCACGGCAAGCGAAATGCAGGCGACCAACAGACCGTATTCGATCGATGTCGCGCCGGACTCGTCGGAGAGGAATCGGATGAAAACGTCTTTCATTGCGCTGGACCTCCTGCTTGATTGCGATGGTCCTCGCAAGGACGATGCCAATTCGCAGGCCGTGCCGCTTCAGGGGCTTAGGTGGTTAACCGCGGGTAGGCACAGCGCAGGCAGGAATCTCTTTCCGCCTGCGCGCCGCAAGGCGGCAAATGATTCCGGCTCGCTCCTCGCGGCCGCAGCCGAAAATTAATTTCCAATTTACCGAGATTGCTAACGTCACCTCCATACCGGTCGGCGTAGCTATGGGACGGGTTGGGTCTTGAAACGGCGTCCCGACCGCGTTCGGTGTTCCCTCCTCTCTCCGGGCTGCCAATGACAAGCGGGTCCCCGCCCATCACGATCGACCATTCGGCGCGCCGCGGCCCGATCCGGATGCTGGTGATCGGCGGCCTCGTCCTGATCGTCGCGATTGCGGTCGGCACCACTGTCATGGCCGGCATTTTCCGCGAGCGCGCGCTCAACGGCGCCAAGCGCGAGCTGGAAAACACCGTCCTGTTGCTGGCGCGGCATTTCGATCAGCAGTTCCGCGATCTCGGCGCGATCCAGCAGGACTTTGCCGCCTTCGTCCGCTCGGCCGGCATCGATACCGGCGACCGCTTCAAGAACCGGATGTCGAGCCCCGACATTCATTTGATGCTCAAGACCAATGTCGGCGCCTTGTCCTATGTCGGCAATGTCACGCTGTTCGACCAGGACGGCGTCCTGCTCAATTCCTCCGGCGCCTGGCCGGTGCCCGCGGTCCATGTCGGTGACCGGCCCTATTTCAAGGCCTTCAAGACCGACCCGAACGCACCGCAGGTGCTGGTCGAGCCGGTCCATAGCCGCATCACCGGCGCCTGGACCACCGTGCTCGCGCGTAAGCTGACCGCGCCCAATGGCGAGTTCCTCGGCGTCATCGGACGGGGCTTTGAGCCGATCCATTTCGAGAAATTCTTTGCCTCCGTCGCGCTCGGAACCGACGCTGCGATCTCGATGCTCCATCGCAATGGGACGCTGCTCGCCCGCTACCCCCATGATGGCGCGGTGATCGGCCGCAATTTCCGCAACGGCCCGCTGTTCAGCCTGATCGGCGCACAGCCGGGACGCCCCGGCACCGGGATCTATGTCAGTCCCGCCGACGGCCAGGAACGGCTCGGCGCCGCCTATGGGCTGGAAAATTTCCCGATCTTCGTGGTGGCCTCGACCACCCTCGCCTCGGCCCTTGCGCCCTGGCGCGAGCAGATGAACTTCTTGATCGGCGTCGGCGGCAGCTCCATGCTGCTGATCGCGGGCCTCCTGGTCGTCGTGGTGCGCCGGCTGTCGCAGGACCACCAGCGCTCGGAACGCCGGCTGAGGCTCGAGACGCAGCGCCTCGACCGCGCCGTCAACAACATGACCCAGGGCCTCCTACTGTTCGACGCCTCGCAGCGGCTCGTCGTCTGCAACAACCGCTATATCGAGATGTACGGCCTGTCGGCGGATGTCGTGAAGCCGGGCTGCAGTTTTCGGGACGTGATCGCGCATCGCAAGGCCACCGGCTCGTTCGTCGGCGACATTGAGGCCTATGTCGACGCAGTGCTGCGTGACATCGGACGCAAGAAGACGACGGTCATCGAGACCTCCGACGGGCGTTTCGTCCAGATCGTCAACGAACCTCTGGCGGACGGCGGATGGGTGGCGACCCATGAGGATATCACCGAGCGGCGGCTCGCCGAACAGCGCATCATCCATCTTGCGCACTATGACGCGCTCACCGATCTTCCGAACCGCACGCTGTTCCACGAATGGCTGAAGCAGGAGCTCGCCGACATCTCGCCCGGGCAGCGCGTCGCGGTGCATTACATCGACATCGACGAGTTCAAGAGCGTCAACGACTCGCTCGGCCATCTGGTCGGCGACGAGCTGCTCAAATCGGTTGCGCGCGCCTTGCACGGCTGCGTCGGCGCGGGCGGCTTCGTCGCGCGGCTCGGCGGCGACGAGTTTGCCGTCGTGCAGACCGGCGTGAAGAAGATCGACAACGTCACCGCGCTGGTCGGACGCGTGTTTGAGGCCATCCGAACCCCGTTCGAGTGCCTCGGCCACCATCTCACGACGGATGCCTCGATCGGCATTGCGCTGGCGCCCGAGCACGGCGTCGATCTCGACCAGATCCTGAAGAACGCCGACCTTGCGATGTATGCGGCCAAGTCCGCGGGCCGGCACACCTATAGCTTCTTCGAGCCGGAAATGGATGCCAGGGTGAAGGCGCGCCACCAGCTCGAGGTCGATCTCCGCCAGGCGATCAGCTCCGGGGCGATGGAGGTCCACTACCAGCCCTGCATCAACCTGCTGGATGACAGGATCACCGGCTGCGAAGCGCTGCTGCGCTGGCGCCATCCGCAGCGCGGCTTCGTCTCCCCGGCCGAGTTCATCCCGATCGCGGAGGACACCGGGCTGATCAATCAGCTCGGCGAGTGGGTGCTGGCAACCGCCTGCGCCGACGCGGCGAACTGGCCCGACGACGTCAAGCTCGCGGTCAACGTGTCGCCGAGCCAGTTCAAGAGCGGCACGCTGCCGCTGCGCGTCGCCTCCGCGCTCGCGGCCGCAGGCCTTCCGGCGAGCCGCCTGGAGCTCGAGATCACGGAAGCCGTCCTGATCCGTGACGACGAGGCGGCGCTCGCGATCCTGCATCAGCTTCGTGCGCTGGGCGTACGGATAGCGCTCGACGATTTCGGCACCGGCTATTCCTCGCTCAGCTATCTGCAGCGCTTTCCGTTCGACAGGATCAAGATCGACCGCTGCTTCGTCGACCGCATCGCGGAGTCAGAGGGGTCCACGAGCATCGTGCGGGCCGTGGTGGACCTTGCCGCCGCGCGCCGCATGAAGACGACGGCCGAGGGGGTGGAAACCGAAGAGCAGCGGCGGCTCCTGCGCTCGCTCGGCTGCACGGAGATGCAGGGCTATCTGTTCAGCAAGGCAAGGCCGGTGAGCGAGATCAACGAGCTCATTCATGCGCACCGCCGTCACATCCGAGCCGCATCGGCCTGAGCCGCCCCATTTCGCCGCAGGCCGCACGCGAGGTCGGATTACCCCAATCCGGCAATTTTTCCGGATGACAAGCCGCGATTTGCACGCTATGGATCGCTCATGATCAACTTCGCCACCAGCTATTTTTGGTACTTTAGCTACGACAGCTCGCTGGCGGCAGGAGGATCGCGCTCAATCTGAAGAATTGCAGCAAGACGACCGAACAAGCCGCCAGACCTGGCGGCTTTTTTTATTGGCCGGCAGGTTCTTGAAAAACCGACAGGAGCACGCCGTGTTGAGCACGACAGACGATCTTCGCATCAGAGAGCTGAAGGAGCTGAGTACGCCGGAGGCGGTGATGCGCGAAATACCGCGCACCCTCACCGCGACCCGCGTCGTAATGGCAGCGCGAAACGCCATCCACGCCATCCTGAATGGAGCCGACGATCGGGTGCTGGTGGTCGTCGGACCCTGCTCGATCCATGATCCCATCGCGGCCATCGAATATGCCGAGCGCCTCGCCGTCATGCGCGAGCGGCTGTCCGATCGCCTGGAGCTCGTCATGCGCGTCTATTTCGAGAAGCCGCGCTCGACGGTGGGCTGGAAGGGACTGATCAACGATCCGGATCTCGACGGCAGCTTCAACATCAACAAGGGGCTGCGTCTGGCGCGCAACGTGCTTTCCGCGGTGAACAATCTCCGCGTGCCCGCGGGCACCGAATTCCTCGACATGACGACACCGCAGTACATCGCCGATCTGGTCGGGTGGGCGGCCATCGGCGCGCGCACGACCGAGAGCCAGATTCACCGTGAACTGGCCTCCGGCCTGTCCTGTCCGGTCGGCTTCAAGAATGGCACGAACGGCGATGTGCGGATTGCGGTCGACGCGGTGCGGTCGGCGTCGCATCCCCACCATTTCATGGCCGTCACCAAGGGCGGGCGCTCGGCGATCGCCGCGACCACCGGCAACGAGGATTGCCACATCATTCTGCGCGGCGGCAAAACCCCCAACTACGACGCGGCAAGCGTTGCCGCAGCGGCGGCCGAGCTGTCCAGCTCGGGCGTACCGGCCCGCATCATGGTCGACGCCAGCCACGCCAACAGCGGCAAAAAGCCCGAGAGGCAGCCTCTGGTGGTCGCCGACGTCGCGCGGCAGATTGCAGAGGGCCAAACCTGCATCATGGGGGTCATGATCGAAAGCAACCTGGTCGAGGGCCGCCAGGATGTCCTGCCCGGGGTGCCGCTGACCTACGGACAGAGCATCACCGACGGCTGCATCGACTGGGATACGACGGTGCAGATATTGGACGTCCTGGCCGACGCCGTCGCGACCAGGCGGAAGACGCGCCGCCAGGAATTGCGCGAGCGCTCGGCCTAGCCTGTGATCCGGAAAGGTGTGCAGCAATCAAGCAACGAAAGCGCGATGACGGTTAGGCCCACACGATGCCATGTCCGGCATCGAACCGCGAAAGGCCGTCACGGTTGCTGCACCGCTCCGAGCTTTGGCCAAAATAGCCCGGCGGTCTTGCGGTAGTTCATATACTCCTCGGCGAAGGGCGACATCTCGAACGCGCGCTCCTCGCGGCAGGCGGCGGTCAGGTTGATTGCGCCGAAGGCGGCCAGAAAAATGAGCATCAGAGGGTGCACCGTCGCGACGGTGCATCCGAACCAGAACAGGATATACGACGCATAGAACGGATGACGGACGTAGCGATACGGGCCGGTCTGCACAACGAGGCCCGGCGGCTCAGGGTCGAATGCGAGTTTCAGGCGCATCAATCGGGTGGTCTTCGCCGCCCAGAGGAAGAGCGCCAGGCTGGCCGCGAAGATCGCGAGCGCGGCCATCAGCGCACCGCTCCCGTGCTTGTCCCGCAGCATCAGGTAAATGAATGCCGCGAGACCGACATAGGAGGCGATGATGGCAAATCGTACCTCGCGCGGCATCGTCGCCGACGCGAAGTGGCGCCTCACGCCCACCGCCGTCGTCAGATAAAAGATCAGACCGACAATCAGGACCAATTTGTTCATGGCGTTGTCCTGGCTTGCACCCGGGACGCTGCGCCGAGCACGTTCTCAGACCAGCGTTTGGCTTCCCGCCAAGGTTGGCAGGCCGTGCGCGCGCTGGCTTGTCGAATTTGGAAATCGCCTGGTCGAATTGTCAGTTCGATCGCTCGATCCCGGCCTCGCCAGTCGCGGGCTGCCGGCTGGCGAGCGCCATCTGCCGGAACTCGGTCGGCGTCAGCCCGGCATCTGCCTTGAAGGCACGGTTGAACGGTGTGATGGAGGCAAATCCCGCATCCAGCGCGATGGTCAGGACCGGCACGTCCATCTGCTCTGGATCGGCAAGCGCCGCCTTGGCTTCATCGATCCGATAGCGATTGACGAAGGCATTGAAATTGCGGTGACCGAGACCCTCATTGATCAGCGTTCGCAAGCGATGTTCCGGGATCTCGAGCTTGACCGCCAAAAGCCCGATGCTCAGGCTTTCCTGTCGATAAACGCGCTCGACGGTCATCAGGTGTTCGAGCTGCTTCAGCCAGACCTGGTTCGGCGGCGAGAGCGCGACACGCGAGGCCGCTTTCTTTCGAGCTCCCCCGGCCACACCGGCGAGGACTGGCTGACCCATGAATTGTGGAAACGAGGTCCACACCCCGAGCACCGCCAACACGCCAAGGCCGAGCGCAAAGCTGACGCTGACCGACCGCCATGGAATCGCAGCCAGACCAGAGGCCGCGTTGACCACGACAAACGCCGTGGTTGCGAACAGAAGCGCGACCAGCGGCCGGCGGCGTCCTGCGACCAGGTCTGCGCGCCAGCCTGGCAGGGTCTGCACGGCCGCCAGCAGCGCGCAGCCGATCGAGACCAGAGCGAACATGCGGCCACCGATCACGGTGAGGGTCGGCGAGGTCGTCCATCCACAATAGGCGAACAGCCCAAGGCCTGCGACGAACGCCCAGACGGCCACGTGATACGGCCGCAACACAAAACCGTCTTTGAACACCGCAAGCGCCCACAGCCAGAAAATGACCGGCGACCCCGTAAACAGCATCACGAGCGGCGCATTCCACCCGAACGATCCCAACGGGAAGAACGGTGCCGTCGAGATCGCATAGGCGATGCCCGCGGCGCCCATGGCGACGCGCAGGATCGTGAGGGTGCGGAACGGCCAATCCCGCAGCAGCAGCGCGCAAACCATGAGAGCAAGGCCGATGGCCGCGCCGCGGAGACCGAAATCAAGCGCCGTCAACGCCATCGCAAACCGTCTCCTTGACCTCTCGAGTTAGAACGCGGTCATCAGGATGCGGCCTGGAGCTTTCGCATGAAGAGGCATTTGACCGGAAACTGGTTGTCCTGCAAGTCGGGGCGTACGCCGGCGCTCCGCCCCATTCAGCTCGTCATGCCCGGCCTTGTGCCGGGCATCCACGTCTTTCTTCTTCGAACAACCAAGACGTGGATGGCCGGGACAAGCCCGGCCACGACGACGCGAAAACGCGACCACAACTGTCTAGTTCGGCACCGCCGCTTTAGGCGCTGGACGGACGTCCGCATTGACGGTGACGCCACGCAGCAGGTTGAACGCCGCGCCCAGCGCCTTGTCGTCCTTCTCGTCCGGCGGGACGTAGGATTGCGAACCGGTCTGCTCGGCGCCGTCGGCGGAGAGATGCCCGCGCATCGACGCCTCGCCCCGGATGTCGGCGCGGCCCTTCAGCTCGTCGGGGACCTCCTGCAGAATCTCGATGTCGGGCGCGATGCCCTGGGCCTGGATCGAGCGGCCCGACGGGGTGTAGTAGCGCGCCGTCGTCAGCGCCAGCGCGCCGTTGCCGGCACCCAGCGGAATGATGGTCTGCACCGAACCCTTGCCGAACGAACGGGTGCCGACCAGCGTCGCGCGCTTGTGGTCATGCAGCGCGCCGGCCACGATCTCGGAGGCCGAGGCCGACCCGCCGTTGACCAGGACGATTAGCGGCTTGCCCTTGGTGAGGTCGCCGCCATGCGCGGTGAAGCGCTGGGTTTCCTCGGGATTGCGCCCCCGCGTCGAGACGATCTCGCCGCGCGGCAGGAAGGTGCTTGCGACCGACACCGCCTGGTCGAGCAGACCGCCCGGATTGTTGCGAAGATCGACGACGTAGCCCGCGAGCTTGTCGGCGGGAATCTCCTTGCCGATGTCGGCGATCGCCTTGTGCAGGCCGTCGGTGGTCTGCTCGTTGAACGAGGTGACCCTGATATAGCCGATGTCGCCGCCTTCGGTGTGGTAGCGCACCGGCTTGACGCGGATGATCTCGCGCGTGATCGCGACGTCGAACGGCGCATCCTTGCCCTTGCGGATGACCTTGAGCTTGGTCTTGGTGTTGACCGCGCCCTTCATCTTGTTCACGGCCTGCTCGAGGGTCAGCCCCTGCACCGCCTCACCGTCGATCTGGGTGATGAGATCGCCCGAGAGCAGGCCGGCCTTGGCCGCCGGCGTGTCGTCGATCGGCGCCACGACCTTGACCAGGCCGTCTTCCATCGTCACTTCGATGCCGAGCCCGCCGAACTCGCCGGAGGTCGTCTCCTGCATCTCGCGCCAGGACTTGTCGTTCATGTAGCGCGAATGCGGATCGAGCGAGGTCACCATGCCGTTGATCGCGCCTTCGACCAGCGCGCTGTCACTCGGCTTCTCGACATAGTCGGCCCGCACGCGCTCGAACACCTCGCCGAACAGGCTGAGCTGGGAATAGGTGTCGACGCCGGCGGCGGCCTTTGCTCTCGCAATGAGCTGTTCACCTTGAGGCCCGGTCGCAAGCAGGGCCAAGCTCGCACCAGCCAGCGACCCCAGGAGAAACAGAACATTCTTCCGCATAGCTTCGCGCTTTCCGCGTTGGTGATGACGCCTTGAGACGAGAGATGACGACGCTTGACGATAAACCCAGAACCAACAACCAGAGCAACAAACGAGGAGCAACGAACGAGGAGCAACGAACGCGACATTCGGAAGCTTGTCGATGCGTCAGCCGCGCATGCCCCGCGAGCCCGCAACGCGAATGCCAAAAGCCAGCTCTCCGGGGAAATCGCTCCCCGGCGGCCCAGCGACTCTTAACATCTGCGCTTCCGCAACAAAAATGAAATACGATGTTAGAATCGATAAAGCAGAAAAATCAGGACTCCTTTCTGTTTTCTTCAAGGCCGGCCCAAGGGTTGCTTGTGTCTGACACACCCCGCACGGCGAAATGGAATCATCAACGCCCGGTTTCAAGGCACAGCGTGAGCCGCACCTTCCGGATTATGTGGATTTTCCCGCGACGCGGTAATCAAATCGGCTTGTTCACGGCTCCTTGATGTTTCGGCCCGACCAGTCCCGGCCCACGACTGTGGCAATCTCCGCCACGTCGTACGAATCCCGCCGAAAGTCGTACTTTCCATCAGCGTGGAACCTCACCTTGAGGTATCTCGAGCCATGCGTTTTTGGGATAGCGCTTGAGCGCAAGAAACGATAGGCGAAAGACAAACACAGCCTGACGTTACGGTCAGGGGGAGGACAGGGATGAACGAGGCGACGCCGATCCGGCCCGCACGGAGGAATATCGAGCTCGGCGCAAGCGACGAGAAATTCCAGAATCTCCACGAGTTCATCCGCAAGGCCCGCGCCAATCTCAATCAGAACGCATGGGATTACATCGCCGGCGGCGCCGAGACCGAAACGACGCTACGCCGCAATCGCATGGCGCTGGACGAGATCGCATTCCGGCCGCGCGTGCTGCGCGACGTGGCCACCGTCGATCCGTCGGTCGAGCGATTCGGCCGCAAATTGCGCCTGCCGGTCGTGCTGGCGCCGGTCGGGGCGCTGGAAATCTTCGATCCCGACGGTGCGGCGAGCGTCGCGCGCGGGGCCGGCGCCTTCGGGGCGGCGCATATGCTGAGTTCCGTCTCCGCTCCGGGGCTGGAACAGGTCGCCGAGGCCGCACCGGACGCGTTACGGGTGTTCCAGCTTTATGTCAGGGGCGATGACGCTTTCGTCGAGGACTATGTCAGCCGCGCCATCGCCTGCCACTACACCGCGTTCTGCCTGACCGTGGACACCGCCCATTACAGCCGGCGCGAACGCGACATCGCCAAGCGCTATGTACGCGAAAGCCGGCTGCGCTCCACCGGGGGCGACTACCAGAAAGGCCTGAGCTGGCGCACCGTCAAGCTGATCAAGGACAAGTTCAAGATCCCGCTGGTCATCAAGGGCATCGCCACATCAGAGGACGCGGCGATCGCGCTCGATCACGGCGTCGACTGGATCTACGTCTCCAACCATGGCGGCCGCCAGCTCGATCATGGCCGCGGCGCCATGCAGGTGCTGCCCGAGATCGTCGAGGCGGTTAAGGGGCGCGCCAAGATCATGGTCGACGGCGGCTTCTGCCGCGGCACCGACATCGTGAAGGCGATCGCCTCGGGCGCCGATCTCGTCGGCATCGGCCGCCTGCAGTGCTGGGCGCTCGCCGCAGCCGGCGAGGCCGGGGTCGAGCGAATGCTGGAACTGCTCGAGGACGAGGTGGTCCGCTGTCTCGGGCTCCTCGGCGTGACCTCGTTCCAAGACCTTGACAGGTCCTTCCTGCATCCGGCCAGCCCGACCAATATGCCAAGCGTCTTCAGCGCTTTCCCGCTGTTGGACATCGAGCCGTTCCGCTATTAGGAACCGGCGGGTGCGCATCCCGTCGCCCCCGGGGGTTCGCCGCGCATGGCCTATCGCGACAGTCAGAGCTTTTTCGCGGCGCCCCAGGCGGCAGTCTATCTGCTGCTGGCCGTGAACATTCTGGTGTTCGCACTGTGCCTGAAGATTGCCGGGACGCCGGAACTGCCCGGCGCGCTATTGTACCGCTACGGCGCCATGTACGCTTTCGCGCTGCCGCGCCAGGAGTACTGGCGCTTGATTGCCTATGGATTCCTGCATTCGAACCTGGTCCATCTCCTCACCAACATGCTGTGCCTGCTGCTGTGGGGCGGACAGCTCGAAAGGCGGCTGGGCTGGACCTATTTCGTCGTGGTCTATGCCTGTGCGCTGGTGTTTGGCGCCGTCATCGGCGACGCCATTCACGCAAAGCCCTATCTGACGGTCGGCGCATCGGGGGCGACCTCGGGCATCCTGGGCGCGCTGCTGTGCCTGTGGATCCTCGGCCGAACCGATCTCCCCGGCAACTTCTTCATCATCAATATCGGCCTGAACGTCGTGCTGGCGCTGAGCATTCCGCGCATCGACTGGGGCGTCCATGCCGGCGGCTTTTGCGCGGGCCTGATCGCCTGCGCCATCCTGGACCTGCTCGAAAAGACCCTGTTCCGCCTGCTCCGCTGCAAATTTCCCGAATTCGCCAAGGCCAACCTGTTCGTGCTCGCCTGCGCGGCGGTCGCCCTGTGGTGGGGCACCCAGTCCGCCGCAGGCATCGATCGCGCGCAGTCTGTCGTGATTGCGGTGGCATTCGCCATCGCCAGCCTTCTTGTCATCAAGCTCGTCGATGTGATTTTGACAGTGAGAAAGGGGCTTGCCATCATCGTGATCGCGCTCGCGGCGGCGAATGCCGCCGTGGTGCAGGCTTGCGCGACCATATTCGCAGCGGGGCTGGCCGCCGCCTGTGCGAGCCGTCCGCCCAGCCCCGTGGCGGCGCTCGACGCCACGCTCCAGGCGCTGTGCGCAAGCTTAGGGTCAGCCGCGATCGGAGCCGCAGCGCTCACCGCCATGCTGACGATCCTGCTCTACTCACAGGAGCTTTACCGCGGCCTCATCGACGTCGGTTTCGTCGCCACCTCGCTTCAGGCCGCCCGCCACCGCAGCCGGGGAATTTGATCTGATGCCATCTGAACCTCTCGCCAAGGGCTCCGCCGACGCGCTGCTGTTCGATCTCGGGCGCGTCGTGCTCGACATCGATTTTTCCAGGGCGACTGCCACGTGGGCCGGCCATGCCGGCTGCGCGCCGTCAAGCATCCTGTCGCGTTTCGTGCGCGACGAGGCCTACCGGCTGCACGAGACCGGCCAGATCAGCGACGCCGACTATTTTGCGACGCTGCGTGCCTCGCTCGGCATCGACATATCCGATGACCATTTTTTGGAGGGATGGAACGCGATCTTCACCGGCGAGATGCCTGATATCGCCGATCACCTGGCTCGCGCGGCAAAACACCTGCCGCTCTACGCCTTCTCCAACACCAATGGTGCGCATGTGGCGCATTTCACGATTGCCTATGCCCCCCTGCTCGGCCATTTTCGCGAGGTCTATCTCTCCTCCTCGATCGGGCTTCGGAAACCGGACAAAGCCGCCTATGATCACGTGGTGGATGCGATCGGCGTCGAGGCCCCGCGCATCCTGTTCTTCGACGACAGCGCCGAAAACGTCGAGGGCGCGCGGGCCTCAGGTCTTCAGGCCGTTCATGTCAGTTCATCCGAGGACGTGGCGGCTGCGCTCGCCGCACTCGGGATTTAGCCGCTTGAAGTTGGGAGTTTTACCGTGGCCTTGATGCCGGTTGCCGATGCGATTGCCGCCATTCTCGCGGGGAGCGAGCCGCTGGCCGAGGAGATGATCGCACTCGATGCCGCCTACCACCGCATTCTGGCACGCGATGTGGGGGCGCTCCGCACTCAGCCACCCGAGGCGATGTCGGCAATGGACGGCTATGCCGTGCGCGCGCAGGACGCCACCGAACCTGGCGCGCGGCTCAACGTCATCGGCGAGGTTGCGGCAGGCCGGCCGTTCGACCGCGCGATCGCACAGGGCGAGGCCGCACGCATCTTCACCGGTGGCGTCATCCCGAAAGGCGCCGACGCCGTCGTGATCCAGGAGGACACGATTGCCGATGGCGGCACGATCCGGATCACGGAAGCGGCAAGGCCCGGGCGCCACATCCGCCCGGCCGGCGTCGATTTTCGCGAGGGCGACGTGCTGCTCAAGGCAGGCAGCCGGCTCAGCGACCGCGATCTGTCGCTCGCCGCTAGCATGAACTATCCGGAACTCCCGGTGCGGCGGCGGCCCAAGGTCGCCCTGCTCGCCACCGGCGACGAACTGGTGATGCCCGGAAATGTCCCCGGGCCCGGGCAGATCGTCTATTCCAACGGCTATGCGTTGCGCGCGCTAGCGCGCGCCGAGGGCGCGGAGACGATCGATCTCGGCGTCGCCGCCGACACCATGGACGCGACGACGGCGGGTATCCGCGCTGCGCGTGACGCGCAGGCCGACATTCTCATCACCACCGGTGGTGCCTCCGTCGGCGACCACGACCTCGTCAAGCGATCGCTGGAGGCCGAAGGCGTCATCATCGCCTTCTGGAAGATCGCGATGCGACCGGGCAAGCCGATGATGCATGGGCGGCTCGGCGCGATGCGCGTGATCGGCCTGCCCGGCAATCCCGTCTCCTCCTATGTCTGCAGCCTGTTGTTCCTGGTGCCGCTGATCCGGGCGCTGTCGGGGGCGCGCGTGCTCCACGATGCCCGCGAGCAGGCCCTGCTCGGCCGCGACCTCGACGCCAACGACGTGCGCGAGGACTATCTGCGCGCACGCCTTGCGCGGCGCGCGGACGGCGCGTGGGTCGCAACGCCGGTCACGCACCAGGACTCCTCGCTGCTCGGCTTTCTCGCTTCAGCACAGGCCCTGGTGATCCGTCCGCCGTTCGCACCTGCGGCCAAAGCCGGTTCGCCCTGCGAGATTTTGCGGCTGCCGGAATAAGGTCGTGGCTGCCTCTGCATTCTCTCATTATCCTACCGTCACGGTCAGATTTGAAACTTAGTTTCAAACGCTCGCTGTGGCATACCTGAACTCAAATCAAGCCGACTTGATCATCGCAGTCGCATGCTGTCGCGCGGGACTCCAAACAATCAGCGTCGAATAATTCCGTTGTCACGCATTGATGTTTGACGAGCGCCTCCATCCCGTGGAAGGTTGATCTCAACAAAAAACTTGGGAGGGATGTGATGCGCAAGGTTGCGGCCTCGTCCACCACACCGGCAGCGCCACTCTGCGGCGCGGAGAAATGCGTCGCGGAGATGCGCCGTGGCCTTTGACTCGCCCGTTGCATCGCCGAGCACGTCCCGCTTTCGCCTGAATCTGGCAAAGCCCAACCAGGAACAGATCGTCCTCCTGATCACGATCGCGTTGCTGATCGGCTTCGGCCTCACCCTGCACGGCTTTGCGACGCTCACCAATCTGCTCAACCTGCTGCGCAGCATCTCCATCCTCGGCATCCTCGGCCTCGGCATGGGACTGATCGTGATCAGCCGCGGCATCGATTTGAGCGAAATCGCGATCATGGCGGGCTCGTGGGCGATCGCTCTCATCGAGATGCAGAACGGGATGCCGATCGGCTGGGCCTGTCTGGTCGCGCTCGCGCTTGCGCTGGCGATCGGCGTCGTCAACGGCGTCATGGTCGCCTTTGTCGAGGCGCCGGCGCTGTTCGTCACGCTCGCGGCCGGCTTCGTGATCTACGGGCTTGCATTCTCCTTTGCGCCCGCGTGGGTGCTCTATGCGCCGAAGGACGCGCCGGCGCTGATGTATCTCGGCGGCGGACAATTGTTCGGGGTGCCGGTCCCGATCTTCGTGTTCGCCGGTGTTGCCATCCTGTTGCACCTGTTCCTGTCCAAAACCGCGATCGGCCGCTTCATCTATGCCCAGGGCGACAATCCGGAAGCCGCGCGGCTGTCCGGCGTCGCGCTGCGGCCACTGATCGTGCTCGAGCACGTGCTGGTCGCCCTGCTCGCCTGGATCGCCGGGCTCGTCTGGGTCGGCACCACCGGCAGCATGCAGATGCAGATCATCCAGGGCACCATGATCTACGACGTGGTGCTGGTGGTGGTGATCGGCGGCATCAGCCTGGTCGGCGGCCGCGGCAGCGTGTTCAGCGTGGTGGTCGGCTGCGTCCTGATCGGCATCCTGCTCAATGCCTTCACCATCATGGACGTCAACAACGAGGTGCAGAACATCATCAAGGGCATCGTTCTGCTGGCCGCCATCGTGCTCGACAATTTTTTGCATCCCCGCGACGAGGAGACGGCGCGCCAGGGCGACTGATCGGAAATTCAAGACGCTTCACATCACAAAAAACCGGGAGGAACTCATGAGCAAGGTATCGAAAGGCTGGATGGCAGTGGTCGCGGGGCTCGCGCTCGCGGCGCTGCCGCTCGTGGCGTCGGCGCAGGAGGAAGGCGGCACCAAGACCGCACGCGAGCTCCGGGCCGACTACGACAAGTCGCTGAAGGGCAAGACCATCGCTTATCTGCCGATCGCGCTCGGCGTGCCGCTGTCGGACGAATGGGGCCGCGTGGTGAAGGAGGAAGCCGAATGGCGCGGCATGACCTACGTCGTACGTGATCCCAACAACAACCCCTCCGCCATGCAGCAGGCCCTGACGGCGCTGGTCGACCAGAAGCCCGACGTGCTGATCGTGCAGAATCCAAGCGTCACGCTCCTGATGAAGGATCTGAAGCGGGCCGAGAGCCAGGGCACGCACGTCATCCAGATCAACATGTCCTCGAACTACAAGTCCGGCGCCTTTGTCGGCGCGGACTGGGTCGAGATCGGCAAGATGCTCGCGACCGACGTGGTCAAGCAGTGCGGCACAGGCTCGAACAAGTCCGGCAAGGTCCAGATCATTCAGGGCGAACTCACGGCCGCCGCCAGCGTCGACCAGGTCGCCGGCATCATGGAGGTGCTCAACAAGGATCCGGCGATCAAGGTGGTGTCCAACCAGGCCGCGAACTGGGACACCAACACCGCCCTCAACATCACCGCGACCGTGATTCAGCAGCACCCCGATCTCTGCGCCAGCGTCGGCTTCTGGGGCATCATGCAGTCCGGCGCGGCACAGGCGATCCGCAACGCGAACAAGATCGACGACGTCAAGATCTATGCGTCCGGCGAGGGCTCGCAGCTCGATTGCGACCAGGTCAACCAGGGCAACTTCTACAAGTTCCTGAGCTACAAGGCGACCGAACAGGGCCATGACCTGATGTTCGCGGCGCAGACGCTGCTGGAGTCCAGCGACAAGCCGGGCACAAAACATCTCGAATATTACACGCGGCCGATCTGGCTGGATAAGAGCAACGCCAGCGGGGCCAACTGCTTCGCGCTTCCCAAGAAGTAGTTCGATGACATGAAGAACCGGCCCGCCATGCGCGAGCCGGCCGCTTCAGTGGTTGCGTCCGGAGGTCTTTTCCGATGTCGATGGCTGCGGATTCGTGGACCGCCTCGGTGCGGCGCTTCTCGCCTCGCCTGCTTTTATCCGAGCTTCTCTTGAAGCAATGGTTCGAGCCCGTGATTCCGTTCACGGTCATGATCGCGCTCTGGCTCTATTTCGCGCTGACGATCCCCGACTACGCCACGGTGCAGAACGCGCTATCACTGCTGCGCCTGTTTGCCGAATTCGGCTTCGTAACGCTGGCGATGGGTTTCTGCCTGATCAGCGGCGGGATCGACCTGTCGGTCGGCGCCATCTTCGCACTCTGCAATTTCTCCGCGCTGTATTTTCTGTTCGTGCTGGAGCTTCCGGTCGGCCTTGCCATCCCGGCCACACTGGCGGTCGGCGCCGCGCTCGGCAGCATCAACGGTTTTCTGATCGGCTTTGCCAAGACGCGGCCGTTCCTGACCACGCTCGTGACATTCATCATCCTGCGCGCCTCGGTCAATCTGCTCAACACCAGCTACGCCCAGGTGTTCGCCACCAACTCGGTCGACAGCGACGCCTGGGATTTTCTCGGCGTCGGCAGCGTGCTCGGCATCCCGATCAACGCCGCGACGCTGTTCGTCGTGCTGCTGGTCTGCCACATCTTCCTGTCGCGCTCGCGCTATGGCTGGCACCTCACGGCGATCGGCGCGAACCGCAAGGCGGCCCGGCATGCCGGCATCCGCGTCCGGCTGATGCTGTTCTTCACCTATGTCCTCTCGGGCGTGCTGTGCGCGGCCAGCGGCATCTTCTATGCGGCGCGGCAATCCTCGACCGACTCGACGACCGGCGCGGGCTGGGAATTCCAGGCGCTGACCGCCGTCGTGCTCGGCGGCGTGTCACTCGCCGGCGGCAAGGGCACGGTGTGGCGGGCGATGATCGGCGCGGTGATCGTCTTCCTCTTGATCAACGGCCTGGTGCGGATGGGAATCCCCGGCTACGTCACGTCGGCGGTGAACGGCATCATCCTGCTCGCTGCCGTCGGCATCGACGTCAAATGGGCAAAAAATCGCGGCAAGGCGATTCAGAAGATCTACGTCAATCCTGCCTTTGTCGCGCTCTCGCCGGCGCCGTCAGTGCAGGCAGGCTCCGCGTCGCCCTATGCCCAGAACGACCGGCTCATCAATGCACAGGCGATCGGGCTCAATCAGGTCGAGGGGCCGGAGGACGTCATCCTCGACCGCCAGGATCGCCTCTACGGCTCGACCCGCGACGGCAACATCATCCGCTTCTCCGGCCGCAATTTCGAAAAGCGCGAAGTGTTCGCCCATATCGGCGGCCGCCCGCTCGGCATGCAGTTCGACCGCGACGAGAACCTGATCGTCGCCGTTGCCGGCATGGGCGTCTATGGCGTGAGGCCGGACGGCGAGGTATTCAAGGTCACCGACGAGACCAACCGCACCTGGTACAAGCTGAACGACGATTCGCGCCTGCGCATGGCCGACGACCTCGACATCGGTCCCGACGGAAAAATCTACTTCTCCGACTGCACCACGCGCTACGAGATGACGACCAACACGCTCGACATTTTGGAGGCGCGCCCGAACGGCCGCATGGTCTGCTATGATCCCAAGACGAGGACCACGCGCACCATCATCAACCATTTCTATTTCCCGAACGGGGTCTGCGTCTCGCATGACGGACAATCGCTGCTGATCGCCTCGACCTCGCTGTGCAAGATCTTTCGCTACTGGCTGGCGGGGCCCAAGCAGGGCAGGACCGAAATCCTGATCGACGAGCTGCCCGGCAATCCCGACAATATCAACCGCGCCTCCGACGGCAATTACTGGCTGGCGCTGGTCGGCATTCGCACCCCGACCTTCGATCTCGCCGCGCGAAAGCCCGGTTTTCGGCTGCGCATGGTCAAGCAGGTGCCGACCGACGAGTGGCTGGCCCCCGCCCTCAATCACGGCTGCGTGCTCAAATTCAACGAACAGGGCCAGGCGCTGGAATCCTGGTGGGACCCGACCGGCATCTCGCATTCGACGCTGACCTCGATGCGCGAGCACAAGGGCTATCTCTATCTCGGCGGCCTGGAGAACAACCGGATCGGGCGCATCAAGCTCGATGGCACCGATGAGAGCTGGTCCGGCTACGACGCCTATTGGGCGCGAAAAGCAAAGTGACGGGGTAGCTGTGGGACTGTTCGATCATTTTTTGCGGGACATCCGCAGCGTCATCAACCGCGATGGCGACGACGATGCGATCCCGCCGCTCGACGGCGCGCTCAGCCCCAATGACCGGCTGGATGCCTGCACGCCGATCGGCGATGCCCTGCCCGGCCTCGACGATGTCGTTGCCGCTGATGGCGCGCTGTTCGTTTCTGCAGCAAAGCGCGTGCTGCGCCTGTCGGGTGCCGGCTTCGACACGCGGGAGACGGTGGCCGCGTTCGACCGCGACGCCGGAGGGCTCGCGCTCCATCCAGACGGCCGCCTGCTGGTTTGCGTCGCCGGACGCGGCCTCGCGGCGCTTGATCCCGCGCGACCAAACCCACACTGGCTCAACGCTGTCGACGGCCAGGCGCTGGTCGGGCTGACGTCGGTCGCAGCAAGCGCGGACGGCCGGATCTTCGCCGTCGAGGGCAGCGCCGGCCGTCCGCCAGATCAGTGGCGGCACGATTTGATGGAAAAGCGGCACCACGGCCGCCTGATCGCCTGCGACGCATCCCTGGGATCGCCGGCGACGCTGCTGCAGGGCCTGCACTATCCCTATGGCCTCGCGATCGCGCCCGATCGCGGCGAACTCTGGTTTACCGAGAGTTGGGCCCATCGCATCAGCCGCATGGCGCTCACAGGCAGCGGCGCAGGACGTCCCATCGTCGTCCAGCGCAACCTGCCCGGCTACCCTGCCCGGCTGAAGGTGGACGGCCGTGGCGGGTTCCATCTCGGCCTGTTCGCCCGCCGCACCCACCTCATCGAGTTCGTGCTGAAGGAGGATGATTTCCGCCAGGAGATGCTCGCCGGCATGGCGCCCGACTACTGGATCGCGCCAGCCTATGCCGGCGGGGCCGATTGCCTGGAACCGATGCAGATCGGCAGCGTCAAGGCGCTCGGCATTCAGAAGCCGTGGGCGCCCCCGCGCTCCTACGGCCTGCTTGTCCATTTGAACGGCGATGGCGAGGCGACCGACAGCATTCACAGCCGCGCCGGCGGCCGTTTCCACGGCATCACCGGCGCCTGCGCAACACCGCAAGGCGTGGTGATCGCAAGCCGCGGCGCAGGCCGCCTGCTGCTCGCGCCGGGAGACTTTTGATGAACGACGTCGTCACTCCAGCGGACGCAACCCGTGCCGGCGATCCGGCCCGCAAACCGGTGCTCCAGGTCACCGGCGGAGCCAAGATCTATGGCGGCGTCCACGCCATCGAGGGCATCGATTTCGATCTCTTCGCCGGCGAGGTCCACGCGCTGGTCGGCGAGAACGGCGCCGGCAAATCGACCCTCTGCAAGGCCATTGCCGGCGCGATCCAGCTCACCTCAGGCGACATCCATGTCGACGGCGCGCGCGTCAATTTCGCCCAGCCGCGCGATGCGCTCGCGGCCGGCATCTGCATGGTTTATCAGGAGACCAGCCTGGTGCCGACCATGACGGCGGCCCAGAACATCGAGCTCGGCAACGAAAAGCTGCTGACGCGGTTCCGCACCCTGAACATCCAGGCGCAGCAGCTATTGCAATCGCTCAATTTCCACGTCGATCCGGCGACGCCGGTGGCCCTGCTCGGCACCGCCAAGAAGCAGATGGTCGAGATCGCCCGCGCGATCTACAACAAGGCCCGCATCATCATCTTTGACGAGCCGACGGCGAGCCTGACGCCGGAGGAGATCGTCCACTTCTTCCACCTGGTCCGTGACCTCAGGGCGCGCGGCGTCGCCATCATCTATATCTCGCATGCGCTGGAAGAATCGCTGCAGATCGCCGACCGCATCACCGTGCTGCGCGACGGGCGGCTCGTGATCACGGCGCCCGCAAGATCGCTGAGCCGCGACGCGCTGGTGCAGCACATGGTCGGACGCCAGGTGGCACAGGCGATCTACCAGCGCAACGAGGCGATCAGCGAGCGCCGTGAAAAGGTGCTGACGGTCGAGAACGTCACCATGGGCATGGTGGTGAAGAACATGTCGTTCTCGGTCTATGCCGGCGAGGTGGTCGGCATCGCCGGCCTGATCGGGTCCGGCCGCACCGAGATCGCAAAAATCATCTTTGGGGCGCTGAAGCGCAACCTGGTCAATGGCGGCACGATCCGGCTGCGCGGCAAGCCGATCCGCTACCGCGTGCCGCGCCAGGCGATCGACGACGGCATCGCCTACATCACCGAGGACCGCAAGGCCAACGGCTTCTTCGAAACCATGATCGTCGACGACAACGTCTATGTCGGCAAGCTCGCCACAAGACTCGGCTTCAGCTTCCTGTTGTCGCGCGCGCGGCGCTCGAAACTCGCCAATTACTGGGTCGAGCGGCTCAAGATCAACGCGCTGCAGCGCAAGGCGAAAATCGTCGAACTCTCGGGCGGCAACCAGCAGAAGGTGGTGCTGGCAAAATCGCTCGGCCAGGATCCCTCGATCGTCATCTTCGACGAGCCGACGCGCGGCGTCGACGTCGGTACCATCCCCCATATTCATGCCGAGATCCGCCGGCTCGCCGACGAGGGCAAGGCGGTCGTGGTGATCTCGTCCTATCTGCCCGAGATTCTGGCGGTGTCCGACCGCATCCTGGTGGCCCGCACCGGCCGCATCGTGGCCGAGTTCGACGCGGCCGAGGCCACCCAGGACAAGATTCTGTACGCCGCCGTGCATTGATCGCGCCGCATCGACGGATGCTGATTCGCGCGTTCTCTCAGTCGAGGACCTCGGCACGGTGATGCGCAGGGCCGCAGAAGCTGCGCGCACGTCGGAACCGGCGCGAGATCAGGCCGCGTCGGGATCTGCGGTCGGGATCAATCCATTCGCTGCACCATCCCGCGCCCGTCACCGCGTCAATCCCGCTGCGGCACAGGCACTTCTTGAACACGCGCGGCAAGAGCCGACGACGCGGCCCGGCCGCGTTGTCGGATGTCGGTATGATCGGACCGGCCATCCTGCACGACACGATTTTTACCGCGTTCACTGCAAATTAAGGAGTTGCGGAACACATACCGAACATATAGTGTTCGTTCATGATTTGTTTCGAGCGCTGGTTGTAGATGATCTCGGCAAGCCTTCATCGACAAGCCTTCACCGACAAGCCTGCTCGATAAGCGATTTCGAACATTTTTGGGACGGCATCAACCGGGGGACCTGATCGCGATGCTCACGCGCAAACAGTACGAACTTCTGCGTTTCATCAATGAACGGCTGAAAGAGGCCGGCGTCCCTCCCTCCTTCGACGAGATGAAGGACGCGCTTGATCTGCGCTCGAAGTCAGGCATCCACCGCCTCATCACCGCGCTCGAAGAACGCGGCTTCATCCGCCGCCTACCGAACCGGGCCCGCGCCATCGAGGTGATCAAGTTACCCGAACTATCGGCCGCCGGCGGCTCCACCCGCCGCGGATTTACGCCCAGCGTCATCGAGGGCAATCTCGGCAAGGTGCGCGCTGCGAGCGCCGGCACGGACGACGGAGGCGAGCGCCCGGTGGCGGTCCCCGTGATGGGCCGTATCGCGGCGGGCACGCCGATCGAGGCCCTGCAGACACGCAGCCACACCATCAGCGTTCCGCCGGACATGCTCGGCTCGGGCGAACATTATGCGCTCGAGGTGCGCGGCGACTCGATGGTCGATGCCGGCATTCTCGATGGCGACATGGCGCTGATCCAGCGCAACGAGACGGCGGAGACCGGCGACATCGTCGTGGCGCTGATCGACGACGAGGAAGCGACCCTGAAACGTTTCCGCCGCCGCGGCGCCTCGATCGCGCTCGAGCCGGCCAACACCGCCTATGAGGTGCGCATCCTGCCGCCGAACCGGGTCAAGATTCAGGGCAAGCTGATCGGCCTGTATCGCAAGTACTGAGCGGGACTGCCGGGAGGGATTTGTTTTCCTGCGTCGCCGCTACAGCCTGATGCTGCCGTTGCCGCGCGATGAATTGAGGTTGGATCGGGTGCCACATCGGTGATGGACACCCTCCCCCCGCTTGCGGTGGAGGGCTGGGGTGGGGTGCCCCGTCTCACCGAGTGAGCGATTCAATTGCCGCGCTTGGCGCGAACCCACCGCGCCGAAAGATTATTCAAGCAGTCCCCAGCCTCGCGTGATCGCGGCCGGCGTGTCAGGGCGGCCGTGCATCACTGCCGAGCACGTTCCCGTCCGCGGCGTGACCGATCGTCGCATCAATGAAACAGCCGCGGGCTTCCGAGTTGTTGCTTGCGAGTAGCCGCCGCACTCATCTTGCGGCGCGCTGCCATGCGTCTTTCCTCGCTCGCGGGACAGAGGCGACAAGCTTCCGTTGATCGAAACGCCGTTCAAGCAGAGGCGTATCGATCAAAGCGAGATCAGCCCTTAGCCGCGCAAACAGCCTAGACCTTTGCACTCGTATGCGCACGCACGCGCAAAGAACATCCACGCATTTGTGATCGAACAGTTGCGCGCGTTGATCGTAGAATTGCCCATAATGAAGCAAACAATAGCGCGCTATTGTCCACTGATAGAGGCGGTGCCTCTCAGGGCGCAGGCTCTATCGAGAACGAGGAGCAGACCAATGTGTGACTATAGCTTACACGCCGTCGCGACACGCCCGGCGAAAGTTGGAGAAACCTTGGTGACCACGACGTTCCGCGGCACCGCGACACGCGGCTTTGCCTCGGAGAGCGATCTCAATGTCGCGGTGTGCATGCTGCCTGGAACCGAACTCGCGTTCGCCGACAACGTCCGGTACGACAACCGTTGGATCTGGACCAAGACGATCGACTCGCGCGTCGGGAAATTCAACCAGATCGATCGCGACATTCCCTACCGGCACCATGACGCTGTGGAATTCGCCGATGGCAGCTATGTGCTGGTGACGCAGCTCTGTGAAGGACAGCGGGTGACCGTCCTGCAATTGCCCGTCACGCATGCGCCGGTCGAGCACAAGCATCAGACGCCGGCGGCTCCGGTTGTCGAGCGGACACCGATCGGATAGGCTCGGGACCCAAAGACTTCGATTGCAATTTTCTGCCCTCGGCGAGGTCTGGCTGTTCGCCGAGGGGTGACATTTTTTTGGTCGACGGGTTCGTGGTCAACAAGATTACCTGGCAGAAGGCTGGTCGGGTCACCAAGCCCGGGCGCTACATGTTTACGTTCGGGTGGCTCACGGTCACGTCCGACGATCTTGACGTTTGGGAGCGCTATCCGGACGCCTCGTTCACCCTGATTGAGGTTGCCTCCGATGCCGATGCGCCCGACGAATTCCGGCTCGGCACGTTCGACATCGCCGAATCATCCAGGGATCACGCGGATCATGAGCCGTAGCGCGATTGATCGGCTCCACTGATCCAATCGTCTGATCCAGACTGGAGCCTTTCCGTTCCGATCGAATCGGAACGGAGGCTCTGGATTCTTGTTTTGACGCGTTTTCTTCACGCGAACCGGTGTCCGCTTCGCTCGAAAACGCTCTAGTCCTCCGCCTGAAGGTCTGCCTCGGATGGCGTCGCGTCCGGTCCGCGCTGCGCCGAGGATTTTGCGATGAAGGAGCTGTCGCCCTCCGCGCCCGCGCCGGGCGCGGGCGACCATGGCCGGTCCATCCCGCGCGGCCTGACCGCGTCCACCGCAAAGCCGTCGTTCCGTTGCCGCAACACCAGCGCGCCCTGCCGATGCACCCGCTCGCGGTCGATCACCGAAGCGGCACAGGATGCGGGCGGCTGCCTCGCACTCACGACAAGCGCGGCGCGGGCGCAGTCGTCGGCCAGCGCGTCGGCACGCAGGCTGAGCGCGACCAGCGCGCCGTCGGCTTTTGGCACCACGCAGCCCAGATCGTCGCAGGAGACGCCCTGCGAGAGCGATGGATCGGCGACGCTGCGCGGGTCCGCGTCTGCTGCCAGCCACTCCTTGAACAGGAAGGCGTCCTTGCTGGTCCGCATCAGATGCAATTGCCCATCCCTGCCCCGCACGGCGACATTGTGCCCATCGCCGGAGATCAGAATGTCCGGCCGCGGCGTAACCGCCGCCCAGATGATCGCAAGCACGAGCAGGACCGCGCCGGACCAACGGAGTGGCGTGCGCAGCAGGCCGAGCAGGATGAGGCCGAGGCTCGCGACAATGAGCGGACCCGTGCCGAAAGCCGCGACGCGTCCGACCGCGCCGGGCAGCGCGGCAACCCATCGTGTCACCGCGATCATCCAGTCGATGCCGACGCCCATCGCCTGCCAGCACACCCCGTCGAAGCCGAACGGCATGGCGAGAAGCCCGATGATGCCCGCCGGCATCACCACCGCCGAGACCACCGGCATCGCCGCGAGATTGGCGAGCACGCCATAGGGTGTCACGCGATGGAAGTGGAAGGCCGCATAGGGCGTGGTCGCCAGGCCCGCAACCAGCGAGGCGCACAGCAGCATCATGAGTTCGCGCCCGCCCCACAGCGCCACCCGCGCCGTCGTCGAGTTCTCCTTCGACGCAAGCAGCCGCGGCATCCCGAACTGCACCAGCGCGACGAGGCCGAGCGTCGCCGCGAACGACATCTGGAAACTCGGATGCACCAGCGCCTCCGGTGCGATCACGAGCACGATCATCGCGGCCAGCGCCAGCGTGCGGAAGGTGATGGCGCGGCGGTCGACGATCATCGCGATCAGGACGACGGCCGTCATGTAGAACGAACGCTGGGTCGCGACGTCGCAGCCAGACAGCAGAAGATAGAAGGCGGACGCAAAGAGCGCCACCGCAGCCGCCCATTTCTTGATCGGAAAGCCCACCGTCAGCGCGGGAAACAGCGCAAGCAGTGCACGCACGGCGAAGAGGACGACGCCGGCCACCACCGCCATGTGATAGCCTGATATCGACAGGACATGGCCGAGCCCTGATATGAACATCGCATCGTTGACCGGTTGCGTGATCGCATCGCGCCGCCCGGTCAGGAGCGCGGTCGCGATCGCGCGCTCATCGCCATCGAGCCGCGTGCGGATCCGCGCGTCGATAGCATCGCGCAGGTCCTGCATGAAGGCCGCATAGCGCAGCGCGAGGCCGCCGCTCTCGGGCGGTGCTGCGGTCCTGATCGCGCCCATCGCAAAGCCGGAGGCGCCGATGCCCTGAAAAAACAGGTCGCGCGCGAAGTCGTAGGAGCCCGGGCGCAGCGGCGCGAGCGGCGGCATCAACCGCGCCTTGAGTTCAACGAAGCTGCCGACATCAGGCGCGGTGCCCTTCTTCACCGACAGCCGGACCCGTTCGAGCGTCACATGCCCGCGCTGGCTTTCCATTGCGGTCACACGCAGCACAAAGCGGTCGGTCTTCTCGCGGATGTCGCGCGTCTCGACAAAACCCGACAGCGCGACCGAATAGAGCGGCCGCGCCAGCACGGTGTGGCCGATGTGGGCGGTTCTGAAGGTCGCGGTCGCAAAGCCCGATGCCATTGCGGCGAGCAGGACGGCGACCGCGAACAGCCGGTGACGGCGCATCGGCCAGCAGACGCCGCACAGAAGCACGGCGGGCACCGCCGTGACCCACAACATCGGCTCGCGGTCGGCGGTGAAGTAGAGCGCAATGCCGGCGCCGAACGCGACGGGCACCCAGGGAAGCAGCCGACCGGCGCCCGCTTCCGCGCGAATCCACGCCTTGAGCCTGGCGACGAGGGAGGACCAGATCTCGAAACCGGCTGGCGCAAAACCGCCGGCCTGCGCTCGTCCGCCGAGCGGCCAGGTCCCGGCAATTCCCTGCGTCCGCGGCCTTCTGCCCGGCTCCGCCATACGCCCCACGCCTCAGGAGATCCCAGAGAGCTTCAGGCTACCGGAGGTAGTCAGCTCCGGGATAGCAGAACAAAACGAGAATATGGTGCACGACGAAATTGGATTCGATCACAACCGTATGGGAGGCAGGCCCCTCTCCCGCTTGCGGCGAGAGTTGACCGGTGCGGGCGGAGAGACCGATCCACCCATCCGCTCAAGAAGCTCAGCCCTTGCCGACTTCCTTTGCAAACGTGTCGCGCAGGCCGATGGTGCGGTTGAACACCAGCCGGTCCGCCGTGGAGTCGATGTCGCGCACAAAATAGCCCTGCCGCTCGAACTGCACGGCGGTGTCCAGATTGCTCTCAGTCAGCGATGGTTCGACGCGGGCGTCCTTCAAGACCTCCAGCGAGCCGGGATTGAGGTCGGCGGCAAAGTTGCCGGCATCAGGGCTGGGACTCGCAAAAAGCTGGTTATAGACGCGGATTTCCGCCGGCTTCGACTGTGCAGCGGGCAGCCAGTGCAGCGTCGCCTTCACCTTGCGTCCGTCGGGCGCATTGCCGCCCCGCGTTGCCGGATCATAGGTACAGCGCAGTTCAACCACTTCGCCTGATGCGTTCTTGATCGCTTCGCGGCATTTGATGAAATAGGCGTAGCGCAGCCTGACCTCGCTGCCCGGCGACAGGCGGAAGAATTTTTTCGGCGGGTTCTCCATGAAGTCGTCCTGCTCGACATAGAGCTCGCGGCCGAAGGCGATTTTTCGCGTGCCGGCGGCGGGATCGTCAGGATGATTGATTGCCTCGATCTCCTCGCCCGCGCCTTCCGGATAGTTCTCGATCACGACCTTGAGCGGCTTCAGCACCGCCATCCGCCGCGGCGCGGTGCGGTTCAATTCCTCGCGAATACAAAACTCCAGCATGCCGACATCGACCACACTGTTGGCCTTGGCGACCCCGATGCGCTTGATGAATTCGCGGATCGCCGTCGGCGGCACGCCGCGCCGCTTCAGCCCTGCGATGGTCGGCATGCGCGGATCATCCCAGCCGGAGACGTGGCCGTCCTGCACGAGGCGAGTCAGCACGCGCTTGGAGAGCAGCGTGTAGGTCAGATTGAGGCGCGCGAACTCGTACTGGTGCGGGTGCGACGGCACCGGCAGCTTGTCCAGAAACCAGTCATAGAGCGGCCGGTGGTCCTCGAACTCCAGCGTGCAGATCGAGTGGGTGATGCCCTCGATCGCGTCCGACTGGCCATGCGCATAGTCGTAGCTCGGATAGATCGACCAGGCGTCGCCAGTGCGCGGATGGTGCGCGTGCAGGATCCGGTACAGCACGGGATCGCGCAGGTTGATGTTGCCCGCTGCCATGTCGATTTTGGCGCGCAGCACGCGCGCGCCATTCGGGAATTCGCCGGCCTTCATGCGGCGGAACAGGTCGAGATTCTCCTCCACCGATCGGTCGCGGAACGGGCTGTTCTGGCCGGGTTCCGTCAGCGTGCCGCGGCTTGCGCGGATTTCCTCCTGCGACTGGTCGTCGACATAGGCGAGGCCGCCACGGATCAGCCCTTCGGCCCATTCGTAGAGGCGATCGAAATAGTCGGATGCAAAAAACAGGTTCTTGCCCCAGTCAAACCCGAGCCAGCGCACGTCGGCCTGGATCGAGTCGATATATTCCTGCTCTTCCCTGGTCGGATTGGTGTCGTCGAAGCGCAGATGGCAGCGCCCGGAAAACTCCTCCGCGATGCCGAAATTCAGGGCAATCGACTTGGCGTGGCCGATATGCAAATAGCCGTTCGGCTCCGGCGGAAACCGGGTCACGATCGTCTTGTGCTGTCCGCTGTCGAGATCGGCCTGCACGATGTCACGAATGAAATCGCGTCCCGCTTCCCTCACCACTGTCTCTGTCGTCATCAGTCTTTCCCTCAGGAATCAATCGCCTATCTGCCAAATCCGCTTGCCTCAAGGAAGGCTTTAGTTATGCACGGTACCTGCTATACACCCGCCTTCCCAACACCCGCCCCCGCTTGCCGTCAATGACCGACCCCATCGTCACGCGCTTTGCCCCCTCCCCGACCGGTTTCCTCCATATCGGAGGCGCCCGCACCGCGCTGTTCAACTGGCTTTATGCACGTGGGCGCGGCGGCAAGATGCTCCTGCGCATCGAGGATACCGACCGCGAGCGGTCGACCAGGGAGGCGATCGATGCCATCCTGGACGGGCTGAAATGGCTCGAGCTCGATTGGGACGACGACGTCATCTACCAGTTCAGCCGCGCCGCGCGCCACCGCGAGGTGGCCGAGCAGCTGCTGGCCGCCGGCAAGGCCTACTATTGTTACGCCACGCCGGAGGAACTGGCCGCCATGCGCGAGAAGGCCCGCCGCGAGGGCCGGACCCGCCTCTATGACGGGATGTGGCGCGACCGCAGCCCGGAGGACGCGCCTGCCGGCATGAAGCCGACGATCCGGCTGCGCGCGCCGCTGACCGGCGAGACGGTCATCGAGGATCAGGTCCAGGGCCGCGTGGTCTGGCAGAACGAGAATCTCGACGACCTCGTGCTTTTGCGGGGCGACGGGACGCCGACCTACATGCTTGCCGTCGTCGTCGATGACCACGACATGGCCGTCACCCACATCATCCGCGGCGACGATCATCTGATCAATGCGGCGCGCCAGAAGCAGATCTACGACGCCCTGGACTGGCACGTCCCCAGCATGTCCCACATCCCGCTGATCCACGGCCCGGACGGCTCAAAGCTGTCGAAACGGCACGGCGCGCTCGGCGTCGATGCCTATCGCGCCATGGGCTACCTGCCGGCGGCGCTCAGGAATTACCTGGTCCGGCTCGGCTGGAGCCATGGCGACCAGGAGATCTTTTCGACGCAGGAGATGATCGAGGCCTTCGATCTGCCCGCGATCGGCCGCTCGGCCGCCCGCTTCGATTTCGCCAAGCTGGAAAACCTCAACGGCCACTATATCCGCCATTGCGACGATGCGGCGCTGGTCAAGATGTTCGAGGGGGTGCTGGACTACGTGCCCAAGGGTGCCGAGCTCAAGCCAAAGCTCAACCAGGCGACGCGCGCACAACTTTTGCAAGCGATGCCGAGCCTGAAAGAGCGGGCCAAAACCTTGATCGAGCTGATCGACGCATCCAGCTTCATCTTTGCCGACCGGCCGATCGCAATCGAGCCGAAGGCGCAGGCCGTGCTGACGGCTGCGAACCGCGCCCTGATCGGCCGGCTGCGCGACGCGCTGGCGGAGGTGTCGCCCTGGAGCGGCGAGACCACGGAAGCCGCCATGCGCGCCTTTGCGGAGGCCAACAACCTGAAACTCGGAGCAGTGGCCCAGCCGCTGCGGGCGGCCTTGACCGGCCGGACGACGTCGCCCGGCATTTTCGACGTTTTGGCGATCCTCGGTCGCCAGGAATGCCTCGACCGACTCGCGGATCAGGTTACCTAGCTTTACGGCTCCAACCTTCGTATCGATGGCCGCGGTTCCGCCCATCTTGCGGTGCACATGGCAATACGTTACCCATTTGCGCGGCGCGACATACTGGATTTTTCGGCCTGCCTCGCCATGTGTTAACCACGCGCCCAGAGGCGCAACGAGCTCATCGGGGACCCACGATGGACGCCAAATCCGAAACAAAAACCGCGACGCTGACCGTCGGCAACAAGAATTACGATCTCCCGATTCTGAGCGGCACCGTCGGCCCTGACGTGGTCGACATCGGCAAGCTGTACGGCCAATCCGGGATGTTCACCTACGATCCCGGCTTCACCTCGACCGCGAGCTGCCAGTCAAAGATCACCTATATCGACGGCGACGCCGGCATCCTCGAATATCGCGGCTACCCGATCGAGCAGATCGCCGAGCATGGCGACTTCCTGGAGACCTGCTATCTCCTGCTCTACGGGGAGCTGCCGACCGCGGCGCAGAAGAAGGATTTTGACTATCGCGTGATCCATCACACGATGGTGCACGAGCAGATGGCCCGGTTCTTCCAGGGTTTTCGGCGCGACGCGCATCCGATGGCGATCATGGTGGCGGCGGTCGGCGCGCTGGCCGCGTTCTACCACGATTCCACCGACATCAACGATCCGCAGCAGCGCATGATCGCCTCGATGCGGATGATCGCGAAGATCCCGACGCTGGCGGCGATGGCCTACAAATACACCGTGGGCCAGCCGTTCGTTTATCCGAAGAACTCGCTGAAATTCGCGGAAAACTTCCTGCACATGTGCTTCGCGGTGCCGTGCGAGGAGTACAAGGTCAATCCAGTGCTCGCCGATGCGCTGGAAAAGATCTTCATCCTGCATGCCGATCACGAGCAGAATGCCTCGACCTCGACGGTGCGCATCGCCGGCTCCTCCGGCGCCAATCCGTTCGCCTGCATCGCCGCCGGCATCGCCTGCCTGTGGGGCCCGGCGCATGGCGGTGCCAATGAAGCCGCGCTCGCCATGCTCTACAGCATCGGCAAGGTGGACAACATTCCCGACTTCATCGCGCGCGTGAAGGACAAGAACAGCGACGTGCGGCTGATGGGCTTTGGCCACCGGGTCTACAAGAACTACGATCCGCGTGCCAAGATCATGCAGAAGATGTGTCATGCCGTGCTGAAGGAGACCGGCCACGGCGACGATCAGATGCTGAAGGTCGCGCTCGAGCTCGAGAAGATCGCGCTGCACGACCAGTACTTCATCGATCGAAAGCTCTATCCGAACGTCGACTTCTATTCGGGCATCACGCTGAAGGCGATGGGCTTTCCGACCTCGATGTTCACCGCACTCTTTGCCGTCGCCAGGACTGTTGGCTGGATCAGCCAGTGGAGCGAGATGATCGAGGACCCGCAGCAGAAGATCGGCCGCCCGCGCCAGCTCTACACCGGCGTCGGCCGCCGCGACTACATCATGATGGACCAGCGGAAATAAGCCGCCGCTTCAATTGCACGACCGAAAGATCCCGCCTGGCGATGGTCAGGCGGGACTTTTTTCGATCGCGTGTAGGGTGGGCAAAGGCGCACAGCGCCGTGCCCGCCATCTCGCCACTTGCGGTGCCTACAATAGTGGGCACGCTTCGTTTTGCGCATCCTACAAACTGGGATCTGGCCACCGTCTGACGACGTCGTCAGAGTGACAATTCCATGAAAAGGCTAACAGGAGATGCTTCGTAGGGCGCGAACGGCCCACGTCCTTTGTAGCCGGCGCTGCGAACAAAGCCAAATTCCAGCGAGCGGAGCATCGTCGGAGCTGCTTGTCCGCCGAAACTCGAAAAGCGAAGCGGAAGCTCGGAGCCAAAGCGGACGCGATACCCATCAAATCACAGTCGGTCCGGATGGGTTTTGCAAGAACTCCAACCATCCTACACTGCGGCCATGACACATCTGGATTTGATCCGAGCGACACGGCGAAAGTTGGCTATGGACGGGCCACCGCAAGTCCGCGCTGCCGACGATTTCGCCACCGTGACGCTGCCTGAACGCGACTGCGACGCGCTTCGCGATTTGCTGATTGCCGAGAGGCCCGGCACAGTCATTGAAATCGGCCTTGCCTATGGCAGCTCGGCACTGGCCATCGGCGAGGCGCTGATTTCGGTCGCAGGTGATCGGCACGTGATTATCGATCCGTTCCAGGACAGCGCATTTCGCGATGCGGGCTGGGACGTGATCCGTTCCGCCCGGTTGGATGGCGTCGCGACGTTATTGAGGGAACGATCGCAGCTCGCGTTGCCGCGGCTTGCAGCAGAAGGGATGGCGGCGGATGCCGCGTTCGTCGACGGCAGCCACGTGTTTCACAACGTATTTGTCGATCTGTACTATCTGCAGATGATCGTACGGCCCGGAGGACTTGTTGTTCTCGATGATCATTGGTGGCCGGGGGTCGCTACGGCGGCGCGCTATTTCTTGACCAATCTGGGCTGGCGACCGCATGCCGTTGCAAACGGCACACCTGGCCGCCTGCATGCGCTCCGGTTGCCCGATCGACCGGTCGAGCCGGGATTCAAGGAGTTGACGCCGTTCTGGCCCGCAGCATGAGGAGCGAACTGAATCGGGCGACAGCGCGTAGGGTGGCCAAAGGCGCTCTTGCGCCGTGCCCACCGTCTTTCCGCATGTGCTGTCGGCAATGGTGGGCACGCTGCGCTTTGCCCACCCTACAGGTCAGCTGCGCGCCCCGCCCGCCGGCCCTTGCGCATCATCGCAAGCACGATGTCGGCGGCGCGCACGCTCGGTGAGGCATTGCCACTCGACATGATCGCATCGAGCGTGGCGAACGCTTCGAGCTGGCTGCGGCGCATCGCGGAGTCCGCCAGCAACTCGGACAGCGCCTGCGCCAGCTTTTCCGGCGTGCAGTTCTCCTGCAGAAATTCCGGGATCACCTCCTTGCCGAGCACGAGGTTGGCGAGGATCACCGTGTTGACCTTGATCGCGCGGCGCAGCACAAAAGCTTCCGCCGCGCCGAGACGATAGGCTGTGACCATCGGCACGCCGGACAGCGCGAGCTCCAAGGTGACGGTGCCGGATTTTGCCAGCGCGGCATGCGCGATGCGGAACGCCGCGCGCTTTTCGGCTTCACCGACCACGATGGTCGGGACGACCGGCCAGTTCGCGACGCCGGCGAGCACGGCGGCTTCCAGATGCGGCATGGTCGGCAGCATCACTTCGAAAGCAGCGCCTTGGCTGCGCAGGCGGTCGAGCGCCGCGCCGAACACGCCAAGATGATGCGCGATCTCGCTGCGGCGGCTGCCCGGCAGCAGCAGCAGGATCGGCGGCGAACCGTTGCGCCGCGCCTGCTCCTCCGCGTTCGGCCGCAGCCGATCGATCTGCTCGATCAGGGGATGGCCGACATAGCTGCAGGGCGGCCCGTTCAGCCGGCGATAGGCCTCGGGCTCGAACGGCAACAGCGCCAGCACATGGTCGACATAGCCGCGCATCGCCCGCGCCCGGCCGGGCCGCCAGGCCCAGACGGTCGGCGAGACATAGTCGACGATCGGGATCGAAGGATCGCGGCCGCGCACGCGGCGGGCCACGCGATGGGTGAAATCAGGACTGTCGATGATGACGAGCATGTCGACTGAGGCGTCCGTGACCGCCTCAGCGGTCTGCCGGATCAGCCGCAGCAGCTTTGGCAGCTGGCGGACCACGGCCGCAAGGCCCATGATCGACAGCTCCTCGATCGGAAACAGCGAGGAGAGCCCCTCGCGCGCCATCGCCCGGCCGCCGACACCCTCGAAAGCGACGGCATCCCCGAGCCGCTGCCGCAGCACCTTCATCAGGCCGGCGCCCAGCCGGTCGCCGGATTCCTCCGTTGCAATCAGAAAGATTTTTCGCGCGACATCGGTCGGGCTGCGCGCCATCACGCCGGCAGACCGGTGACGAAGATGCCCGCGGCGTCGGCGGCCTCGATGGTCGGCTGTGCTTCGGCCAGAACGGTATTGCCGGCGATGACGGCGATTCCGGCAAGCCTCGCCTTCGACGCCCCCTCCACTGTGCGCGCGCCGATGGTCGGCAGATCGTAACGCAGATCCTGGCCGCTCTTCGGCGCCTTGACCAGCACGCCGCGCTTGTTCGGCGCGCGAATCCGGCCGAGAGCGCGCAGGTTGACGATCCGCGCCAGCAGGCCATCGGTGCCCTCGATGTCCTCGACCCCGACGACGTGGCCATCGATCACGACCACGGCCTGCCCGATATCAAACGGGCTCAGGGCCCGCAAAAGTTCGCGGCCGAGCGCGATGTCATAGGAGGACTGCTCGTCGGGCTTGATGTTGGTCAGGCTGCCCTCGGGCATCAGCACGTCCGGCGCGACATCCTTGATGCCGACCATGCGGAAGCCGTCCCGTTCCAGGATGCGGCCGATGCCGGACAACAGGTGATCGTCGCCGCCACGGAACGCCGACCACACCTCGTTGATGACGCGGAGCGTGCCGAGGTCCAGCCGGATCTCCGACAGCGCGGGACGCACCAGCGACCCGATGAACAGGAGATCGCGGCAGCCCTCGGCGCGAAACAGCTTTTTGGCGCGGCCGATCTGGCCGATGGCGATCCAGTGATGGCGATAGCGTTCAGCACGCGCGGGATCGCAAAGGCCCCTGAGCGCAAAGACGACCGGCGTCAATCCGCGCTTGATCAGGGAATCGGCGACCGCGAAGGGCATCACCCCGCCCGCCGCAATCAAGCCGACGGGTGATATGACTTTTGTGTCCCCATCGGTCATGATGCCCTGTATCAAGCTTTGCCGTCGTCGGGAAGACACAATGGCCGATGCTTGCCCTGCGCGATGAAGTGCAGGATTTCGGCAATCGCCGGATCGTCGTTCGCCATCGCCTGAACCCGCGCGAGCCGCTCGGCAAACATGCCCTGACCGTGGAACAGCGCCTGGTAGAACGAGCGCACGGTTGCCAGTCGCTCGCGCGTGAACTTGCGCCGCTTCATTCCGATCAAATTGAGGCCTTCGAGTGCGGCATATTGACCGTTGACGAGACCGTAGGGGATCACGTCGCCACGAACGCCGCAGACCCCGCCGACCATGACGCCCGATCCGATCCGGGTGAACTGGTGCACCGCCGACAGGCCGCCGATATAGACGAAGTCGCCGATCTCGCAATGGCCGCCAAGCGTCGCCGAGGTCGCGAAGATCGCGTCGTTGCCGACGAAACAATCATGGCCGACATGGCTGCTGTTCATGAAGAAGCCGCGGTCGCCGACCTTCGTGAGGCCGCCGCCCTTGGTTGTGCCGACATTCATCGTCACGCCTTCGCGGATCGTGCAGTCCGTGCCGATCACGAGCCGCGTCGGCTCGCCGCGATAGCTGAGGTCCTGCGGCGCCCCGCCGAGGACGGCGAAGGGCGAAATCGTGCAGCCGGCGCCGATCGTGGTGTGTCCCATCACCTGCACATGGGACATCAGGCGGCAATTGGCGCCGATCGCCGCATGCGCGCCGATGATGCAATAGGGGCCGATAACCGCGCCATCGCCGATGACGGCGCCGTCCTCGATGCGCGCGGTGGGGTCGATTGTCGCCATGATCGCCTCAGTCGGTCAGCATCGCGCCGACATCGGCTTCCGCGACGGTCGTGCCCCTGACCCTGGCGTCGCCATGGAACCACCACATGGTCTTGCGGCGGCCAATGGAGCGCATGTGATATTCGATGGTGTCGCCGGGCTTTACGGGCTTGCGAAACTTGCACTTATCGATGGTGAGGAAATAGACCGCGCGCGGTTTCTCGGTGCCTTCGACCGATTTGATGCCGATCACGCCCGCGGTCTGGGCCATGGCCTCGATCATCATCACGCCGGGATAGACCGGCCGCTCCGGAAAATGACCGAGAAAGCAGGGCTCGTTGAAGGTCACGTTCTTGATGCCGATGCCGCTGTAATCGGTCCGGATGTCGATCACCCGGTCGATCAAAAGCATCGGATAGCGATGAGGAAGGGTCTTGAGGATGTCATCGATATCGACCTCCGCAAACCGGACCGCTGCCGCCTCCATCACTCCCGTCCCTCGCCCTTCGGATCCGCCGCGGCGTCGCGCACCAGCCGCTCCACGGCGATGATCTCGCGGAACCACTGCTTGGTCGGCTTGGCGAAGTGGCCGCCCCACCGCCCATTTGGCGGAATATCGTCCTTGACCGCGCTCATCGCTGTGACCTGCGCCCCATCGCCGATCTTGAGATGGTTGTTGATGCCGACTTTCGCACCGAGCGCCACGTTATCGCCTATCGTCAGACTGCCCGCGAGACCGATCTGGGCCGCAAGCAGGCAATGCCGGCCGATGGTCACATTGTGGCCGATCTGAACCTGATTGTCGATTTTGGTTCCTTCGCCGATCACGGTATCGCGCAGACTACCACGATCTATGGTTGTGCCAGCACCAATCTCGACGTCGTTCTGGATCAGGACCCGCCCGGTCTGGGGAACCTTGACGTGCCCGTCGGGCCCGAAGAACAGAAAACCGTAGCCGTCCTGCCCGAGGCAGCAGCCGGGATGGATCAGCACGTTGTTGCCGATCAGGGCACATTGAATGACCGTGCGCGCGCCGACATTGCAATCCCTGCCGATCTTGACGTTGGCGCCGATGACCGCCCCCGCGCCGATCACGGTTCCCGAGCCGATCTCGACATTTGCGCCGATCACGACAAACGGCTCGACGATGACATCGTCCTCGAGCCGCGCCGAGGGATCGATGATCGCGGATGGTGCGATGCCGGTGCAGCCGAACCATGATTGCGGCCGAAGCGCATCGCGATGCCATTCCCGCGCGACCAGTACGAAGGCCCTGAACGGCTGGGCCACGCGCAGCACCGCCACATGGGCCGGCACGTTCTTCTCGAAGCGCGGGCTGACCAGGCAGGCGCCAGCCTTGGTCGCCGCAAGCTGATCGGCATATTTGAGGTTATCGAAGAAAGCCAGATGCATCGGCCCGGCTTCGTCCAGCGAGGCCAGCCCCTTGATCTCCTGGCCGGCCCGCGCCGGGTCGGCCAATTGCGCCTTCGTCAACGCGGCGATGTCAGCCAGCGTCGACGGAGGCGGTTGCTCGAAGAATGTCGGCTGCGCCATTCCACCCTTCGCAGTCCGGTGAGCACGCAAGGTCAGAACGATGTACCGCCGCCAAACCGGAATTGCTGCACGCGGTCGAACTGGCCCTTGGTCAGCGGGATCGCGTAGTCGAAGCGGAGCGGCCCGAACGGCGAGGCCCAGACAAGGCCGACACCCACCGATGACCGCACGACCTTCTGGTCGTCGAACACCAGTCCCAGGCAGGTGCCAGCGTCCGTCGGCGAATTCGTCCGCGCGCGTCGGCAGCCCGCCACGTTGACTTCGTTAGTGGCGGTCCAGGACGTCGGTCCCTGGTAGTCATACAGACCACCGGCATCGGCATAGACAGCACCCTTCAGGCCCACTTCCTTGGGCAGGAACCAGAACGGCATCTGCATTTCCAATGACGCGCCCCAGTACTTGGTGCCGCCGATCGCATCCTGCGTGCCGAACGGGTTGATATCGCGCGGACCGATGCCGTTGGGGGCAAAACCGCGGACCAGATTCGGCCCCATCTGGAAATGGTCGAGCATGCGAAGTTCGGTGTTGCCGATCTTGTTCAGGATGCCGCCCTGCAGGTGAACGATGCCGACGATGTCGGAGACCAGCGGGGTGAAGTATTTGGCATCAATCGCGGACTTCAGGTAGCTGACATTGCCGCCGAGGCCCGCAAAATCCTGACGGAAGTCGACCAGCAGGCCTTCCGTCGGGTTCTTGTTGTTGTCGAGCGTGTTGTAGTTCAGCGAGTAGCCGACCGCCGAGGTGATCGACGCGCCCTGTGAGAGCTCCTTGCGCACGGGCAGCGAGGCCTCGCCGTCGCTGAAGCAGAACAAACCTGTGCCCGATGCGTCGACCGCGCCATTCGCGCCGTTCGCCGCGACGAACGCCGGCGTCGGATTGAACGGCAGGAAGTTGTTCCCGACCTGGGAGCCGCCAATCGTATTGTTACAGTTGGCGAGAGTCTGCGGCAGCGTGATCTGCTGCCGCGTGATCGAATAGCGCAGTTGCAGCGACAGATCCTCGCGCAGCTGGAACCCGAGCCGCGGGCTGAAGCCGAGGGTCTTGGTGCCATAGGCGATGAAGTTGTTGGCGAGCTGCTCGCGCTGGTACAGGTCCAGACCTAGTGC
>Ga0070709_10000206_pt1 | contig 38084 bp, 53 predicted proteins | sample LARL51metaG_FD_65449 | JGI IMG/M metagenome (GOLD analysis project Ga0070709, IMG submission 65449) | Corn, switchgrass and miscanthus rhizosphere microbial communities from Kellogg Biological Station, Michigan, USA - LAR L5-1 metaG | ecosystem: Host-associated > Plants > Roots > Rhizosphere ... | reverse complement strand
CGGACTCAACGCCCTCATCGACCAGGCCGAAGCGTCCGTCCGCCGCGACCCGCCGGCCACGGACCCCAGGGATCCCCCCAAATGACCTGTTCCCGGCCGCCCACCAGCGCAACACTGTGACACGGAAGGAGAACCCGCCGTGATCTACCTCCTGGGCATCACAGCCCTGCTCCTCCTCGCCGCCTGGGCCATCCACCACGCCACACCCGCCCGGCCCGAACCCACCGCCACCCGCAAAGACCTCCGCGAGGCGATGCAGTTCTTCGGCGCCCAGATCGACGACATCGCCGCCTCCATGACCGTCTGGTCCAACGCCCTCGCACCCGACCGCGTGCAGCAGCTCCTCGACGGCCGGCTCCTCTGCGCACGCTGCGACGACGACCGCACTCCTGCCGACCGCATCATCGACGGCACCAGCCTCTGCGCCACCTGCGCCCATACCGCCGATCGAACACCCGTGCGAGAATAAGCCCCATGGCGCGCTACTGGCTCTGGTGGTTCATCGCGGCCTTCGGAACGTTCATCGTCCCGGAGGCCGCCGCGCTGCTCCGCGGCCGACCCCAAGACACCCTGTCCGCCTCCATCTGGCGCTGGGAACAGGTCAAGGTCGGCCAGGGCATCGGGCAGTGGACCGCCGCACACTTCCTGTTCACCGGCGTCTTCGTGCTGCTTACGCTGTGGCTGATCGGACACTTCGGATGGGGGCTGTGGCGATGACGGACCAGCCCTTCCTGCTGCCGGACTACATGCCCGCGCCCACTATCGGCGGTGAGCTCGCCCTGATGCGCCGAGACGGCGGCGCGGGCATCCGCGACCGCGCACCCGGCCACACCTGCCACCGCTGCCACGCCCCCGCCACCCAGCAGTGGCCCCGCCACGCCACCCCCGACGAAGCCGAAGACTGGCACGCCGCACGCGAACAGCACATCCGCGCCCACAACGACGGCCGCCCCGAAGCCGACTACGTCGCCAACCGCGCCGACGCCGTCACCCTCGCCGTGCACGGCTGCAACAACCACGTCGTCGACGACCCGCGCCGCACCCATGACGCCGACTGCGGCGGCCACGGCGCATGCCAGTGCGGAGGCGTGGAGTGAGCGGCATCAACCCCTTCGACCTCAGGCCCCCGACCAAGCCCCTGCTGCCGCACATGGGCCCGCTGCTGTCCGGGGCCGCCCTCGAAAAGGCTCGCGCAGCCGCTGAGCGAGGCCGCCGCGAACGCGAGCAGCAGGCCGAGACCGCCACCGCCGAGGCCACCTCCCGCTGGGAGACGGTCCTCCGCCGCTTCGAGGGCAGAGGCGAAACGCTCGGCGTCGCGGTGCTCGACCTGCACCGGCCACAGATCGGCCTCGACGGTGTCGTGTGTTCCGAGTGCCTGACCGACGACTGCTACGAGGCCGTCTCGGCGCCGTGGCCCTGCGCCACCTACCGCGTGCTCGACCCATCAACCGAGCGCGGAAGCTAGGACCCGTGAAGCAGCGGTGCACCGGCCACAGCTCGCGGACCGGCGAGCCGTGCAAGCTTTGGCCGGTTAAGGGCTCGACCGTCTGCCACAAGCACGGCGCCAGCGCCAAGCAGGTCCGTGCCAAGGCCCAGCAGCGCGTGTTCGAAGCCCAGGCCCGCCATCTGTTCGGCAAGACCGTCCCCGACACGGTCCCGATCGACAACCCCCTCGAGGCGTACGCCGCATTCGCCGGCGAAGTCATGGCCTGGAAGCAGCTCATGCACTCGCTGCTGGAAGACCTGGCCGCGCCCGGCCACCGCGACAAGGTCGGTGGCGAGCAGATTGCCGCGGCGGTGCAGCTGTACGAGCGCAGCATGGACCGGGCCAACGCGGTGCTGTCGGCGTACGCCCGGCTCAACATCGACGCCCGCCTGGCCTCGATCACTAAGCAGCAGGCTGACGCGGTTCTGCGCGCCGTCGAGGCCGCCATCGCCCACTTCCAGCCGCAGCCCGAGCAGGCCGACGCCGCCAAGGCCATCGCCATCCGGCACCTGCGAGCTGTTGAGGCCGCATGATGCGCAACGCGCTGCTGCTTGCCGCGGACATGCTCGAACAGGGCCCGGCCCGGTTCTCCACCCCCGGCGAACTCGCCGAATATCTGGATCCGCGCACCGTCCACACCGAAGCGTTGGGCCTGCTCGACCGCTGCCTCATCCGCGTCGCCGACCGCCGCCTGGACCGCCTCATCTGGACGATGCCCCCGCAGGAAGGCAAGTCGCAGCGGATCAGCCGCGCGTTCCCGCTGTGGCTGCTGCTGCGCAACCCCGACACCCGCATCGCCATCATCAGCTACGAGGCCGACGTGGCCCGACGCTGGGGCCGTGCGATCCGCAACGACATCGCCGCCCACCCCGAACTCGGCCTCACCGTCCGGCACGACACGTCGGCCGCGCACGAGTGGCAGCTGGCCGGCCACGGCGGCGGCGTCGTCACCTCCGGCATCGGCGGCGCGCTCACCGGCCGCCCCGTCGACGTGCTGATCATCGACGACCCGGTGAAGGGCCGCGCCGAAGCCGACTCGCAGACGTACCGCGACGCCGCGTGGGACTGGTGGACCGAGACCGGATCCACCCGCCTCGCCCCGGACGCGCCCGTAGTGCTGCTGATGACCCGCTGGCACGAAGACGACCTCGCCGGGCGGCTGCTGGCCTCGGAGTCGGCCGCGGAGTGGACGCACGTCAACGTGCCCGCGGTCGCCGACCACGACGACGCGGCCGGCCAGACGGATCCGCTCGGCCGCGAACCCGGCGACTACCTCGTGTCGGCCCGCCGGCGTACGGCGGCCGGGTGGCAGCGGATCCGCCGCCAGGTCGGCGCACGCGCCTGGGGCGCCCTCTACCAGGGCCGCCCGGCCCCCGCCGAAGGCGGCATCCTCAAGCGCGCATGGTGGCGCTACTACACCGTGGCCCGCGCGCACCAGCGGCACGACGGCACATGGCACGCCATCGGCGCCGAGGACGTGCTGATGTCCGTGGACTGCTCGTTCAAGGACACGAAGACCTCCGACTGGGTCGTGATCCAGATCTGGGCGCGGCGCGGCTCGAAAGCGTGGCTGCTCGATCAGGTGCGGGACCGCATGGACCTGCCCGCCACGTTGGCCGCCGTGCGCGCCGCGTCGGCGAAGTGGCCGCAGGCCCGCCGCAAGGTGATCGAGGAGAAGGCGAACGGCGCCGGCGTGATCCAGGTGCTGCGCGGCGAGATCGGCGGCCTGGTCGCGGAGAACCCGACCGACTCGAAAGAGGCCCGCGCCTCCGCGGTGTCGCCGTTCATCGAAGCCGGTGACGTCGAGCTGCCTGACCCGAAGATCGCGCCGTGGATCGGAGACTTTGTCGAGGAGTGCTCCGCGTTTCCGAACGGCTCGCACGACGATCAGGTGGACGGGATGACGCAGGCGTTGGGCCGGCTGCTGATGGGCGGGACCAGCGCGGGTAAGTTCATGCGCGACCTGATGCGCGAGCAGGGCGCGGCGTAGGCTGGCGGCATGACCAACACCTTTACCGCACCCGTCGCGGGCACCTACCACGTCGGTGCCGGTTTCACGCCGCACCTGCGGGCGGAGTGCGGTGCCGAGTGCGACCCGTATCCCGAGATCGTGGTGGGCACGATGACGGTCATCGAGATGGACGGGACGCCCGCCTACGCCATCTACGGTTACGACCTGACGAAGCCCGTGGACGCGCTGCTGATGCCCTATCTGGACGAGGGTTTGACCAGCTGATTCCTTGATCAGATCATCCGCATAATCGATGTTATGCGGACCCTGATTCGGTCCGGTGCCGCTGGATTCTCCAGCACTGCGCGCAGCCGTCGCCGTTGATCGTGTAGTCGGGATGCAGACTGCACGGCCGCTCGCAGCCCGGGACCATGCCGAGCAGGTTGAGCACGCCGCCGTAGTCGAGGCTGTCCGGATCCGAGCCGCCGGTGAACTCGACCCTGAAGCGCGCGGGTGCGGTCAAGTCAAGGGGCTCCATGCGCCCAGCGTACGCGGTACGGCCCGGCGGGATTTGAACCCGCACCATTGAGCGCCGGGGCCGACTGCGGGTCGCCCCGGGCCCGTGCTCACCAGGCTGAGCTTCGGGCCGTACCAGGCGCAGCCCGGTGGGATTTGAACCCACCACCCGCTACGCGACCGAGGCCGCGCCTGCCACTACCAAGCTGTGGTCCACGGGCTGCACCTGCCCCACCGCGCCGCCTAGACAGCGGCACGGGTGAGCGGCACCAGAGTAGCCGGTCGGCTGCCGTGATTCGAACGTTTGAGCTAGCATTCTTAGCTAGGCTCGCTAACTAGTTCGAGGACGGCCCGTGTCCCGCAGCCGCAACCGCTCACGCGGGCGCCGCCCGCAGCAGAACAACCGCGCCCACTTCCAGCCCAACCCCGACTACGCCGCCGCCAAAGCAGGCGCCCCCGCCGGGCTCACCGGCAACGCCACCGGCAAGCCCATCGCCCGGCCCTTCGCCGAAGTCCTCAACCAGTACACCGGCCAGCAGACCTGGGGCCCGACCCGCCCCATGGCCCGCGACAGCATGGACGCCGTCCCCTTCGGCCCCATCAACCCCCACGTTCCACAGCCCATCTCCCCGACCCGCACCGACACCGGCCGGCCCGAGGTGCGCATCTGGGAATACCCCGTCGGCTGGAACATCCCCGGCAACGAGACCAGGCTCATCCCCTGGGACGTGCTGTACACCGCCGCCGCGCAGGTCGACATCATGCGCCGCTGCATCGAGATCCGGAAGCGGCACGTCCGCTCCCTCGACTGGGCGTTCGGCGTCTCTACCGAGGCGATCGCCGCCGCCTACCGGGCCGACCCCCGCCGCGGCAAGGACGACCTCGAGAGCCAGCTCCGCGAGAAGTACCAGCCCGAGATCGACCGCCTCACCGAGTTCTGGACCAAGCCGTGGCGTACCAACGGCATGAGCTTCGGGCAGTGGGTCAACGCCGTCCAGGACCAGCACCTCACCCTGGACGCCGTCGCGATCTACCCGCGCACCACCTACGGCGGCGACGTCATCGACCTCGAAATCGTCGACGCCTCCACCATCAAGCCCCTCGCGGACTGGCGCGGCGCCCGCCCGTCCGGCGACCACCCGGCGTTCCAGCAGGTGCTATACGGCTTCCCCCGCGGCGAGTACACCGCCACCTGCGAAGTCGACGACCAGGGCAACACCGTGATGCGCGGCGGCTACAAGGCCGACCAGCTGTACTACTGGCGCGAGACGTTCCGGCCCCGCTCGTTCTACGGCCTGTCCGCCGTCGAGCAGGCGCTGCTCGCGGCCCGCCTGTACATGAAGCGGCAGGGCTGGATGCTGTCCGAGTACGACGACGGATCCACCCCGCTGACGTGGCTGGTTCCGGAGGGCGCGGAAGCCTCGGAGCTGGACCCGCGGCAGCGCCGCGAGTACGAGACCGCCATCAACGACGACCTCGGCGGCCAGACCGCGGCCCGGCACCGCATCAAACTGTCCTACCCGGGCTTCAAGCCGGAGATGATGCCGTCCGTCGACGAGCGCTACAAGCCGGACTACGACCTGCATCTGATCAAGCTGCTCGCGTCGTTCTTCGGCGTGCCGATCACCGAGCTCGGGTTCACCGAGACCAAGGGCCTCGGCTCCACCGGCTACCACGAAGGCCAAGAGGACGTGATGGACCGGGTCGGCCGCCGCCCGGACATCGCATGCCTCAGAGAGCTGATCAACGACATCTCGCGGACGTGGCTCGGCGCCCCGCCCGAGATCGAATTCGACTTCCTCGGGCTGGAGTCCGAGGACGAGGCCGCGCAGGACGCCGTCGCCGACACCCGCGTCCGCTCCGGCCGCATGACCTACAACGAGGACCGCAAGCGCCTCGGGTTGCCGCTGTACGACTTCCCCGAGGCCGACATGCCGATCGTCGTGTCGCAGCGCGGCGGCGTCACGTTCCTCGAGGGAGCCGCGCAGGTCGCGCAGCCGGGCGTGATGCTGTCCCCGGCCCAGGCCGCCCCCACCGACACGCCCCCGGGCGGTACGCAGGCCGCACAGGACGGCCAGCAGGGCGCTGCCGGGTCGGCCGCCACCGGCGAGGCGACGCAGGGTGCCAACGGGGCGCCACGGGACGCCGGCGCGCAGCAGCGCGGCGGGAAGCCGGCGGCCGAGGCGGCGAAGGCCGCCGACCCCACCGCGGCCGTCACCGACTCCGACTCCACCCGGCAGCGCGTCCACGACCAGCTCGCCCGCGACTACCCCGAAGACTCCATGGCGTGGCTGGCACAGGCCGTGTGGTCCGGGCCTGAGACCGTCCCGACCGCGGATATCGACTTCAGCAACGAAGAGGACTGGCGGGCCACCGACGAGCCGGACAAGGTCGAGCGCTTCACCGGCAAGATCCGGCAGGGCAAGCTGAAGCCGATCATTCTGGTGAACACGCCCGACGCCCGCAAGTACATCGTCATCGACGGCCACCACCGGGCCCTGGCTTACCGCCAGCTCGGCGTTCCCGCCGTGGCCTACATCGGCCGCGTGGCCACCAAGACCGGGCCCTGGGACACGATGCACGCCTCGCAGCGGTCCGGGGCCAGCGCGAAGGCGGCCGAGCCCATCAAGGCTCGGCTGAGCGCCGGCGAGTACGTCCTCAACCCGGCCACGGTCTCTGTCGTCCTCGAGGGCGCGGCCCTGGACAGTGCCGTGCGTACCCAGACGCGGCGCTACACCCAGCCCTCCGACGCCGTCCTCGACAAGGCCGTCCGTGCCGAGGTCGCCGCCTACCGCAACTGGCAGCGCCACGCCCGCAAGCGCGGCAACCGCGGCGAGTTCGTGTTCACCCACCCCGAAGCCGAACGCATCGCCAAGGCCGGTGATGCCAGCGACCCAAAAGCACCAACGGCCCGCACCTGGCCGGGCTGGGAACGTGACCAGACCCTCGCCGCCCACTACGCCCAACGCCTGCGCACAGCCGTGACCGCCCGCGTCGACACCGCCGTCCTCGCCGACCGCTGGGGCGCCGCACGCGGCCTCACCAAGGCCGGACGCAGCGGCGCCGAAGACGACGCCCGCGCGTGGCTGCACGACAACCTCACCGCCGAAGCCATCCGCGCCGCCCTCGGCGCCGTCCTGGCCGACGCCTACGCCGAAGGCTGGCTCCTCGGCGACCGCTCGGCCGTCGCCGTCGTCAACAGCGTCCGCGTCGATTGGTCCGGCTGGGAACCCGGCGACCCGGACGCCGCACGGCTACTCCTCGGCGACACCGGCACCGGATCCGGCCTCGCGCAGCTGCTCGACGTCTCCGGCGTCACCATCGCCTCGATCACCTCCAACCGCCTCGACGAACTCGCCCGCGCCCTCGCCGACGCCGTCGGCGCCGGCCAGTCGGTGGACGACCTTGCCCGAGTCTTGCGCGGCATCCTCGACGACCCCCAGTGGGCCGAACTCGTCGCCGTAACCGAGATCAACCGGGCGATCTCGGCGGCCACGCTGGACACCTACGGGCAGATGGGCGTCGAGGCCAAGACGTGGATGACCGCCGCCGACGACCGCGTCTGCCCCCTGGTCTGCGAGGCGAACTCGATTGACGGGCCGATCCCGCTCGGCGCCCTGTTCACCTCCGGGGTCGCCGCACCGCCCGGTCACCCCCGATGCCGCTGCGCACTCGACGCAGCCACCGTCACACCCGCTGAAGCCGAAGGAGCCTGATGGCCAAGAAGAACAAGGCCGCCGCCGGCATCGCCGGCCGCCTGGTCAAGTCCGAGGACGAACGCCGCTACACCCTCGTCGTCGGCTACCCCGCCAACAAGCCCGACGTGGCCGTCGCCGCCGACGGCTACCGCGACTTCGCGTCCAAGGCCGCCGTCGAGGACGCGGCCTGGTCGTACCTGGCGACCTCGCCGAACGTCGGCCTGTGGCACGCCGACGGCACCGACGGCGCCGGCCGCGTCGTCGAGTCGTACATCTACCGCGGCCCGGACTGGACCGTGAAGGCCGCCGACGGCACCGAACACACCGTGACCGCCGGCGACTGGCTGCTGGGGATCCAGTGGGGCGAGCAGGCGTGGGGCGACATCAAGGCCGGCCGGATCGGCGGGGTGTCGATGCAGGGAAGGGCCGAGCGGCGGAAGCCGACGGCCGAGGCAGTGGCGAACCTGAGGAGCTGAACGTGACCACCACGACCACCGAGACCGCGGCCGAGAAGTCCGAGGTCGAGATCACCGAGCTGGCGTCGATCGAGCCGACGCGGATGGACGGCATCGGCCAGCCGGCGAACGGCTTCCCGATCCTGATGATGAAGTCGCTGGCGCCCGCGCCGATCGAGAAGGCGCCCGCGCCGACCTCGGCCGCGGCGGCGTGCGGCTGCGCGCCGGACTGCGCGTGCTGCTCCGGCACCGCCAAGGCCACGGCCGAGCCGAAGGCCAAGAAGGCCAAGGACGGTGGCAAGAAGACGACCAAGAGCGCTACCATGCCGGAAGGCGACTCGAACACCAGTACGAACGCCGCAATCACGCCCGACGTGATCGCGAAGGCAGTGGCAGAGGCCACCGGTCCCCTCCAGGCGGAGCTCAAGACTCTGCGGGACCAGATGGCGAAGGTCCTGGCGACCCCGATCCCCGGTGGACCCCAACTCGTCACGCCCCCGACCACCCCGCAGCAGCCGAACGCCGCCCTCAACGAGGCCGCCCGGCTGCGCGCCATCGCCAAGCAGACGATCGACCCGGAGACCCGGGCGTCGTACCTGGAGCTGGCCGCGCGCGAGGAAGGGGCCCCGATCACGTAAGGAATGACCCCATGGCCATCTCCCTGAAGGAGATGTTCTCCGACTGCGACAGCCGCGCCGACCGGGCGGCCCGCCTGGAGATGCTCAAGGCGGCGTTCGTCGCCACCTACGCCGAGACCGACGCCGGCCAGGTGTCCTGGGCCGGCAAGGGCCACCCGCTGGCCAAGGGCATCGGCTCCGTGGCCGGCAGCCGCAACGCGATCTCGCGGCTCGACGAGCTCGCGAAGTCCCTGTCCGCCGACCAGCTGTCCGCGTTCGGCGCCGACCTGGCCAACCAGCGCGCCTACCTGACCGGCCAGGTCGCCAAGGACTGGACCCCGTCCAGCCCCGTCGGCGGCACCGGCCTGACCCCCTACGACCTCGAGCCGCAGGCGAAGGTCCTGGTCCCCAAGCACACCCCGATCCGCAACAGCACCCCGCGGGTCAAGGGCCAGGGCAACGCCCGCAAGTTCAAGCGCATCGACTCCTTCAGTAACGCCGGCATCCCCGGCGGTGCCAGCAGCCAGCGCATCGGCTTCTCCTCGCTGACCACCACCAGCACGTGGGGCCCGACCGGGAACCTGACGCTGGCCCGCCCCCCGAAGATCTCCTACACCGGCTCGGACTGGTCCGTGCCGTACGTCGAGCTCGGCGTCAGCGACAGCGTGGACTGGGTCGCCCAGTTCCAGGGCCTGGGTTTCGACGACCTGCGCGCCCTGTCGCACATGGCCCTGCTGTGGTCCCACATGATGGGCGAGGAGCGGACCATGCTGTACGGCCGGGGCACCGGCACCGGCTACGAGGGCGTCGTGGCCGCGCCCGGATCGGTCACCACCGCCACCGCGACCACCGGCGGCACGATCCCGGCCGCGACGTACAGCGTGTACCTGACCGCCAACACGGGTTTCGGCGAGTCCGTCAACTCCACCGTCGCCACCCAGGTCACCACCGGCTCCACCTCGACGATCACGATCTCGATCGGGACCGAGCCGACCGGCGCGATCAACTACAACGTGTACGTCGGCACCACCGCCGGCATCACCAACGCCAAGTTCCAGGGCACGTTCACCCCCACGAACTCCGGTGTGACGCCGCAGATCGTGCTCACCTCGTACAACGCCTCCGGCACCGCCGGCACCGGCACCGACACCTCCGCGGTCGCGACCGACTACGACGGGTTCCTGTCGATCCAGTCCGACCCGACCAAGACCGGCTACCTCGGCCGCGTCAACGGCAAGTTCTCCACCACCAACCCCGGCAGCGAGTTCGACACCGCCCTGGCGGCGATGTTCGTCAACAACGGCGCCGACCCGGACGAGATCTGGATGACCGGCGCGATGCGCGCCGAGTTCGGGCAGCTGATGCGGATCGGCGGCAGCAACGGCGCCGCGTCCGGCTACCGCACGAACGTCGTCACCGGCGACGGCTCGGTGACCATGGGCACCTCGGTGACCGGCTACGTGAACCAGAACACCGGCAAGGTCCTGGACGTCGGCACCCACCGCTTCATGCCCGCGGGCGCGTCCCTGATCCGGTCGCTGTCGGTCCCGATCGACGACTCCCGCGTCGGCGCGCCGACCCAGGCCGTCAACGTGCAGGACTACATGGCCGTGGACTGGCCCACGATCCAGATGACCTACGACTGCTCGACCTACCAGATCGGGACGCTCGAGCACATCGCCCCGGCCTGGCACGGCCTGCTGCTCGGCATCAGCTGATCCCCCGCCCCCTACGAGTCGAAGGAGCCGCCGTGGCGCGCGTGCCCGCAGAGGACATCCGCCAGGTTGCCACCGTCATCGACGGCCGCGAGTACCGGGCGTCCGGCGGCTTCTTCGACATGCCCGACCGCGACGCGAAGGCGCATCTGGCCTCGGCCGGGTTCGGCGGGTCGTGGTCGCCGGTGCGCGGCGCCACGGGGCGCCGGGCGCTCGGCCGCCGTTGCAAGGACTGCGGCTTCGGTTCGTACTTCACCACGTGTTCCCGCTGCGGCGGGGCCTGCCAGAGGGAGGGCACCGATGCCCCCGCGCAAGAAGCCTGAGGTCCCGGCCGAGGAGCCGGACGTCGTCGAAGAGCTCGACGACGAGACCGAGCCGGACGAGGCCGACGAGGACTCGGACGTCGAGCAGCCGTGCACCGAGCACTACCCGTACGGCTGGAAGGGCGTCCCGGCCCACCACGACGGCGTCGGCTGCGAGCACGGCTCCTGGACCCGGCCCGAGTCCTGATGCCCCTGTCCGGGCTCGTCGTCGAGCCGCCACGAGTGAAGTGGGTGATCTCCATGGAGAGCGAGCGGATCAGCTCAGCCAGCACGGAGGTCGTCCGCTTCCCCGTGTTCGCCGACTCGGCCGGGACCCTGATCAACCCCAGCGGCTACACCGTGGCGTTCGCGCTGCTTGCGGCGGCGACCGACAAGCCCATCGTGACCGACTGGAAAACCGGCACCTGGGACGTCAACGCCATCGGCGGCTACGTCGCCCAGTTGCTCGTCGGCCCCAGCGGCGTCACCAACCCGGGCTCCGGCACTTATTACTGCTGGATCCAGATCACTGCCGCCGGCGAGACCGTCGTCCGGCAGGTCGGCCAGCTCATCATCGACTGAACAGGACACAATCATGCCTTTGTCTCAGGTCGTCGGGGTCACGCCGCAACCGCGGCTGACGCCGTACCTGAGCATCGACATGTTCAAAAACCACCGGCGCCGCGGCGTCCAGGTCGACAACCTCGTCCCCCGCGGCACCCCCGCCGAACAGGACGCCGCCCTGGCCGAGGTGATCGAGTCCGCGTCGGCGTGGATCGACAACACCGTCCTGGGGATCCTGGCCGCGACCTCCGACACAGAACTTCGACAGGTCAACGTCGACCGCAACGGGTACGCCGCCATCCACCCCCGCTTCCGGCCCGTCATCGCCCTGACGGCGTTCCAGATCGGCCCGACCCCGGCCCTGATGCAGGCCCTCACGGACCTGACCGGCACCGGCGTGGAACTGAACCGGTTCGCGGTGCCGACCTCGCCGCTGAACCTCACCAGCTCGGCCGGGCCGTTGCAGTTCGGGAACACGACCGCGCCCGCCGACCGGCAGTGGGTCCAGTACACCTACCAGAACGGCTACCCGGTCACCACGCTCACCGCCCCGGCCGCGCTCGGGGCAACCAGCATCGCGGTGGCCGACACCACCGGCATCGTGCCCGGACAGACCTGGCTGACGATCTACGCGCTTCAGAGCCGGATCCGGTTCCAAGCCGGCGCCGTGTCCACCGCGCCGTCCGGCGGCGTCGGAACCGGACCGGGCACGGTCGGCTGTCCGGCGCTGGCCTCCGCGGTCCCGAACAACCCGTCCTACCCGACGATGGTGTCCGCGCTGCCGCCGGACATCATCGAAGCCTGCGTCCTCGTCTGTCGGGCGATCATCAAGGAGACCGGCGGCGGATCGGTCGTGGCCTCCGGGAACCGCAGCATCACCGCAGGCGACAAGGACCCGTTCGGCGCCGGAGACGACTACGTCGAGGCCGAGGCGTTCCTACGCCCCTACATGGTGCCGTGGGAGTGAGGCCGCGATGACCGCACCCCCGAACCCGGGCGGCCAGAACCGGCGCCTGATGCGTACCGCGATCGCAACGTGGCTCAACGCCCAGCACATCCTGGGCCTGGACCACGTCTACCGGGCGCGGCCGCCGGAGGTGACGTTCGCCGAGTACGAGACCGGCACCTCGCAGTACCGCTGCCAGGCGTTCGTGTCGCTGCCGGAGGACCGCGAAACGCGCCTGGTCATCACGGGCCCGGTCCTGCCGACTGGCAAGCAGATCCACTACGCCGCGGAGCTGGAGTTCTGGCACCGCGTCTACGAGCTGTCCGAGCTCGACTGGGCCGACGCCGAAGACGACTACGACCGCATCATCGAAGCCGTCAAGGACTGTCTGCGCGCGCAGGGGCGGCAGCTCGGCCGGCCGGACGCGATCTTCTCCGTCGGCGAGTTCGGCGACGGCATCGTCGGCCGCCACGACCCGCCGATGCTGCTGGACGGCGGTACCGCGCAGCGCACCGGCGTTCTCCGCTTCCAGGTGACCCAGTTCATATGACGCCTCGGAAGCGCCGGGCCCGGCGCCAGGTCTCGGCGGCGACCCGCGCCAAGGAGTCCAAGGCCCAGCGCGGCCGCCACCACAAGGGCAAGAAGCGCACCGCCGCGCAGCGTGCCGCGCAGTCCAAGCGGCAGCGCGGCAAGCACCACAAGGGCCACAAGCTCAACGCCAAGCAGCGCAAGGCGTTGTCGGCCCGGATGAAAGGCAAGCGCCACCCGCACAAGGGCCACCCGCACCGCACCACCAGCCGACACACCACAGGCAGGACCCATGGACGACGACACCACCGCGACCGAGGCCGGATCTACCCCAGCCACTTCAAGCACGGCCGGAACCGGCTCCCCGCGCGGTTCAAGAAGGGCCGGCGGCCCCGCGGGGTCCGCAGCCCCTTCGCTGCCGGACGCCGTCACGTCCGCGCCTGGGGCTCCGGAGGACGCCGGGCCCGCGGCCGACGCCGTTGAGGCTGAGACGCGGCCGGGCTGGTACCGCAACACCGGCCCGACGCCGCTGGTGATCCAGCCGCCGGTCGGGCCGACGCTCGAGGTCCGCCCGGCGCGCGAGGCCGAGTACGACCAGGACGGGCAGCTGCTCGCCGAGGCCGTCCCGGCCGGGGCGGTGTGGCTGCTCGACGACCTGCACCACCCGCACCTGGCCTTCGCCGGCTCCGACCCGGCCGGCCCCGACACCGCAACGGAGGTCTGAGCCATGACCGCCCCGCCCGCCACGTACGCCAGTCTCAAGCGGGTCCTGGGCGTCGCCAAGGAGGCCACGCCCGGTACCCCCGTCAACCCGACCATGTTCATCCCGTTCACGAAGTTCGACTGGAACGACAAGCCGACGTGGCTGATGGACCAGGGCGTGCGCGGCGTCATGGCCAACGATTCGTTCGCGGTCATCCAGGGCGTCGAGGTCGGCGAGATCGATTTCGAGGGCCCGGCGTACGCCGACACCGTCGGGTTCCTGCTGGGGAACCTGCTCGGCGACGTCACCGCCACCGGCACCGCGACGACCCCGACCGGGACCCTGTCCGCGCTGTCGAACGTCGGCGCCACGTCGGTGTCGTCGTCGGTGTCGATCCCGGCCAGCACCCTGATCCAGATCGACACCGGCATCAACGCCGAGATCGTCACGACCACCGGTGCGCCGACCGGCGCCGGCCCGTTCACCATCCCGGTCCCGGCGCTGACCAAGGCCCACGCCAACGGGGTCGCGATCACCGCCGTGCAGTCGACCGGGTCGTTCGCGCACGCGTTCTCGCTGATGAACTCCGGCGCCGGCACGGGCCAGGTCGCCGGGACCGCGCAGCCGACCGCGCACACCTTCACCCAGTTCTACGGCCCGGCCGCCACGTCGGGGACGCGACAGTTCACGTTCGGCTGCGTCACCGAGGTCGGGTTCAAGTGGAACGCCGAGTCGGAGTACCTGACCGTCACCGCGAAGATCGTCGCCTACATCTCGAACATCCCGGGCTCGGGCCCGACCGCGGTGTACACCGGCGCGCTGCCGCTGGCGTCGTGGCGCGGCCAGCTCGGCATCGGCGGCCCGGCCTCGGGCGGGACGCTGGTGGCCTCCGCGGAGTCCGGAGAGTTCAACCTCAAGCGCGACGTGAAGCCGAAGTTCACCGCGCAGAACAGCCAGAACCCGTACTTCTTCCAGCGCGGCGGCGTCACCGCCGACTTCAAGAACACGTTCGTCATGGCGGACGAGTCGCAGTACCTGAACATGCGGAACAACACCCAGCCCCAGTACCAGTTCGTGCTGTCCAACGGCCTGACCGGGGCGTCCGCGCTGGGGTTCCAGTTCGACATGCAGGCCGCGGCGTTCACCGAGGCGAAGCCGGACTTCGGTGAGGAGGCGATCCGGCTGGCCGTGACCGGCAAGGGCGTGCTGAACACCACGAACGCCGGATACACCGGCGGCTACTCCCCGGCGAAGGTCACGATCACCAACGCCGTCACGCCCGGCACCTACCTGTGAGGACCCTGATGAGCCACGACATCGCAGAGCAGACCGGCGGGGCGCTGCCGGATCCGAACCCGACGTGGGAGTCGCTCGCCGTCTCCCCGGACGGCCCGGCCGCGTCCGGCCCTGCGGACCCCGCGCCGTCGGCGGTGCCGGCCGGTGCGCACCCGATGCCGTCGGGCAACTGGGTGGTCATCGCCGACGCCCGCACCCTGACCCGTGGCGACAAGCGCGAGCTGATCCGCGAGGCGTCCAAGTACGACACTCCGGCCGAGCAGGGCCTGGCGGTCACCGACCTGCTGCACCGCAGGCTCATCACCGCCTGGTCCTACCCGCACCCGCTGCCCTCGGCCGACCCGGCGTCGCTGGAGCTGCTGCCCGCGCAGGACGACGACGCCCTGGACGAGCTCATCAAGGACGCGAACAGGCTGCTGTTCCCCCGCCCGGTCAGCCCCGACGACTACGCCGACCCGGCGTCCCCTACCGCGCCCTCCGGCGCGTAAGGGCCGCCCTGGAGGGAGGAGAGGGCGCCGCCCGCATCAAGTGGCCGGAGGGTGACGTGTGGCGCGACGTGTGTGACTACGGCTGGTGGATGAAGCAGCACAGCAAGACCCCGGCCGAGGTGGACGCGATGCCCGCCTGGTTCGAGGCCAGGTACCCGCAGTTTGCGCAGGTCTGGGACGACGTGACGAGTGAGAGGAGGGGCTGATGCCGACGCTGGTCTGGCGGGGCGTGGGCGAGTTCGACCGTGCGCTGCAACGGCTCGTCGCGGATGCCTCTCGGGCTGCCCAGCGCGGGGCGAACGCGGCCGCGCTGGCGGTGGCCACCCGCACGAAGGAGAAGCTGACCACGACCACGCATCGGCGGGGCGAGCCGACACCGTCCCGGCCGGGCGAGCCGCCGTCGCTGGTGACCGGCACCCTGCGCCGCTCCATCAAGGTCATCCCGGCTGAGCCGCGGGGCGCTACCGGCTGGGCGTCGAAGGTCGGGCCGACCGCCGTGTACGGCCGGATCCAGGAGCTCGGCGGGCCGCTGCCGCGCAGCGTGCACCGCGCCATGTACAAGCACGACCCGAAGCTGCCGGCCCGTCCCTACCTCGGGCCGGCCGTGCAGGAGCTGATCGACTCCGGGGCTTTGTGGACCGCGTTCCGGTCCGGATGGGACCGGTTCTGATGACCCTTGGACTGCTGCCGCCGGTTGTGGCTGAGCTCCTGATGGACATCAAGGACTTCCAGGCCAAGGCCGGTGAGGCCGAGACCAGGATGGAGGGCCTGACCGCCTCCGGGTCCGCCGCGTTCAACCGGGTGGGGAAGTACGCGACGCTGGCCATGGTCGGGGTTGCGGCGGCGAGTGTGAAGATGGCCGCGGACTTCGAGACGCAGATGACGCGGCTGTACACCGCGGCCGGCGCCCCGGAGCAGGCGGTCAAGGACGCGACCGGCCAGGTGCTGAAGCTGGGGGATGCGGTCGGGTTCTCCGGCACGCAGATGGCCGAGGCGCTGTACCACCCGGTGTCGGCCGGCCTGAGCTTGGCGACGTCGCTGGAGGCGGTGAAGTACAGCGCCGAAGAGGCGCAGATCTCGGGCGCGTCCCTGGACGACACCACCTACGCCCTGTCCAGCGTCATGAAAGCGTTCAACCAGGACGCATCTCAAGCCCATGACACGATGGCGCTGCTGAACAGCATCGTCGGCCAGGGCGACATGCGCTTCCAGGACTTCAACACCTCGGTGAAAAACTGGGCTCCGACGGCCGCGCAGATGGGCATCAGCATCCAGAGCATGGGTGCGGCCCTGGCCTACCTGACCGACCGTGGCAACTCGGCCGAGGAGGCCGCGACCCGGGTCACGATGGGCCTGTCGATGATGACCACGCCGTCGAAGCAGGCCGCGAGCCTGCTCGAGGGCATGGGCGTCGCGTCCTCCGACGTGTCGGCGTCGACGACGGCCATGACCGACATCATGAAGAAGGCCGGCGTCACCCAGAACCAGCTCGCCGCCGACCTGGCCAAGCCGGACGGCATCTACGTCGCGCTGACGCACCTGAAGTCGGCCCTGCACGACGCCGGCGTCGAGGGCACCGAGGCCGATTCGGTGCTGGCGAAGGTGTTCGGTGGCGGCCGGTCGGACAAGGCGATCCTGTCGCTGATGCAGAACCTCGACGGGCTGAAGACCAAGTACGAGGACATCGGCGCCGGCGTCGGGAAGTTCGACGCGGCGTGGGCGGCGACGCAGCAGACGTTCTCCTTCAAGATGAAGCAGCTCGGCGCGGATGCCGAGAACCTCGGCATCTCCTTCGGGATGAAGCTGATCCCGATCCTCGAGGGCGTCGTGAGCTGGTTCGACCGGAACCAGTGGGCTGTGGTCGCGCTGGCCACGGTCATCGGCGGCGTGCTGACCGTCTCGGTGATCCGCTACGTTCAGACCCTGACCGGCACCCTGATCACGGGCCTGGCCAAGGCCGTGATCAGCATCAAGGCCATGGGCGACTCCAGCGCCGAGGCCGCGGCGAAGCAGGAGGCCGCGGCGGCCTCGGCCGAGAAGTGGGGCGGGAAGCTCGGCAACGCCATCCCGGTGATTGGCGCGGTCGTGACCGGCGCGGTGATGCTCGCACAGAAGATCAACGACTGGGCCGGGCAGGCCGACAAGGCCGGGCTGTCCGCCGATCAGCTCGCGTCGAAGATGCTGGACACCTCCGGTGCGACCGGGCAGCTGAACAACGTGATGGACGCGGCGGGCATGACCGCGGACACCCTGGGCGGCAAGTGGACCGCGTCGACGAGCACGGTCGCGCAGCTCGGGATCATGACGGCGAAGGCCGGGCAGCAGATGGGCGACGCCTCCCGGATGACCGGCCAGTACGACGCGGCGCTGGCCCAGCTGGTGCAGTCGGGGAACGGCGCGCAGGCCAAGTCCATCATGGACCAGATCACCGCGGCGACCGACGCCCAGGGCAAGAAGATCGTGAACGCTGCGGCGGCGTTCCCGCAGTACTTCGCCGCGCTGGCGCACCAGGCCGCGACCACCGCCGAGACCACGGCGGCCACCGACGGCAGCACCGCGGCGGTCGACGCGAACAGCGCGGCCGTCGACGAGAACGCGAAGGAGATCGGGCAGGCCGTTGCCGCCGGCGATTCCCTGACCGACGCCATCAAGGCGGCCAGCGACGCCTATACGGCCCTGTCGTCGAACCTGTCGGGGTCCGGGATCCTGCTGGACTTCAAGAAGGACCTGCTGGACGTCGGGGACGAGCTGAAGAAGAACGGGAAGTCGTTCAACGACAACAGCGACGCCGGCATCGCGAACATGAAGGCGTTCGGCAGCGCCGCCCAGAAGATCCTCGACTACCGCGACAACCAGATCAAGGCGGCCGGCGGGACGAACGCCTCGACGGCGGCGATCCAGGCGGCGAACAAGACCGCGGCCGACCAGGCGCAGCAGCTGCTCGACGTGTGGGAGCACCTGACCGGCAACAAGAAGGCCGTCGACGCCTACGCCACCAGCATCGACCTGATCCCCAAGAGCATGTCCACCACGGTCAGCACCCCCGGCCTGGGGGCGGCCCTGTCCGGGTTCCAGCAGCTCGCCCAGGAGCAGGGCTACGTCGTCGGCCGCGGCGGGTCCCGCGTGCAGTCCAACGCCGCCGGCGGCTACATCACCGGCGAGGGCTCAAGCACCTCCGACAGCATCCTGTCCTGGCTGAGCAACGGAGAGTTCGTCGTGAACGCCGGCGCGGTCTCCGCCGTGGGCCGGCCGTTCCTGGACGCCATCAACAGCGGCTATCTGCCGGCCGCCCCCCGCGCCGCGTCCGCCACGGCGCAGGGCGCCGGCGGCAACGTCATGGTGCAGGTGGTCCTCGACGGCAAAGTCGTCAACGGCGCGGTGCGCACGCAGACGCTGCGCTACGACTACCGCAACTCCGGCAACAACCTGGCGCTGGCCGGCCGCCCATGACCGTCGCCACCATCCCCCAGGTCATTTACGAGTTCGCGTTCAACGCCGACCCGCAGCAGTCGACGCTGCCCGCCTACTGGACCGACCTGTCGGGGCGGGTGCTGTTCGGCTGGACCACCGGCCGCGGCAAGCAGTACGAGTCCGACGCCAACGAGGCCGGCACCTGGGACGTCGAGCTCGACGACCGCGACGGCGCCCTGGACCCGGGCAACGCCGCCTCGCCGTTCTCGCCGAACGTCATCCCCTACCGGCAGGGCCGTATCCGGATCGTCTTGGGCAACAACCTGCTGGTCCCGGACCAGGCGTCGGCCGGGGACTGGTCGCCGCTGGCTGCCGGCCCGGTGCCCTGGTACTTCGGGGTGTCCTCGGCGTCCGGGTTCGCGGTGTCGGTCGTGGCCACCGGGAGCGCGTTCCAGGGCGGCCGGGTGTTCGCGGTCGTCGTCCCGTCCGGGGCTGCGCAGCCCAAGGACGTCCTGGACGTGTCGGTTCCGCAGGTGAACGCCGGCACCGCCTACACGTTCAGCGTTCAGGCGCAGGTGACGACGTCCGGGCAGAACCCGACCCTGAACGCCGCGATCAACTGGCTCGGCGCCGCCGGGAACGTCGTGTCCACCACGTCCGGATCCGGCTCGGTCCTCACCGGCGCGTCCGGGACGTGGACACAGCTGACCGCCACCGGCACCGCGCCGGCCGGGGCGGTCGCCGCCACGGTCCGGCTGGTGACCACGACCACGCCGAGCGCGAACACCACGGTGTGGGCGGACGGGTTGCAGCTCGAGGCCCGCGGCTACGCCAGCCGCTGGCAGATGCCCTGGCAGACCGGCGTGAACCTGCTGCCGCAGAACGTCGGCACCGGCCTGGAGACGATGAATCCCGTCTCCGACACCGCGACCGCCTGGTTCTACCCGACGGGTACGGCCACGGTCGCGCGGGCGACGAACCTGACCGCGGCCCCGACCGGCACGACGACGGCGGTCGCATGGACGGTGCCGTCCGGGGTGACTGCGGGCACGGCGCTGCTGTACGCCGGGGTGGCGCCGGCCGGGGCGCCGACCGGCCCGGCCGCGGACTGCGTGCAGGTGACCGCCGGCCAGCAGTACACCGCCTCGGCGTACCTGCTGCGCACCTCCACCGCGGACGCGATCCAGGTGTCGGCGTCGATTGCCTGGTACGGCGTCGGCGGCGGGGCGGCGCTTTCGACGACGGCCGGCACCGCTGGCGCGGTGTCGTCGGGATCGTGGTCCCGGGCGACGGTGACCGGCACGGCCCCGGCCGGGGCGGTGTGGGGGCGGATGCTGCTGACCGTCACAACGCCGACCACGACCGTGTCGAACACCATCTACGCGACCGGCTGGCAGATGGAGCAGGCCGCGGCGGTGTCGGCGTGGGCCGACCCGGGCCTGACCCGGTTCCCGTTCACCGGGTTCGTCGAGCGGTGGCCGCGGGCGTTCGAGGAGCAGGAGTCGACGTTCGGCACATCCCGGCTGGAGTGCGTGGACGCTTTCGCGGCCCTGGCCCAGTACACGGTGCAGGACCCGTTCCTCAACGAGCTGCTGGTGCTGGGCGCGGGCCCGAACTTCGTGTATCCGCTGAACGACCCGGCGGGGTCCACCGCGGTCGCCGACGCCGCGGGGAAGCGGATCGGCGCACCGGTGGAGACTTCGCCGTACGGGGCCGGGGCGCTGAGCTTCGGCAACCAGGTCACGGCGACGAACTCGAACCTGACAATGGTCGGCGGGTCCGGGCCGGTGGCTACGTTCAACAACGCCTCCGGGCCCGGGCAGCTGTCCGAGGCGTTCATCTCACTGCACAAGACGACGCTGACGCCCGGGCCGCCGACGTCGGGGGCGTGGACACGGCTGGTGGCGTTCCGGGCCCCGGCCGTCCCGGGCGGCAGCAACCAGTTCTTCGTCTGGCAGTCGATCTCCCTGCCGATCGGTGTCATCAACGCCTCGCAGTTCGGCGTCCAGATCGACAACGGCGGGCACCTGCTGCTGGGGGTGACCGACAGCACCGGCACACACAGCGGCAGCTGGTCGAGCGCCGCCTCGGTGTGTGACGGGAACTGGCACCTGGCCGCGGTCGGCCTGGACCCGGCCAGCGGCAACAGCCCGATGTGGTACGACGGCACGCTTCAGGCCACCGGCACGGGTCTGACCAACCTCGCGCAGATGCTGTCGGACACCGTCGGCGCGTTCGTGACGTTGGACACCTCCACGTACTCCAACGGCATGAAGGGCGACGTCGCGTTCGTCTGCGAGTTCCCGTTCTTGCTGACCAACGCGCAGATGACGAACCTGTACGGCTCGTTCCGGTCGGCGTCGTCCGGGGAGTCGACCGGGGCCCGGTATCAGCGGGTCCTGACGTGGGCGGGCTGGAGCGGCCCGACGGCGATCGACAGCGGCCTGACGCAGTCGATGGGGCCGGCCACCGACCTGCTTGGCACGTCCGGGCTGGACGCGCTCAACTTGATCGCGCTGACGGAGAACGGCGACCAGTACGCGGCCGGGAACGGCGCGATGACGTTCAAGGCCCGCAGCGCCTACTACAACAGCCGCACGCCCGCGTTCGTCTTCGGCGAGAACGCGCCGGTGGGGAACCTGGGCGAGTGGCCGTGCGAGGTCGGGACGGTCGACTTCGACCCGTCGCACATCTCGAACCTGACGCAGGTGCAGCAGTACGGCGGCTCGACCTACCAGTACACGGACGCGACCTCGAAGCGGCGCTACTTCCCGCGGACGTACCAGCGGACCGTGAACACGTCCTCGGCCGCGGAGGCCCTGTCGGCGGCAACGTACCTGACCAGCCAGCTGAAGGATCCGCACCAGCGCGCGGACGTGATCCGGCTGCACCCGTCGGCGATCCCGGGGCTGTTCGCGGTGTGTGCGCAGCTGGAGAAGGGCACGCGGATCCGCTACATCAAGCGGCCGCCGGGCGGGGCGCCGTCGACGACGATCGACGCGTTCGTGCAGCAGGTCAACTGGACGTGGCCCGCGGACGTCAACGACCCCGTCGTGGAGATCCAGGCGTCGCCGGCGGACCTGCAGGCGTACGGGGTGCTGGCGGCGCTGCGGACGACGCTGAACGTGCAGGCCGCGTCCGGCCAGAACAAGGCCACGATCAACGCGCTGCCGGACGCGGCCACGAACTCCCTCGCGCAGTCGCTGCCGTCGGGGTATCAGCTGACGTTCGAGCCGGGCACCGCCCGGGCCGAGACGATGACGCTCGCCGCGGGCGGGATCCCGGCTACGTCGCCGGGCTGGACGACGGCGCAGTTGACGTTCACGTCGAACTTCGCCTTCACGCACGCGGCGAACTCCGTGGTGTGCGAGCCGCTCCCGGCCGGCTACACCGACCCGACCACCTGGGACGTCTCGGCGACTATCGGCGCGTCGTATACCACGGTGCTGTCCGGTGGGGCCTCCGGTACGGCCACGGTCACGGTGGGGCCGCTGCCGGACGCGGCTTACAACCCGCTGGGGGCGGTGTGGAACGGCGGCGACACGGTCACGCTGTCGCCCGGCACCGCCAACGCCGAGACCATGACCATCAAGTCGGTGGCGGCGACGCTGCCCGGCTACACCTCCTGCGTCCTGACGTTCACCGCGAACCTCGCGCACTCCCACGCCGCCGGCGACTACGTGTGCGACGTGCTGCCCGGCGGCGTCACCAACCCGGCCGCGCTGACCCCCACTTTGCGATTGGCGTACTGACGTGCCTCTTCCCGTGCCCAGCCCGCGCACGTTCGGCGTCAGCGAGATCGAGACCGCCGGCAACCTCAACAGCCTGCGCGACGCCGTCACGTTCGCGCTGAACCCGCCGCTGGTGCGGGTCAGCCAGACATCCGTGCAGACGCTGACCACCAACGTGTGGACGGCGATCAGCATGGACACGACCGTCGTCGACACCTACGGCATGCACTCCAACGTCACCAACAACACCAGAGCAACCGCGATCGTGACCGGCTGGTACTGGACAAGCGGTGCTGTCGCGTTCGCCGCGAGCGCTACCGGCACCCGCGGGGCCCGGCTGGCCGTCAACGGCAACGTGATCGCGGGCAGCGCGCAGTTCGGGCCGCCGTCCGCGTCCGGGTCGTTTGCGACCGTCACGACGTCGCTGCCGCTGTTCCTGAACGCCGGCGACTACGTCGAGCTCCAAGGCGTGCAGAACTCCGGCGGCAACCTCAACACCCTGTCGGCCACCGACCTCGATTCGACGCTGGCCCTGCTCTGGGCACACGTGTGATCCCGGCGAACAAGGAGGCGTGATGATCGGATTCGACTACACCGAGCGCATCGACCCGGCCGCGCTGAAGGCCGCCGGCTGCCGGGTGGTGTTCCGCTACCTGTCCCAGCCGGGCTGGCCGAAGAACCTGACCGGCGCGGAGGCCGAGGAGCTCCTGGCGGCGGGGATCGCGATCGTCCTGAACTACGAGACCACCGCGACGTTCATGCTCGGCGGGTACGCGGCGGGCGTCGCCTGCGCGAAATCGGCCCGAGCACAGGCTGACGCCCTCGGCGCACCGCGGAACGCCCGGATCTACTACTCCGACGACTTCGACACCACCGCGGACCAGATCCCGACGGTCATGGACTTCCTGCGGGGCGCCGCCTCGGAGGACGGCAAGGACGAGGTCGACGCCTACGGCGGCCTGCGGATCTCGCAGGCGGCCGCGGCGGCGGGGATGCGGCCGTGGCAGACGGTCGCCTGGTCCGGCGGGAAGTGGGAGCCGCGGGACGTGGCCCGGCAGACGGGCCAACAGCAGATCGTCGGCGGCGTGCGCGTCGACGTCAACGAGATCGAGGATTTTGGCGCTCTGGGCGCCTGGATTGGAGGAGAGATGGAGCTCACTGACACGGTGGAGGTCAGCGCGGGGTTCGCGCAGCGCTACCCGGCCACGGCCCCGGACGGTTTCACGGCTGGCGCGAAGGTCCCGGTGTCCACGCTGCTGCTCGGCGCGGCGATCCGCGACGTGAACAACGAACACAAGTTGGACCAGGTGCTGGCCGCACTGAAGCAGCAGGCGATCGACGCCGGCACGCTCGCGGCGGCGATCGTCGCGGACCTGAAGGCGGCCGGCGTCATCACGGTTGCCAACCCGGCCGCCATCGCGACCGCGGTCGTCACCGCGCTGGAACAGCACAACCTCGGCGGGGTGAGCACGCAGCAGCTGCACGACGCGCTGACCGCCGCCGCCGCGACCCTGGACGGAGGCGGCGCGTGATGTCCGAGCACGTGAAGGGCCAGATTGTCCGTGCGCTGCGGCTGCTGGCCGCGGTGCTGGCGTCCCAGCCGGTCGCCGCGGCGATCGCGTCGTCGACGCTGGTCCGGTACCCGCTGGCCGCTGCGCTGGTGGCCGGGTTCGAGGTGGCGGTTCGGCAGGGCTTCCCGGTGAAGTCGCTGCCGCGGATCTCCAGCGTCCTCGCGCCGGCCGCGGCCTCGTCGCCGCTCGGGTTGCCGACCGTCCAGTCCGACGTCGCCGCGCCGGTGCGGGTCGTGGCCCCGCCCCCGCTGCCGCCGATGACGCCCGTGCAGGTGCCGCTCAGTCCGGACGGGACCGGGACCACATCGGACCCAGCGCCGCCGGCCCCGGGCGCCCAGCCGGGAGGTGAGGGGGCGACGTCGCCGTGACGGTCGACCCGACCACCCAGGCCACACTTCAAGCGATGGTGACGCACCTGTACGACGAGATCAGGGACATGCGAACGGATCTCGCAGGTGCGCGATCGGATGTTCGGAACCTCACCACGATGACCCAGGCGGCGCTCACGCAGGTCGGCGATCACGAGGCCCGGCAGCGTGCGCTCGAGAATGGCACGGCGCCGGTCATTGCGGACCTGCACGCCGAGATCGAGGCTCTCAAGCGGGACTCTCGCTCGACGTCGCGTTCGGTGTGGATCGGTACTGGCATCGCGCTGGCGGCGTCGGTGGCGCTGCCGATCGTGATCACGGTGGCCACGGCGAAACCCTGACGCCGGTGACGAGCACGGCCCCGCCTTCGGTTCGGGCGGGGCCGCTTCGTCGTGTCCGGGCCTACTCGGCCGGCGGTACCTGCTGCATCTCGGCGCGGGCCTGGGCCCGGCCTTCCTCGCGCAGCCGCTCCCGCTCGGCCTCACGCGCCGCCGGTCGGCGACGTCGCGCTTGGCCTGGAGTTCGACGGTGGGCTTGAGGAACCCGGCGAGGATCATGCCGAGCGGGCCGAGGAACAGGCCGAGGATGAAGCCGGACAGGGCGTCGATGGCGAGGAGTGGTCCTGCCTGCATGTGTCCCCCCAGTGATTGTGGGTGTGGCGTGCTGGGGGACGGTATCGCTCGACGCGGTGTGATCGGTAGAGAACGGACGTGCGAACGCCCGGCCTGCCAGAGCCGGGCGTTCAGGGTGCGCACGAGAGGGTTCCAGCGTAGCGCGAACGCCCGGCCTTCCCGGGCCGGGCGTTCGTTCCGGAAGATGGTTCTGTTCCGGTGCTTCGTGAGAGGGCCAGCGTAGCGCGCCGCCCGGCCGCACGGGCCGGGCGCGGTACGCTTCCCCCGAACGCGAACGCCGGGCCCGGGTGACTGTCGGGCCCGGCGCTGCTGTTCCTACCGCCTGCGCTCGGCCTGGAGCGCGTACACGTGCTCCGCGGGCTCCAGATAGACCTGCTCATCGGGCGGCCACGTGAACCACAGGGGGTCGCCCTCGACGCGCACACCTATGCGCTGGGCGGTGCGCCGCATCTCGACGATCGGCCCGTACGAGCCGCCGACCGAGACCACCGTCCCGATGTCGAGCTTGTGTGCGGGGCAGTGGCGCCGCTCGCCGGTCACGACTCGACCTGCTGGACGTCCACCGCGTCGGCCTTCCACTCACCGGCGTCGTCGGTGATGTAGTACACGAGGCTCTCGTCCTCGTTGAGCCCGTAGTCGAAGACGTCGCCGGTGCGGCCGGCCTTGTCGACGACGGCGGTTCCTCGCGGGAGCCGGGATGTGGTCGTGGTGGTCATGTGCGGGCCCCCTGTCGCCTCGCGCGGGGCGGGACGGGGTTCGGGGAAGCGTCGTCGCCCACGCGCGGCCTGGGGGCCGTGGTGGCGAGAGACCTTCCCCGCGTGATGCTGAGCATCTTCGCGGTCCTCTCGGGTCCTGTGGAGTTGGATGCGCCCTGTGACAAGGCGCACATTCACCGTAGACCCGTGACCGGCGGCGGGGAAGATGCCGCACCGTGGCTGCCGGTGGCGTGGCAGGTCTCCGCGCGCCCTAGTCGCCCGTTTGGATGACGCGGTACACGACACGGTCGCTGACCCACGCTTCGTCGGCGCCGTCGCGGATGTCGCGCCAGGCCTGCGCGAGCCGGTCGGCCTTGGGGTTGCTGCCGGTGGCGCGCGAGGCGTCCAGGCCGTACCGGTCGAGCTCGGCCAGGATTTCCTCGCGAGTGCCTTCAGTGACGCCGTAACTCTTCATGCCCGCACGGTAGCGCGACCGCTGTGGGCTCGGGTGTTCGAACCCTGCTTTGCTGGGCGCACGCTTTACGCTACGCGCCGTAGCGGAATGCGTCGAGCGTGCGGGACAATTCTGGCGTGGCAGCTAAGGGCGGGGACACCGACGAGGGCAAGTGCAAGACCTGTGGGGGCGGCAAGGGGAAGTGGGTACCGTGGACTGACAAGGACGGCAAGACGCACACCCACTGGGTTTCGTGTGTCCCCTGCAACGGCACCGGGGAGAGGTGATCATGGTTGCGTCGCGACGTTGCACGTTCTGCCGAGGCAGCCGGACACTGGTCGCCGAGTGGGCGTACCTTCCAGCCGGCCAGAAGAAGCTGACGACGGCGGTGCTGCCGGTTCGGTGCAGGTGGTGCGAGGGGACCGGGCAGCGGAGGCCATCCGCTCCGCGCACCCCTCCGGGGTAGTTCCCATCCAAGGAAATCCGGAGCTACAGCGTTCTGAGCTGGGCAGGTCTTTCCCGGATGAGTACAGCGCTCAAGGCCCGAAACCGAAGGTTTTCTTTGGATAGGTAACCCAACTCGATCCGGGTATATGGGCAGCTCAGACGGTGTTCCCACCGCCCGGGCTGCCCAACTCAATTGAGAACAGGGTTCTTAGCCAAAGAATCCGCTACTCTGACCGGGTGACGGCTACCGAGCCTGTACTCAGCGAACTCGTTCCCTCCTGGCAGCTCTCGCTTCGAGCCGCCAACATGTCGCCGGGCGCCCGGGAGACCTACTCCCGAGGCGTCACGGCCTACCTGAAGTGGTGTAAGGACCACGGCCTCACGCCGCGCTTGGAGCACACCCAGGTCCAGACCTTCATCGCCGACTGCCTGGAGTCCGGGGGCGCCCCCACGACTGCGAAGAACCGCATCACTGCGCTGCGGAGCCTGTCGGCCTGGTGCGTGGCCGAGGGGGAGCTCGAAACGGATGAGATGCAGAAGGTGGCGTTCCCGCGCATCGGCAAGCGGTACCGGCCCATCCTGGACGAAGCCGACCTGGCCAAAATGATTGCTACCTGCGACGTCAAGACGTTTCTGGGCAAGCGCGACGCCGCGCTGCTGGCATTTCTGGCGGACTCCGGCGGACGCTCCAGCGAGGTACTGGGACTGGACCTGGACGACGTCTCCATCCCCAAGGGCCGGGCGCTCGTGCGCGGCAAGGGCGACAAGGACAGGCTGATCCCGTTCTCGCCGAACACGGCCACGCTGCTGGATCGCTACTTGAGGGCGAGACGCAAACACCGCCTGGCCAACCAGTCGACCGCGCTGTGGCTCGGGGACCGCGGGAAGACGTTCGGTTATGACTCGATGTGGTACATGGTGAAGAAGCGGGCCCGGCTGGCTGGCGTCGAGAATGTCCACCCGCACATGTTCCGGCGTACCTTCGCCGACCGGTGGATGTCCGCGGGCGGGTCGATGGACGGCCTGATGGCCGTGGCCGGCTGGGAAGACATGTCGATGATCAAGCTGTATGCCGGGGCCCGGGCAAACGCCCGAGGACTTGAGGAACATCAGAGGCTGTTCGGCGGCGAGCAGAAGTAGACGAGAAGGTGGCCCAAGACCCGCAGCGGCTCCGCACCAATCCGCTGTGGGTCTTGCTTGTCGTCAGGGTGCCTGTAGCTTCCAGAACGCCTTGTGGGCGGTCTGGTGAGCTTTCGTAGTGTCCCCCGATGCCGCGTGATCCACGATGCACACCCGCTCTCCCTCGGGTGTGATGAAGCCGAACGCAAGCCCGGCGGGTAGATCTGCTACAAGCACTTCTACGGGTCCTGGGTCAGGATCCGTTGCCAGTTTTTCTGTGGTCTCCCGCACGAGCCCTCCAGCCCTCCCACTCACCGTTTCCTCAGGAACGAGGAAGGAGGGACTACGTTGCTACTGATCAGGGCGTTGCGCAAGGGCTACGAACGTTCGAATCGAACTGGTGTTCAGCTCTCGTTGGGGTCTTCTCCGGTTTGATCGCCGGATGCTGGTTTTTGTCGAAGTGCGGGTACATAGCCGTGCTTTTTCGCCACTTCGAGCGCGCGGCGTTCGGCCTCGCGGATCACGCTGAGGGGCGTGTCAGGGGCGGCGAAGCCGAAGACGTCGAACATCACGTCGTGGATCATGCCTACTAGGTCACCCTCGGGAACGGGATCGCGACGCAAGTCTCCGGCCAAGGCGAATTCGTCCGCGTTGCCGGCCAAAAAGTCCGCGATGAAGTCCTGCGGCCACTCAAGCGCGACTTCAAGCTTCGACCACGTTCCGGACTGACGCTGGCGTGTGGCACCAGCCTCGAGGCGCCCCAGCGTGTTCACGTGGATCTTTGCGCGCTCGGCGAGTTGAGCCTGTGAGAGACCCAGTCTTTCCCGCTGGATGCGGATGAGGCGCCCGAGGCGTTGGGCGCGGGCCGAGGCGTCCTCGGTGTTATCCACGTCGTCGTTCCCGTCTCGTTCAGCATGACCGCCGTGTCTATGCGGAGTGTGCCACGGCAAGCCAAAAACTACCAACCAACACCAAAATTGCAGGTGAGGGTTGGTGTTGATGATCCATAAACCTACACTAGTACAGCGTTGCCTATTGGTGAGGGTTGGTGTACGGTCGAGCCATGGATCTGCATGGAACCCGGATCAGGAACCGCCGCTTTGAGCTCGGCCTGACGCTGGAGCAGGTCGCCGAGCGTGCCGAGATGGATTTCTCGAACCTGTCGAAGATGGAGCGCGGCAAGATGGGCGCCCACGTCGGGACCATTCACAAGCTGGCCACCGTCCTCGACTTGCCCGTAAGCGAAATCGCGGCCGGTCTGGCCGCCGCCAAGGCCGCCCGGTGACCCCCGTTGAGCGGCGTCTGCGCGCGCAGATCGCCGTAGAGACCAGTTGGGCCAACACCAAGAACCGTCCGGCCAGGACCCGTGCCGCCCGCGAGAGCGCCGAGGCTCGGTTCGTGAAGCAGGCGCGCGAAATGCACCCCGATGGCTCTGACGAACTGATCGCGGCAGTCGCGGGTGCGCTGCGCTCGGCGCACTACGCCCGAATGACGCTGGCCTCGTTGCAGTCCCGCGCGAACAAGAACCCGAAGAAGTAGGGCCCTCCGTCCGCCTGCCTGCGGACATCGGGCCCGGGGCCATCAGGCCCACGCCAGACAACCCCCTGAGTTCACAGAGAGAGGTTGACCAGCTGTGACCCATCGTACCCGTGGGCGCCAGACGCGTCCGCACTCCGGCCCCGGGCAGCAGGCGCTGCTCGTCGCGGCCACCCGCCGCGGCCCCGCGTCCGTCTGCACCCCGCAGGACGCGCCCCACCAGGAGGCGATCGCCATGGGCGTCCCGGTCCCGAGCCGCGCCGTCGCGTCGCACCTGACCGACGACCGCCTCGCCGACCGCGAGATCGGCTTCGCGGACATCCCCGCCGAGAACCCGAACCTGCTGACCGCGGACCCGCAGCCGGCCGACGCCGTGCGCGGTGTCGAGCCGTCGCCGCTGCGCGCCGGCCACGAGCACGCCGACGCCGTCATGCGCGAGCTGCGCGCCGAGACGCCGAAGCTCGCCGCCCCGGCCCCGGACGAGCACGTGACGCACCACCAGGTGCCGCGCGGTTTCGAGCTGCGCGCCGTGCCGCTGGTCGACCCGGTCGCCGAGCTCTGCGACGACGTCGAGCTGCACATCGCCCGCTTCGCGATCGCCGCGTCCGACCTCGCGCTGAAGCCCGGCGGCGTGCACGCGCTGCGGATGCTGCTGGCGCCGCACGCGGACCGGCCGGTCACCGTCTACGACCACCGGCCCGTCGGCGTAACCGTCGGCTTCGACCTGGAGACGGCGGTGGCGGCGTGATCTTCGCCCACATCATCGCCGACCTGCGCGCCAGCGCCGACCGGATCTGCACGCAGGCCGCCGAGGACCGCGAGACCGCCGTCCGCCACGAAACCGCCGCCGAAACCTGCCGGCAGCTGGCCGAGCTGCGCGACGAGCTCGCGCGCACCTACAGCCTCGTGGCCGACGCGCTGGGCACCGGACGGATCACCCGCGACCAGCTCCGCGAGATCGTCAACGTGGAGATGCTCAACGACGAGCCCGACGCCTACTGGGCCGACCGGCAGTGGTGGAACGGCGAGGCGCGCACCAAGGACGAGGACCGCGACGCCGAGCACGAGAACCGCAACCGGGACGAGGCCCGCGGCTTCGACGCCATCATCAAGGAGCTGCGCAACGGCGCCAACACCCGCCTCGCCCGGGCGCGCGAGTGCCGCGCCGCCGCCACGCACTACCAGGCCAAAGCCCTCGCGGCCACGACGCAGGCCGCCACGCACGAGGAGTTCGCCCAGGGCCTGGACCTGCTCGCGGATGCGTTGTCGTCCGGGGCGCTGACCGTCGGGCAGCTGCGCGAGATCGTGGCCGCGGTGAACACCGGCGAGGCGCCGGCGCGCGGGTTCGAGGTCGACGACGTGGTGAACGTCTCCGACGTCGAGAGCCCGGACTTCGGCAAGCGCGGCACCGTCGTCTCCACCTGGACCAACGACAGCATCACCGTGAACTTCGGCAGCGGGACGTGGTCGTTCCGCGCGTCCCAGCTGATGCACCACGCCGCGTTCGTCGCGCAGATGGACGCCGCCGAGCAGCAGGCCGCGAAGGACGCCGAGGCCGCCGACGACGCCATGTCCGCCAGCGAGCGGTTCGAGCACGACCGGGACGACGAGTTCCGCATCGACGCCGAGGACGACGCCCGCTGGGGCGCTGCGCAGGACGGGAGCCCGTTCTGATGACGACCTCCGAGACCGCGTTCGGCACCACGTGGCCGACCGTCGAGCAGGCGCCGTTCCCCCGCATCGTCGCCGACCTGGACGGCTCGGGATGGCCCTTCTGGGCGGCCCGGTCGCTCGCCATCGGCGACGTCATGTGGCTGGCCACGCCCACGCTGTCCGTGGGGCTGGTCTGGGCCACCGAGGCGGACCCGATCAACCACGAGCACGTTGTCCTCGACGAGGCGACCGTCGCGGAGCTGCTGTACTCCTCCGCGCTGGCGCCGGGCACGCACTCCCGGACCAAGCTGGCCGAGGCCGTCGAGGGCCGCTTGTACGCCTTCCGGTGCCGCGTCGAGCAGCACCCGGAGCACGACGAGCCGCACCGCCTGGCCGACTGCCACGGCTGGGCGCGCGAGCTGACCGGCGGTGCGGCGTGAAGACCATCACCGACGACATGTTGATCGAGCGCTGCGACAACGAGGGCGCCCGCGCCAACAGGAAAGCGGCGCAGCTGGTCGCCGAGGGACGCGGCCACCACGTGCTGCTGTTCGAGCGCGCCATCGCGTTCTGGTCCGACCTGGCGTTCTGCATCATGGCCGGCTTGACGCTGACGCGCGAGCAGCAGTTCGTCGCCACCTACCTGCGCAAGGAGATGGGCGACCCGTCCGCGTGGAACGGCGTGGTCACCAAGCGCGGCAAGCGGAAGGCGGTCGCCTCGTGAAGCGCGTCGCCACCCCGGCCGAGCTGCGTTCGGCCGCCACGCTGGAGAAGGAGGCCGGGGACGCCGCGTGGCTGAACGGCCACCCCCAGGCCGCGAACGCCTACTGGATCCGCTCGGCCCGGCACAACAAGGCCGCCGACAAGCTCGAGAAGAAGGAGGGCGGCCGGTGACCGCCGAACTGGCCGTGCGCTCGCACGGCGCCCTTGCCATCGCCGCCGACCAGACCTGGTGGTCCGACGAGCAGTCGCTCGTCCTTCGCCAGGCTGGCATCGACGACGACGTGACCGAGGCCGAACTTCGCGCCTTCCTGCACCTGTGCCAGCGCACGGAACTGGACCCGTTCTCCCGCCAGATCTACCTGATCGGCCGGTACGACAGCCGCGCCGGGCGGAAGGTGTTCACGCCGCAGACCTCGATCGACGGCTACCGCGTGGTCCGGGACCGCGTGATCGCCCGCACACACGGCACGTTGTCCTACGACGACTTCGTGTGGTGCGGTCCCGACGGCGCGTGGCGCGACGTGTGGATCGACGACACCACGCCGCCGGTCGCGGCGAAGGTGACGGTGTACCGCGACGGCGGCAAGTTCTCGGCGGTCGCGAAGTTCTCCGAGTACGTGCAGATGAAGGGCGAGAAGGCGATCGGCCTGTGGGCGCGGATGCCCGCCGGCCAGCTGGCCAAGTGCGCCGAGGCGCTGGCGCTGCGCAAAGCGTTCCCGCACGACCTGGCGGGCGTGTACACCGCCGAGGAGATGGCCCAGGCCGACAACCCGCCCGTGCAGCAGCAGTCGGGGCCGGTCGACGACGAGTGGTCGACGCCGCGCGTGGTCGTGCAGGCCGAGGCGGTCAAGCCGTCCGGTCCGGCGCTGGCGACCGACACGCAGCTGGGCCAGCTGGCCGACGCCCTGGTGCAGGTGCGCGGCGCGACGAGTACCGAGGCGCAGCGTACGGCGCTGGCGCAGATCCTCGGCCCGGACGTCGACCTCAACACGCGCCTGTCGCGGCCGAACGTCGAGCGCGCGCTGTCGGCGCTGCGTTCCGAGGTCGAGCAGCAGGAGAAGCTCGACGCGCAGGACGCCCGGAAGGCCGAGCGCGCGGCCGCCGCCGCGGCGGTCGCCGACCCGCGCGAGGTCGACTACGTCATCGGCGGGTTCCGCGTCGTGCGCGGCATCCCCGACGACGCCCGGATCCTCACCGCGATGCAGCACGAGCTCCGCACTGAACTGGCCACGCCGTACGCGATGACGCCGGAGCAGGCCGCGAAGCTGCGGGCCACGTTGACGGCCGAGCACGAGGCCAAGCAGCGCCAGGCCCAGGCGCCCGCGCCGAAGGCCCAGGGCAACCGCCAGCGGGCGATGCACGCCGCGTTCAACGGCATGGGCATCAAGCAGGCCGACCACACCGCGCGCATCGCCTACGCCGGCCTCGTCATCGGCCACGCCGTCACGACGACGAACGACCTGACGGCCGACGAGGTCGAGCTGGTGATCGAGGCGCTGAACGCGGGCCGGACGCTGGCCAGTCTGGGCATCGGGGAGCGCGCCCAAGCGCTGGCGTCGATGGTCGCTTCGGCGACGACGTCGGACGAGCTGGCCGGGGTGTCGGAGCGGTTCTGGCGGGCGCACGAGGCTGGCGAGATCAGCGACGTCGAGCGGGACGTGCTGATCTCGGCGTCCGGGCGGCGCGAGCAGCAGCTCGCGCAGCAGCAGAAGGTGCCGGTGGCGGCGTGAGCGCCCCGACGTACAACCTGAGCCGGCCGGAGCACCTGCGCGTGCTGGAGATGCTCGCCGAGGGCAAGACCGGCCCGGCGATCGCCAGGGCCATGGGCGTGTCGCACGCCGCAGTCAAATCACGGCTGAGCCGCATCTACCAGCAGCTCGGCGCACAAAACGCCGCGCACGCCGTGGCGATCGCCGGCCGCTGGGGTCTCTTGCCCGGCACCGCGCCGGAGGTCTGGACCGTCATCAACGACCGCCACCAGCTCTCCGACGTGGTGTACCTGAGCGAGGACCGCGCCAAGCAGGCCGCGATCAGCCACTTCCTCAACGACGGCGTCAGCTACGCCCCGTTCGATTGGGTGCCGAGCTTCGGAGGCCTGCTTGGCGAGCAGGCGATGCGCCACGACGGCGAGCCGACCGGCTGGCGCGTCGCAATCCAGATCTGGGCCGACGCTCCTCTGCCGGGGTGGGCATCGTGACGTCCTTCGAGCTCATCGACAACCCGCTCGACGGCGAGTCCGCATCCCACTACGACGACTACTGCGACTGTCCGATCCCGGCCAAGGCCGGACACCCGGTGCGACTGGCCGTCGAGGACGGGTCGATCAGCATCGTCTGCGCAAACTGCCGACGGGGCTTCGCCTTCCTGGACGACCTGGAGGGAGTCAGCTCTGTCGAGATCCCGATGGTGCTGACCTACCACGACACCACCATCAGCAACCCGATCGTCGGCACCGAGTACGACGGGTACTGGGAGCTCACGCTGCCCGAGGTGAAGCCGTGACCGAGCCCATCAAGACCACGGTCGTCCGGTACAAGTGCCCGCACTGCAACCGGCACCACAGCAAGCGGAAGGCCGCCGTCGAGCACATCGCGCGTTGCTTCCTCAACCCGGCCAACCGCACATGCCGCACGTGCAAGTTCCACTGCCAGGCATACTTCAGCGCCCCGACGGACTGGTGCGAGCCGGGACGCCAGTGCGCTTGCAACGACATGGACGAGCACTGCGCGGTGCAGGACGTCGAGACCGAGGCCTTCCCGGTCGTCGCCTGCCCGCTGTGGGAGCTGGCCGAGGGGCGGTCATCGTGACCTCCTATCGGGGCTACGGCTCCCGCTTCGCCCCGAAGCCGACCGGCGCCCGCGTGGGGGCGGCGGCCCGGCCGGCGGGCCGCACCCTCGCCGAGAACCTGCGCGACCCCGCCGCCCTGCTGCGCATCGCCGTGGTCTGGGACCAGGCCGGGCGGCCGCGCTGGACCGTGACCGCCTGGACCGAGCGCTTCGACACCACCCCGATCGACCCGGCCACGCAGCAGCAGCTGCTCACCTGGCTGCGCGAGACGCACCCGGCGGTGAACTGGTGGCTGGCGCACGACTACGACCTGCGCACCGGGCGCCTCGGCGCCGCGCCCGGACTGCTCGACGCCGGGTTCATCCCCTGCGACGACCGGACGTTCGGCGAGGAGCGGCCGCCGGTCCTCGCCGACGAGCGCACGCCGGCGTACCCGTGGGCGGTCGCCGAGACCCTGCGGAGGGCGGCATGACGCGCCCGCTCCTGCTCGACGCGTTCTGCTGCCGCGGCGGAGCCACCCGCGGGTACCAGGACGCCGGCTTCGAAGTCGTCGGCGTGGACATCGCCGAACAACCCGGCTACTGCGGCGACGACTTCGTCCAGGCCGACGCCATCGCGTTCATCGTCGAGCACGGCCACGAGTTCGACGCAATCCACGCCTCGCCGCCGTGCCAAAACCACATCGCCATCACCGCGGGCAACCGCCGCCGGCCCGGCTGGACCGACAACCACGTCAACCTGATCGTGCCGACCCGGGCCGCGCTCGCCGCGGTCCGGGCCCGGACCGGCGTCCCGACCGTCATCGAATGCGGCGTCGGGCGGCACCTGCGCAGGGACCTGATGTTGTGCGCCGACATGCTCTACCCGCCCGGCTACGACGGCCCGCGGGTGCAGCGACACCGGTACTTCGAGCGCGAGGGCTTCAGCACCCGCCAGCCGGTCCACACGGGGCATCTCGGCCGGGTCCGCGGCTGGCGTCACGGCGAGTACTTCGACGGCCCGTATGTCGCGGTGTACGGCAAGGGCGGCGGCAAGGCGTCCGTCGCCGAGGCCCAGGCCGCAATGGGCATCGGCTGGACCGACGACCTCGAAGCGCTCAACGAGGCGATCCCGCCCGCATACACGCGGTTCGTCGGCCGCGCGCTGATGGCCCAGCTGCCGGTGCGTGCGGCATGACGCGCCCACTCCAGCCCTGCGGCACGATCGCCGCCTACGCCCGCCACCGGTACCACGGCGAGACGCCATGCGAGGACTGCCGGAAGGCCAAGGCGGCCTACGTGCGCGAGCGGACGGGGTCGAAACCGCGCCACGCCGCCCGCTGCGGCACGCACTCGGGCTTCGTCACGCACCACGCCCGAGGCGAAACGCCCTGCGCCGAGTGCCGCAAGGCTCACGCCGGCTACGAGCGCGACCGCAAGGCGCGGACGGCGGCGAGGAAGGCGGCGGCACGATGACGCGCCCGATGCAGCCGCACGGCACGAACGCGGCCTACATGCAGCACCGCCTCAAGAAGGAAGACGCCTGCGACCCGTGCCTGCGCGCGCATGCCAAGTACATGCGCGACTGGAAGGCCGGGACGCTGCCGGAGAAGCAGGTCGCCCCGTGCGGGACCGGCGGTGGCGTCCAGCGGCACCGCAAGGCCGGGGAGACGTTGTGCCCAACCTGCCGCGCGTTCTGGCGCAGCTACATGGCCGACTGGCGCAAGGCACGCAAGGCGGCCGTGCTGGCCGCGAACAAGCAGACCACCCTCACCACCAGGAGCACCCCGTGAAGCACGCCAGCCGCCGCCAGATCCACGCCTACGGCCTCGCCGCCCTGCTGCTGCTCGTCGTCGCGCTCGGCGTCGCCCTGGCGATGCTCGGCCACTCGACGATGTCCGGCGGCCCGCAGTGGTCCGGCGGCGCGCTGGGCGGCGCCATCATCGCGATGGGCATCGTCGTCATGGTCGCGATGGGCGTCGGGGCCACGCTCAGCGCCGAGGAGATCGCGCGGTTGCGACGGGACCGGGCACGCCGGCAGGGGCGCCCTGTCCGGGCCGCGCGGGTCGTGTCGACTGCCCGCGTCGCCGAGGCCGACGCCGCCGACCGCTGGGTGCTCGCCGGGCCCGGCCAGGACGCCGCCGACCGCAGCCTGGCGGACGAGATCCTCGGCGTGCGCAGCGCCGAGTACACGGGCCGGTGGCTCGACGGCGCCGGCGCGTACGAGCTCGACGAGGCCGCCGTGGACGCGCTCGTCCGGCAGCGGGCACACCACCGCGCCGGGCGCCGCACGCTGACGCACCACGGCCGCTGACCCTCCCCAGACCCCCGGCGGCGGCACGCACCGATTGCCGCACCACCCGCCGCCGCCGGGTCCAGCACAACGGCCGCCGGTCCGAAACGAAGTCGGGCCGGCGGCCACCCACCACCATACGAGAAGGACACGCACATGACCGAGACCCCGAGCGAGCGCGCCGAACGCGTCGAGCGGCTGTACGACAAGTGCGCACTGCGCGACGGCGGCTCCATGGCCGACGTCGCGACGCTGCGCAACGACGTGCGCGCGATGTTCGCCGAGTACAACAAGCTGCGCCACGTCGTCGACAACCAGGCGCACCGCATCCAGGGCGGCCTGGACCGCATCGCCGAGCTGGAGGCCGAACTCAAGGACGCCAACGCGATCGGCGAGCAGTGCACGGCCACGACGGGACGCCGTCTCACCGTGCAGTGCGGCCGGGAGGCGGGTCACGACGACGCCCACGCGGCCGAAGTCGGCGGCGGGCACATCAGCTGGCACGCCGACACCACCCCGGCCGGTGCCTGATGGCCGTTGCCGCCGGACCCACCTGTCGCGCCCCTGGGTGCCAGGCTTCCCGCCGCCGCGACCAGATCATGTGCCGTCGCCACTGGGCCATGGTGCCCAAGCCGGTCCAGGACGCCGTGTACCTGGCCTACGAGCCGTCCGCCGGGTTCCGGCAGTCGCCGGGCTGGGCGGCGGCCGTGGAAACCGCCATCGCCTCGCTGCGGCCGTCCGCCGCGCAGTAGCGGCCCCCAGACGCCCCGGCCGGACCGTAACCCCCCGCGGTTCGTCCGGGGCCCGCACCACCCGAACAGGCCGCCCGCCCCGCCGAGGGTCGGGCCGGGCGACCGCCCTTCACACACCACCGGCCCCGGCCGCGAGAGATAGAGGACAACCCGTGGCACGGATCCGCAAGATCCCCAGGCAGCGAAAGCAGCAGCGCTGGCTCGTCCGCATCGACCCCGAAATCTGGATCGATGCGCACTTCGCCCGCCACCTGAACAAGGACACCCGCTACGCCTACTTCGACAGCCTGTTCTTCCTCGCTGGCGCCGACGGCCCAACCGGTATCTACCCGCAGGCACGCCTCGCCGCGGAGTTCGGCCCCGACGCCACCCGGGTGGAAGCGCAGCTACTCGCCTTCGGGCTGTGGACCATCGGCAAGGGCGGCTTCACGGTCAGCCCCTACAACGGCTGCCGCGTCGTCCCTGAGCAGCGCATGCCCATCCCGCGCGCGCTGCGCCGGGCGGTCATGGCCCGCGACGGACACCGCTGCGTCCAGTGCGGAACGACCGAGAGCCTCTCGCTCGACCACATCCACCCGTGGTCGCTTGGCGGCCCGGACACCTACGAGAACCTCCGCGTGCTGTGCCGAAGCTGCAACAGCAGCAAGGGAGCGAAGATCTGATGGCCAA
>Ga0070709_10000203_pt1 | contig 38151 bp, 30 predicted proteins | sample LARL51metaG_FD_65449 | JGI IMG/M metagenome (GOLD analysis project Ga0070709, IMG submission 65449) | Corn, switchgrass and miscanthus rhizosphere microbial communities from Kellogg Biological Station, Michigan, USA - LAR L5-1 metaG | ecosystem: Host-associated > Plants > Roots > Rhizosphere ... | reverse complement strand
GTCGCCACCATCACCGGACCGATCGTCGGCGTCATCATTCTCTATGGCATCTACAACCTGATCGGCTTTACCACGCCGCAATATTTTCAGCTGATCTACGGCCTGCTGATCATGGGACTGGTGCTGTTCCTGCCCGCGGGCCTGGTCTCGCTCGCAACCCGACGGGGATGGCATGTCCCCTGAACAGAGGCCCATCCTCAACGTCGCAAAACTGGTCAAGCGCTTTGGCGGCTTCTACGCGCTGGACGGCTTGAGCTTTCACGTCGCATCAGGCGAAATTCTGGGACTCGTCGGCCCCAACGGCTCCGGCAAGACCACCGCGATCAACGTCATCTCGGGCCTCTATGCGCCCGATGGCGGCGAGGTGACGTTCGAAGGCCATGCCATCGGCGGCATCGCCTCGCATCGGCTCGTCCACCGCGGCATCAACCGGACCTTCCAGATTCCAAAGCCGTTTTTGTCCCTGACCGTGCGGGAGAATGTCCGTGTCGCACTGGCCTACGGCCGTGCCGCGGTGGCGCCGCCGACCATGGACGAACTGCTGGAGGCTTACAGGCTCAGCGAACTCGCCGACCGCCCCGCCACGGATCTCAACAGCGCGCAGCAAAAGATGCTCGACCTCGTCCGCGCGCTCGCCACGCGGCCACGGCTGCTGCTGCTCGACGAACTCGCCGCCGGCCTCAATCCGGCGGAACTCGACTGGATCGCCGGGCATATCAAGGCGCTGGCCGCGACCGGCATGGCGATCATCGTCGTCGAGCATCTGATGGGATTCATCGAACAGATCACCGATCGCGTCATCGTGCTCAACGCCGGGAAGGAGATCTTTGAGGGCAAGCTCGCGGCCGCGGTGCAGGAGCCGCAGGTGATCGAGGTGTTTCTGGGAGGTGACCGTGCCGCCTGAAGCCAACGCGCTATTGCGAGCCAGTGCCATCGACGCCGGCTACGGCAGCATGCAGGTGCTGTGGGGCGTCGATCTCGACGTCCGGCCGGGCGAGACGGTGCTGCTGCTCGGCGCCAATGGCGCCGGCAAGACCACATTCCTGAAATCGCTGGTCGGGCTGGTGGCCGTCCGCCACGGCGGCATCACCCTGGCTGACGCCGATATCACGCACATGCGCTCCAGCGAGCGCATGCGGCGCGGCATGACCTACATGTCGGAACTTGCGGTATTCCCCGATCTGACGATCGAGGAGAACATTCGTGTCGGCGCGCAGGCGCTTGGCCATAGTGATCCCGGTGCTCGGCTTGACGAGCTCTATCAGCTGTTCCCGGCCTTGCGCGGAAAGCGCCGTAACCCGGCGTCCAGCCTGTCCGGCGGCCAGCGCAAGATGTTGGGAATCGCGAAAGCGCTTGCGGCGGACCCAAAACTTCTGGTGATGGACGAGCCTTCGGCCGGCCTGTCGCCGCTGTTCGTCAAGGAGGTCATCCGCATCCTGGCGGACTTGCGCGGCCGTGGGCTCGCGCTCCTTGTCGCCGAGCAGAATATCGGCTTTCTTGAGGTTGCAACCCGCGTCTTCGTGCTGGAGGGCGGGCGCATCCGCTTCTCCGGCACGGTCGCGGAGATGAACGACAACGAAGCCTTGCATCGTGCCTATTTCGGGCTGAAGTAGACAGCATTGTTCCCGGGAACGACGAGATCAAGATGACCAGCCTTCCGACCCTCGCCGCACTCGCCGATGACCTGGCGAGCGGCCGCACCACGGCTCGCAAACTGGTCGAGGAGTGCCTGGACAGGATCGCCGATCCCAACGGGGAAGGTCAGAGAACTTTCATCCATGTCGACCGTGACGCGGCGCTGGCTGCCGCCGATGCCATGGATACCCTGCGCAAGGCCAATGCCGCGCCGTCGCGCTTTGCCGGCATTCCCGTCTCGGTCAAGGACCTGTTCGACATCAAGGGGCAGGTGACGCGCGCAGGTTCGCGGGCGCTTGACGATTCCGCCCCGGCCGAGGCCGACGCGCCGGTGGTCGCTCGGCTGCGCCGCGCCGGCTTCGTCGTCATTGGCCGTACCAACATGACGGAATTCGCCTATTCCGGCATCGGCATCAATCCGCATTACGGCACGCCGAAGGGCGCATGGGATCGCAGCGTGGGACACGTCCCCGGCGGCTCGTCCTCAGGTGCCGCCGTCTCGGTCGCTGATCGCATGGCGCATGGCGCGCTCGGCACCGACACCGGCGGCTCCTGCCGGATTCCCGCCGCGTACAATGGCATCGTCGGCTTCAAGCCGACGCAGCGCCGCATTCCCCTCGATGGTGGTGTGCCGCTCTCGACGACTCTCGACAGTTTTGGGCCACTCGCGCGCTCGGTGGCCTGCTGTGCGGCGCTCGACGCCGTGCTTGCTGACGAGCCTATCGTTCCCTTGCAGCCTCGCCCGGTCAAAGGGATGCGCCTTGCGGTGCCGATGACCGTCGCGCTCGATGAGCTGGACGATGCGGTGGCGCGGACGTTCGACCGCGCATTGGACACGCTGTCGCGTCGGGGCGCCTCGATTGTCCGCATCGAGGTGCCGGAATTCCTCGACGTCGGGATGATCGGCGCCAAGGGCGGGTTCGCGGCGGCAGAGAGCTATGCCTGGCACCGCTTTCTGATCACGAGCAAGGGCGATGTCTATGATCCCCGCGTGTCGGCGCGCATCCTGCGCGGCGACGCCCTCACCGCAGCCGATTATATCGAGATGCTGGGGGCGCGGCGCTCGCTGATCGCGCGCGCGGCGGCGCGCCTTGCGCCCTATGATGCCCTGGTCATGCCGACCACGGCCAACACGCCGCCACCGATCGCCGACCTTGCCGACGACAAGGCGTTCGCCGCCGCCAATATCCTGTCTCTGCGCAATTGCACGCTGATCAACATGATCGATGGCTGCGCGATCTCGCTGCCGGCGCATCGCGAGGGCGAGGTGCCGGTCGGGCTGATGCTGGCCGCGGCCGGTGGCGTGGATCGCCGTGTGTTCGAACTCGCGGCGGGCATGGAGGACGTCATCCGTGTTTGACCTCACCTTCACCGTCGACGCGCAGGACACCACGACCCCGCTGACGCTGCCGATCGACCAGCTCGTGATCGCTGGCTGGACCGGTCGCGATCCGGTCGCGCGCGACAAGCACATCGCCGAGCTCGAAGCGCTCGGGATAGCGCGGCCGGCCTCGACCCCGATCTATTACCGGGTCTCGGCGCGGCGGCTGACGCTCGAAGACGAGATCGAGGTCTGTGGCGCCGCGTCGAGCGGCGAGGTCGAGTTCGTGCTGATCGGCTGGCAGGGACGCATCTTCGTCGGCTGCGGCTCCGACCACACCGACCGCAAGGTCGAGAGCTATGGCGTCACCGTTTCCAAGCAGATGTGCGACAAGCCGATCGCATCGGTCTTGTGGGAGATCGAGGACGTGATCGGCCATTGGGACCGGATGATCCTGCGCTCTCATGCCGTGATCGCCGGCAAGCGCGAGCTGTACCAGGAGGGCACGCTGGAGGCCATGCTGCCGGTCGACGAGCTGATCAAGCGCGGTTTTGAAGGCGGACGCTTGCCGGACGGCTGCGCCATGTTCGGCGGCACCTTTGCCGCCAAGGGCGGCATCCGGCCGGCCAGCCGCTTCGAATTCGAGCTCGAAGATCCCGTGCTGAAGCGGACCATCCACCACGCTTATGATGTGCTCACCTTGCCGGTGCGGGGGTAGGTTCGAAATGAGTCTTCCTGTTGTCCCGGCCAAGCGAGGCCGGGCAGCGCTCTTGCGCTGGCCGGGCGAGTGCAGAGCCGGGACCCATGCCGCGTGATTTCTCAATGACGCACACTGGTCAACGTCGTGCTCAAGCATGCCGGCCTGTGGTTATGGGTCCTCGCTTTCGCGAGGACGACAGATAAGTTTGCCGCCGGGTTCCGGTCCAACTCATTCAGAAATCGGGTGGCGGAAGGCTTCGGGAAGTCCCAAATTGCGTCTTATGAAACCGAACCCAAGAATCCACGCGGTTCCCTCGAACGATCCTGCGAGCCGCATCGCAGCGCTCGACCGGGAAGAGCTGGAACGCGACCTGGACGCGCAAGGCTGCGCAGTCTTGAAGGGCCTGTTGCATCCCGACGAATGCCGCGCGCTCGCCGCGCTCTATACCGACGATGCGCATTTTCGCAGCCGCGTCGTGATGGGTCGCCATGGGTTCGGTCGCGGCGAATACAAGTACTTTTCCTATCCGCTCCCCCAGCTGATCGCAGAGCTGCGGCCAAGACTTTACGAGCAGCTTCAGGGCATCGCCAATCGCTGGAACGAGGCGATGGGGATCGACATCAGCTATCCCAAAAGCCATGCGGCGTTCCTGAAACGCTGCCAAGATGCGGGGCAGGGCAAGCCGACGCCGCTATTGCTGCAATATCAGGAAGGCGATTACAACTGCCTGCATCAGGACCTCTATGGCGAGCATGTTTTTCCGCTGCAGGTCGCGATCCTGCTGTCTGAACCGGGACGTGATTTCGAAGGCGGCGAGTTCGTGCTGACCGAGCAGCGTCCACGCATGCAGTCGCGCGCCGAGGTCGTGCCGCTCAGGCAAGGTGATGGGGTCGCCTTCGCCGTGCACCACAGGCCTGTCGCGGGGACGCGCGGCACCTACCGCGTCAACCTGCGCCATGGCGTCAGCCGCATTCGCTCCGGCAGGCGCCATACGCTCGGTGTGATCTTTCACGATGCGAAGTGAGTGCCATTGACATCAGATCTGTTTGACGGCGTTCCCGACACCCGGCCCGCGCGCGAACACATGGCCGACGGTGCCGTGCTGCTGCGCGGCCATGCCAAACCTTTTGAGAACGAGATGATTGCGGCGTTGCGCGACATTGTCGCGCAGGCGCCGTTTCGCCGCATGGTCACGCCGGGCGGTCACCAGATGTCGGTGGCGATGACGAATTGCGGGCCGCTCGGATGGACGACTGACCGCAGCGGCTATCGTTACGTCCAAGATGATCCGGAAACGGGCAGGCCGTGGCCGGCGATGCCGTCAGTCTTGGCGCAATTGGCCGAACGAGCCGCCGCAGCCGCGGGGTTCGAAAACTTTTCACCGGATGCCTGCCTGATCAATCGCTATGAACCCGGGGCGCGGATGTCGCTGCATCAGGATCGCGATGAGCAGGATTTTGACCAGCCCATCGTGTCGGCTTCACTGGGATTACCTGCGGTCTTCCTGTTCGGCGGCCTGACGCGGAGCGACAAGCCAAGGCGGTTCCGTCTGGAGCACGGCGATGTCGTGGTATGGGGCGGCACGTCGCGGCTCGTCTTTCACGGCGTGGCGCCGCTTGCCGACGGCGAGCATGAGCTGCTGGGCCGGCAGCGGATCAACCTCACCTTTCGCCGGGCGCGCTGAGCCCAGCTGTCGTCAGGAGTGCTCAAGGCCTTGCCGGATGAATGAACGTCCAGGGCGTGGTTTCCGAGTCCTTCGGCACCTCGATCGCGATCAGATAGGGGCCGCCATGCGCCAGCGCCTTCTCCAGTGCGGGACGGAAATGATCGGGCGCGGTGACGCGCGACGCCGCCACCCCAAAGGATTCGGCGAGCTTGACGAAGTCGGGATTGACCAGATCGGAAGCGACCACGCGGCCCTCGAAACGCTGGACCTGATCGCGCCGCACATTGCCATAGGCATTGTTGTTGAACACCAGTGTCACCACGCCGATGTTGAACTGCACGGCGGTCGCAAGCTCCTGCACGGCGAACATGAAGCCGCCATCGCCCGTGATCGCGACCACCGGTCTGTCCGGGTGGGCGACCTTTGCGCCGAGCGCGGTCGGAAAGCCGGAGCCGAGCGTGCCCTGATAGCCCGAGGTGATGAAGGTGCGTGGTTGGTAAATTGGGAAGCCGTACCAGGAGGCGAAGCCGACCTGCGACAGTTCGTCGGTGACGATGCCATCGTCCGGCAGCACCTCGCGCAGGATGCTCAGATAGGCCATCTGCGGCTGCACCTTCTGGATCTCGGCATGCGCGGCGGCCGCGGCCTCGCGGATCGCGGCGCGGCGGCCGGCGGTCTTGCGGGTGCCGGCCTTGGCGACGGCTTTGACGAGATCAGATGTTGCGTTCCTGGCGTCCGCCACCACGGCGACATCGGGCGGCATGCGGCGCATCTCCACCGCATCGATGTCGATGCGGATCGATTTCAGTCCGTCGGGCCGGTAGGGCCAGCGCGACATCGTCGGCAGTTCCAGCCGCGTGCCGATGCCGATCATCAGGTCGGTGGCCGGCCACAGCCTGTAGGCCGCTGCCATCGTCAGTCCGAGTTCATGCGCGTTGGAGACGATGCCGCGGCCGCTGCGGAACGCGACGACCGGAGCATCGATCATCTCCGCCAGCTCGAGGATGTCCTCGCGCGCGTCGATCGCACCCGAGCCGACAAAGATCATCGGCGCCTTGCTGGCCGAGATCAGCGTTGCCGCCTCATTGATTCGCTCGCTGTCGGGCTGCGGCGCGGGGAAGCGATCGAACGGTCTTGCCACGCCCGCCTGGACGCGTTGGGTGAACACGTCCCAGGGCATCTCCAGCGCCGCCGGCCCGCGCCGGCCGGACAGCATTTCCTGAAAAGCGCGTGACACCGCGGTCGGCGCATTGTCCGGGTATTCGATGCGATCGGCCCATTTGACGAAGGTTCTGAGCGTGGCAAGCTGGTCCGGCATCTCGTGCAGGTGCCCGCGGCCCTTGCCCAAAAACTGCGTCGGTACCTGTCCGGTCAGGCACAGCACCGGCTCGTTCGAGCCGAAGGCGGTGAGGAGCGCCGCGCCGGCATTCAGCACGCCGGGGCCGGGGACCACGCTGAACACGCCCACCTTGCCGCTCGACCTGGCATAGCCATAGGCCATGTAGCCGCAGGCCTGCTCGTGCCGCGCGCCGATCACCTTGAGCTTGGCCTGATGAAAGGCGTCGAACAGGCCATAGATCTGCGCGCCCGGCAGGCCGAACACCGTATCGATGCCATGGGCGACGAGGCCGCTGACGATCGCTTCGCCGCCGGTCATTGAGGTCATTTTGTTATCCGTTGGTTGCGTTGGTCACGTTGTCTCATCGACCACGCCATTGCGCAACAGGCCGACGCCTTCGGCCTCGATCTCGATGACGTCGCCGGGCTTCAGATAGCGCGGCGGATCGAACCGTGCGCCGGCGCCGGTCGGCGTCCCCGTCACGATGACGTCGCCGGGAACCAGCGTCGTGAAGGTCGAAATATAGCTGATGAGATAGCGGAACGGGAAGATCAGCCGCGAGGTGCGGTCGTCCTGCCGGAGTTCGCCATTGACGCGCGTGGTCAGTCGGATATCGGCAATCTGCGCCTCGTTGGTGTAGGGGACGAGCCAGGGGCCGACGCTGCCGGTGGAATCGAAATTCTTGCCCTGGGTCACGTTGAACTTGGCGTGGCGGACCCAGTCGCGGATCGTGCCCTCGTTGCAAAGCGTCAGCGCGGCGATGTGGTCGAGCGCCGCGCTTTCCGCAATGTGCCGGCCAGCCTTGCCGATGATGAGGACGAGTTCGCCCTCATAGTCGAGCTGCGGTGAAGCGCGCGGACGCACCAGCGGCGTCTCGTGGCCGACGAAAGAGCGCGGCGTGCGCATGAACATCGAGGGATATTTTGGTGCGTCCGAGCCGTCCTTGTACTCCGCGTTGCGGTCGGGATAGTTGACGCCGATACAGATGATTTTTTCCGGCTGCGGGATCGGCGGCAGCCAGGTGATCGCGTCGAGGGCGTGATCGGGCTGACGGCGGGCTGCGTCCTCGGTGAGCCGCCCCAGCGCGCCCGCCGCGACGACTTCCCGCAGCGTCGGGTAGTCGTTGCCGTGGCGCGCCGAGAGATCGACCACGCCGCCATCGACAACGGCGCCGTATTTGTTCGCGCCGTTGACGGAGAAGGTTACGAAGCGTGAGGAGGGCATCGGCATCAATCCGCAACGGTGACGTCGGCGACGAATTGCGGTTCGCGAACCTGCTGGCCCGTGAATGGCGAGCCCTGCTCGAACCAGGAGCGCGGCGCGGGCGCGCCCCACAAGGTTTGCCGCCGCGGATCCTTCAGCGACCAGCGCAGCGGATCGTGGTCGTGATCGCCGGTGAAATAGTCGCTGGTGTAGAGCTCGATCCGATGGCCGTCGGGATCGCGAATGTAGAGGAAGAATGCATTGGAGATCCCGTGCCGTCCGGGTCCGCGCTCGATGTTCTTCAGATACCCGCTGGAGGCCATCACGTCGCAGAGATGGATGATGTTCATCGCGGTCGGCGTCCAATAGGCGACGTGGTGCAGGCGCGGGCCCTTGCCGTTGGTCAGCGCGAAATCATGCACGTTGCCCTTGCGGTGCAGCCAGGCCGCGGCGATGCGGCCGTTCGGGCCGTCCTCCTCGGCATATTCGGTGAGGCGGAAGCCGAGACGGACGTAGAAATCCATGGTGTCCTGCACCTCGGCGGCGAACACGTTGAAATGGTCGAGCCGCTGCGGATGGCAGCCCTTGTAGAGGTCGTAGCGCCTGAGAAGATGTGGCCGCTTGTCCATCCTGGCGTAGAGCTCGATCCGATAGCCGAACGGATCGGTGAACTGCAGCGTGCGGCCCTGGAACGGCTGCTCGCCGAACGCATGAGCGATGCCGTTCTCGGACAGGAACGCTGCGGCCTTGTCGAGATCCGTCTCGTTGCCGACCTTGAAGCCGAGGCGATTGCAGGCCGGAGCGTCCGCGCGGCGCAGCACCAGCGAGTGATGCTGATGCTCCTCGCTGGCGCGCAGATAGACCACGCTGTCGTCGGCGTCCTCGACATGCAGGCCGACGGTGGTCTCGTAGAACTCGCGGCTGAGCTTGAGATCGGTGACGTCGAGCACCGCGTGGCTGCAGCGGATGATGTTGAACGGCGGATCGAAGACGTGCTTGGGAACGGGCATGGGGTTTCCTCCGGTCATTCCGAGGCGAAGCGCAATATCGAACTATGGTGCGCAATTGCGCACCTGAGAATCTCGAGGCTCCGGGTTCGCGTTTTGCGCGCCCCGGAACGACGAATGTTACAATCCCAGTCTTTGAATCTTGTGCGTGCCCCGCGCGAGCGAGACGTGTTTGGTTTCCATGTAGAAGTCGAACGAATAATCGCCGCCGTCACGGCCGATCCCGGAGGCCTTCATGCCGCCGAACGGCGTCGGCAGATGGCGGACGTTTTCCGAGTTGAGCCAGATCATGCCGGCTTCCAGCGCATCCGCGACGCGCAAGGCGCGGCCCATGTCGCCCGTCCAGACGTAGCCGGTCAGGCCGTATTTCACGTCGTTGGCGATCGCGATGGCGTCGCTCTCGTCGCGGAAGGGGATCACGGTGAGGAAGGGGCCGAACACCTCCTCCTGCGCGATCCGCATCTTGCCATGCGCACCGGTCACCAGCGTCGGCTGCACATAATGGCCGCCGCCGGGCCCGTCATGCGCCCTGCCACCGACGGCAATGGTGGCGCCGTCCTGGCGCGCGACGTCGAAATAGCTGCAGACCTTTTCCAGATGCCGCGCATGGATCAGCGGACCGATCTCGGTTGCGGGATCCAGGGGATGGCCGACCTTCAGCGCCTTCACGCGGGCCGCAAGTTTTTCGATGAATCGCTCGGCAACGCTCGCCTGGATCAGAAGCCGCGACGACGAGGTGCAGCGCTCGCCATTGAGCGAATAGATCATGAACACGACGGCGTCGAGCGCGCGGTCGAGATCGGCATCGTCGAACACGATGACGGGGTTCTTGCCGCCAAGCTCGAAATGCACGCGCTTCAGGGTCGGCGCGCCCTGCGCCATGATCGCCGAACCGGTCGCGCTCTCGCCGACAAAGCCGATCGCCTTGATCGCGGGATGCTCGGTCAGCGCCTTGCCGGCCTCTTCACCGAAGCCGTGCACGGTGTTGAGAACGCCATCGGGAACGCCGGCCTGCTTCACGAGCTTCGCAAGGAGATCGGCGGTGACCGGCGACCATTCCGCCGGCTTGTGCACGACCGTGCAGCCGGCCGCCAGCGCCGGCGCAATCTTCCAGGTCGACAGCATGAACGGCGTATTCCACGGCGTGATCACGCCGACCGGGCCGATCGGCACGCGGGTCGAGACGTTCCAGTGTTCCTCGCTCGGCGTGTTCAGGCCGTCGCGGGCCTCGGTGCATTTGTCGGCGAAGAAGCGGAAGTTCTCCGCCGCCCTGATCGCGGCCTTGGCCATGAAGCGATGGGCTTGCCCGGTGTCGACGCATTCCAGCACAGCGATGTCGTCGGCGCGGTTCTCGATCGCATCCGCCACGCGATGCAGGAGTTTCCGGCGCATCGATGCCGGCATGTCGCGCCAGGATTTGAAGGCAAGCGCGGCAGCCGTGGCGGCACGGTCGATGTCCTCGGCGTTGCCGCGTGCCACGCTCGCAAGCAGCGCGCCGTCGATGGGGGAGGTGGTCTCAAAGGTCTCACCCGAGATCGAGGCGACGGTTTTGCCGCCAATCATGTGGCCGATGCCGTCGGCGCGCAGCGCCTTGAGCAGTGGCGCGGCACGATCGAGATTGGCCTGGAACGGATCGCATTTCGGCGTGACCTTATCCATGCACGGCCTCCGCTTTCAAAGTTTCATGAATGTTGTTGCGCTTGAAACTGGTTTCCTTGTCGTTGATCTGCATATCGAACGACAGCGCGAATTTGCTGCCCGCGAACACCGGATCGAGATAGGCGGACAGCGCGCGGAAAATATGTTCCCCGGCCTTTTTGCGCGCCGCAAGGTCGCGCCCCTCGCCAAGCCGCAGCAGCATGGCGAGGAATCCGTACTCATTGCGGCCGTCGGCGATCGCGTAGTGCCTGCAGGCGATCGCGCGCACACGAATCCCGCCGACGGGAAAGATGCCGGTCTCGACCGCAGCCCGGCGCACGATCTCGCAGACCTCGCTCATGTCCACAGTGTCATCGAGATTGGCGGAATATTCGATCGTGAAATGCGGCATGGCCGAATTCCTCCCATTTGCAAATGCGTCAGGTGAAGTAGCAGCTCACCGAGCCGTAAGCGCCATAATCGGCCTGGATCGTGTCGCCCTTGCGCGTCTCGATCGGACGGATGAACGAGCCGGCCAGCACCACCTGGCCTGGCTCCAGCGCAAGGCCTTGCGCCGCGATCTTGTTGGCGAGCCAGGCGATGCCGTTGGCCGGATGATTGAGCACGCCGGCGGCAAGCCCGGTCTCTTCCAGCTGGCCATTGCGGAAACACAGGGCGCCGATCCAGCGCAGATCGGCATCCAGCGGGCGGATCGGCCGGCCACCGAGCACGATCCCGGCATTGGCCGCATTGTCGGCGATGGTATCGAAGATCTTTCGTGTCGCTTTCGTCTTTGGATCGACGCGCTCGATGCGGGTATCGAGGATTTCGAGCGCCGGCACCACGAAATCGGTCGCGTTGAGGACGTCGAACAGCGTGCAATCGGGACCCGTGAGCCGCTTGTTCATGACGAAGGCGAGCTCCGCCTCGACACGGGTGGCGATGAAGCGGTCCGATGGCACGAGGCCGCCATCGGCGAAGAACATGTCGTCGAGCAGCACACCGGAATCAGGCTCGTCGATGTTGAGCGCGCTTTGCATCGCCTTCGAGGTCAGGCCGATCTTGTGGCCTTTGACGACGCGACCCTCGCCGAGTTTGATGTCGATCCAGGCCGCCTGGATCGCGTAGGCGTCCTCGATCGTGATCTCCGGGTGATCCTGCGACAGTTGACGAATCTGGGTGCGGGTCTTCTCCGCCTGATGCAGGCGGGAGGCGTCACTGGCAATATCGTCTGTTGTGAGGGGCATCGGACGTCACAAAAAAAAGATGCGGGAAATGCTTAACATGTTAAATGACGCCGAGCAAATGCATTGTGGATTGCTGCAATGCAAAATTCGACGGTCGCAGGCGATTGACGATGGCGCGCAAAACGGATGCTTCACCTTCGCAAGACCCCGAGCGGCGCGTGCCGATGCGGGATTTCTCGCGCTCGCTGCCGATGGCGCTGCTCCGCGCGCGCGAAGCCGTGATGCGGCAGTTCCGCCCGTCCTTGCGCAACCATGGCCTCACCGAGCAGCAGTGGCGGATACTGCGTGCGCTCGCGGCGATCGAGTCCATCGAGGTGACCGAGCTCGCGCGCACCGCCTTTCTGCTCGGCCCGAGCCTGTCACGCATCCTGCGCGATCTCGACGCGCGTCAGTTGATCGAGAGGCGGACCGATCCGGCCGACCAGCGCCGCAGCGTGGTATCAATTTCCGCCAAGGGGGTGAAACTGATGGCAGCGGTGGCACCGACCTCGGAGGCGATCTATGCCGCGATCACCAAGCGCTACGGTGTGCGCAAGCTCGCCGAATTGCAGGAGATGCTGGCCGCCCTGGAGCAGAGCCTGGCCGGGTTGGATTTCGCCGACGAGAGCGAGGGCGCCGACGAGTAAACGCAAATTTGCATGATGACGTGCGGCCGAACGCATAGCTTTGTCGCTGCACAGGCTTTGGGCATGGAGTGTTTCTGGCGAAGCGTCGCAGAGCGGGGGAATTAAGGCCGCTGCGCCGGCGTTAATACCTTTTGTCGCGGATCGCAGTTAACCGACACATTCGAGCCATGCTCCAAGATCGCGCGATAGGAATTTACTCAGGGCGAGAGAGTCCTTAAACAGCACGCGGGTTTTTGCGCGCCCTTTAGAGGACGCCAACACCAAGAAAGGCCGACAGTGAAGCCCGGCCTCAGGGAGGACTACATGAAGCTGACGAGACGCGATGTCGCGGCCGGGATTGTTGCTGGCCTGGCTGCGCCCCACATCATGACAGGCGCAAGGGCCCAGGCCGCGACGATCAAGATCGGCATGTGCGCGCCCGTCACGGGGCCAGCCGCCGAGTCCGGCGGATATGCCATCAAGGGCGCGAAGCTTGCGCTCGAAGCGGTCAACAAGGCCGGCGGCATTTTGGGCAAGCAGGCCGAACTGATCATCGAGGACGACCAGACCACCAATCCCGGCATCGTGCTCGCCTTCTCCAAACTCGCCGCGCAGTCCGACATCGTGGCGTTCCTCGGCTCGATCCGTTCCACGCAGGTCCATGCCATGGCGCCCGACGTGCTCAAGCTCGGCAAACCCGTGATGATCGGCGGCACCGATCCGGCCCTGACCCACATGAACAATCAATGGCTGTTCCGCTTCCGCCCCAACGACAGCTATTCGGGTCGCGTGATCGCCGACTACGGCGTCAACACGCTCGGCAAGAAGAAGTGGGCGATCCTGCATTCGACCGACGCGTTCGGCACCGCCGGCGGCAAGGCGCTGGGCGCGGCGCTGGAGAAGCTCGGCTGTCCCGCCGTGCTGGACCAGGGCTATGCCAACCAGAGCCAGGACTTCACGCCGGTGGTGCTTGCGATCAAGCAATCCGGCGCCGACGTCCTCGGCTCCTATTTCACCTTCGAGAACGATCTTGGCATCTTCGCCCGCCAGCTGCGTCAGCTCGGCGTCAACATTCCCTGGGTCGGCTCGCCCTCGATCGTCAACATCACCGCGCTGAAGCTCGCCGGTCCCGCACTCTTTGGCACGTTTGGCGTCGCGGACTATGCGGAAGACTCCAGCGAAGCGTCCAAGGCCTTTGGCAAGGCCTATCGAGAGGTCGCCAAGGTCGCGCCTGATAACCAGAGCTCGTGGCCCTATGATGCGGTCAGCGTGCTCGCGGCAGCGATCAACAAGGCCGGTTCGACCGAGCCCGCGAAAATACGCGAGGCGATCCTCGCCACCCAGAAATTCCCGGGCGCCGAGGGCGAATACAATTTCGATCAGAATGGCGACGGGCTTCACGGCTACAACATCGTGAAGAACGACAAGGGCACCATCGTCTTCGACAAGCACATCGAGTTCACCGATTGACGCGGCGTCTTGCGGCCTCCCCTGCGAAGGGGTGGCCGCATTGCCCGGCCGTCGGATTCCTCTCGATCGAACGCTCGTCATGGATCTCGCTCTCCAACTGCTCTTCACCGGCATCGGCATCGGCGCCGTCTATGCGCTGGTCGCGCTTGGCTTCGTGCTGATCTTCCGCGCCACCAATGTGGTGAACTTCGCGCAAGGCGAGTTCTCCATGGTCGCGGCCTATCTGATGGTGGTATGCGTCGAACTCGGCTTGCCCTATTGGCTGTCGTTCCTGCTCGCGCTTGCCGGCATGGCGCTGCTCGGCGTCGTCTTCAACCTCGGCGTCTATTATCCCCTGCGTCATCGCACCTACCTTCCGGTCATCATCGCCACGATCGGCGCCTCGATCCTGCTCGCCAATTCGGTGCTCGCGATCTACGGCCCGCAGCCGCAGGTGCTGCAGGGCTGGTTCGAGACGCCGGGCATCCAGCTCGGGCCGGTCTATCTCGACAGCCAGTATCTCCTGATCATCGCGGTGACGATTGCGCTGGTCATCTTCAACTACTGGTTCTTCGAGCACACCTTGCTCGGCAAGAAGCTGCAGGCGACCTCGCAGGACAAGGAAATGGCCTCGCTGCTCGGCATTTCCGTCTCCACCATGATCATGATCACCTTCATCTATTCCGCCGTCCTCGGCGGTCTCGCCGGCATCCTGGTCGCTCCCGTCCTGTTCGTTTCGATCCAGATGGGCTCGACCATCGCGCTCAAAGCCTTCGCCGCCACCATCATCGGCGGCTTCGGCGATGTCGCCGGCGCCATCATCGGCGGCCTCGCTCTCGGTGTGATCGAAACGTTTGGCGCGGCGTACGTGTCCGTGCCGTACAAGGACGGTTTTGCGTTCCTCGTCCTGGTCGCGTTCCTGATCTTCCGGCCGCAGGGCATCTTTGGCGAACGCGTGGCGGAAAAAGCATGACGGCGGGAAGCGACAACGTGCCACTCGCGGCACCGACATTGCGCGCACGGCCGGCCTTCGTGCGGCACCTGCCGTATTTCATCGGCGCCGTCGTCCTGGTCGCACTCGCGGCAACCTTGCGGTTCGACGGTTACGTCCTCAATATCCTGATGCAGGCGACCACGTTTACGATTGCGGTCTTCGGGCTGTCCGTCGTGCTTGGCCTCTGTGGCCAGATCAATCTCGCTCAGGCCGCCTTCTTCGGTTTCGGCGCTTATGCAGTCGGGCTCGGCACCACCGACCTGCACCTGAGCTACTGGATCTGCCTGCCCGTGGGCTGCCTGACGGCGCTCGTTGCAGGTGCCTTTCTCGGCATGTCGACGCTCAGGCTCGGCGGTCATTACCTCGCGATGGTGACGATCTCGTTCCAGCAGATCGTGACGCTGGTCATGATCAACGCGATCGGGCTGACGCATGGACCGGACGGCGTGTCCAATATCGGCCGTCCGCAGCTGTTTGCGACCTCGCAGGCCTATCTCGCCTTCTGCGTCGCGGTGCTCGCGATCGTCGGCTATGCCGTCTGGCATCTGCCGGATACCAAGCTCGGCCGCGCGATGCGCGCGGTGCGCGACAATGAGCTCGCCGCCGGCGTCAACGGCATCGACGTGTTCCGCACCAAAGTGTCGGCGTTCGCGATCTGCGCCGTGCTCGGCGGGCTTGCCGGCGGACTGTTCGCGGGCGGATTCGCCTATGTCAGCCCGGACCAGTTCTCCTTTGCCGAATCCATCGTGTTCCTGACGATGTCCCTGCTCGGTGGCGTGGCCTCGCCGATCGGGTCTGTCATTGGCACGGGTCTGCTGATCCTGATCCCGGAATGGCTGCGCTTCCTGAAAAGCATTCCCGGCCTTTATCTTGCGATCTACGGCCTGTTCGTCATTCTCATCATCCGCTTCATGCCGGACGGCATCTGGGGATTTATGGCCAGTGGTTTCGAGCGCTGGCGCGCCAAGACCAAGGCGCTGCCCGCGATGAACGCGCTGCAGCTGAGACCCGCCACGGCCGGCGGTGATATCGTGCTGGAGGTCACCGGGCTCTCCAAGCATTTCGGCGGGCTCAAGGCCGTCGATGGCGTCGACATCGCGGTCCGGCGCGGCGGCGTGCACGCGCTGATCGGGCCGAATGGCTCCGGGAAGACCACGACGCTGAACGTGCTCTCCGGGCTCTACAAGGCGACCGCCGGCAAGGTCGTGCTCGACGGCACCGACATCAGCAACATGCCGCCGCATCAGCGCACCGCGGCGGGTCTCGGCCGCACGTTCCAGAACATTCGCCTGTTCCGCTCGATGACGGCGCTGGAGAATGTCGAGATCGGCGCCGAGCGGCCCGGCAATACCATGATCGGGTCGGGCAGGGATGCGGCGCTCACCGAGCGCGCGATGGAGGCGCTCACCTTCGTCGGCCTCGGCAACCGCGCCAACGAACTGATTTCGAGTTTCTCCTATGGTCACCAGCGGCTGATCGAGATCGCGCGGGCGCTCGCGGCCAATCCGACCCTGCTGCTGCTCGACGAGCCGGCTGCAGGCCTCAACTCGACCGAGAAGCTCGAATTGCACGAACTGCTCAAGCGCATCGCCGTGCAAGGCCTGACCATCCTGATCATCGACCACGACATGACCCTGGTCTCCGAGGCCGCCCAGCACATCACGGTGCTCAACTTCGGACGCCGGATCGCGGACGGCGAGTCGATGGCGGTGCTGCGCCATCCCGACGTCGTCTCTGCCTATCTCGGAAGTGAATGAATGGCCTTGCTCGAAATTCGCGATCTCATCGTCCGCTACGGCGAAATCGAGGCGCTGCGCGGCGTTTCGCTCGAGGTTGGGCAGGGGCAGGTCGTGACGCTGCTCGGCGCCAACGGCGCCGGCAAGTCGACCACCTTGCGTGCGCTCTCCGGGCTCACGAGGCCGGCGTCGGGTGACATCCTGTTCGACGGCAAATCGATCGTCGGCCTCGGGCCGGAGGCGATCGTGCGGCTCGGCATCTCGCATGTGCCGGAGGGCAGGCGGGTGTTCCCCGGCCTGTCGGTCAAGGAGAACATCATGCTCGGCGGATCGAACCGCCGGGTTTCGAAATCGGAACTGTCGCGCGAGGCAGATGCGATGTTCGACCTGTTTCCGGACATCCGCACGTTCTCCAATGCACTCGGCTGGACGCTCTCCGGCGGCCAGTTGCAGATGGTCGCGGTGGCGCGCGGGCTGATGGCCAAGCCTCGCCTGCTGCTGCTCGATGAGCCATCGCTCGGCCTCGCACCGGTCATCGTCCAGGCGGTGTTCAAGATCATCTCCGAGATCCGGCGCACCACCACGGTCTTGCTTGTCGAGCAGAATGCGCGCATGGGATTGTCGGTCGCTGACTACGGCTATGTGCTGGAAACCGGCCGCATCGTGCTCGGCGGCAAGCCCCAGGAATTGTGGGGCAACGAAGCCATCCGCGCCGCCTATCTCGGTGGCCATGCCAAAGCCATCGCCTAAGTCACGAGCCGCCGATCCATGGTCATCATCAAGGTCGAAAACCTCATCGATTTCGTTGCCGACGTCTTTGCCCACGCGGAGTCTTCTCAGGAGGAGGCGCGGCGCATTGCGACCTATCTGGCGACCGCCAACCTCACCGGCCATGACAGCCACGGCGTGATCCGCGTGCCGGTCTACATGCGCTGGAAGAAGACGGGCTCGGTGGTGCCGAACCAGACCGCGGAGGTCGTGGTCGATACGCCCTCGCTCGCGGTGGTCGATGGCAGGTTCGGTTATGGCCAGACGGTGGCGCCGGTCGCGGTCCGGATCGGGATCGATAAATGCAAGACGGCGGGGCTTGCTGCTGTCGCGCTGCGCAACGCCGGCCATATCGGCCGGGTCGGCGACTGGGCCGAAATGGCGGCGGCCGAGGGCCTGGTATCGGTGCATTTCGTCAATGCGGCCGGCTCGCTGCTGGTCGCGCCGTTCGGCGGCGTCGAAAAGCGTCTGTCGACCGCGCCTTATTGCGTCGGAATTCCGCGCCACGGCGAGGATCCGATCGTGCTCGATTTTGCAACCTCGATCGTCGCGGAGGGCAAGTGCCTGGTGGCGAGCCGCGGTGGCAAGAAATTGCCCGATGGCGCGCTGGTCGACGCGGACGGGACGTTGAGCGACGATCCGCATGTGCTCTATGGCCCTTACACGCCCGATGGGCCGCGCGATCACACTGCGGGCACCGGCGCGATCCGCGCCTTCGGCGAGCACAAGGGCTCCGGGCTGGCCTTCATCTGCGAGCTGCTCGGCGGCGCGCTGACCGGGACCGGTGCAACGGCTGCGAACCGGCGGTTCGCCAATGGCATGCTGGCGTTCTATATTGACCCCAAGGTCGTCGACACCAGCAGCGTTTTCGAGGGTGAAATGAGCCGCTATGTCGACTTCATCCGGGCGACCAAGCCGGTGGCCGGTGTCGAGCAGGTCCTGATCCCGGGCGACCCCGAGCGCAGGACCCGCGCCGAGCGCTCCAAAAACGGGGTGCCCTTGCCCGACGACACCTGGGCGGCGATAGTCAACACGGCGCGTGACGTCGGCGTCAGCGAAACCAGCATCCAGCGGGCGACCAGCTAGGCCCGCGGACGCTTTGCAAGGAACCACTGGAGGATACGCGGTCAAATGGCAAACAAGGTCAAGGAAATCTGGGCTTCGGGCAAGGCGGTGGTCAATGCGTGGCTGGCGATCCCGTCGGGCTTTTCGGCCGAGGTGATCGCGCAATGCGGTTTTGACAGTGTGACCGTGGACATGCAGCACGGCGTGCAAGACTACCTCTCGATGGTGCAGTGCTTCCAGGCGATGCACGGCCATCCGGTGACGCCGATGGTGCGTGTGCCCTGGAACGAGCCCGGCATGATCGGCAAGGTGCTGGACGGCGGCGCCTATGGCGTGATCTGCCCCATGGTCAATACGCCGCAGGAAGCGAGAAACCTGGTTTCCTATTCGAAGTATCCGCCAAAGGGGACGCGCTCCAACGGTCCGATCCGTGCCGGCATGTATGGTTCGGCGGGGACCTACCAGAAGACTGCGAATGACGAGATTGTGCTGCTGCCGATGATGGAGACCAAGACCGCGGTCGAGAACATGGAAGCGATCCTCGATGTCGAAGGCATCGACGGCGTCTATATCGGCCCCTCCGATCTCGGCTTCTCCTATGGCCTCGTGCCAAAGCTCGACCGCGACGAGCCGGAGATCCTGGCGATCTATGAGAAGATCATCAAGGAGTGCGACAAGCGCAAGCTCAACCCCGGCATCCACTGCAGTGGCGCCGAAGGCGCAGTGCGGGCCATCAACATGGGTTTTAAGCTCGTGACACTGTCGAACGAGGTCGGCTTGATGTCGACCTATGCGCGGCTGCAGGTCAATCAGACCCGCAAGGATTCCGCCGGCAAGGCCTGAGAAAGCGAGTAGCGAACGGGGAGCAGCGAGTGGTAAAGGCGCAACTACCTTACTATTCGCTATTCGCCACGCGCTGTTCGCTCGTCCTGCCAGCCGCTCGTTCTGTTTGAGGAGGTTCCCATGACCCCAGCCCCCGTCATCCGCCTGCACCCTGATGATGGCGTGCTGATCGCGCGCGCGAGCCTGCCGCCGGGCCTCGTCATTGCCGATGGTGTCACGACCGCGGAACGCATTCCCGCGGGTCATAAGGTCGCGATCAGGCCGATCGCTTTGGGCGAGCCGATCCGCCGCTACGGCCAGATCATCGGTTTTGCCACCGCGCCGATTGCGCCGGGCCAGCATGTGCACACACAGAACTGCGGCATGGGCGATTTCGCCAAGGACTATGCCTTTGGCGTCGACGTCAAACCGGTGCCGAATTTCGAGCTGCCGGCGATCTTCGAGGGCATCCGCCGTCCGGACGGGCGGGTCGCAACGCGCAACTATATCGGCATCCTTACCTCGGTGAATTGCAGCGCGCATGTCGCGGGCCTGGTCGCCGATGTGTTCAAGAAGAATCCATTCACCGGCGACAATCCGTTGGCGGATTTTCCCAATGTCGACGGCGTGGTCGCGTTGACCCACAAGACCGGCTGCGGCATGACCCTGGACGAGCCGCTCAAGCTGCTCAGGCGCACGCTTGGCGGTTATGCGCGGCACGCGAATTTCTCGGCTGTGGTCGTGCTTGGCCTCGGCTGCGAAGTGAACCAGATCGGCGGGCTGATGGAGGAGCAGAAGCTCGCCGGGCGGCTGCGCTCGATGGACATCCAGGAGAAGGGCGGCACGCGCAAGACGGTGGAAGCGGGGATCGCCTTCGTGAAGGAGGCGCTCACCGACGCCAACAAGGTCAGGCGCGAGGCTGTGCCCGCCAGTGAACTGACGGTGGCGCTGCAATGCGGCGGCTCCGACGGCTATTCCGGCGTCTCCGCCAATCCGGCGCTGGGAGCCGCGAGCGATCTTCTGGTGCGGCACGGCGGTACCGTGATCCTGTCCGAGACTCCGGAGACCTATGGCGCAGAGCATCTGCTGACACGCCGCGCGGTCAGCCGCGAGGTCGGTGAAAAACTGGTCGGCCTGATGCGCTGGTGGGAGGAGTACACGGCCCGCGAGGGCGCCGAGATGAATGCCAATCCGAGTCCGGGCAACAAGGCCGGCGGGCTGACCACCATCCTGGAAAAATCGCTTGGTGCGATGGCGAAGGCCGGCAGCACCAATCTGGTCGACGTGCTGCACTATGCCGAGCCCGTCACCAAGAAGGGCTTTGTGTTCATGGACACGCCCGGCTACGACCCGGTGGCGGCGACCGGGCAGGTGGCAGGTGGCGCCAACCTGGTCTGCTTCACCACGGGGCGCGGCAGCGTGTTCGGCTGCAAGCCGGCGCCGTCGATCAAGCTTGCGACCAACACGCCGATGTACACGCGGATGGAAGACGACATGGACGTCAATTGTGGTACGATCCTCGATGGCGAGGAGACGGTGCAGGAATGCGGCCAGCGCATCTTCGACCTGATTCTGAAAACCGCCTCCGGCGAGCCGACCAAGAGCGAGAGTTTTGATTTCGGCGGCGCCGAATTCGCGCCCTGGGTGCTCGGCGCGACCATGTAGCCTTGCCGCTGCGACGTCATTCGCGAGGACGGCGGGGCCGCGTCCAGGGGCATCCCCTGCCTGTTGTTCGTGCTTGATCGATGGCGGTCGCAATGTTCTGCTCAAGCACGTTGGTGGAGCATTTTGCCGTTGTCGATCTTCGTCGCGCTGCATCACGTCACGCATTACAGATATGACCGGGCGATCGCGCTCGGTCCGCAGACGATCCGGCTGCGGCCGGCGCCGCACACCCGCACCCCGATCCTGAGCTATTCGCTGAAGGTCACGCCTTCGAACCATTTCGTGAACTGGCAGCAGGATCCACAGGGTAACTGGCTGGCGCGCTATGTTTTTCCGGAAACGACCCGCGAACTGAAAATCGAGGTCGATTTCACGGCGCAGATGACGGTGGTCAATCCGTTCGACTTCTTCGTCGAGCCCTATGTCGACAGCTTTCCGTTCCAATATCCCGACGGCCTCAAGGCCGAGCTCGCGCCTTACCTCGAGACCTCTACACCCGGACCTCTGCTCGCGTCCTATCTCGCTACCATTCCGCGCGAGGCGTCGAACACCGTCAACTTCCTGGTCGACCTCAATGCGGCGCTTTCGAAGAATATTCGCTACATCATCCGCATGGAGCCCGGTGTTCAAACGCCGGAGCAAACGCTGGCCGCCGCTGCCGGCTCCTGCCGCGATACCGCGTGGCTGTTGATCGAGATCCTGCGGCAACTCGGTCTCGCCGCGCGCTTCGTCTCCGGCTACCTCATCCAATTGCGGCCTGACATCGATCCCGTCGAAGGACCGCGCGAGGTCGAGAACGATTTTACCGATCTGCACGCCTGGGCCGAGGTGTATCTGCCCGGCGCCGGCTGGATCGGCTTTGACGCGACGTCGGGCATGCTGGCGGGCGAGGGGCATGTTCCCGTCGCGGCCACGCCAAACTACCGCTCGGCCGCGCCGATCTCCGGCAGTGCCGGCTTCGCCAATGTCGACTTCAGCTTCGAGATGAGCGTGAAGCGGATCCGCGAAGCGCCTCGGATCACAAAACCATTTTCCGATGAGGCCTGGGCCGAGCTCGAGAGGCTTGGCGAGCAGGTCGATGCCGATCTGCTGGCCCACGACGTCCGCCTGACGACCGGCGGCGAGCCGACCTTCGTTTCGGTCGACGACATGGAAGCACCGGAATGGAATATCGCCGCCGTCGGTCCGACCAAGCGCGCTACTGCCGACCAACTGATCCGCCGGCTGCGGACGCGTTTTGCACCGGGCGGCCTGCTGCATTACGGGCAGGGCAAGTGGTATCCCGGTGAAAGCCTGCCGCGCTGGGCGTTCGGGCTCTATTGGCGCAAGGATGGCGTGCCGATCTGGAAGAATGCCGATCTGATCGCGCCGGTCGAGAAGCCGCGCAAGGCCGACATCGCCGACGCCGAGCGCTTTGCGCAGGCCACCGCGGAGAAGCTCGGCCTTGCCTCGGAATTCGTGCTCCCGGCGTTCGAGGACCCGACCCATTGGCTGCAGAAGGAGGCCGCGCTGCCGGCCAATGTGGATCCTGGCGATTCCAAGTTGGCCGATCCCGAAGAGCGCGCCCGCATGGCCCGGGTGTTCGATGCCGGGCTCAACACGCCCCGCGGCTTCGTGCTGCCGATCCAGCGCTGGAACGCCGATGCCGGCCGCTGGAAGAGCGAGCGCTGGACGCTGCGGCGCGGGCACCTGTTCCTGCTTCCGGGCGACTCGCCGCTCGGCCTGCGGCTGCCGATCTCCTCGCTGCCGCACATTCCAGCGGACGACTATCCCTACATCGTAGAGCAGGACCCGCTCGAGCCGCGCGGTGAGCTGCCGGTGTTCGAGCCTGCGGCATTCACCGGTGCGCCACAGCAGAACGTGCAGGAGCAGCAGGTGCGCGGCGGCGGCGTCCGCACCGCGATGTCGATCGAGATCCGCGACGGCGTGCTTTGCGCCTTCATGCCCCCGGTCGAAAATGTCGATGATTACCTGGAGTTGGTCGCGGCGGTGGAAGCGACCGCTGAAGAGACAAGAATGCCGGTTCACATCGAGGGCTATCCGCCGCCCTACGATCCGCGCATCGACGTGATCAAGGTGACGCCCGATCCCGGTGTCATCGAGGTCAACGTTCAGCCGGCGGCGAACTGGCGGCAGGCCGTCGACATCACGCTCGGTGTCTACGAGGATGCCGCGCAAGTGAAGCTTGGCGCCAACAAGTTTCTGCTCGACGGCCGCCATACCGGGACCGGCGGCGGCAACCATGTCGTGGTCGGCGGCGCGACGCCGAAAGACTCGCCCTTCCTGCGCCGTCCCGATCTGCTGAAGAGTCTCGTGCTGTTCTGGCAGCGCCATCCCTCGCTGTCCTATTTCTTCTCCGGCCTGTTCATCGGGCCGACCAGCCAGGCGCCGCGGATCGACGAGGCGCGCCACGACAGCCTCTATGAGCTGGAGATCGCACTCGGCCACGTGCCGCCGCCCGGCGGCAGCGTTCCGCTGTGGCTGGTCGACCGCCTGTTCCGGCACATCCTGACCGACATCACCGGCAATACGCATCGCGCCGAAATCTGCATCGACAAGCTCTATTCGCCCGACAGCGCCACCGGCCGCCTCGGCCTCGTCGAATTCCGCGCGCTGGAGATGCCGCCCGATCCGCGCATGTCGCTGGCGCAGCAGCTTTTGATCCGCGCCCTGATCGCAAGATTTTGGCGCGAGCCGGTCGAGGGAAAATTCGTGCGCTGGGGCACCGCGCTGCACGACCGCTTCATGCTGCCGCATTTCATCTGGGAGGACTTTTTGGGCGTGCTCGACGAGCTCAGGCTCGCCGGCTACGCGTTCTCGCCGGATTGGTATCTGGCCCAGCTCGAGTTCCGCTTTCCCGCCTTCGGCCGCGTCCATCATGGCGGCGTCACGCTGGAACTGCGGCAGGCGCTGGAGCCCTGGCACGTGCTGGGCGAGGAGGGGTCTGCAGGCGGCACGGTGCGTTACGTCGACAGCTCCGTGGAGCGGCTTCAGGTCAAGGCCGAAGGCTTTGTCGAGGGCCGTCACATCGTGACCTGCAACGGCCGGCGGCTGCCGATGACGGCGACCGGGCGCGCCGGCGAAGCGGTGGCCGGCGTCCGCTTCAAGGCCTGGCAACCGGCCTCGGGCCTGCACCCGACCATCCCGGTCCACGCGCCCCTGACTTTCGATCTGATCGACGTCTGGAACGGCCGTTCGCTCGGCGGTTGCGTCTATCATGTCGCCCATCCCGGTGGTCGCAATTACGCAACCAAGCCGGTCAATTCCTACGAGGCCGAGGCGCGGCGCCTGGCGCGGTTTCAGGACCACGGCCACACTCCCGGCAAAATCGAGCCGCCGCGCGAGGAGCGCACACTGGAATTTCCTTTCACCCTCGACTTGAGAACCCAGCTCCTGCATTGAGAATGGTCGGCAGGCGGCGGAGAGTCGGAATGGCGGACACCACCGGCGGAGAGCTGGGGCAGGGAGAGGGTGCGGCGGGCAAGACCCGCCCGGGCAACCGGCGTCTCGCGCAATGGTCGCGCGACTATGTGCGGCTGCCCGGCATCCCCGACGAGTTCATCGCGGCCGACGGCGCACCGCGCCCGGTCTGGACCCGCTTCCTCGAGGCCTTCGCGGCCTTGTCGCCCGTCGACATCGAGCGGCGGTTTGGCGCGGCTGATCGCCACATGCGCGAGGCCGGCGTCAGCTATCGCGCGCCCGGCGAGAGCGCCGATCAGCAGTGGCCGCTGAGCCATTTGCCGCTCTTGATCGACGAGACCGAATGGCAGCAATTGTCGGCCGGGATTGCGCAGCGCGCGCAGCTCCTGGAACTCGTGCTCAGGGATCTCTACGGCGAGGGCCGCCTGGTGGCCGACGGCGCGATTCCCGCTGCCGCGATCGCCGGCTCGAGCGAATATCTGCGGCCGGTGTGCGGTGTGAAGCCGCCGGGCGGGCGCTATCTCAATCTCTATGCCGCCGATGTCGGGCGCGGCCCCGACGGCCGCTGGTGGGTGCTCGGCGACCGCACCCAGGCGCCCTCGGGGGCGGGGTATGCACTGGAAAACCGCCTGGTGCTGTCGCGCGTCTTCGCCTCGCTCTACAAGTCGATGAATGTCGAGCGGGTCGCGCCGTTCTTCGAGGCGTTTCGCGAGGCGCTGCGCGCCTGCGCCGATCGCGACGAACCGCGCATCGGCGTCCTGACGCCCGGCGCCTTCGGCGAGACCTATTTCGAGCATGCGACGCTCGCGCGCTATCTCGGCTTTCTGCTGGTCGAGGGCGACGACCTCGCCGTCAGCGACGACCGCGTCTATATCCGCACGGTCGCCGGGCTGAAGCGGGTCGACGTGCTGCTGCGCCGGGTCGATTCCAACTCGCTCGATCCGCTCGAGCTCGATGCCGCCTCGCGGCTCGGCGTTCCCGGGCTTGTCGACGTTCTTCGCAAGAACGGCGTCGTGGTTGCCAACATGCCGGGCTCCGGCGTGCTGGAAGCCCGCGCGCTGCTCGGTTTCCTGCCGAGCCTGTCGCGCCGCCTGCTCGGCGAGGACCTCAAGATGCCGCATATCGCGACCTGGTGGTGCGGCCAGAAGGCGGCGCGCGAGGAGGTGCTGTCGCGCCTCGACGAGTTTGCCATCGAAGGAGCCTATGGCCGCGGCGTGCCAGGCTTCGCCGGCCGCGGTCCGGTTCTGCCAAGCGAATTGTCGGCTGCCGAGCGCCAGCGGCTGAAAGCCGCCATCGCCGAGCGCGGCATCGATTTCGTCGGCCAGGAGCTGGTGCGGCTGTCGACCACGCCGGTCTGGGACAATGGCGGCATCACGCCGCGGCCGTTCGTGCTCAGGGTCTTCGCGGCGGCGACCGAGACCGGCTGGACCATCATGCCCGGCGGCTTCTGCCGGATCGCCGAACGGCCGGACGCCCGCGCCGTCTCGATGGGCGACGGCGCCCGCGCCGCCGACGTCTGGGTGGTTTCGGACAAGGCGGTGACCGCGCGCACGCTGCTGCCGGGCACTGTGCGGATCAAGCGCATCGCCGGCGTGCTGCCGAGCCGCGCCGCCGACAATCTGTTCTGGCTCGGGCGCTATCTCGAACGTGCCGAAGCCACCTTGCGGCTGATCCGCGCGCTCGGCGCGCAGCAGCGCGATCCCGGCAAGGGCGCGCCGAACCTCGTGCAGACAACGGAACGCATCCAGCGGCTGCTGGTCGCCTGGGGTGCGGTCTCGCAGACCTCGCGGACGCAGCCGTCCAAGGTCGCGGCCGAAGCCCTGCAGAGCGAGGCGAAGTTCGGCTCCGCGCTGTCGCTGCTGCGCACCGCGCAGCGCACCGCGAGCTCGCTGCGCGAACGGCTGTCGCCCGATGCCTGGCAGGTGATCACCGAGATGACCGCGCGGCTCGCGGGCGAGGTCGAGGATGACGACGGCGTGGTCAGCGCGGCCGAGCTGACCCTGCAGGAGCTTGCCAGCTTCGCGGGCCTTGCGCAGGAGAACATGAACCGCGCCGCCGGCTGGCGCTTCCTCGAGATGGGCCGCCGCGTCGAGCGCGCCATCAACACGATGCGCCTTGCGCGCCAGTTCGCCTATGACGAGGCGACTGGGGAGGATCTCGACATCCTGCTCACCCTGGTGGACTGCCAGATCACCTACCGCTCGCGCTATCTGGTCGGGCCGGTGCTGGCGCCGATCCGCGATCTCGTCGTACTGGACACCTATAATCCGCGATCGGTCGCCTTCCAGGTCGAGGCGCTCAACGCGCATATTGCGAGCCTGCCGGCGCTGGTCGAAAGCGGACTGATCGAGCGTCCGCAGCGTCTTGCCCTCGGGGCGCAGTCGGCGCTGACCACGGCGGAAGCGGGCCGCCTCGATACCAAGACGTTGTTCGCGCTCGAACAGGACCTGCTCAATCTCGCCGATGCGATCGGCGCGCATTACTTCCCGCACGGGCCCAACGCCAGCCGGCCGGAAAAGCTGACGGGGCTGGCGTGATCTACGACGTCCGTCACGTCACGACCTACACCTACGAGAGCGCGGTCAGTTTCGCGCGCTGCACGCTGCGGCTCGAGCCGCACGATGGCGACGGCCAAAAGCTGCTCTCGCATGCCATCGAAATCCGGCCGCGGCCGGCGACGCGCACCGCGCGGCGGGATTTTTTCGGCACCAGGACCGAGAGCATCATCATCGAGGTGCCGCACCGCCATCTGCGCATCGACTCGCGCTCCCGCGTTGCGATGTCGCGCCGTGCCCCTGACCGCGGCGCGCCGAGTCCGGCCTGGGAAGACGTTCGCGACGTGGCGCTCGATGCCACCAGCCTCGGGCCGAGCTCGCCGATCGGCTACGTGTTCTCGAGCGCGCTGGTGCCGCTGCTCGCGCCGGTCACGGCCTATGCGGCTGCGAGTTTTTCGCCCGGCACCGGGGTGCTGGTTGGCGCGGTCGACCTGATGCATCGCATCCGCACCGAGTTTCGCTACGACCCGAAGGCGACCGTGATCTCCACGCCGCTGAAAGAGGTGTTCGAGAAGCGGCACGGCGTCTGCCAGGATTTTGCCCATGTGATGATCGCGGGGCTGCGCGGCCTCGGGCTGCCGGCGGCCTACGTCTCCGGCTACCTCCGCACCATCCCGCCGCCGGGGCAGAAGCGGCTCGAGGGCGCGGACGCCTCGCATGCCTGGGTCTCGCTGTGGTGCGGCCGGGAACTCGGCTGGATCGGCTTCGATCCGACCAATGATCTGCTGGTCGAGAACGATCACATCGTCCTCGCGGTCGGCCGCGACTTCGCCGACGTCTCGCCGGTCGACGGCATCATCGTCGGCTCGCCGCGCCAGAAGCTCGGCGTTGCGGTGGATGTCGTGCTGGTGGAGTGAGCCGCGCGTCATTGCGAGCCAACGGGTCCGCGCGAAGCGCGGCCCGATGACAGGCTCCGCGAAGCAATCCAGAAATCTCACCGCGCGGACGGACTGGATTGCTTCGGCGCTATGCGCCTCGCAATGACGGAGGTCGAGCTGCCGTTTTGATTCGACTTGTCAAAGAGCGATGAGGACAGGAATTTGCAGTCTCGCGGCGCGTCGCGCCCGAGTTGTGCATCATTCGCACACCCTCCGAAATGACGAGGGCGCAGGGAAGGCCGGGTGCTGGTTGCACCCATGGCCCGCGTGCATCAAGAAAAGCACGCGGCGGTTACCACAGGTTCAACCGGAGCAATCCGGCCTTCCCTGCGCAATGGTTTGACGGCTTATACCGAGCTCTCCCCGGGGAACCGGGCTTTCTTGCCCCCGTCGCAAGCAGATCGTTCTGCTCGCTTGACACCAGCGTCGGGGTGCCAGGACCACACGGCTTTGCCGTACGCGCTCGTGTCAGTCGTCCGCGCAACAATTGCGCGCTGACGCAAACGCGTCCATCGCATCCCGCCTCACGTTCGTGACGATCGCGATACGCCCCTCGTGCCGAGGCGGGACGGACACACCATACTTCTGATTTACGGAAACAGTAAAGCGAAATATTTTTTGCCGCAGGACTGGACAGCGCCGGCAAATCACCAGCAGTCGGCGCTCGGAAGGCTTGCCCTCGCGCGAAGAACTGCCGACAATCCGGGATATGACGTCGTCAAATGGGGGAGCCGTGCCTGCTCCGTTGCGTTTTCTGGATCGCCTGGTTGGCGCCATCGTGGAGGCCGCCAAGTGGCTGGCGCTGCCGCTGGTGGTGCTCTTGTTCCTGCAATGGCCGCTGCGCGATCTGGTGCGGGCCTATTCCCGGGAGGCCAATGATCTCGGGCAGGTGGCGTTTGCGCTGTTCGTCGCGGTCAGCGTCACGGCCGCGACGCGGGCGCGGACCCATCTCGCGGCCGATCTCCTGGCCCGGCACTATTCCGCACGGACGCGGCACCGCCTCGCGCGGATCGGCGCGGCGATCGGGCTGTTGCCCTGGGCAGCTTTCATCCTGATCGTCTCCAGGAGCACGGTGCTCTCCAGCCTCGAACATCTCGAATCGTTTCAGGACAGCGGCAATCCCGGCTATTTCCTGATCAAAACAGCGCTCTGGCTGATGGCGGTCGCGGTGATTGCACAGGCCGTCGTCGAGCTGTTCCGTCCCTCGCAAGCGGGCGATGCATGATCGAATGGGTCGGGCTTGCGCTGCTGCTCCTGGTCGGCCTCGGCATCGTCGGCACCGGGCTGCCGGCCGCGGTCGTGCTCGTCACGGTCGCAAGCCTCGGTGCGATCATCGGCCTTATCGCCGGCACCATCGAGTTCGCAACGCTCGGCGCACTGCCGAGCCGGCTCATCAACCTGTTCGAGAACGATCTGTTGCAGGCCCTGCCGCTCTACGTGACGATGGGCCTGCTGCTCGACCGGCTGCCGGTGGCGGATGCGCTCTATCGCGCCAGCAACGCGCTGCTGCCGCGAAGGCCGGCCGCGCCGCTGGTCTCCGGCATGGTGCTCGGCGCGCTGCTCGGGCCGATGAACGGCTCGGTCGGCGCCAGCGTGCTCGGCCTCTCCCGGGTGGTCTCGCCGCGCCTTGCCGCGGAGGGCATTCCGGCCGCCAATCGCCACGCGACCGTCGCGGTTGCCAGCACGCTCGGCGTGCTGGTGCCGCCATCGCTGGTGCTGATCCTGCTCAGCGACGCCATGCTGTCGGCCCATACGATGGCGGTGACCGCGACCGGCCGGAGCGATCGCGTCGTCAACACCCAGGACATCTTTCATGCCGCGCTGCTGCCGGGCGCGATCTTTCTCGCGCTCTGCCTGGGCTTGTCGTTCTTCACGGCGCGCGCCGCGGACAAATTGCCGGCTCGGGAGCCGCTGGCGCCGGCGCAAGGCCTGCTTGCCGCACTCGCGCTCGGCTTTCTCCTCGTGCTGCTGGGCGGCGTCACATCAGGCTATTTCTATGCGGTGGAAGCCGCCGCAATGGGCGCCTTCGCACTGCTGGTCGCCGGGATCGTCACGGGTCGCCTGCCGCGCGCAGAACTCGGCAAGATGCTGGGCGATGCCATTGCGCTATCAGGCGCGCTGTTCTCGCTGCTGCTCGCGGCGACGACGTTCACGATGATCCTGCGGCTGCTCGGCACCGCCGACCTCGTCGGCCGGCTGGTGTCCTCGATCCCCGGCGGCGAAATCACGGCGGTCGCGACCGTGCTCGGCGTTATCGCGGTCTCGGCCTTCGTGCTCGATGCCTTCGAGATCATTTTTGTGATCGTACCGATCGTGATCCCGCCGCTGCTGCTCCGGGTCGCCGACGCGCGCTGGGTCGCGGTGCTGGTGCTGCTGACCTTGCAGTCGAGTTTTCTGCTGCCGCCGTTCGGTTACGCGCTGATGATGGTGCGCGGCGTGCTGAAGGAACAGGTCTCCTTCCGCGCCATGCTGCGCGCGCTGGCGCCGTTTCTGGCGGCGCAATGGCTGCTGCTTCTCGTCGTTCTCTTGTTTCCGCAACTGACCCACACCGGCCAGTCGGCGGAGGATTCGTCGCGCGCGCCGCCGGCGCCGATGTCGGATGCGGAGTTCAACCGCCGCCTGCAGGAGATGATCAAGCTGCCGGATCTCGAGCCGCCCGGCGAGGTGGAGCGGCGGTGAGATTGGAAAAAGGAGGCCACGTACCCCATATCGTTGTCCGCGAAAGGTGGCTGCAATCTCATTGCGAGGCGCAAAGCGCCGAAGCAATCCAGACTGCCCCGCGGAGTTAGCTGGATTGCTTCGCTTTGCTCGCAATGACGGGCTGACGGTATCGACTTCTCCGATGCCATTGCCCGCGGAAAGCGGCCAATCCAGTACGCCGCGCCTTCTCAACGAAACACTTCTGTCGCCGGAATACTGGATCGCCCGCTCAAAGCCGGGCGATGACGTCCGCGAAAGCATCGTTCCATCAAGCATTGGTGTTGGAACCGGCGAAACAAATACCGCTCCTCACGCTTGTTTGAGGCTGACAGCCGCTTCTTCGAGGGCTGTTGTTCCAATTAAGCAAGATGAAGGAGTGATCTGATGAAAGCTTTGTCGCTGATGATTGGCGCGGCCGTGGCTGCGCTCGCAACGACGGGGGCTTCGGCGCAATCGGCCAACCTGACGGGGACCTATCGCTGCATCCAGATGTGCCGCGACGGCATGATCGGTGCGCCCGCCTACATCACGCAGAACGGGTCCAACTTCAACCTCGTGACCGAGACCGGCGAATCCTATCGCGCCTGGCCCGACTGGTCGGCGCCGGAAAGCCGGATCTGGATCGACGCGCGCGACGAAAGCGCGGTCTATTCGCCCGATGGCATCCGCATCCAGTTCGACGACGGCCGGGTCTGGCAGCGTGTCATCGGACCGGCGGTGGTCGCACCGGCGCCGGCCGTGGTCTGGCGGCGGTAATCCGACGCTCAGGAGTGCCAGAGGCGCGCCGCCGTCCATGCACGCGCGGCGCGCCTGAGCTATTCGATCACGCCGTGATCGAGCCCGGCGAATGACCAGCGGTCGCACCAGCGCGTCGACGACGGGCGCGCATGCCAGGTCGCTTTCGTCTTCATAAGGCAGGGGAACGATCTGGTAGTGCTGGCGCCCGAGGAAGGTATCGGAGCCGACGGACGCTTTCAGCCTTGGCGAATGCGTCACGGCTGCGTGCCGCGTGCTCTGCCGTTGTGGCGGACCAGGTGCTTCGCAGCGAGATCAGATGCTGGCACCGTTCATCCATGTGGCGATGACACCACCTAAAGATGAATAATTGAGGCGACCTGACTTTAGATTTAGGATTTTGGCTCCCCGCTCGCTCCAGAACAGAGCCGAAACGATACGCCGATACATCGGAAGATACGCCGATACATCGGAAATGTGGTGCTTGTCGGCGGCTGCAGCGACGCCCGAATTACGCCGCCCGGCTGTTGTCCGCCGGCCCGCTGCGGAGATTGTCGAAGAACGTCTCGACCTCGCGTGACAGCGTCTCCGCGGTGGCGTTCAGGTCGTCGGAGGCTGTGAGCACGGAGGCGGCGACGGTCGAGGTCTGGCCGATGGCATCGCGCAGCGAGCCGATGTTGTGCACCAGCGTCGCATTGCCCTGCGCGGCGCCCTGCGCGTTGGATGAGATCTCGCGCGTGGCAGCATCCTGCTGGCCGATGGCATGGGCGATGGCGGTCGTGATCTCGTTGATCCCGCCGACCGCGTGACCGATCTCGCGCACCGCGTCGACGGCGTTTTTGGTCGAGGACTGGATCAGGCTGACATTCTGGCTGATCTCCTCGGTCGCCTTCGCCGTCTGGCCGGCCAGCGCCTTCACTTCATGCGCGACCACGGCAAAGCCGCGCCCGGCATCGCCGGCGCGCGCCGCCTCGATGGTCGCGTTCAGCGCCAAGAGGTTGGTCTGCTCGGCAATTGCGTGGATCAGGTTCAGCACGCCGTCGATCCGCTGCGTCGCCGCGGCGAGGCTCTCGATTTCGGCGATCGACTTTTCGGTGCGCAAGCCGGTCTGTTCCACCGCGGCTGCGGACTGGCGGACCTGGCGCCCGATCTCCTCGACGGAAGCCGACAGCTCCTCGGCGGCGCCGGCCACGGTCGCTACGTTGCTCGAGGCCTGCTCGGTCGCGCCGGCGGCCGCGCTCGCCTCATTGCTGGCCTCCGACGTCACGCGCCTGATGGTCTGGGCGCTGCCGCGCATCGCCGTGGCGTTCTCCTTCACCGCGCGCAGCACCGTGCCGATCGCGCCGCGGAACGCATCGACAGAGGTCTCGATGTGGCGGCCGCGCGCCTCGCGGATCTCAGACTCCCGCGAAACCTGCGAATTGAGGTTCTTGTTGTGATCCATCGCCTGCCGAAAGATCTCGATGGCGCGCGCCAGCGCACCGATCTCGTCGCCGCGGTCGGTGTGAGGGACCCTGACATTGTCGGCGCCCTCGGCGACCTGCTTGATCACGGCGGTGATGACAGAGAGCGGCCGCGCGATCGATCCTGCGATCAGGATGACCCCGATAAGAACCAGCGCGAGCGCCACCCCGCCGAGGCCGGTCAGCACCAGGGACAATTGGCGGGTGGTTTCGGTCTGCTCGGCGATGGTCTTCGCGCGCTCGGCATAGACCTTGGACAGCGCCTCCAGATCCTTGTTCAGCGCCGAACGCACCGAACGGTTGGCCTCATTGTCGCCCCATTCGCGGCCCGCTGCGGGGTTGATCTCGACGGCGCGCCGCACCAGCTCTTTGCGGAATTCGACGAACTGATCGATGCGCTTCTTGAAGGTCGCAAACTGCGCGGCGTCGTCGCTCTGCACGATCGCCTGCCACTTGTCCACGACGGCCACGATCTGCTCGTTGAATTTGAGGATGCCCTCGTTGTACTTCTTCGCGGCGTCCTTGTCGGCCGACATGTAGACGCCGCGGGAGTCCATCACCACGGCGTAGACCAGCCCATTGACCCGCTCGACATTGAGCGCAGCCTTGTTCGCGGTCTCGATCGCCGCCGTGAGCGCGCTGCTGCGGCGGGAGTTGTAGTCGGACAGCGCCGTGATCGCCGCCGTCAGCAGCGCGAACAGGGCAAAGATCGAATAGAGTTTTGCTGCCAGCGACAGGCCGGACATTTTTGCGCGCATGGCGGAAGGATTTTCTGTCGTGATGTCAAGCATTCGGCCGGCCCCCGGAAAGGCCCGGTCAGGACCGTCGGCCGCTCAAAAATGATGCAGGAATTTCATGGAGAATGGCTTAACACGGGGAACTACGGGCATTCGACGTTCGGCTAATGAAATCAGCGGTTTAGTGAGATTGCGATTACCACTTGCGATGCTGCGGGGCGGCCGTAAGACTACCGGCGCGGTCATTGCGGTGCAGCACGGGTGGGGTCCACTGCGCCGCGGAGCGCCGTCCACAAGGCGGCGCGGACGATGAGAGGGCGCGCGCATCCGTGGTCTATCGGCACACCATCTCTTCCACGGTCCACGCCTTCGATGACCTGCGTACCGTGCTCGCCAAGGCCAGTCCGCCGCGCTCCGGCGACCGCCTGGCGGGCATTGCCGCCGACAGCGCCGAAGCGATGATCGCGGCGCGGATGGCGCTCGCCGACATTCCGCTGAGGCAATTCTTGCATGAGACCGTCGTGCCTTACGAGGACGACGAGGTCACCCGGCTGATCATCGACGGCCACGATGCGGCGGCCTTCGCGCCGGTCGCAAGCCTGACGGTCGGCGGCTTTCGCGACTGGCTGTTGTCGGATGCGGCGACGGCCGAGACGCTGCGGCTGCTGGCATCTGCCATCACGCCGGAAATGGCGGCGGCCGTCTCCAAGCTGATGCGCAACCAGGATCTAATTCTGGCCGCGCGAAAATGCCAGGTGACGACGCGCTTCCGCAATACCATCGGCCTTGCCGGATGCATGAGCACGCGCCTGCAGCCCAATCATCCTTTTGACGATGCGAGGGCCATCACCGCCTCGATCCTCGACGGCCTGCTGCTCGGCGCAGGCGATGCCTGCATCGGCATCAATCCGGCGAGCGACGACCCCGCCGTGATCGGCAGCCTGCTGCGGCTGCTCGACGAACTGATCGCGCGGCTCGAGATCCCGACCCAGGGCTGCGTGCTGACCCATGTCACGACGACGCTCGACCTGATCGGGAAGGGCGTTCCGGTCGACCTCGTGTTCCAGTCGGTTGCCGGAACGGAAGCCGCCAATCGCAGCTTTGGTGTCGACCTTGCGCTGCTGAAACAGGCGCGCGAGGCGGGATTGGCCCAAAAGCGCGGGACCGTCGGCGACAACGTCATGTATTTCGAGACCGGGCAGGGCTCCGCGCTCTCGGCCAATGCCCATCACGGGGTCGACCAGCAGACCCTGGAGGCCCGCGCCTACGCGGTGGCGCGCGCCCATGGTCCGCTGCTGGTCAACAGCGTGGTCGGTTTCATCGGCCCGGAATATCTCTACGACGGCAAGGAGATCATCCGGGCCGGACTGGAGGACCACTTCTGTGGCAAGCTGATGGGCCTGCCGCTCGGGGTGGACATCTGCTACACCAACCATGCCGAGGCCGATCAGGACGACATGGACAATCTGCTGACGCTGCTGGCCGCGGCCGGCGTCACCTTCATCATGGGTGTTCCCGGCGCAGACGACGTGATGCTGAACTACCAGTCCACCTCATTCCACGACGCGCTCTATGTCCGCGATCTCCTCAAGCTGAGGCGGGCGCCGGAGTTCGACGACTGGCTGCAGCGCGCCGGCCTTGCGGATGCGGATTTTCGCATCGCGGGGGGCGCGGGACGGCTGCCGGACTTCGCCGCGAGGCTGCTTGCGGGCGGCTCACCGATGGCCTGAACTGCGAGGCGCGGGATAGAAATGTTTTGATTTGAACCGGAGCAACCGAACCGCCGTCAAAGGGTTAATAACGCTGCCACAATCGAGGGCGACAATCAGCCGAACAGCGCTGGCTGTGATGAGCGGGGGTTGCTGGATCGAGACAGTGTCAATCGCAGCGCCCCGCATGTATGGACTTGTCGGGGCGAACGCAACCACCGCACGCAGACAATTGGGCGAACAATGTTTTGAGTAGCCGCGTTCGATCTGTGCTTTTAACTTTTTGAGTTGCCGCCGACCCATTGCCGCGCGAGGATCGGCGGTCCCTATCGCTGAGGTCGTTTCATGAGAGCTGATGACATCGGACCTGTCAGGCGGATCTTGTGTGTCTTTCCGCGCTACACATCCGCTTTCGGGACCTTCGAATACGCCTATCCCCTGACCGACGGAGTGAGGGCCTTCATGCCGCCGCAGGGCCTCCTGCTGATCGCGGCCTATCTGCCGCGGAACTGGCAGGTCCGCTTCATCGACGAGAACATCCGCGCTGCCTCGGCTGCAGATTTTCAATGGGCCGAAGCGGTGTTCGTCAGCGGCATGCACATTCAGCGCCAGAACATGAACGACATCTGCCGCCGCGCGCACGAGCATGATCTGCCGGTCGCGCTCGGCGGTCCCTCGGTGAGCGCCTGTCCGGACTATTATCCGAGCTTCGACTATCTGCATGTCGGCGAGCTCGGCGATGCGACCGACGAACTGATCCGGATCCTGGCGCGGGACGTGTCGCGGCCAGATGGGCAGGTCGTGCTCAAGACCGGCGAGCGCGTCGCCATGACCGACTTCCCGATTCCGGCCTATGAGCTCGCCGAGACCAGAAAGTATTTTCTGGGCAGCATCCAGTATTCGAGCGGCTGTCCCTATCAGTGCGAGTTCTGCGACATTCCCGGGCTTTATGGCCGCAATCCCCGCATCAAGACGCCGCAGCAGATCATCGCCGAGCTCGAGAAGCTGCGCGCATGCGGCATGACCGACACGGTCTATTTCGTCGACGACAATTTCATCGGCAACCGCAAGGCGGCGCTGGACCTGCTGCCGCACCTGATCGCATGGCAGAAGAAGACCGGCTACATCACCCGCCTCGCCTGCGAGGCGACGCTCAACATCGCCAAGCGGCCGGAGATTTTAGAGAAGATGCGTGAGGCCTATTTCATCACCATCTTCTGCGGCATCGAGACGCCCGATCCGGAGGCGCTGACGGCGATGCAGAAGGACCACAACATGATGGTCCCGATCCTCGAAGGCATCAAAACCATCAATTCCCATGGCATGGAGGTGGTGTCCGGCATCATCATGGGCCTCGACACCGACACCCCCAACACCGCCAACGCGCTGATCGACTTCGTCGAGGAATCGCAGATTCCGCTGCTGACCATCAATCTGATACAGGCGCTGCCGAAGACGCCGCTATGGGACCGCCTCGCGCGCGAGAACCGGCTGATCGACGACGAGAGCCGCGATTCCAATGTGCAGTTCCTGCTGCCCTACGACCAGGTCGTCGAATCCTGGCGCCGCTGCATGGCCGTCGTCTACGAGCCCGCAAGACTGTTCGCGCGCTACCAGCACCAATGCGATTACACCTATGCCAACCGCATCAAGGTGCCGGTCAGCGAGGAGCTGAAGACCTGGCCCAACATCAGGCGCGCGCTGGTGATCCTGCGCAACGTCGTCTGGCAGGTCGGCGTGCTCGGCGACTACAAGCGGGTGTTCTGGAAATTCGCCTTCGCGCAGCTGAGGCGCGGCAACATCGAGAGCTTCATCTCGGTCGCGCTGATCTCGCATCATCTGATCACGTTTGCGCGCGAAGCCTCGCGCGGCCGGCAGAACGCGTCGAACTACTCGCTCAAGCTGCGCGAAGCGCAAGTCCCTGCCGAATGATGCGCCCCGCATGATGCCTGAGATGAAACCGCCCGCCGCACCGCATCCGCTGCTCGCGGATCTGAAAGAGCTGACGCCGGCCCGTGTCGCGCTCGGCCGCACCGGCGCGAGCCTGCCGACCAAGCCGCTGCTCGACTTCACCCTCGACCATGCCCGCGCCCGCGACGCCGTCCACGCGGCTTTCGACGCGGAGGCGCTGGTCGCCGAACTCGGTGCGCTCGGCCTGTCGGCGCTTCGCGTGGCGAGCCGCGCCGCCGACCGTCAAAACTATCTCCGCCGTCCGGATCTCGGACGGCGGCTCGATGAGGCTTCGGTCGCGGCGCTGGCCGGCCTTCGCGGCGTGGCGGGTGGCAGGCTCGCGATCGTGATCGGCGATGGCCTGTCGCCGAGAGCGGTCCATGCGCATGCGGCCGAGCTGATGCGCCATCTCGTCCCCCGGCTTGCGGCCGACGACATCGCGATCGGCGATGTCGTCGTTGCCTCCGGCGCCCGTGTCGCGCTCGGTGACGAGATCGGGGCCTGCCTTAAAGCAAAAATGGTCGCGGTGCTGATCGGCGAGCGGCCGGGACTGTCGACGCCGGACAGCCTCGGCGCGTATCTGACCTTCGCGCCCTGCATCGGCCTGACCGACGCCGATCGCAATTGCGTCTCCAACATTCATCGCGCGGGGCTCACTTATGACGAGGCGGCGTTCAAGATCGCCTGGCTGGTCCGCGCCGCCTGCGCGCGCGGCGTGACCGGCGTCGCGCTCAAGGACGAGAGCTCGGCAGCGGGGCCGCCACAGGTTGCGGCGCCCACCGAACACGGCGGTAATTAGGCGCGTGGAACGCCGAAAACCCCATCGAATCGCTCAGCGCCGTCGCGTTCTTGCGCTTGCGGGGCCCACGACAGACCTGCTAAATCTGAACAACGCGAATACTTTCGCATTTTCAAGGGATAGCGCTGCTCGCAAGGGGTCCATTGGGGCTCGCGCGCGCCCGGGAAGATTTTGAACAAAACCCGACACCGGCAAACCTGGCTATAAGCGACCCCGCGACGAACACCGAGAATGAGCGATTGGAAAGAACTGGACAGGGCATGCTCGATAAAAGCCGCGACAATGAAGTTCATGTCGAAAAGATCGAGCAGGGTCCGACGAGCTCCATCGCTTTCGGGCTGGAAC
>Ga0070709_10000201_pt1 | contig 38437 bp, 34 predicted proteins | sample LARL51metaG_FD_65449 | JGI IMG/M metagenome (GOLD analysis project Ga0070709, IMG submission 65449) | Corn, switchgrass and miscanthus rhizosphere microbial communities from Kellogg Biological Station, Michigan, USA - LAR L5-1 metaG | ecosystem: Host-associated > Plants > Roots > Rhizosphere ... | reverse complement strand
CCGCCGCTACCAGCCGCAGGTTGTGGTCACCTATGACGAATACGGTTTCTACGGCCACCCCGACCACATCCAGGCCAACCGCATCACCCAGGCGGCGCTGCGGGCTAGCGGCTCCGCGGCGCGGCTCTTCTACCCGGCGATCCGCCGCTCCCGGCTGGCGAGCTTCCGTGACCGCATGGTGGAGATGGGCCTGGAGATGCCGCCCATCGACGAGACACGCATGGGCGTTCCCGACGAGGCCATCGCCGCCACTCTCGACTGCTGCGAGTACGCCGCCACCAAGCGCGCGGCGCTGAGCGCGCACGGCAGCCAGGAGGAGAACCTCTTCTTCCTGCGCCTCGATGCCGGCGCCTTCGTCGAGATGTTCGGCCGTGAGGAGTTCACCCTGGCGCGCGGCACGGTGCCCGATCCACGGCCGGTCGACGACCTCTTCGCCGGGCTGCGCGAGTCCGTCGGCGCCGACACGCGCGCCTGATTTTCTGAGCGCATCCTCGACCCGTATCCACGGGCATGAGGATGCGGCAGCGGCGGGCTGTGCGCGCGTTCGCGCTCCTCGCCGTCGCGGCGGGCATGGCAACCGCGTGCGGCAGCGGCGGCGTGGCACGCACACACGGCGCCACCGCGGCCACACAGCCCGCCACGCCCACCGCGACGCCGAGCCCCATGCCCATGGGCACCGCGACGGCGATGCCGATCACGCCACGTCCGCAGCCGGTGCCAGGGTCGCAGACCTTCCCCATCGCCGCGCTGGGCGGCAGCGGCGTGGGCGGCACGGTCACCGTCAGCGTCGACGGCGGCACCGCCGACTACGCCGTGACCATCACCGGCCTGCGCCCAGGCTCGACGCACGCGGTGCACGACCACCTGGGCGGCTGCGCCGCCGCGTCGCGCAGCACGCACCTCATCGTGCTGGCCACGCGCACCGCGAACATGGCCGGCGTGATCAGCTTCGCCGTCCGAGTCCCCGGCTTCGACGCGGGATCGGGCCGCATCGTGATCGTCTACGCCACCTCCGCCGCCGCGGTCATCACCGGCTGCGCGAACCTCTAGCCGCCGGCGAGCGGGGGCGGCGGCGGCAGCGAGGTGCCGATGGCTCTGGGGACGGGCGCCGGAGATGCAGCGGGCACCGCGGGTGACGCGGCGGCGGCGGTGGCCACCGCGCCGGCGGGCTCGGGCAGGGCGCGGATCTTCAGCCAGGCGAAGAGGTTGGAGAGCAGCGCGAAGGGCGTGCCCAGCACCAGCGAGATCGGACCCCACCAGCCCTGCCAGAGGGTGTCGGTGGTCAGCTTCTTGAGCGCCTGCATGCCGCAGGAACGGCAGAAGGGTCCGCGCAGGTGGCGCCACTGCATCATCACCAGCATGCCGCGGTGGGCACGCACCGTGGCGGCCACGGCGGGGGAGCGGCCGCAGAAGCGGCAGCGCAGGTCGGCGGCTTGATCCATGGACATGTCGTGGGTTCCTCTGTTGTTGCCAGTGTTGACAAGAAATATCAGCAGTGCACGGCGCCGAGCAGCAGCGCCAGGGTGGCGATGGTGTTGATCGAGGCGTGCACCACGATGCCCGGCCACAGCGAACGGCTGTAGTGGTAGAGCAGCGCGAGCACGCAGCCGATGCCGAAGATGGGCGGCAGCAGCGTCCACTGCAGGTAGAGGACGTGTGCCGCGGCGAAGACCGCGGCGCTGCCCACCACCGCCAAGCCCAGCGGCATGCGCCCGCGCATCCAGCCGAAGACGACGCCGCGGAAGAGGGTCTCCTCCACCAGCGGCGCCACCACGGCGACGCCGAGCAGGGCCAGGGCGACGCTGCCCCCGTAGGCCTGCTGGATGTCGTGGCACTGGGTGGGCGCCGAGGGCGGCAGGGCCGCGTTGCCCAGCTCGCCGAGGATCACCTCCGCGGCGTAGGCGACGACCAGGGCGGGCAGGGCCGCGGCGACCCAGCGCCAGGGCACCGGCCGGAAGCCGATCTCGGCCAGGCTCACCTTGCGGCGCAGGCCCAGGAAGAGCCAGATCATGGCCAGGATCAGCCCGTAGGCGACCACGTCGAGGATCAGCGAGCCGAGGCTCGGCGAGGGCCGGCCCAGGCCGATGGCCCGGGTGGCCCGCACCACGGCGAGCTGGCCGACCAGGGCCACGGGCAGCTGCAGGACCACGATGGGCAGCACGTCGGTCCAGGTCCAGCGCGAGCGGTCGGGCCGGGTGGGAGCGGCGCGCCGTCCGGTCGGCTGCGGCACCGCCGCGGGTGCCGCGGGCGCGCCGCTCGGCTCCCAGCGCTCGCCGTTCCAGCTCCACCACCAGGGGCGGATCTCGCCGCTGACCACGATCGTGCCGGCGAGCTGGTCGTGCCAGCCGCGGCGCTGCGCCGAGAAGCAGCACCAGAGCAGGGCGACGGGCAGCAGCACGATGCCCCAGACGCCGCCGGCCATGCGCAGCAGGACCTGGTCGGTGCGGGGCAGGTCGCCGCTGCCGCGGTCGACGATGCTGAGGCGCAGCGCGCGCATCCCCGGGGTGGCGCCCTGGCTCCAGCCGCGGCCGAAGTAGGCGAGCACGCCGCCGACGGTGAGCGCCTGGATGATGGCGGCGTAGACCAGGCGGGATTGCTCGCCGCCGCCCAGCCCGCCGCTGCGCAGCAGGCTGCCGACGAAGCCGAGGAAGAAGCCGCCGCCGACCACCACGATGAGCGTGTTGAGCGCCGCCGCGGCGGCCCGGCGCCAGACCGGCGCGGGCGACCAGACCATCGCGTAGCCGCCGGGCGCCTGCACCGGCGCGGCGGGCGGGGGCGGGACCGGCTGGGTGACACCGCCGGGCACGCCGACGGCGTACGACGCGGATGCCTGCGGTTCCACCTGGACTCCCCCTCTCACCGATGCCCGCGCGCCTGAGGCCGGGCTCCCTCCGAGATGCGGTCGGCAGCGTAATCGCGCCGTCCGCGGGCGTCAACGCCTGTAGCTCATCTGTGACCCGGGGCCAGGGCGCCGACCATCCCCAGCGCCACCTCGAGCGTGCCGGCGCGCGACAGCCCCTCGCCGCGTCGCAGCCGCCGCCAGGTGCCGAAGTCGACGGCCAGCCCGATGGCCGCCACCAGCCGCGCGCGCGGGCCGCCGCGCAGGCCCCAGCCGGCGGCGAGGCAGCGGGACAGCTCCGCCTGGAAGCGCAGGAAGCCCCCGCCGACGGGCATCAGCGCGGCGTCGCGGAGCACGTTGGCCATCATCGCCTCGTTGGCCTCGTAGTAGGCATAGGCAGCTTCGAGCCCGGCTCGCAGCCGCTCGCGCGGGTCGCGGACACGGCGGAGTGCGGCCAGGTCGGGCAGCGGGTTGAGGGCGCGGTAGTGCTCGGAGCAGGCGGCCAGGAGCTGCTGCTGCTCGGGGAAGTGGCGGTAGACGGTGACCCGCTCCACCCCGGCCAGCTCGGCGATGGCGCTGACCTCGGTGCGTGCCGGGCCGACCCGGCGGTGCAGCTCGACGGTGGCCTCGACGATGCGCCGCCGGGTGGCCTGCTGGCGCTCGGCCCGCACACCGAGCTGGTACTTGCGCGCCATGGCGAGGCTCAGGATACACGACGTAACACCAAATCTTGACGGGTGCGCCCGTGGCTGCTAGGCTCCGCCTCTGCATCTGGCGCAACGCCGTGTTACATGAAAACTCATCGGGGGAGCAGGACGAGCGAGATGGTGACCCTGAAGGCGTTCGCGCCGGACGACGAGGCCAGGGCGATCATGCAGAGTGTGCCCGGCGCGCGCTTCACGCCGGGCATGGTGGTGGGCTTCGACGGCCCCGGCGCGCTGGGGCCGGAGGCTGCCGGCGCGGTGATGGTGCTGCACATGACCGCCGTCGACGAGCAGGCCACCCAGCTCTTCTTCCGCCGCACCAACCAGCTCAAGACGCTGCTGCCCGCGGTGCCCGGCTTCATCCGCATGTTCAGCCTCTTCGACGGGCTGAGCGGCTATGCCGTCGCCTTCTGGCGCACCCCCGAGGACGCCCTCGCCTTCGGTCGCGATCGCGCCCACCGCGAGGTGATGCGCGAGTTCTACGCCAACCCCTACCAGTACAGCCAGTTCGTCGGCGTCTGGTCGGCGCACTCGGTGCGGCCGCGGCACCTCTACTGCGCGGGGTGCGGCACCGCCAACGACGCGCCGGCCGCGACCTGCGCCCAGTGCGGCGAGGAGCTGGCCGACGTGTTCAAGATGCAGGCCGCGCCCACCGCCGCCGGCAACAGGCAGGCGCCGGGCTAGGGTCGCACTACCCCGCCTTGCGCGGCTTGGTGGCCTTCTCCGGCATGCCGCTGGTCGACTCCAGGGCGACGTCGATCCAGTGGCGCGCCTGGTCGGGGTCGCCGGTCCAGCCGGAGGGCAGCACCACGTAGCCCTTCATGGGCCGGGTGGGCATGGGCGCGAAGTCGGCGCCGCCCCTGGCCAGCAGCGTGTCCCGGTCGGCGTCGGAGACGCGGACGAAGAGGTCGTCGCCGAACAGCCCGGCGAACATGTTCCCGTTCACGAAGGCGGCCAGGTTGCCGAACATCGGCTTGAGGGCCACCCCCGGGCCCTGCGGAACCAGGCCTCGAAAAGCCTCTTTGGCTGCGTCGCTGGGACGCGGCATCGACATCGCCACTGTCCTCCAGGTCGCTGCACCGACCTTCGGCGGCCGCCACGACCAAGTGTGCGCCAGCCGGGTGGCCTCGGGGAAGCCCGAAGCGGACCAAGGTCACGACCGCGGGGCGACGTTCGCCCCTCTGGTGCGGCAGCGCCGCGGACCGGCCGAGGGGCGGCGACTACCGGCGGGCCGCCTCGGTCTCGGCCTCGACCGCGCGGCGGCGCCTTCCCCACCACGACGCCGCGGCCAGCGCGGCGCCCGCAGCCAGGCCGACGGCGCCGAGGCCGCTGGCTGCGGCCGCCGTGTCGGGCAGGCCGATGGCCACGGACTCCGGCCGCAACGAACCGGCGCCGGTGGCCGCGCCGGCCACGGCCGATCCCCCGCCGTTCGCGCAGCCGCGCAGGCCGCTGGGACGGCGCGGCGTTCCCGGCTCCTGGGTGGGCAGCGTGGTGGGCGGCGGCGAGGGCATCGTGTACGCGTCCGGCGTGCTGCCCGGGCCCTCGGTGGCGACGGCCGTCTGGCACTCCGGCCGCTGCAGCTGCGAGGTGATCTCGGTGGCGGGCAGCGTCGGGACCGTGGTGTCCGCGGGCGCCGCGAAGCTGAAGGCGCCGGTCAGGTCGCCGACGGTGCTCCGGCGCCAGGCGGTGTCGTTGGGCAGGTCGATGCCGGGTGTGCCCTTGGCGGCGAACATGGTGGTGAGGAACCGCATCATCGAGGTGTGGTCGAGCACGTCGGAGCACACCGTCGGCTGCCACGCCGCCGAACCGGGCAACTGCGGGTTGCGGCTCCAGGGTGAGACCACCAGCATCGGCACGCGGGGACCGAGTCCGACGGGCCCGGTGATACCGCCGTCGCCGCCGGAGGGCGGGATGGCGGTGAGGTACTCGCCGGGCGTGCCCGCGGGCGCCACCGGTGGCGGCACGTGGTCGAAGAAGCCGCCGCTGTCGTCCCAGGTGATGAAGACCGCCGTCTTGGCCCACAGCTCGGGGTTGCCCGTGATGGCGCTGAGGATCTGCGCCACCGCGTACTCGCCCCAGCCGATCGGCGTGGGCGGGTGCTCGGTGAAGAGGAACGGCGAGTTGATCCAGGACACCGCCGGCAGCGTCCCCGCCACGCAGTCGGCGAGGAAGTCGGCGGGCGCGCCCTGCGAGCCGAGTCCCTTCTGCGCCAGCGCGGGATTGGTGTAGTACTGCTTGAAGAAGTAGAGGTAGTTGTCGTCGAGGACGGGCACCGAGCTGTCCGGCGGGTTGTAGAACTTCCAGGAGATGCCCGCGTCCTCGAGCACCTCGGGCATGGTGCGCCAGCTCAGCGCCGCGTAGAGCTTGGCGTACTCCTGCTGCGAATCCGACTCGGGTGTGCTCACCACCGGACCGCCCGCGCGTCCGTCGGGATCGAGGGTGCCGCTGAAGCCCATCACCCGGTTGGCCACGGTGCCGCTGATCACCGAGGTGTGGTAGCGGTCGCAGATGGTGAAGTTGTCGGCCAGCGCGTAATAGAACGGCAGGTCGCGCCGGTCGTAGTAGCCCATGGTGAGCAGGCCGAACTGCGCACCCTCGTCGGCGACGTGCGTCTTCACGTAGGCGTCGAGCAGGCCGCCGTTCCAGCACTGGTGCTGCTCGATCCACTGGTGGCCGATGTCGTGGGTGCACTCGCCGGTGGGGCCGGCGCTGGGATCGGTGTTGACGTGGAAGGGCAGCACAACACCCGGCGTGTTGCCGGGGTTCTGCTGGCGGAAGACCTGGGTGCCGTCGTCGTTCGGGCCGATCAGCACCGAGCGGTCGTCGAAGCCGCGCACACCGGGATAGCGGCCGAAGTAGTGGTCGAAGCTGCGGTTCTCCTGGATCACGAAGACGACGTGCTCGACGTCGCGCAGCGAGCCGCAGGCCGGGGCCTGGGCCATGGCGGTGAGCACGCTCTCCATCAGGGCGCGGCTGCCGAGCGCGGTGCCGGCGGCGCCGGCGAGGCCGGCGCGCAGCACGGCGCGCCTGGAGGGGCGGTGGGTCATGCGATCTCCACGGGACGCGGGACCTCGCCAGGGTCGATCTCTACTCCACGGTGGACCCGTGCGGAAATCCACCAGGGTCCGGGAAGTGCAACGCGCGAGCCGCCCGGTTTCTGGCGGCGGCGGCTCAGCCCGCGGCGAGCTCCTCCAGGGCGCCCTCGATGCCGCGGTGCAGCGTGGGGTAGGCGTAGATCATGTCCCGCAGCGTCTGCACCGGCACGCGCGCGTGCACCGCCACCGCCAGCGCCCCGAGCACCTCGCCGCCCGCGGGGCCCATCGCGGTGGCGCCCACCAGCACGCCGCGAGCGGCGTCCTCGACGAGCTTGAAGACGCCCTCGTTGCCCGGCCCGTGGATCCAGCCGCGCGCCGACCGCGACATGGGATAGGTCGAGGTGCGCACCTCGATGCCCTGCTCGCGCGCCTGCTTCTCGGTGAGCCCCACCGCGCCCACCTCGGGGTCGGTGAAGGTCACCCGCGGCAGCGCGTGGTACGAGGCCTCGGCGTGCGGCCGCCCCAGGATGTCGGCGGTGGCGATGCGCGCCTGGTACATGGCCACGTGGGTGAAGGCGCCCTTGCCCGTGCAGTCCCCCACCGACCAGAGCTTCTCGCCCGCGCGCAGGTGGGTGTCGACGGGGATCGCACGCGCGCCGGGGTCGAGGCCGACCGTGTCGAGCCCCAGTGAGCCGAGGCTGGCGCGCCGCCCCACCGCCACCAGCAGCTTCTCGCCGCGCACCGGGTCGCCGTGGTCGAGGTCGACGGTGAACAGGTTGCCGTCATGTTCGACCGAAACCGCCGTGCTGGCGGTGCGCACCGCCAGGCCCTCGCGGGTGAGCACGGCCTCGATGACCACGCTGGCCTCCGGCTCCTCCAGCGCGATCAGCCGGTCGAGCGCCTCCACCACGGTGACGCGCGAGCCGAACCGCGCGAAGACCTGGGCCAGCTCCAACCCGATGGCGCCGCCGCCGAGCACCACCAGCGACTCGGGGACGCTCTCGGTCTCGATGGCGTGGTGGTTGGTCCAGTACGGCGTGCCCGCCAGCCCCTCGATCGGCGGGATCACCGGAGATGTGCCGGTGGCCACCACCACGCCGCGGGCTGCCTCGAACTCCCTGTCGCCGCAGACCACGCGGCCGGGGCCAGCCAGCCGCCCCTCGCCGCGCACGAAGTGGCCGCCCTTGCCTTCGAAGCGCTCCACCGCGACGCGGTCGTCCCAGGTGTCGGTGGCCTCGACGCGGATGCGCCGCGCCACGGGCGCCCAGTCGGGCGATACCGACGAGTCACCGGCGAGCAGCGGCACCCGCCGCGCCTCGGCGAGCGCGTCGGTGGCGCGGGTCATCATCTTCGAGGGCACGCAGCCCCAGTACGGGCATTCGCCGCCGAGCAGGCTGCGCTCGATGCCCACCACGTCGAGCCCCGCCGCCGCGCAGCTCCCGGCCACCTCCTCCCCTCCCGGACCCATGCCGATCACCACCAGGTCGACGCGCTCGGCCATCACCTGCCTCCTCGTGTGCCCGCTGTCGCCGCCGCCCCTGCGCGTGCCTCGGCGCGCAGCAGCAGCAGGTGGGCGACCAGTCCCGTCCATCCCGTCTGGTGCGACGCGCCAAGGCCCGCGCCGGTGTCGCCGTGGAAGTACTCGTGGAACAGCACCGCGTCGACAAAGGCGGGATCGCCTTGGAACATCTCGTCATCCCCGTACGCCGGCCGGCGTCCCTGCGCGTCGCGGAGGAACAGCGCGATGAGGCGGTTGCGGATCTCGTCGGCCACCTCCGCGAGGGTGCGCTGCACGCCCGACCCCGTCGGGCACTCCACCGTGTAGGCGTCGCCGACGAACGGGTGGTAGCGGCGCAGCGCATGCAGGATCACGTAGTTGACGGGCATCCACACCGGTCCGCGCCAGTTGGAGTTGCCGCCGAAGAGACCGGTGGTGGAGACGCCGGGCTCGTAGTCGAGCCGTTCCACCTGCCCGTCGAGGACCAGCTCCAGCGGATGCTCGCGGTGCCAGCGCGAGAGCGCGCGCAGCCCGAACGGTGAGAGGAACTCCTCCTCGTCGAGCATGCGCGTGAGCAGCCGGCGCAGCCGCTCCGGCGAGACGATGGCGAGCAGCCGGCGTTCCATGTCCTCCGAGGCGTCGAGCGAGACTGCCTCGGCCGCCTCCGGCTTGTTGTGCAGGAACCAGCGCAGCCGTTCGGCGAATCCCGGCAGCCGCCGCAGCGTGGCGTCGCCGAGAGTCGTGGTGGCGCAGAGCGGCAGGAGGCCGATGATCGAGCGCGCCCGGATGGGCACCTGGCCGCCGTCGCTCTGGTGCAGGACGTCGTGGTACAGGCCGTCCTCCTCGTCCCACAGCCCGCGCAGGTTGATGGCGTCGGCGATGTAGACGAAGTGCTCGAAGAACTTGGTGGCCACGTCCTCGTAGGTGCGGTCGTGGGTGGCCAGCTCCAGGGCCAGCAGCAGCATGTCGAGGCAGTACGCGGCCATCCAGGCGGTGCCGTCAGCCTGGTCGACGTGCCCGGCGCCGGGCGGCAGCGCAGAGCGGTCGAAGGGCCCGATGTTGTCGAGGCCGAGGAAGCCGCCGGAGAAGAGGTTGTTGCCCTCCGCGTCCTTGCGGTTGACCCACCAGGTGAAGTTGATCAGCAGCTTGTGGAAGATGCGCTCCAGGAAGTCGTAGTCCTGGTCGCCGGCGATCTCGAAGACGCGCAGCGCGGCCATGGCGTGCACCGGCGGGTTGACGTCGTCGAAGGCCCACTCGTAGGCGGGCAATTGCCCGTTGGGATGCATGTACCACTCGCGGCAGAGCAGGATGAGCTGCTCCTTGGCGAAGCGCGCATCGACGTGGGCCAGCGGGATGCAGTGGAAGGCCAGGTCCCATGCCGCATACCAGGGGTACTCCCACTTGTCCGGCATGGCGATGACGTCGTGGTTGTTGAGATGGCGCCAGTGCGCGTTGCGCCCGCCCAGGCGGCCGAGTGGCGGCCGCGGCTGGCCGGGGTCGCCGTCGAGCCAGCGGGCCACGTCGAGGCGGTAGAGCTGCTTCGACCAGAGCATCCCGGCCAGCGCCTGGCGCACCACCAGCGCCTCGTCGTCGCTCAGTGACGCGCCCTCGGGCAGCAGCCCCGCGTAGAACGTGTCGGCCTCGGCCCTGCGCAGCCGCATCACCGACTCGAAGGCGTCGCCGTCGACCGGCTGCGGAGTTTCGGCCAGTCGCAGCCTGATCTCCGCGGTCTCCCCCGGCGCGACGGAGAGCATGTGGTGGAAGGCGGCCTTGGTGCCGCGCCCGTCGGGCGACACGGTGGGCGCGCCGCTGACCACGTGGTCGTTGATGCCGTCCTTGGGATATGGCGGGCCCGGGAAGTTCCACAGCCGCCGGGTGTTGGACTCGTTCTCGCAGAACAGCGTTTCCGCCGCGCCGCTCGAAGCCAGCACCCGCGTGCCCAGCACCCGGTGCTCCGCGATGATGGTCCCGTCCGCGGCGCGCAGCTGCGGCTTGGTGGGGCTGAGCCCGAAGGCCCAGCGGTTGCGGAACCACAGCGTCGGCAGCAGGTGCAGCGTCTCGGTGCGCGGCCCGGCGTTGCGCACCACGACGCGCACGCAGATGTCCTCGGGCGACGCCTTGGCGAACTGCGCCTCGACGTCCCAGTACCCCTGCTGCAGCACGCCGGTGTCGAGCAGCTCGTACTCGGGATCGGCGCGCGTGCGCCGCGCGTTCTCCTCCACGAGCTGCGCGTAGGGATAGGCCTGCTGCGGGTAGAGGTAGCGCCAGCGCATCCAGGAATGCGTCGGTGTGGCGTCGAGATACCACCAGTACTCCTTGGCGTCCTCGCCATGGTTGCCCTGGTTGCCCGCCATGCCGAAGATCCGCTCCTTGAGGATGGGGTCGCGCCCGTTCCAGAAGGCGAGCGCGAAGCAGAGCGTCTGCTGGTCGTCGCACCAGCCGGCCAGCCCGTCCTCACTCCAGCGGTACGCGCGCGAACGCGCGTGGTCGTGCGGGAAGTAATCCCAAGCCGTGCCGTCCGGGCTGTAGTCCTCGCGCACCGTGCCCCAGCCGCGCTCGCTGAGGTACGGACCCCAGCGCCGCCAGTCCGCGGTGCCCGCGTCGGCCGCGGCCAGCCGTTCGCGCTCGGCGTCAAGCATGCGCGCGAGCCAGCCCGTCGATGACACTCGCGTTGGGCAGGCGCCGCAGCGCGTCGGGCGGCAGCATCACCTTGGCGGAGCGGCTGCCCGCGCCGGTGACCACGCGTTCGCGCTGCATCACCGCCGCGTCGACGTAGAGCGGCAGCGTGTCCGGCAGGGCGAAGGGCGTGACGCCGCCGATCATCATGCCGGTGATCGCCACCGTCTCCTCGGCGGCGGCGAAGGACGCCTTGGGCACGCCCATGAGGCGGCGCACCACGTTGTTGACGTCGAGCCGCGTGGTGGCCAGCACCACGCAGGCGCAGTAGGCAGGTTCACCGCGCCGCGAGGCGACCACGATGGTGTTGGCGGAGATGTCGGGCGCGATGCCGTACTTCGCGCAGAACGCCGCGGTGTCGGCGAAGTCGGGATCGCAGGGCATCCACTCGTAGTCGACACCGAGCGAGTCGAGCACCTCGCGCACCCGGCGCTCGATGTCCTGCGGCGTGACGGGGAGGGTCGCCATGCGACTGGCGATGATATCCGCCGCGCCGGGCCCGGGTCGGGACCGCGCTCGGGCTAGACGGAGTGGCGCGCGTCCTCGGCGGTGGAGCGGGGCAGGAAGCCGAGCGCGCTGAGCTGGTCGGCGGGTGCCGGGCGGCCCAGGTGGTAGCCCTGGCCGAACTGGTAGCCCATGGCGGCCATGGTGCGCGCCCGCTCCTCGTCCTCGATGCCCTCGGCCACCAGGATGAGACCCAGCGAGGTGCCCAGGGCCAGGATGGCCTGGGCCACCAGGGCGCCGGGGCTGCCCTCGGCGGCGCGGACGAACATGCCGTCGGTCTTGAGGATGTCGACGGGGATGCGGCAGAGGTTGCTCAGCGAGGAGTAGCCGGTGCCGAAGTCGTCCATGGCGATGCGGATGCCGTGGCCGCGCAGTTCGGCGAGGGCGACGTCGGCGGCGGTGCCCTCCTCCATCACGTCACTTTCGGTCACCTCCAGCACCAACGCCTGCGGCTTCAGGCCGGAGTCGACGAGCGCGGCGAAGACGTCGGCGGTGAAGTCGTCCTGGCGCAGCTGGCGCGCGGTGACGTTGACCGACACGAAGAACATGCCCTGTTCCTGCCATCGCGCGGCCTGCCGGCAGGCCTCGCGCAGGTAGTGGCGGCCCAGCTCCACGATGACGCCCGCCTCCTCGGCCAGCGGCACGAAGTCGCCGGCGCGGAGCAGGCCGCGCTCGGGATGGTCCCAGCGCGCCAGCGCCTCGACGCCGACGATGCGGCCGCGCCGCATGTCGACGATGGGCTGGTAGTGCAGGATGAACTGCCGCTTCTCCAGGGCGACGCGCAGCTCCGCCTGCAGGCGCAGCCGTCCCATCACGGCGCGGTGCGCGTCGGCGTCGAAGACCTCGTGCCGGTCGCGCCCCGAGGCCTTGGCCCGGTACATGGCCACGTCGGCGTGGCCGAGCAGCGTCTCGGGCGTGTCGTCGGCGGCGGCCACGGCGATGCCGACGCTGGCGCTCACCATCATCTCCACGTCGGCGAGGTGCACCGGCTCGCGCAGCCGGGCGATCACCCGGTCAGCCACCTGCAGCGCCGCGGACTCGACGCCGTCACCGCGCAGCAGCACGGCGAACTCGTCGCCGCCGATGCGCCCGACGATGTCGTGGCCGCGCACGGTGTTGACCAGGCGCCGGCCGACCGCGGTGAGCAGCACGTCGCCGGCGGCGTGGCCGTGGGTGTCGTTGACCGCCTTGAAGCCGTCGATGTCGATGTAGAGCACGGCCACCCGCGGAGACTCGGCGTCGCCCGTGGTGCAGAGCGCGTCGAGCACGCGCGCGTGGAACTCGCGGCGGTTGAGCAGCCCGGTCAGCGCGTCCGAGGTGGCCTCCTCGACCAGGCGGCGGCCCATGCGCAGGTTGTCGGCCAGGGTGACCAGCTGCCGGGTCGAGGCCAGCAGCACCAGGCTGATCATCGAGCCCAGCACCGGCGCCTCGGTAAAGCCGTAGCGGATGCGCTGGTAGACGGTGACGCCGCAGGCCAGGATGACCAGGAGAAATGGCAGGTAGCGGCCAAAACGCGACTGCTCGCCGGCCGGCGCCGCGGCCGGCTGGCGCGAGCGGCGCGGGGCGAGCACGGTGGCGTAGCCTCCCAGTCCGATGAGCAGGAACCCGTTGGTCCACATGGCGTCGAAGGGGCTGCCGGAGTCGAAGCCGTTGGAGGCGTTGAGGTAGGCGAACCAGGAGTCGGCGACGAGGATGGCCACCACGCCGGCGATGACCAGGGCCAGGCTGGTCCGCACCCGCGGCCCCAGGCGCAGCGCGGCGGTGAGCACCACGGTGACCACCAGCACGTCGCCGAGCGGGTAGGCGAGCATCACCACCTTCTCCAGGGTGCTCACCCCGTTGAGGACGAAGAGGCCGCCCAGCACCGCCACCCAGCCGACCAGCAGCAGCGCGGCGCCGACCAGCAGCCCGTCGAGGAAGCCGCGCAGCCGGGCCAGTGCGCTCTGCGCCGACGGCTGGAAGAAGAGCGCGGCGACCACCGCGAAGACCGAGGAGCTGAGGAAGAAGGCGTCGGTGAACCAGACGCCGGGCACCTCCTGCTGGAGGATGACCTCCTTCCAGAGCCAGAGCGTCTGCCCCGCGCCCCAGACCGTGGCGTAGCCGCAGAGCGACGACCAGGCAAGGCGGGCGCGCCCGCCCTCGCGCCGAGCCGCCAGCCCGGTGAGCACGGCGGCGATCAGCGCGGCGGCGGCCTCGGTGGTGTCGTCGAGGCTGGTGGCCAGCGAGGGGCCGCCGGGCTGCAGCGTCAGGCTGACGCCGAGGGCGATGGAGACGGCGGCGACGGCGATCGCCGCGAGGCGAAAACGCCAGGTGCGCACGAGGACGGGAGACCCCCAGGGAGCGGAATCGCCTCGATCGTGCCGCATGGGCGGAGCGCCCCCGCACAAGAGGCGGTGACATCGCGTCACGCTGCTGTCCGCTTCGGGTGATGGCCGCTCCCCGTGCGTGGTGGGCCGCGGCGTTCCGGATTGATATCCTCGCTATCACCAGTCATGTCACCGGCGATGCGGAACGGGAACGCGCCCGGCCGGTGCTCCCGCGACCCCGGAGGACCGCGACCTGAACGCTGCGGTGGCGCCGGCGCCGTTGGCAGGGATCTGCTTCGACGCGCTCGGCACCCTGTTCGACCTGGAGCCGCTGCTCGACGAGATCGACGAGCGCCTCGTGTCCGGCGCCTCGGACAGCTTCCTCTCGCGCTTCGTGCCCTGGACCTGGCTGGCCACCGCCGCGGAGCGCTGGCAGCCCGTCGACGAGATCGCCCGCAGCGCGCTGGTCGCCAGCGCCGCCGAGCAGGCGGTGCGCGTCGACGAGGCCACGATCACCGAGCTGGTCTCGCGGCTGCGCCGGCTGCCGCTGGCCGAGGGCGCCGAGGACGTCCTGCGCGAGCTGGCCCCGGCCCAGCTCGCGGTGCTCTCCAACAGCGGCCAGGACGGCATCAAGGCGCTGGTCCACAACGCCGGCGTCGCCCAGCTCCTCCTCCACCTGCTCAGCGCCGACCAGGTGGGTCGCTACAAGCCGGCGCCGCAGGTCTACGCGCTGGCCTCGATCGCCTTCGGGGTGTCCTCGGACCGGGTGCTCATGGTCTCGGCGCACGACTGGGACATCGCCGGCGCCCGCCTGGCCGGAATGCGCACGGCGTGGATCTCCCACGGGCGGCAGCAGGGGCCCGCGCTGGGGATCGCGCCGGACATCGTCGTCGAGTCCCTCGCCCGCCTGCCCGACGTGCTCGCCCAGCACGGGCTCATCGCCTTCGAGCCGAGCGGGACCACCATCCCGGGCCGCCCGCTGCCGCCCGGCAGCATGTACAGCGGCCAGGACCAGATCAGCGCCGACAGCTTCCCCGCCAGCGACCCTCCCGCCTACTGAGCCGCGCTCAGCGCAGGTGGAGGCCGCCGTCGCAGACGAGCACCTGCCCGGTCACGTAGTCGGCCCTGGCCAGGCCCACCGCGGCGGTGGCGACGTCGTCAGGCTGTCCGGAGCGCTGCAGCGGCGCCATGGCGCGGACGTAGTCGCGGATGTCGTTCCAGGACTCGGTCCAGGGCGTGTCGATCAGCCCCGGCGCCACCGCGTTGACCCGGATGTCCGGGCCGAGCGTGTTGGCCAGCAGCACGGTGAGGTGGTTGAGCGCCGCCTTGGAGGCGCAATAGGGGATCGAGCTGCCCGACGGGCGCACCCCGGCCAGCGAGGTGACGTTGAGGATGCAGCCGCCGCCCGCGGCGCGGATGGCGGGCACAGCCGCCTGGGTGACCAGCCAGGTGCCGACCACGTTGACGCGGAGGATGCGGTCCCACACCTCGGGGGTCACCGCGTCGAGGTTGGCGTGGTCGATGCGCACCGTGGTGCCGGCGTTGTTGACCAGCACGTCGAGCCGCCCCCACCGCGCCGCGGCCCGGTCGACCAGCTCCCGCGCCTGGGCCGGGTCGGAGACGTCAGCACGGACGTAGATCGCCGCGGGCAGCTCGGCGGCCACCTTCTCCCCCGCCTCGACGGAGGACGAGGAGTTGACCACGATGCGGGCGCCCTCGGCGGCGAAGGCCCGGGCGATGCCGGCGCCGATGCCGCTGGATGACCCGGTGACCAGGACCACCTTCTCGCGCAGTTCCACGCAGGGCAGTATGGCCGAGCGCGGCGGGCTCGTACCCAACACCCCGCCCCCGGCGGAATCTGTCCCCGGTGCAAGAAAAGAAGCCCCAAGCGCGTCTATCACTTCGGGTGGGCGGAATGCGGGGACTCTCGGCCCGATACCCAGTTCAATCGAAGGGAGGCTCTATCTCATGACACGTCGTTGGGTTCTCGTTGCGGCCACGCCCGCAGCGGTCGCCGGCCTCGCGCTCGCCAGCCTGGGCGCCTTCGCGGGCTCCTCGGCGGGCAAGCCTGTTGCCCAGAACGCGCTCCTCTGCGGTCTCTACGTTCCGGGCGCTGACAACGTGAGCGGGAACAGCAACCAGGACCACGTCGACGGCGCCAAGGTCTCGAGTGGCAACTACTACAACTACGACGCCAACAACTCCAGCTGCCAGCAGGAGTACAAGAACGACGGCAGCGGCAGCTTCAACAGCGGCGTCCAGACCTTCGACTGGAAGGTCAACCACAGCAACGTCGACGTGCAGCGTGAGCGCGGCACCGAGCACGGCCAGTTCGTGCTGCAGAACACCAGCGCCTGGGAGGCCGGCTTCCAGGGCCAGATCAGCAACTACGACTTCGGCACCCCGCTGACCACCCAGGCCGGCGACGACAACGGCACCACCACCGTCTACTACGTCAGCGGCAACCCCGGTGGCGCCGGCAACTTCAACACCCACGGCGGCGCAGCCAGCGGCGCGCACTACCGCGGCAAGTACGGCACCATCGTCTACCAGGACGACAACAACAACAACTCGCCCTGCAAGACCGGCTCGAGCAACTACTGCTTCCAGGCCATCCTGCTCGGCCAGGTCAACTAGAAGAACTCCGGCCGGCGCCTCCACTGAGGCTTCCGGTCTGGTCGATCCTCGCGAGGGTCCCGCATCAAAGTGGTGCGGGGCCCTCGCCTGCGTTTTGCGGGAGAATCTGCGCCCATGCCGTCGCCGCGCCGCACCGCCCCGCTTCTGCAAGCCGCATCGCTGGTGATCGTGCTACTCGTCGCAGGCGCGCACAGCGCTGCCGCGGCGACCTCGGCCCTGTCGAACACCACCGTCTACAGCCTCGCCTCCTTCGACGGCAGGCTGTGGGCCGGCACCGACAGCGGGCTCTACACGCTCGGCTCGGGCTCGGGAGCGACCTGGACCGCGGTGGGCGGGCCACTCAGCGGGCGCGAGATCAACGCGCTGGCGGTGTCCGACGGCTGGCTGGTGGCCGGCACCGAGAACGGCGCGGTGCGCACCCAGGACGGCTCGTCGTGGGTGGCGTCCGGGCTCACCGGGCATCGCGTGGCCAGCCTGTCGGCATCGGGTGCGACGCTTCTGGCGGGCACCGGCCAGGACAACCCGGGCGACGGCTACGTGCTGCGCAGTGACAACTCGGGCGGCTCCTGGACCTCGGTGCCGCTCACCCCGGCCCTGCAGGGCCTGCCCGGCCAGATGGTGCAGGCCGTGCTGGTGGCGAGCGGCTCGTCGCCCGCCTGGGCGGGGACGGCAGGGGGCGGTGCGCTCCGCTCGAGCAGCGGCAACGGGGGTTGGTCGAGCACCTCGGGGATGCAGTCGCCCGAGGTGACCGCCTTCTGGCGCGACCCGGCGTCCGGCCGGCTGCTGGCGGGCACCGACTTCGGGCTCTACGCGTGGAGCGGCAGCGCCTGGACGCAGGCGGCCTTCCCCCAGGACCAGCCCTGGGTACAGGTGCTGGCCACCGGCGCGGACGGGCACGCCGTGGTGGGGACCATCGATGGGCTGGTCTTCACGCAGACCGCCTCGGGCTCGTGGACGCAGCGCGCCGCCGAGCCGTCCAGCGTGTACTCGCTCCTCTCCCTGCAAGGCGGCGGCCTGCTGGTGGGCACCTCCGACGGCGTGTCGTGCATCGCCTGCCCGGCGAGCGTGGCCGCCGCAGCCTCGTCGCCGGGCGCCAAGGGCGCCCACGCGGCGCCCTCGCTGCCGCCACCCGATGCGCGGCCGGGAGTGACGGCGCACCCCGGTGCGTCCGCGTCGAGCAGCGCAGGCGCCTTCGGCGACGTGGCCACCACGCCGGGCGCGCTGGTCGGCGGCGACAGCTCAGGCGGCGGCTCGTCGGGCGGTGCCGGTCCGCTGCGCTGGATCATCGTCGGCGTCCTCGCGGCGCTGTCGGCGACGCTGTTCGCCGTGGGCCGGCTGCGCTCACGCCGCCGCGCGGGCGCGGGGGGCGGCTGACCGCGGCGTCGCGTCAGTCGCGACCGTCGGGGACGACCACCACCGGCCGCCTGGCGTGGTGCATCACGTGGGTGCTCACGCTGCCGAGCAGCAGCCCGGTGAACCCGCCGCGGCCGCGGCTGCCGACCACCACGAGGTCGGCCTCCTCGTTCTCGGCGACGTCGACCAGGGCCAGGGCGGGGCTGCCGTCGACCATCGCGGTGCGGTAGCGGACGCCGCTGACCCGCAGCGGGCTCACCCAGTCCTTCTCGAAGGCGTCGCGGACCTCCTCGTACCACTCGCGGCCGACGGCGGGCGGGGCGGGCGGACCGAGCGTCTCGATGATGGGCACGAAGAGACGGGGGTCGACGGCGTGCACCGCGACCACCTCGGCGTCGAGGGCCAGGGCGAGCTGCGCCGTCCAGGCCAGGGCGTGCGCGGAGTTGGGCGAGCCGTCGACGCCGGCGACGATGCGGCGGATGCTCATGGCGGGTGTCTCCTCGGCCCGGCCGGGGAACCTGTCGCGTGAGGACTGCTGCCGGGCCTGCCTTCAGACTGCGCCCCGCCGGACGGCGCGGCCCAGTGCCGGACGGCCCGCCCTGCGCGATGACCAACGGCCGGCGGCCCAGGTCGCGCCACGTCGACGAATCGGCGGCGCGGCGGCATGACGGGAGGTTCGCCGCACCCCCTACGATGCCTGCTCGATGCCCGAATTCCAGCCCGGCGCGCCGCTGCCGCCCCACCAGCCGAACTGCTTCGGCTGCGGGCCGCGCAACCAGGCGGGGCTGCACCTGCGCTGCCACCTCACCGAGGCGGGCGTGGCCGGCGGCTTCCGCCTCGACACCCGGCACGAGGGCGGGCCGGGCATCGCCCATGGCGGCGTGGTCGCCGCGGTGCTCGACGACCTGTTCGGCTTCCTGCTCTACCGCGCCGGCTTCCCCATGGTCACGGCGCGGCTGGAGATCGACTACAAGCGGCCCATCGCCGTCGAGGTCGACTACGCCGCCGAGGCGCGCATCGACTCACGCGAGGGCCGCAAGGTGTGGTGCAGCGGCGAGCTGCGCGACGGCGAGGGCACGGTGGTGGCCGCGGCGCGCGGGCTCTTCCTGCGCGTCGGCGTCGAGCATTTCGCGCGCGTCTCCGAGCGCGCGGCGGGGGCCATCGACCACTGGAAGCGCGAGAGCCGCGAGGGAGACGCCGGGCCCGGGCCGGTCGGGCCGTAGCAGGGCTACGCGCGCAGCGCCTCGCGCTCGTCGAGGAACGACCACCAGGCGTCCGCGGCCGCGCCGGCTGCTGCCGCGACGCTGTCCGCATCAGCGTCGCAGGCCGCCAGCGCGTCGAGTGCCCACTGCGCGTGGTCGCGGTCGAGAGTCGCGTGCAGGTCCCAGAAGCGCAGCGCGTCGCCGTCGAGGATGCCGTGCTCGCGCAGGCCGCCCGCCTTGCTGGCGGCGACCTCCGGAGCCTGCAGCTCGTAGGCGAGCAGCGCGGCGAAGCCGTCGGCGGGGCCCTGCGCGGACGCGCTCGCGTAGGTGTCGAGCAGGCGGCGCATGGCCGGGCTGGGCGCGGTCTCGCCGGGGGCATCGAGGGCGGCGGCGAAGCCGTCGAAGAGGTCGAGGTGGGTGAGCTCGTCGTCGAGGTTGCGCAGCGCCTGCTCGCGCAGCGCGGAGTCCGCGGGCGCCGCCGCGGCCACGCCGCGCAGGTGCGCGGGGAGCATGGCTTCGAAGTGACGGTACTGCGCCGCGTAGGCGCGCAGCTCCTCGACGCTGACGCGGCCCTCGGTCCAGCGGCGGTAGAAGGGGTGGTCGAGCAGCCACCGGCCGCGCAGGCGTGCGCGCACCGCCGTCTCCAGCGTCAGAGCGTCCATGAGTCGCGTTCTCCCTTGGCGGCGGGTGGCGTCCCGCGACGGCCGCAACCATAGCGGGAACGGGCGTGCGCGTGCCCGCTCGCGGGATTGACGGGCCGGGCGAATCGGCGCACTGTTGCCTGCGCGACAGCGCCGCCCGCAGCCGGGCGGCGGCCGCGACCACACAGGGGCAAGAGATGTTCGGAACCATCATGCGGGCACAGGTCAAGGCGGGACAGCGCGACGCCTTCATCGAGGCCATGAAGGGGCGCGGCACGGCGGCCAACAACCCCGGCTTCCTCAGCGCGGAGATCGGCTTCGAGGACAAGGACCCCAACCGGGTCATCGCCGTCATCCACTTCCGCGACCGCGAGAGCTACATGGCCAACGCGGATCGCCCGCAGACCGACTCCGAGTATCGCGACATGCTGCAGTACCTGGCCGGTCCGCCGGAGTGGACCGACCTCCACTACGTGGCCTTCGAGGGCGAGGCGCTCACCGCGGCCGCGATGGCCGGGACCGCCTAGAGGAGGTCCTTTCCCAGGAACTCGGCGAAGCCGGGCCATCGCTCCACCATCTGCCGCTCCAGCTCGGGCGTCAGCGGCAGGAAGGTGGCGCCGGCGTCGCTGACCACCGTGCCGTCCGGCAGCAGGGAGCGGCCCTCGGCGTGCATGGCCATGCGCCGGTGGCGTGTCTCCCACGCCTCGAAGCGCAGCGGCACGCCGAGCGGCGCGGCCGCGCGGTAGCGCACCTCCATGCGCGCCGTCACCACCCAGCGGCGGCGCAGCACGGCGACGCGTCCCATCACGTCGTCGAGCACCGCGGCGATCAGGCCGCCGTGGGCCACGCCGGGGAAGCCGACGTGCTCCTCGCCCGGAGTCCACGTCGTGTGCACCACGCGGCGCCCGTCCTCGGCCTGCTCCAGCCCGTAGTGCAGGCGCAGGCCGGCGCGGTTGAGCTGCCCGCTGACGAAGTTGCGCTGGAACTCGGAGCGGTCGTTGAGCCAGCTGGGATCGATCTGCTCCCGGCTCATTGCGGGATGCTGAGGCGCTCGATTCCTGCCATGTACGGCCGCAACACCTCGGGCACCAGGACACTGCCGTCGGCCTGCTGGTAGGTCTCCAGCACGGCGTCGAAGACGCGGGCCAGGGCCAGGCCGCTGCCGTTCAGCGTGTGCACGAAGAGCGGCTTCTCGCCGGGCGCGGGGCGGAAGCGGATGCCGGCGCGCCGCGCCTGGAACTCACCGAACACGCTGCAGGAGCTGACCTCGAGCCAGCGCCCCATGCCCGGCGCCCAGGCCTCCAGGTCGTACTTCTTCCACTGCGCGAAGCCCATGTCGGCGGTGCACATGGAGAGGACGCGGTAATGGATGCCCAGCTCCCGGAGCAGCACCTCGGCGTCGGCCACCAGCGACTCCAGCTCGTCGAGCGAGGTCTCCGGGGTGGTGAACTTGACCAGCTCCACCTTCTCGAACTGGTGCATGCGGATGTAGCCGCGCGTGTCCTTGCCCGCCGCGCCCGCCTCGCGGCGGAAGCAGGGCGTGAAGGCGACATGGCGGATGGGCAGCTGCGACGCCTCCAGGATCTCGTCGCGGTAGAGGTTGGTGACCGGCACCTCAGCCGTGGGGATGAGGAACGTGTCGTCGTCGGAGTGGTAGGCCTGGTCCTCGAACTTGGGCAGCTGCGCGGCGCCGACCATGGTCTCGCGGCGCACCAGCAGGGGCGGCGCGATCTCCGTGTAGCCGTGGCGCAGCGTGGCCACGTCGAGGAACCACAATCCCAGCGCGCGATGCAGCCGCGCGCCCGCGCCCTTGAGCACCGCGAAGCGCGCACCGCTCAGCTTGACGGCGCGTTCGAAGTCGAAGGTGCCCAGCCGCTCGCCGATCTCGTAGTGCGGCCTGGGTTCGAAGTCGAACGTGGCCGGCGCGCCCCAGGTGCGCACGGTGACGTTGTCATCCTCTGACTTGCCGACGGGCACCGACTCGTGTGGCGGGTTGGGCACGTGCAGCAGCAGGGTGCCGATCTCGGCATCGAGCTCGCCCAGCTCCGCCTCCAGCGACTGCACGCGCAGGCGCAGTTCCTGCATCTGCTCGCGCTGCTCGTCGGTGGGCTTGCCGCGGATCTGCTTGGCAGCGGCGTTGCGCTCCGCCTGCAGTCGCTCGACGTCGGTGCGCAGGATGCGGGCGCGCCCGTCGAGCTCGAGGATGCGGTCGATGGGCGCCTCCTCACCCTTCAGCTCGGCGCCGCGGCGGTAGCTGTCGGGGTCCTCGCGGATGCGCTGCAGGGGGATCACGGGTTGCGCTCCGCGGGGAGCGTTGTGGACGGTTGTGGCCGCATCTGGGGGAACAGCATCACGTCGCGGATCGCCGCGCTGTCGGTGAGCAGCATCACCAGCCGGTCGACGCCGATGCCCAACCCGCCCGCCGGCGGCATGCCCGTCTCGATGGCTTCGAGGAAGTCCTCGTCGAGCGGAGGCGCCTCCTCGTCACCGGCGGCGCGCCTGCGCACCTGCTGCTCGAAGCGCTCCCGCTGGTCGATCGGGTCGTTGAGCTCGCTGAAGGCGTTGGCCAGCTCCCGCCCGGCCACCACCAGCTCGAAGCGCTCGACGAAGCGCGGATCGTCCCTGCGGCGCCGCGCCAGCGGTGACACCTCGGCCGGGTAGTCGAGCACGAAGGTGGGATCCCAGATGGTGTGCTCCACCTTCTGCTCGTAGACCTCCATGAAGACCGCACCCTCGCCCATCTCGTCGCGCAGCTCCACGCCGGCCTCCACCGCACGACGCCGCAGTGAGCCGTCAGCCCACGCCGCCACCGGATCCCAGCCCACCTGCTCGGCGATCAGCTCGGCCATGCGCGCGGTGCGGAACGGCGGGGCCAGGTCGAGCGGACGTCCTTCCAGGCGGCGCGCCAGCGGGTTCTCGCAGGGCGGCCCACCGGCTTCGATGGGCGGCAGCGGACCCAGCGCATTGGCGGCGTCGACGATGATCGCCTCGGTCAGCTCGCGCATGGTGTGGTAGTCGCCGTATGCCTCGTAGGCTTCGAGCATGGTGAACTCGGGATTGTGGCGCGGCGAGAGGCCCTCGTTGCGGAAGACGCGGCCGATCTCGTAGACGCGCCGGTAGCCGCCGACCAGCAGACGCTTGAGGTGCAGCTCGATGGCGATGCGCAGGTAGACGTCGGTGTCGAGCGCGTTCCAGTGCGTCCTGAAGGGACGCGCGCTGGCGCCGCCGGCGAGCAGCTGCAGGATCGGCGTCTCGACTTCGAGATAGCCGCGCGAGTCCAGGGTGCGGCGCACCGAGCGGACGATGGTCGAGCGCGCCGCGAAATGACGGCGCTGCTCGGCGTGGGAGAGCAGGTCGAGGTAGCGCTTGCGGTAGCGCGTCTCCTGGTCCTGCACTCCGTGGAACTTCTCCGGCGGTGGCCGCAGCGCCTTGACCAGCACCGTGATCTCGTCGACGAGCACCGAGGGCTCACCGCGCCGGGTGCGCACCATGGGTCCGCGCGCGCCGACGATGTCGCCGAGGTCGAGCAGCTGCACCACCTGCCACTGCGTCTCGTCGAGACGGTCGAAGCGCAGCCAGAGTTGCAGGCGCGTGTCCTCGTCCTCGAGGTGGGCGAACGCCATCTTGCCCTGCACCCGGAGCTGCACGATGCGTCCCGCCACCGACAGCGCCGGCCCTTCGCGCGGCGCGCCGTCGGGCGCGGGCTCGGCGGGCGCCGCGGTCTCCTCGAAGGCGACCAGGCGCTGGCGCGCCTGCTCCAGGGTGGCGTCGGGCTTGAAGTCGACGTTGTAGGCGGGCACCCCGAGGGCGGCCAGCTCGTCGACCTTGCGCCGGCGTTGGGCGATCAGGTCGTCTTCGGGCACGGTGCCACAGGGTAGCGGGCGCCGCCGGGGAGCCGGAGGAAGCCGGCGGCCTAGTCGACCTTGACGATCTTCATCGTCCGCGAGCCGCCCGGGGTCTGCACCGAGACCGACTCGCCGACCTTGTGGCCGAGCAGCGCCTTGCCCACCGGGGACTCCATGGAGATGCGGCCGCGCGAGACGTCCACCTCGGCGGGGCCGACGATGGTGTAGGTCTCCTTGCCGAAGTCGTCCTTGACCTCGACCACCGAGCCCACCTGGACCACGCCGTCGTGGTGCTCCTCGATGAGCACCGCGTTGCGGATCATCTTCTCCAGGGTGAGGATGCGGCCCTCCACCATGCCCTGCTCGTTCTTGGCGTCCTCGTACTCGGCGTTCTCGGAGATGTCGCCGAACTCCTTGGCGTATTTGATGCGCTCGGCGATCTCGGCGCGGCGGTTGGTGCGGAGCTCATCCAGCTCGGTCTGGAGCTTGTCCAAGCCCTCCTTGGTGAGGAGGACGGGTTTGTCGAGCATCTCGGCGCGGCCTCGTGGATGCGTGTGGGGATGCGACACGCCGGCCTGGGCTGGGCCGGGGTCCCCGCCGCTGGCGGAAAGGTGGCAGCGGAGTATATGCGAGCCCCGTTGAAACGTGTGTTGCGGCGCGACGAGGTCGTCGCATGGCATGATTCGAGGCGTCGTAAGTGCTTGACTCCAAGTGATACATCCGGTATCATCCAAACCCGTTCTAGGAACTCTGGCGGCTGGAACGCATCACATTGCCCCCCCTCTCGGGGCGTCCCTGGTTTCCGGGGGCGCCCTTTTTCTTTGCCTGCGAGAGGGCGCGGGGCCGGCTCAGCCCCCGAAGCGCTCGACGGCCCAGACCAGCACGCAGAAGGCCCACAGGGCCAGGGCGGCGCTGATGTAGACGCTCTGCATGCTGGTGCTGCGCACGCGCAGGGCCACGCGGAGGAGCACGAAGAGCATCAGCGCGGAGGCGACCACCAGCAGCAGCCGCCCGCTGAGCGGCGCGCTGACCACCGCGCCGGTGACCAGCGCGGCCAGGATGGGCAGGCCCAGCGGCAGGGTCCACCAGGGCAGCTCGACAGGCTCGCCGAAGCGCGACTCGCTCATCCTTCGCCGCTGGTGAAGACGGGCGCGAACCAGCCCTCAGGACGCTGGCCGGAGGCCAGGGCGAGGTCGAAGAGCTCCTCCATGCGCTCGCTCGAGACCATGTCCTGCACCATCGAGCGCAGCCGGGCGGCGCCGTTGCAGCCCTTGATGGTCCAGGCCACGTACTTGCGGCCGATGCGCATGGCGCGGCGCTCGCCGTAGTAGTCGCAGAGGGCGCGGACGTGGCGGCGGGTCAGCGCGACGCGGTCCTCGAAGGACTGGTCGGGCAGCGGCTCGCCGGTGCGCAGGCGGTGCTCCATCTGGCGCACCAGCCAGAAGTTGCCGAGCATGCCGCGGGCGACCACCACGCCGTCGACGTCACCGCGCTCGACGCGCTCGGCGACGGCCTCGGGGTCGCGCACGTCGCCGCTGCCGAGCACCGGGATGTCGACGGCCTGCTTGACCCGGGCGATCTGCTCCCAGTCGGCCCAGCCCTCGTAGGCCTGGCAGCGGGTGCGGCCGTGCACGGTGACCAGGCGCACGCCCACGTCCTGCAGGGCGCGGGCCAGCTCGGGGGCGTTGATGGTCTGGTTGTCCCAGCCGAGGCGCATCTTGGCGGTGATCGGGGTGTCGGGCACCGCCTCGACCATGGCGCCGAGGACGGCGGCGGTGCGGTGGACGTCGCGGGCCAGCGCGGCGCCGTTGCCGATGCCCACCACCTTGCGCACCGGGCAGCCGAGGTTGACGTCGACGGCCATGGCGCCCCGCTCGACGCAGACCTGGGCGGCCTCGGCCATCACGCCGGGGTCCGAGCCGACCAGCTGGGCGGCCACCGGCTTCACCTCGGGCGGGAAGTCGAGCAGCTTGATGCTCGCCTCCTGGCTGCGCACCACCGCCTCGGCGGCGACCATCTCGGTGGTCACCAGCCCCGCGCCCATCTCCGCGGCGATCTCGCGGAAGGGCGCGTCGGTGATGCCGGCCATGGGCGCGACGAGCACCGGAGATCTGAGCGTGAGTGCGCCGGCGCGCAGTGTGGGCGCGGCGGCAGGGGCGAGTGCCATGGGGCGATGGTACAAACAAAAAGTCCACGGCCCGGCCCTGCCGGGTGCGACCGCCGGCGGCGCGAGCCCCCGGCCGGGCTGCGCCCGCGGCTTCTATCCTGCCGCGTTGCTCTCGTGGATGATGCGCAGCCCGTCGAGGGTGAGCCGCTGGTCGACGGTGTCGATGACGCCCGTCTGCGCCGCGATCAGCTCGGCCAGGCCGCCGGTGGCGATCACCCTGGCGCCGTCACCGAGCTCCTTCTTCATGCGCTCCACGATCCCCTCGATGAGGCCGACGTAGCCGTAGACCAGCCCCGCCTGCATGCTCGCCGCCGTGTTGCGCCCGATCACCACCGGCGGCGCGACCAGCTCGACGCGGGTCAGCTTGGCCGCGTGGGCCACCAGCGCATCGAGGCTGATGACGATGCCGGGCGCGATGGCGCCGCCCAGGTAGTCGCCGTTCTTGGAGATGGCGTCGAAAGTGGTGGCGGTGCCGAAGTCGACCAGCACCGCGGGACCGCCGTAGCGCCTGAAGGCGGCGATGGAGTTGACGATCCGGTCGGCGCCGACCTGCCGCGGATCCTCGTAGAGGATGCGCATCCCGGTGCGGATGCCCGGGCCCACCACCATCGGCGCCATCTTGAAGTAGTGGTGCGACAGCTCGTCGATGGGGCGGCTGAGGATGGGCACCACGTTGCTCACCACCACCGCGGTGATGCTCCCGGTGCCGATGCCGCGGCTCTCCAGCAGCCCGGAGACGAGCAGCCCCAGCTCGTCGCCCGTGCTGCGCTCGTCGGTGTGCAGCCGGAAGTCGGCGACCAGCTCCTCGCCGTCGAAGACGCCGAGCACGATATTGGTGTTGCCGACGTCGATGCACAGCAGCATGGGGGCGGATTGTAGGGAGGGTGTGCGCTGCGGCGCGGTGATGGTGGGCAGGGGTCGCCAGGGGTAGAATCCTTGGCGTGAAGCAGATCACCAAGCTCAGTGGCAAGTACCAGACAACCATCCCTGCGTCGGTGAGACGGGCACTTGGCCTCCATCCGGGTGATCGCCTTGCTTTCGACCTGGGCGGGTCGGCGGCCGACCCGGTGGTGACCATCCGGCGCTACCCGACACTCGACGAGCTGGCCGGTACGGTGCCGGTGCCGCCTGAGGTCCGCGGGCTGTCGTGGTCCGAGGTCCGGGCGCGCGCCTGGGCGGGGGCCGCGGAGCGGGACGCTCGCCTGCCGAAGCGAGGGTGACCTCTGCCGTCCTGGACACGAGCGTCCTGGTCCGCTACCTCACCAGGGACGACCCGGCCAAGGCGGATGCGGCCAGGGCGTTCATCGCCACGGCCGCGGAGGATTCGCTCCTCTTTCCAGATGTGGCCATCGCCGAGCTGGGGTTCGTCCTCCTCCGTGTCTATCGGTGGCCGGCTCCGTCGGTGGCCGGGGCCATCCGGGCCGTCGTCACCCACCCCGCCATCGAGACACCCGACCCGGCCACCTGGCTCGACGTCGCCGACGACCTCGAGAGCGGCCGAGGGCTCGTCGACGCCTACCTGATGCGGGTCGCTCTCGACCGGGGCGCGCCGGCGCTGATCACCTTCGACGACCAGATCAAGCCGATCCACGGCGTGGCCTGCCGCCAGCCCTGACTCAGGGCGCGAGTGCGCGCGCGAGGAAGTCGTAGCCGATGGGGTAGCGGTGGGCCATGCCGCCGTGGCGGCCCTTGAAGCGGTCGTAGCGGTGGGCGATGCCCAGGGAGTCGAGCATCTCGTGGAGGGCGGCGGCGCCGAGGTCCATGTAGTACTCATCGGTGTCGCCGGCGTCGAGGTAGATGGCGCGCAGGGCGCGCAGCTCGGCGGTGTGCGAGGGGGCGAGGCGGACGGGGTCCTCGGCGAGCCAGCGCTCCCAGTTGCGCGGGACGAGGCGGCCCTGTGCGTCGACGGGGAGGCCGATGCCGAGCGGTGCGCCGGGGTCGGGTGAGTAGGCGGCGGCGCAGCCGAGCACCATGAGCGGGCCGAAGTGGCGGCGGCGGTAGTCCTCGTCGCCGAGCAGGTGGTCGCGCAGGGCGACGACGTTGCCGTCGTGCTCGCGCAGGGCGCGGGCGAAGTCGCCCAGCTCGCGGCCGTAGCAGTGCTCGAACATGGCGTCGCCGGCGTGCGAGGCGGCGGCGCCGAAGACGTCGGGGCGGCGCATGGCCAGCACCAGCGCGCCGATGCCGCCGCTGCTGTGGCCGGACAACCCGCGCGCAGTTGCTGCCGGAATCGTCCGATACGTGGTGTCGACGTGCGCCACGACATCGTTGCAGACGTAGTCCTGGTAGCGGCCGGTCGCCGTGGAGTTGACGAACTGGCTGCCGCCGTACGAGGTGGCGCCGTCGAGGAACACGACCAGGCATTCAGGCGGCGGGTCCTCGCCGGAGTAGAGCCGGTCGAGGCGCTCGAAGATGGTCGGCTCGAAGAGGTCGCGATCGAGCCAGCCCTCGACGGCCGAGCCGTAGCCGGGCAGCACGTAGATGACCGGGTAGCGCCGCGACGCCTCCGCGTCGTAGCCCGGTGGCAGCCAGACCAGCAGGGTGCGCCGCGCGGAATCGCCGAGCGGGTTGTCGCGCAGGGCCGCGCTCTCGACGGCGTCCACCACGACGCGGCCGCCGCGCGGCGGAGCGGGGCGCCAGCGGGCGGGAAGCAGGGCGGCGGGGGTGGGCAGATCGGCCATGGGTGGGCGACGTATTGTGCCCCGTGAGCCGGGCCCCACTTGACGGGACGCCACCGGCCCCCTACCCTCCCCGGCCGTGTCGATTCTTGGGAGGCCGAGCCTCACCAGCCGCCGCCGCGAGTGCCTGGCCGCGCTCGACGTGGCCTGCGCCGCCGCCGGGGGCGCGGTGCACTACAGCGCCGTCGCCGCGCCGCTGGGCATCAGCGCCTGGACCGCCTACGACCTGCTCCGCGAGCTGGAGCGCGACGGCCTGGTGGCCACCTCCTACGCGCACCGTCCCGGCGTCGCCGTGGGCCGCACCCAGGTGGGCTTCGCCCCCACCGCCGCCGGCCGCGCCGCGCTGGGGGCGCCGACCGCGCCGCTCGCCGAGGAGCGCGCGCTGCGCCGCGCCCGGGCCGGCTTCGAGGGGCTGGGCGGGTTGAGCGGCGCCATCGAGCGCGCCTCGCGCAGCGTCGACCTGGCCGGCCACCTCGGCTTCTGGCTGGGCCAGGCCGAGCGCCTGCCCGGCCGCACCCGCAGCGGGCTGCGCCAGCTGCTGCGCACCGCGCCGGAGGCGGCCACAGCGCTGAGCATGTTCGTGGCCGCCGTCTACGGGGCCATCGGCTCCGAGAGCGCCGAGGCGGCCGACGCGCTGGCCGCCGAGGTGGCCGCCTTCCAGCGCCGCCTGGCCCGCACCACCGCCGCCCGCCGGGAGCGCCTGGCGCGCTCGCTGGCCAGCCTCATCGAACCCATGGCCGCGGCGTCGGACGCCGTCGGGCCCGTGCCGGAACCCGGCGCATGACCGCCGCCCGCCGCTGCATTTCTTGGGAGTGACGCCGATGCCAGGCATCCGTTTCGTGGCCGACAGCACCGCCGACCTGGCCCCCGCCTACGCCGCCGAGCACCGGGTCATCACCGTGCCGCTGTCGGTCATCTTCGGTGACGAGGTGCTCGTCGACGGCGTCGACGTCAACGCTGAGCAGTTCTACGAGCGCATGCGCCAGGCGACCAGGAATCCCACCACCTCGCAGCCCTCGCCCGACGCCTTCGCCGCGGCCTTCCGCGAGGCGGCCGCGGATGGCTCCTCGGTGGTCTGCACCACCCTGTCGTCGGAGATGAGCGGCACCTACAGCGCGGCGATGAACGCGCGCGAGCAGCTGCCCGACCTCGACATCCACGTCATCGACACGCGCAGCGTCTCGGTGGGCCACTGGGCCATCCTGGTGGCCGGCATCGAGTGCGCCGAGCAGGGCGGCTCGGTTTCTGACGTACTTGGCACCATCGACGAGGTGATGCGGCGGCAGCGCACCGTCTTCACCGTCGAGACCCTCGACTACCTGCGCCGCGGCGGCCGCATCGGCGGCGCCCGCGCGCTGCTCGGCTCGGTGCTCAACATCAAGCCGGTGCTGCAGATCCTCGAAGGCAGCATCGAGCCCTTCGACCGGGTGCGCACCTACCCGCGCGCGCTCGACCGCATCTGCGACGAGGTGATCTCCGCCAGCGGCGAGGCGGGCCGTCCGGCGCGCGTGGTGCTCGGCCACGCCGACAAGCTCGAGGACTGCCAGATGCTGGCCCGCCGCCTGGCGCCGCACAGCCAGGGGCATCCCGAGATCATCGAGATCGGCCCCATCGTCGGCTGCCACGCGGGACCGGGGACGATCGGGGTCTCCTTCTACCTGCCGCCGCGCTGAGCCTCGGCGCCCTGGGCGAGGCGGATGCGCACCTCGGGCGGCTGCACCAGCGAGTTGTGCACCACGCAGTGGTCGATCGAGCGCTGCAGCGGAGCCAGCCAGTTCGGGTCGATCCCGGCAGGAACCGGCACGTCGACGTCGATGCTCGCCACCCGGTGCGGACCCTCGTCGCTCATGGTGTGGCTGCAGACCACCTGCATGCCCTCGGTGTCGACGCCGCGGCGCTGCAGGAAGGTGACCGCGTAGTAGGCGACGCAGCCCGCCAGCGAGGCGACGAACAGCTCGGTGGGCGTGGGCCCCGCGTCACTGCCGCGCGCCTGCTCCGGCTGGTCGGCGATCACCTCGTGGTCGCGGATGCGCAGCAGCAGCCGCGCCCCGCCCTGGGATTCGACGACGATGCTCATGGTCCCACCCAGGCTAGCCGCGACCGCGTCCGCCTGCCCAGGGTCGAACGGTCCAGACCGCCGCGGCCGTTGGGCCCGAGGGCTGCCGCTGGCAACCCCGCGCCCCCGCCTGCGAGGATGGGTCGATGCCCCGCCCGCGTGACCTGCAGTGCCCCAACGCCTGCCCGGACGGCACCTTCGAGGCGCTCAACGCCCCGCTCATCGTCGACCGGCAGGGCAGGTACCTGCGCCACGAGGACAAGGCGGCCAGCTACCGCTGCACCAGCTGCGGATCGATCGCGGTCGACCTCTGGGCGGCGGCGCGGGAGATGCGCCACGACCGTGTCGCCGAGCCGGCCACGCTGACCTGCCCCGCCTGCGGCACGCTGATGCTGCCACCGGTCGACGACCCGCTGGCCACCGTTGTCGAGTGTCCGGCCTGCGGGCAGCAGTTCGCCGTCGAGGAGGGCATGCCCCGGCTGCACGGCGGCGGAGGCGCGGAGGAGTAGGCGGGCCCTCAGCCCGCAGCGGGCGCCGCGGCGCCGTGGCCGCCCTGGCGAGCACCGGGCGCGACCCCGGCTCCGTCGAGCGGCGGCAGCAGCGCGACGGTGGCCTCGATCGGACCCGCCGGGTCGCCGCCGTCGTGCGCCCAGTAGCGTGAGAAGCAGCCGTCGAAGCCCCAGACGCGGCCGTCCTGCTGCGGCGTGGGGCGATCCTGGTGATGCGGCGTGTGGCCGTGCACCAGGCGCAGCGCGCCGAAGTGGTCGAGGTGGCGCTGCAGCCGTTCGGCGTCGCGGAAGGTGCGCCGGCCCACCGTGTACCAGAACACCTCCCAGGCTCCGCCCGGTCGCTCCAGCAGCGCGCGGCCCGCGTCGTTGACCTCCTCGACGCTGCGGCCCAGCCGCATGTAGGCGTCGTCGTCGCAGTGCTGCACCAGGGTGCGGTCGGGCAGGCGCAGCATCAGCGGCAGCCCGCGCACCCAGGCCTCCAGCGCGGGGTCGGCGTCGACCTGGCGCAGGTCCTCCCAGTCGCCGCGCCGCCACAGCCAGACCTCGGCCAGCGAGCGCTTGCCGAACTGCAGAACCTGCGGCGGGGTGCGGCCGGTGCGCACCTCCTCGAGGACGCAGAGCAGCAGCAGGTCGTGATTGCCGATCACCGACTGCGCGTTGCGCCGCGCCCGTGCGATGCGTGCCGCAGCCGCACCGCCGCCCTTGCCGGGCGGGCCGCCCTGGAAGAAGTCGCCGAGGAAGACGGTGTCGACGCCGTCCTCGGGGTAGGCCTGCAGCGCGGTGACGAGACGCTCGGCGTCGCCCTGGACGTCACCGACGATCAGCAGCGGGCGAGGCATGGCGCCAGGATACCCGGCTCCGGCGCCATGCCCCCCGCCGCCTCAGCGTCGGTGGTTCAGATCGCGGCCATGCCCACGATGGGTGCGTTGAGGTGCTGGCCGCCGGTGGAGCCGTAGCCGAAGGCATGCCCGAAGGGGAAGATGCCGCCGTCGGAGGCGACCAGCCAGTACCCCTTGCCGTCGGGCGCCGCCGCCATGCCCACGATCGGCTGGTTGAGGCGGATGTTGCCGGTCGAGCCGTAGCCGCCCGCATCACCGAAGGGGAAGATGCCGCCGTCGGAGGCGACCAGCCAGTAGCCCTGGCCGGTGGGCGTCGCGGCCATGCCCACCATCGGCTTGTTGAGGCGCACGTTGCCCGTGGAGCCGAGCCCGCCCGCGTCGCCGAAGGGGAAGATGCCGCCGTCGCTGGCCACCAGCCAGTAGCCGTGCCCGGACGGCGTCGCCGCCATGCCCACGATCGGCTGGTTGAGCCGCACGTTGCCCGTGGAGCCGAGGCCGCCCGCGTCGCCGAAGGGGAAGATGCCGCCGTCGCTGGCCACCAGCCAGTAGCCGTGCCCGGTCGCGGTCACCGCCATGCCGACGATGGGCTTGTTGAGCCGCACGTTGCCGGTCGAGCCGTAGCCGACCGCGTCGCCGAAGGGGAAGATGCCGCCGTCGCTGGCCACCAGCCAGTAGCCCTGGCCGTCGGGCGTCGCCGCCATGCCCACGATCGGCTTGTTGAGCGGATGGCCGCCCTCGCTGCCCAGGCCGGGCGCGCCGCCGAAGGGGAAGACGCCGCCGTCGCTGGCCACCAGCCAGTAGTAGGGCGCCAGCTCGAAGGCGCCGATGTCGCAGCCCGCGCCCTGCGGACGCGACACGCCGCGCTGGTCGGTGGCGGCGCACTCGCCGTCGCCGCCGTCGATGGCCGGGCTGTTGACCAGCAGCGCCATGGTCCGGGTGGGGCCGCCGTTGGCCGCCAGGCCGCCGAGGTGGGCGTCGCGCCCGCTGACGTCGCCGGGACCGGCCAGGGTGCAGCTGCGGTCGCTGTCGAGGTTGTGGCCCAGCGAGCGCACCGCCAGGTTGGAGCTGCAGTTGCCGCCGCTGTTGGCCGCAACGATGGTGTCGCGGACGTCGATCTCGGGGTTCTCGCCGCCGTTGTTGCCGTCGCCGATGCCACCGCCGCTGTTGCCGGCCACGGTGTCGTTGAGCAGGTTGACGGGGAAGTGGGTGAGCAGGCCGCCGCCGCTGCTCGCGCTGTTGCCGCTGATGGTGTCGTCGCGCAGGTCGCCGCCCTGGGACTCCAGGTCGACGGCGCCGCCGTCGCTGCCCGCGGAGTTGCCGCTGAAGGTCGAGCGGACCACCGAGAGGCTGGTGCCGAAGTGGAGCACGGCGCCCGCCTCGGCCGTGGCGTCGTTGGCGCTGAAGGTCGAGCCGGTGATGCTGATCGAGGTGTCGTTCTCCAGCGCCCCGGCGGCGCCGCCGGTGGCGTGGTTGGCGTCGAACACCGTGCTCTCCACGTCGGCCTTGCCGAAGTTGTAGAGACCGCCGGCGAAGGGCGAGGAGTTGCTGCGCACGGTGCTGGAGAGAATGCTGAGCGCGCCCTCGTTGTCGATGCCGCCGCCGCCGGCGAAGCCGGTGGCGTTGGTGGTGTTGCCGGCGACGAGGCTGGACTCGATGCGCACCGCCCCGTTGACCAGCATGCCGCCGCCCGAGGTGTCAGCGCTGTTGTTGCTCAGCGCGCCGTCGAACAGCCAGAGGTTGCCCTCGGCGTCGATGCCGCCGCCGCTGCCGCCCGGTGCGCTGCTGTTCGAGATCTCGACGTGGTCGAGCAGCACCGAGCTGTTCGAGGCCACCAGCAGAGCCCCACCGCTGTTGTCGGGTGAGCTGCTGGTGTTGGAGCCGTGGGTCAGGGTGACACCGGTGATCGACACCAGCGAGCCGCTGCCGGTGTCGATGGCAAGGACGCGGGAGCTGTCGCCGCCGCTGACCACGGCGAGGCCGGCGCCCGAGCCGGCCAGGCTGAGACCGGACGCGGCGCTGACCTGCAGCTCGCCGAGGCTGAGCGTGTAGCTGCCGGTGGGCAGGCTGATCGCGGTCAGCCCGGTGTCGGCGTTGGCCTCCTCGATCGCCGCACGCAATGTGCAGGCGCCGGCGGCCGAGCAGGTGCCGTCACCAGCGGTGTCGTCGTGCGCGTCGGTGGTGGAGTTCACCGTGAAGCTCCGCGACGGCGAGACGGCGACCGCCGGGCGGGCGGCCAGCTGCGGGCGCGTCGCCGTGCTGGGGGCGGCACGATGCGCGTGTGCCGGCGTCGCCGCCGTTGCCACGGTGGCCGGGAGGGCCGCTGAGGCACCCAGTGCCGCCCAGGCCGCGAGCCCGATGGGGATGGCGGCAGCGATGCTGCGATGGCTGTGACGAGGCGTGTTCGGTTGCTGGTCGTGGGCGCCGTTCATTGTTCCTCCACCCGTTCTTGCCGCAAGTATCCAAGCCGAGCCGGTGGGGAGCCCGCCCGCCGCGGGCTCCTCCGGCTTGATGAATCGGTCAGAAGCCGGCCGCTCCGCACTGGCCGCTGCGCGAGCCGCTGACGGTGTTGGGGGCACCGTCGTTGGTCGGCGCAGGGCTGTTGCCGCTGCAGCTCAGGCTGCCCTTGATGAAGTTGTGCTCGATCTCCGGTGCGCCGTTCTCGGCGTCCACCGCGGGCCCGGAGAGCACGTTGTTGGTGACCGTCACGGCGCCCTTGATGCTGGTGGTCCCGCCCAGCTCGAGGCCGCCCGAGTTGCCGGTCAGGGTGACGCCGCCGCCGATGGTGTTGCTCGCGCATGGCATCGCCGTGTCGTCACCGTTGCTGCCGATGAGCACGAAGCCGGTGCTGTTGCTCACCGAGACCGAGCCGCCGACGCTGGTCAGGCAGACGCTGAGCAGCTTGGCTCCGTTGGAGGTGAGGCCGTTGCCGATCGTCGAGTTGAGGATCGACACCGAGGCGCCACCGCTGATGCTGACGCCGCCGCTGATCCGGGCGGCGTTGATGCAGGCCGAGCCGCTGCTGATGGTCAGGGTGCCGGCGATGCGACCGGTGTAGGTGGTGGCGCAGCCGACGGTCACGTTGATCGAGCCGCTGCTGGGCTGGAAGGTGTTGGTCTGCCCGTTGTAGTGCGCGCCGACTGTGTGCACGCCCTGCTGCAGGCTGCTGGTGGTCCAGTGCGCCTGGCCGGCGACCAGGGTCACCGTCACGGTGTTGGTGCCGTCCACGGAGAAGGTCACCGTGCCCTGCGGTGTTCCGGTGCTGGGTGACACCGGCGCCACCGTCGCGGTGAAGGTGACGGCCTGGCCGAAGGTCGGCGTGGTGGTGCTGGCGGTCACGGTCGTGGTGGTCGGCGCCGCCCCGACGATCAGGGTGAACGCCTGGGTGCCGTCACTGCCCACGCCGTTGTGCGCCGTCAGGGTCAGCGGGTAGCTGCCCTGCGTGCCCGCCGCCGGGGTGCCGCTCAGCGTCGCCGTGCCGTTGCCGTTGTCGACGAAGGTGACGCCGCTGGGCAGGCTGCCCGACTCGCTCAGGCTCGGCACCGGGAAGCCGCGCGTGGTGACCGTGAAGCTGCCCGCCGTGTTGACCTGGAAGGTGGTGGTGTTGGCGCTGGTAATCGCCGCCGCCTCGTTGACGGTGAGGGTGAAGCTCTGCGTCGCGTCACTGCCCACGCCGTTGTGGGCGGTGAAGCTGATGTGGTACACGCCGCCGGTTCCGGCTGCCGGGGTTCCGCTCAGCGTGCCCGTGCCGTTGCCGTTGTCGACGAAGCTGACGCCGCTCGGCAGCGAGCCGGTCTCGCCGATGCTCGGCACCGGGAAGCCGGTGGTGGTCACGCTGAAGCTGTTGCTGCTGCCGGCGACGAAGGTCGTGCTGCTGGCGCTGGTGATGGCGGCCGCCTGGTTGACGGTCAGGGTGAAGCTCTGGGTGCCGTCAGCGCCGATGCCGTTGTGCGCCGTGAAGGTGAGGTGGTAGACGCCGCCGGTTCCCGCTGCGGGCGTGCCGCTCAGGGTGCCGGTGCCGCTGCCGTTGTCGACGAAGCCAACGCCGCTGGGCAGCGCCCCGGACTCACCGACGCTCGGCGTCGGGAAGCCGTTGGTGGTGACGGTGAAGCTACCTGCGGAACCGACCGTGAAGGTGGTGCTGCTGGCGCTGGTGACCGACGCCGCCTCGTCGACGGTGAGGGTGAAGCTCTGCGTCGCGTCCGCGGACTGGCCGTTGTGCGCAGTGATGGTGAAGTGGTAGACGCCGCCGGTGCCCGCGGCGGGAGTGCCGCTCAGCGTCGCCGTGCCGTTGCCGTTGTCGACGAACGTGACGCCGCTCGGCAGCGACGCCCCGCCGTCACTGAGGCTCGGGGTCGGGAAGCCGCGCGTGGTCACGCTGAAGCTGCCGGCCGTGCCCACCGTGAGGGTGGTGTGGTCGACGCTGGTGATGGACAGGGCCTCGTCGACGGTGAGGGTGAAGCTCTGCGTCGCGTCACTGCCGATGCCGTTGTGGGCCGTGAGGCTCAGCGTGTACACGCCGCCGGTGCCCGCCGCCGGCGTGCCGCTCAGCGTCGCGGTGCCGTCGCCGTTGTCCACGAAACTGATGCCGCTGGGCAGCGCTCCCGTCTCGTTGAGGCTGGGCTCCGGGAAGCCGAGGGTGGTGACGGTGAAGGTGCCCGCGCTGCCCACCGTGAAGGTGGTGTGGTCGGCGCTGGTGAACGACGGGGCCTCGTTGACGGTGAGGGTGAAGCCCTGGGTCGCGTCAGGTGGCGTGCTGTTGTGCGCCGTGATGGTGTAGCTGTAGACGCCGCCGCTGCCGGGAGCGGGCGTTCCGCTGAATGTCGCGGTGCCGTCACCGTTGTCGACGAAGGTCACGCCGTTGGGCAGGGTGGCGCCGTTCTCGCTCAGGCTGGCCGGCGGGAAGCCGGTTGTGGTCACGGTGAAGCTGCCCGCACTGCCCACCGTGAAGGTGGTGTGGTCGGCGCTGGTGATGGTCGGCGCCTCGTCGACGACCAGCGTGAAGCTCTGCGTCGCGTCACTGCCGATGCCGTTGCTGGCGGTGATGCTCAGCGGGTAGCTGCCGCCGGTGCCCGCCGCGGGCGTTCCGCTCAGCGTCGCCGTGCCGTCGCCGTTGTCGACGAAGCTCACGCCGCTGGGCAGCGAGCCGGTCTCGCTGAGGCTGGGAGCCGGGAAGCCGGCCGTCTGCACCGTGAAGGTGCCAGCGCTGCCGGCGGTGAAGGTGGTGTGGTCGGCGCTGGTGATGGACGGCGCCTCGTCGACGGTGAGCGTGAAGCTCTGCGTCGCGTCACTGCCCACGCCGTTGTGCGCGGTGATGGTGAAGCTGTAGGTGCCGCCCGTGCCGGCCGCGGGCGTTCCGCTCAGCGTTGCCGTGCCGTCGCCGTTGTCGACGAAGCTGACGCCGCTGGGCAGCGATGCCCCGCCGTCGCTGACGCTCGCCGTCGGCGTGCCGGTGGTGGTGACGGTGAAGGTGCCTGCTGTGCCTGCGGTGAAGGTGGTGTGGTCGGCGCTGGTGATGGCCGGCGCCTCGTTCACCTGCAGGGTGAAGGCCTGCGTGGCGTCCGGCGGCACGCCGTTGCTGGCGGTGATGGTGAAGCTGTACGTGCCGGCCGAGCCCGCGGCGGGTGTGCCGCTCAGCGTGGCGGTGCCGTCCCCGTTGTCGACGAAGGTCACGCCGCCGGGCAGGGTGGCGCCGCCGTCACTGATGGTCATCGGCTGCGAGCCGGTGGTGGTGACGGTGAAGGTGCCGGCCTGGCCGACCACGAAGGTGGTGTGGTTGGCGCTGGTGATGTGCGGCGTCCCCAGCACGTGCAGGGTGAAGTTCTGCGAGGCGTCGGGCGACACGCCGTTGCTGGCGCCGATGCTGATCGGGTAGTCACCAGCGGTGCTGTTGCCCGGCGTGCCGGCCAGGGTCGCGGTGCCGTCGTGGTTGTCGGTGAAGGTCACACCGCTGGGCAGCGTGCCCGACTCGGTGATCGACATCGACGCCCCGGTCGGGAAGCCGCTCGTGGTCACCGTGAAGGTGCCCGGTGTGCCGACGGTGAAGGTGGTGTTGTCGGCGCTGGTGATGGCGGGCGCCTGGTCGACGGTGAGCGTGAAGCTCTGGGTGCCGGCAGGCGCGACGCCGTTGTTGGCGCTGATGGTGAGGCTGTAGGTGCCGCCCGTCCCGGCCGCGGGGGTGCCGGCCAGCGTTGCCGTGCCGTCGCCGTTGTCGGTGAAGGTGACGCCGCTGGGCAGCGCGCCGGTCTCACCGATGCTCATCGACGCGCCGTTGGGGAAGCCACTCGTGGTGACCGTGAAGGTGCCGGGCGTGCCGACGGTGAAGGTGGTGTGGTTGGCGCTGGTGACCGTCGGCGCCTCGTCGACGGTGAGCGTGAAGCTCTGCGTTGCGTTGGGCGTGACGCCGTTGCTGGCGGTGATGGTGAACGCGTACGTGCCGCCGGTGCCCGCGGCGGGCGTGCCGGCCAGCGTCGCGGTGCCATCGCCGTTGTCGTGGAAGGTCACACCGGTGGGCAGTGTGGCGCTGCCGTCACTCAGGGCGGGATGCGGGTTGCCGGTGGTGGTCACCGAGAAGTTGCCCGCCTGGCCCACGGTGAAGGTGGTGTGGTCGGCGCTGGTGATGGCCGGCGGCTGGTCGACGGTGAGGGTGAAGCTCTGCGTGCCGTCGGTACCGATGCCGTTGTGCGCCGTGATGGTGATCGGGTAGGAGCCGCCTGTGCCCGCGGCGGGCGTGCCCGCCAGCGTCGCCGTGCCGTTGCCGTTGTCGGTGAAGGTGACACCGCTGGGCAGCGCGCCCGTCTCGCTGAGGCCCGGCTTGGGGAAGCCGAGGGTGGTGACGTTGAAGCTGCCCGCCACGCCCGTGGTGAACGTGGTGTGGTTGGCGCTGGTCACGCTCGCCGCCTCGTCGACGGTGAGGGTGAAGGCCTGCGTGGCGTCAGTGCCGATGCCGTTGTG
>Ga0070709_10000196_pt1 | contig 38745 bp, 35 predicted proteins | sample LARL51metaG_FD_65449 | JGI IMG/M metagenome (GOLD analysis project Ga0070709, IMG submission 65449) | Corn, switchgrass and miscanthus rhizosphere microbial communities from Kellogg Biological Station, Michigan, USA - LAR L5-1 metaG | ecosystem: Host-associated > Plants > Roots > Rhizosphere ... | reverse complement strand
GCGCAGCTGGGTCGAGAAGGCGTACCCCAACGTCATCTACTTCAACGAGGTGGACAAGGGCGGTCACTTCGCCGCTTGGGAGGAACCAGGGCTCTTCTCGGAAGAGTTGCGCGCCGCCTTTCGCCCGCTGCGCTAGCCGACACTCGTGAGCTAGGCGTCACCTACACAACCGGCGACCGGCATCCTCACGGTCGCGGCCGGTGATCGGGATTTCGAGTACGGTAACTCGGCGTACGTCAGGTCACGCCCGGGCCAGCAGATAGTGCTGGCGGAAGATGGCGAGCTTATGGTCCAGCGTGCCGCTGTTCGAGAACAGATTGCCGCCACCGCCGGGCCCGGGGGGCAATGGGCAATGGCCAGCGTGCGCTTCTCGCCGCCGCCATCAAGCCATCTCACCTGGGTAGGAAGCGAGCTGCCGTGTTTGCTACCAAGTCCATTCGTCGAAGACCTCGCTGATGCCAGGTTGTTCGACGGGGCCGACCACGCCAAACCTTCGCGCAAAGTGCACCATGGCAGGTGCGCTATCTCTGATAGTTGCGTTTATGTAGGCGTGAATGACCTTTCCAATCAGTATGGTGTGGTCGCCTGCGGGCACGGTGGCATGCATGACACATTCCAGCGAGGCCACGGCGTCAGTCAAGAGTGGTGAACCGGTATGTCCGGGTCGGAAGTTGGCGCCGTTGAATTTATCCGAACCTCTGGTGGCAAACCGACGAGCGAGTTGCTCATGCCGGGTACTCAGGAGGTTCACAGCGAAGAACTTCGTACGGACGAAGGTGTCGTGGGACTTAGCGGCCGCGGCGAGGCACACCAGGATGAGGGGTGGCTCCAGCGAGAGAGAGGAGAAGGCGCTCGCGGTGAAACCCCACCGTAGCCTGTCATCGTCGATGGTCGTGGTGATGGTCACCCCGCTCGGCCACATTGACATCGCGGCCCGGAAGTCATCGAGGTCGAGTTGCGGCTCGGTGGCAGACATCACATTCATTGTGTCCTACGGCTGCCTCGGTGGGTGCGGGACGAAGAACGGTGCGGTCATGGTGTCACCTGTCCATCAGGGCCTTGCGCTGCCCGCCGTCGACCGGGATGTGCGCGCCATTGATGTAGCTTGCGCGGGGTGACACCAGGAAGACTGTGAGGTTCGCGACCTCCTCCGGGTCGCAGATCCGGCTGAGCGGCAGGCTGGTGAGCGTCAACTCGTGAGCACGCTCCTGGCTGACATGCTTGTCCCGGGCGAACGCCTTCTCCAGGCCGTCCCAGCGGTCGGTGTTGACCGGGCCGGGATTGACGGTGTTCACCCTGATGCCGCGGGGCCCGTACTGCTCTGCGAGCGAAGACGCGAAGTTTATGTCCGCGGCATTGGCCACCCCCGCTGTCATCTCCCAGTAGCTCGGCTTGAGGCCGTCGTTGCCGACAATGAGGACGATGCTTCCCGAACCTCGCTCACGCATGTGAGGGATGACGGCCCGGCATGCCCAGACGTACCCGAGGAACTTCAGCGACATGCTGCCGGCCCATTGGTCATCGGTGAGGTCTTCAAGAAGGCCACCGGGGGAACTTCCGGCGCAAGTAACCAGGATGTCAATGCGGCCGAGCTGCTGGATAGCGGCATTGACCGTCAGGGTGACGTCACCGGGTACGCTCATGTCGCCGGGCAACGGGAGAACGGTCCGGCCCGTGGCGTTCTCGATGGTCTTCGCGGTCTTCCGCAGGTGTTCCTCGGTGCGGGCCGTGATCGCGACGTCGCAGCCTTCTTCGGCCAGCAGACGAGCAACCGACCGTCCGATGCCCTTGCTCGCGCCGGTCACGAACGCGGTACTTCCCTGCAGTCCGAGATCCACAGTGGCTCCTTAGCACGATTGATATATCATATTTAGGGCCGAGAAGCGGTGGTGTCAACCTGGGCAGGCCCGGCACCTGAGTCCGGCGATCGACCGGGCGGGGATCCACTAGCTCGTCGGGGCCTGAGCCATCCCGGCCAGGCCGTCACCGGGCCAGGTCCGCCACCGGGAACCGCGCCCTTCACTACGCGAGGAACCGCGTCAGCGGCGCTAGCTGAGCCCGAGAAGCTGCTCGGCGTTCCGCCAGCCGATCGCGGTTCGCTGCTCGGCGGACATGCCGATGCCGTCGAAGGTGTCGACGAACACCTGCAGCCCGCCGGGTACGTGCGGATAGTCGGAGCCGAACATCAGCTGGCGGTCGTCGAAGGTGTCGAGGGCGCAGCGCAGCGCGGGCCGGTGAGTGGTCACGGTGTCGAACATCAGCTCCCGGATTATGTCGGACGGCTTGCGAGTGATGTGCGCCCGCGCCTCCGGGAACTGGGAGGCGTAGTTGTCGAAGCGGTGCATGACGAACGGGGTAGAGCCGCCGAGGTGGGAGAAGATCCAGCGGATGCCCGGGAACTGGTCGAAGGTCCCGGAGTAGACAAGGCGGCCGATGGCATTGGTGGTCTCGGCCAGGAAGTCGAGGGCGAGTGACAGCGCATAGTCGCGCAGACCCTCGGTACAGCACGCGGTCGTCGGGTGGACGAAGACGACCGTGCCTCGCCGCGACAGGTGTTCCCAGAAGGGCGCGAAGACCGGGTCGTCAAGAGTGCGCCGCGCGACCGTAGTGCATAGCATCAGTCCGACCGTGTGCGGGAGATTGAGCGCACGATCGGCTTCGGCCAGGGCCTCGTCGACCTCGGGGAGCGGCACGCTGGCAAAGACCCGCAGCCGTCCGTCGCCCGCGGCCGCCATCGCCTCGAGCTCGTCGTTGCAGTCCCTGGTCACAGCGACACGCAGGGATCGCGGCAGGGCGTAGACGTTGGGAGCAGAGATCGACAGTACCTGCAGCCTCACCCCGGCCGAGTCCATGGCGCTGAGCCGGGCGTCGGTGCCCGGCAGCGGCTGCGGTGCCGCCAGCGCGACCGCGCCGTCCTGGAGCACGACTATCCGGCCGTCGTCACGGATGTAGTGAGTGAAGCCGCTGTCCGGTCGGCGGCACGCCTCGAGGTAGGCCTGGGGGTAATGATGCGTATGGACGTCGATCAGGCCGGTGGCGGTTGTCACGGTATGCCCGCGGTGACGGCTGCGGGACGCGCGGTAGCGGTCATCGGGTCTTCAAATCCTCCGCGGGAGACTGGTGCGGTAAGATATACCAAATGACAGCCGTGGTTGCCAGCTGTCCAATGGAGAGGTCGCAGTGGACTACCTAAGTAAGAGCGACGTGGTCGCCCAGGGCATTCGCGAGCTGATCCACTCCGGAGAGCTGGCGCCTGGCGACGTACTGCGGCAGCGTGACCTGGCGAAACGCTTTGAAGTGAGCCCTACGCCGGTTCGTGAGGCCCTCCGCAAGCTCGAGGCTGAGGGTTTTATCACGAGCGAACTGCATCGCGGCGCGGTGGTGGTCCGCTCGGAGGACGCGCGGCTGTTCGAGAACTTCCTCATCCGCGCGAACCTGGAGTCGCTGGCGGCCGGCCTGGCGGCCCAGAAAATCACGCCCGAGGACCTCGATGAGATCACGAAGATCTTCGAGGAGCTGAGGCAGCTCGATCAGGATGACGAGCGACGGGCCACGCTCAACCGGCGCTTCCACTTCCGCATTTACGAGGCGGCGCGTTCCCCGACGTTGCTCTCACTGCTCAATTTGCTGTGGCATGCGCTCGATGGCGGCCCGCGTGTGTCACGCTCCCACGAGGTGTCAGACCAGCACCATTATGCGTTGCTGCAGGCATTGCGTCGCGAGGACAGCAATGCGGCCGCTGAATTCACCCGGCTTCACATCATGGACGGCGCCAACCATATCGCTGCCGACCCGGCGGGTCAGGCTGCCGAGGAGCCGGCCAGCACCGCACGCACTGCCTGAGCCAGCGCGCTCACGATCGGCCGTGTGCTTTCCCGCCGTAGGTCAGGTGCCGCCCAGCCGCGGGCGCCTGCGCTGTTCGGGATGCAGTCCGGGCTGGGCCCAGCTGGTCTCGGCCTGATTCACGTTCAACCCAGGCGGTATCAAAGCGTCGATCGCGTCCAGCACCGCGGTATCGAGCACGAGGTCCGCCGCGGGCAGCTGGCTCGCGAGCTGCTGTGGCGTCCGCGGTCCGACGATCGCGGCGGTCACCGCGGGGTGCTCCAGCACGAACGCGATGGCCAGCTCGGTCAGTGTGATGCCTGCTTCGCCTGCGATCCCGGTAAGCCTCTCGACCAGGTCGAGCTTGCACTCCCGGACAGGATCGTCGTAATCAATATGGTCAGGATGTCGTGCTGCCCGCGAGTCGCCGGGCAACTCCTTGCCACGCCGGTACTTGCCGGTCAGCCAGCCCCCGTTGAGCGGGCTCCAGGTGATGACGCCAAGGTTGAGATCACGGCAGGTCGGCAGCACAGACGCCTCGGCTGCCCGCGCGAAGATAGAGTACGGCGGCTGCTCGGTGACGAACCGTTCCCGGCCGCGCTTTTCAGCTACCCACTGCGTGGTAACGAGGTGCTCGGCTGGGAACGTCGATGTTCCGATCGCTCTGACTTTGCCTGCGCGGACGAGGTCGGTTAGCGCGCCCAGCGTCTGGTCAATGTCGCAGGCCGGGTCTGGCCGATGCACCTGGTACAGGTCGATCCAGTCAGTCTGCAGCCTCCGCATGCTCTCTTCGACGGCTCTTATTATCCAGCGCCGGGAGTTCCCGCGCCGGTTCGGGTCTTCTCCCATCGGCTCGTGGAACTTCGTGGCCAGGACTATACGATCCCTTTGCCCCTTCAAGATGCTGCCGAGGATTGTCTCGGATTCTCCGAAGGCGTAAACGTCTGCGGTATCGATGAAGTTGATCCCGGCGTCAAGCGCCAAGTCGAGGATCAGGCGGCATTCGGCCTCGTCGGTGCGACCCCACTGGCCGAACATCATCGTGCCAAGGCACTGGGTGCTTACGGTGATGCCGGTGGTACCAAGCGTCCGGTAGCGCACTCGGTTGATATACCATATCGGGTCAAACGGCGCTAGGAGACAGCATGCGGCTCTACCAGGTCACCTCCGCGACCGCCGCCGGGAAGGCACGGCGGTTCCGACGGCTGTTCCGGCCGGACGGACGCTCCGTCATGGTGGCCATGGACCATGGCGGCTTCCAAGGGTACGGGCCCCCGCTGGGGGAGACGGCCGCTCCGGTCGCTGACGGTCGGCCGGATGGCGTGCTCGGCAACTGGTTTCTGGCCAGAAACGCCGCCGGGATGTTCGCCGACGCCGGGCTGGTGCTCCGGGTCGACGGCGGGACGACCGATCTCGGCGCCCACAGCGCGAGCGACGTAACCGGGCTGCTTCACCGCGCCGAAGCCGCGCTCACGATCGGAGCCGATGCTGTGGCGGTGATGGCCTACCCCGGTTCTCCTGATGAGCACGTGTCCCTGGTCCGGCTGGCCGAGCTGTGCACAGAGTGTGAGCGGCTAGGGCTCCCTGTCATGGCCGAGGTTGTGCCCGGCGGCTTCGGCAAGGCGATTCCCTGGTCGGTCGAGAACATCAGCCGGGGCGCGCGGATCGCGGCGGAGCTCGGCGCGGACATGATCAAGACGATGTGCCCGCCGGACCCGCTGGAGATGGCCGCGGTGGTCGGGAGCTGTCCGGTGCCGGTCGTCGGTCTCGGCGGCCCCAAGCTCGAGTCGGAGGACGAGGTGGTTGAGCTCGCGCGTGCGGTGACCAAATCCGGCGCCGCGGGCATCATCTTCGGACGCAATGTCTGGGGTTCCTCTGACCCGGCGAGGCTCCTGGCACGACTACATGACGCTGTGCATGGTGACGGGTGAGCCATGGCTGCGGGCGTGCGTTACGACGCGGGTTGGGTGGATGCCGAGCCGTATCCACAGTTGATCGATGGCCGCGAGATGAGGTCCGGGCCGCTTCATGACGTGATCGATCCGTCGACAGGCGAAGCCGTCGCGCTGTGGTCCGAGGCGACTGCCGAGGAGGTAGATGCCGCGCTCGCGGCGGCCCGGCGCAGTTTCGATGGCGGCGAGTGGTCGCGAGCGCCGCTGGCGAGACGTGCCGAGATCCTCGATGGGGCGGCGGCGGCGATCCGGCGGCATGGCGAGCGACTGGTGACGCTCGAGTCACTGGACACGGGTAAATCGGTCAGCGGCGCCCGTCATTTCGATCTGTATGAGGCTTCTGCCGCGTTCAGCTATGCCGCCGGTATCTGCCGTGACCTGCACGGCGACGTCCGGCCGACCAGCTACCCGCCGGAGCTTTTCCCCGCGGGCGGCCCGGAGATTATCACGATGCGGATGCGTGAGCCGGCCGGTGTCGTGGTCGAGTTGCTGCCGTGGAATGCGCCGCTGATGACGGGGAGCCAGCGAGTCGCTGCTGGTCTCGCGGCGGGCTGCAGCTTCGTGGTCAAACCAGCCGAGGAGGCCGTCATCACCACGGTCAATCTCGCCAGGCTGCTGGAGTCGGCGGGGTTGCCTCCTGGTGTGCTTAACGTCGTGCTGGGTCCGGGAGAGACCGTTGGCGAGCAGCTCGTGGCCGACCCGCGTGTCGATCTGGTCAGCCTCACCGGCAGTGTGGCGACCGGCCAGCGCGTCATGGCGCTCGCGGCGCGCAATCTCACACCGGTGCATCTTGAGCTCGGCGGCAAGGCGCCGGTGATCGTGTTCGCCGACGCCGATCTCGACCAGGCGGTTCGCTGGGCGACCATGGCCGCGTTCGTGAACAACGGGCAGGTCTGCGTGGCGGGCAGCCGGCTGCTCGCCGAGCGATCGGTCTACGGTGACGTGGTCGAGGGCGTCGCGAAAGCTGCCGCGGGCCTGCAGATGGGCGATGCACTCGATCCCGGGACGTTCCTGGGGCCGCTGGTCACCGAGGGTCATGCCGACCGGGTCCGCGGCTTCCTCGAGCGGGCCACTGTTGGCGGCGAAGCACGGGTCGTCGGATCACCGCCGATACCACCCGCTCATCCGAGGACGTTCGTGGCCCCGACCGTGCTCCGTGACGTCCGGCCCGGCGCCGAGATCGAGCAGGAGGAGGTCTTCGGTCCGGTGCTCGCCTCGGTGCCGTTCGAGACCGAGGAGCAGGCGCTGGCGATCGCGAACGATACCCGCTTCGGCCTGAACGCGACCATTTTCACCAGTGACATCGAGCGCGCTTTCCGTGTCTTCACCGGGCTGCGGTGCGGCGAGGTCAACGTGAACTGCCACTTCACCCCCGACATGAACGGCGCAAAAGGCGAGCCGCAGAAGATGAGCGGCGTGTCCGCAGCTGACGTCGAGGCGTACACGGCTCGCAAGGCAATGAACCTGCAAGTACGCCGTCCCCGCAGCTGAGACGCGTCATGACCCATCGATGAGCGTGACGGTCCTGACCCTAAGGGCTGGCGAGTGACGGCCATCGCAGTGAGTGATCTCGTTCGTAGCAGGCTCCACCAGCGACAGCCCGATCGCTGCTGGGCGCGGCCGCGGCCATCGAGACCCTGATCACGTTGGCGTGATGTCAGCGATGACCGAGCTGCTTGCTTGCCAGCGACCGAGGATCGCGCGGTGACCACCGGCCGGCGTCGACCGTGCTGAACAGGTCCTGCACCAGCTCGTTGAACGCCGCCGGCTCCTCGAGGTTCACGGTGTGACCTGCCCGCGGCAGCATGGCAAGGCCGGCGGTCGGCACGGTGCGCTTGAGAAAGATGCTCGGCTCCAGGCACGGCTCGTCTTCGTCTCCCGTGATCACCAGCAACGGCACACTCAGGCCCGCCAGCTCGTCCCGCAGGTCGTAGAGGTTGGGGCGGCCGCCCTGGACGCCGCGCATCGTCCTAGCGGACCCCGCACTCGAGTGCTCGGCGAGCTGGCCGGCGAATTCCGCCCAGCCCCGCGGGTCCTTGACCATGAAGGCAACGCGACCCGGCGCGCTTGCGTGCGACGCGGCGGCGCCCGCCAGGTCTTCCTCGTAAAACTGAGCGAGATCTGTGACATCGTCGAGCCACGATCGGTCGTGGTTCGCGGTCGACCCGTAGCCGACCCCGGCGATCGCCAGTGAACGGGCCCGCTCCGGATATCGCAGCCCGAAGTGAAGTGCCGTGAACCCGCCCATCGACAGCCCCACGATGTGAGCGCGGCCGACCTCGAGGTGGTCGAGCACGCAGAGCAGGTCGCTGACCGCGAGGTCCTGGGAGTATGCCGCTGGGTCCGGCGGAACGTCGGACGGCGGGTACCCGCGGGCGTCGTAGCTGACGCAGAGATAGCGCCGGCTGAAGTATCGGACCTGCGGTTCCCAGCTGCGGTGGTCGCCCGAGAACTCGTGCACGAACACGACCGGCGTCCCCCGCCCGGTCACCTCGTAATACAACGCCACCGGGCCGTTTCGGGCGAAGGGCATGATCCCCCTTTCCGCGATTGGGTGCGGGTTAGTATGCCGCATATGAAATATCTTCTGGTAGACCGACCGTCACCAGGAGTTCTGAGGGTCAGGCTGGACCGGCCGGAGCGCCGTAACGCGATCGACGCGACAGTACTCGACGAGCTCGAAGCCACGTTCGCAGACCCTGACGATCCCATCCTCGTCCTCGGGTCGACCGACCGCCGCGCGTTCTGCGCGGGCGCAGATCTGACGCTCGGCCAGGACGAGCTCGCGACGCTGAGCGACCGGCTGTTCGCGTTCTACGCGTACCTGATCAGCCTGCCGAACGTCCTGATCGCCGCGGTGGATGGCGCCGCGCGCGGCGCCGGGGCGCAGTTGCTGCTGTGCGCCGATCTGCGGATTGGCGGGCCGGACACGTCAATCTCCTGGCTGGGAGCGCGCTCTGGGCTCGCACTGGGTACCTGGCGGCTGCCGCAACTGGTGGGTGCGGGCCGGGCCTGTGACCTGTCGCTGACCGGCCGCGAGATCCGGGCCGAGGAGGCCCGGTCAATCGGCCTGCTCGACCGGCTTGCCGACGAGGCCGAGGCCGAGGCGACCCAGATCGCAGCCGAACTCGGTGGCGCTCCGGACGGCGTGCCGGCGCAGATCAAGGAGCTGCTACGCGAGGACACCGCCGCCCGGCTCGAGCGCGAGCGCAGGGCCAACAGGGCGCGCCGGCTCGACCGGACGGTGATCAGCACGTGACGAGGACGCTTCCCGCAGCGGGTTCGGTCGAGGCATCTACCCTCGCGGCGTGGAGCCGCCACCTCGGCCAGCCGGCCCGGCCTGGTCTCGTCGGCCAGCTCTGCGCTGGCACGATCGCCAGCGCGGCAGCGGCCACGGCCCGGCGGGTCCCGGCCCGTGAGGCGGTGCGCATCGGTGACCGCGCCCTCAGTCACCGCGAGCTCGACGACCGGGCCCGCAGACTCGCCTCACGGCTGACCGCAATGGGCGCGGGGCCAGGCCGCTGCGTGCTGCTGGCCAGCGGCAACTCCCTGGAGTACGTGATCGGCTATCTCGGGGTGCTGCACGCCGGCGCCGCCGTGGTGGCGGTCAACCCGATGCTCACCGCAGCCGAGTTCGCTGCCGTCGCCGCGGCGACCGGCCCGATGGCCGCCCTCGTCGCCGGGCCCCGTCGCGAGCAGTTGCCCGATCTAGGCGGAGCCGAGCACGTCGTCGCGCTCGATGGCGAGGGCGCCGACGGCCTGGCGGCGGTGCTGGCTGACGCGTCACCAATCCGGCTGCGCCCGCCCGACTCGGCGCAGATCGCGCACGTCGCCTTCACCGCGGGCACCACCGGACGACCGAAGCCGCTGCCGCTGTCGCACGCCAACGTGCTCGCGTCGGTCCGCGCCGTGCTGCGGGCCTGGCGCTGGCGTGAGGACGACTCCCTGGTCCACGCGCTGCCGCTGCAGCACGGGCACGGCATCTCCGGGCTGCACACGGCGCTGCTGACCGGCTCCAGGCTGGTGCTCGTGCCCGAGTTCACCCCCGAGGCCCTGTGCCGCGCGGTGTCCGGCCAAGCGGCGACGGTGCTATTCGCCGTGCCGACGATCTACGAACGGCTGCTCGCCTGGGGCGGGGCGGGCCAGCGGCTGCGCGGGCTGCGGCTCGCCACCACGGGCAGCGCGGCCATGTCCCCGCGCACGTCGGACGCGCTGATCGACGTGCTCGGCCAGCGTCCGCTCGAACGCTACGGCCTGACCGAGACCGGCTACGTGCTGTCGAACCCCTACGACAATCGGGTCGCTGGCAGCGTCGGCATCGCGCTCCCGGGCGCGGAGGTGGGGCTGGTCGACCGCAGCGGCGAGCGCACCGCCGACGGAGCCGAGGGGGAGATCGTGGTCCGCGGCCCGCAGGTGTTCGGCGGCTACCTTGGCCCCGGCGAGCCGTCCGCGGTTGACAAGCAGGGGTGGTTCCGGACCGGAGACATCGGGCAGGTCGACCCCGACAACGGCTACATCCGCGTGGTCGGGCGGGCCAAGGAGATCATCATCACCGGCGGGCTCAATGTCTATCCGCACGAGGTGGAGCGTGCGCTCGAGGCGGTGCCCGGGGTAGCCGACGTCGCGGTCGTGGGGCTGCCATCGCCGCGCTGGGGCGAGCAGGTGACCGCGTTCATCGTGCCCGCACCGGGAGCGGCACTGGAGCCCGAGGTGCTGCGCGCGTCGGCGGCGAGGACGCTGGCTGCCTACAAGCGGCCGAAGGAGTACCGGGTGGTCGCAGACCTGCCGCGCAATCAAATGGGCAAGGTAATGCGCTCCGCCCTCGTTGCCGCTGCCGAAGGATGATATAACAAACACCAAGAACCGAACGGGGCTGGAGGGATAGGCAGTGCCACATCCGGTGACGGTGTCCGAGCAGATCAGGGACCGGTTGATCAAGATCCGCGGTGATGTGCGGCTCTACCGGGACATGGTCCCCGAACGGACGGCATTCGTGGCCATCGACATGCAGAACGCCTTCGTGGCGCCGGGCGGGCCGATCGAGGTCGCGGAGTCCAGGAACATCGTTCCGGCCATCAACCGGATGGCTGAAGGATGCCGCGGACTCGGGATCCCGGTGATCTGGATCCGCTCCCACCACCCGAAAGGTGGTGCCGACTGGCGGCCGTTTTTCGACTACTACGTCCGCCCTGAGCGCCGGGAAGCGGCGGCACGCGCCTTGTCGGACGACGCACCTGGCTCGCAGTTCTACCCCGAGATGGACATCCAGGACAGCGATTACATCGTCATGAAGAACCGCTACTCATGCTTCATCCCGGGCTCGTCCAGCCTGGAGCGGCTGTTGCGGAGCCAGCGGCGGGACAACATCATCCTGGCCGGCACCAAGACCAACATCTGCGTTGAGTCAACCGCACGTGACGGGATGATGATCGACTTCCACATGACCGTCCTGGGTGACGCCACGGCGTCGCTGAGCGACGAAGAGCACCAGGCCTCGCTGAACGTCCTGGCGCAGGAGTTTGCCGACATCCTGACCGTCGACGAGGCGCTGAGCGAACTGAAGGCAAATGCCTGACACGGCGATCGGGCTGGACCCGATCACCTTCGAAATCCTCAGCTCGCGACTGTCGGCAATCAACGACGAAGCCGCGACGACGATGCGGCTCGTGTCCGGATCGCCGGTGGCGAACGAAGCGTACGACATGAACGTCGGGCTGATGGATGCGGATGGTGACTGCTTCGCGATCGGCATGTACATCACGATCCACGCGCTGTCACTGAGTTCGACGGTTCGCTGGATCAAGCAGGAATACGGCGGCGAGCCGGGCATCGAGCCGGGCGACATCTTCATGTCCAACGACCCCTACGTCGGGGCGTGCCATCAGATGGACGTCGTCGTGGTCGCCCCGATCTTCGCCGACGGCGACCTCGTCGGCTGGACCGGATCTACCGTGCACCAGATCGATCTCGGCGGACCCGTTGAGGGTCAGGTGCAGGTGGGCGCGACGTCGGTGTGGGGTGAGCAGCCGCTGTTCCCGCCGGTGAAGATCGTCGAGGCGGGCGAACTGCGCGAAGACGTGGAGCGCGGCTACCTGCGCCGCACCCGGCTGCCGCACCTGGTCGGTCTCGACCTGAAGGCGATGATCGCCGGGTGCAACGTGGCGGCGGAGCGGGTTCAGGAGTTGGTTGGCCGTTACGGGCGGCCCACGGTGCTCGCGGCGATCGAGGGCATCAACGCGGCGACCGCCGCCCGCTTCCGCGCGCGGCTGCGGGAACTGCCTAACGGCACCTGGACCCACCGCGGGTACATCGAATACGACTCGATCTACCCCGTCATCGTGTCGATGACCAAGCAGGATGACCGGCTGACCTTCGATTTCAGCCAGACCGCGGACCAGGCCCCGGCCGTGGTGAATTGCACCCGTCCGGCCTGCGTGGGCGCCACGATCGCCGCCGTGCTGCCGTACCTGTGCTACGACATGCCGTGGTCGCCCGCCGGCCTGCAGGCCGCCGTGGAGGTGATCACCCGCGAGGGCTCCGTCGTCCACGCGGCCTGGCCGGCCGGGGTGTCGAAGGCCACCACCACCGGCAGCTTCATGGCCACGATCAGCTCCAGCGTCTGCCTGGCCAAGATGCTCGCGGCGAGCGAACCGCACCGCGAGCAGTTCATGGCGACCTGGATGGGCGGGCTCTACGTCGAGGACGTCTTCGGCGTGGACCAGCGGGGAGATTTCTTCGGTGCCACGATCCTGGATGCGATGGCGGGCGGATCGGGCGCCCGGGCGACGGCCGACGGGCTCGACGCCGGCGGCTTCCTCGACTCCCCGTCGTCGATCATCGCCAACGTCGAGGACTACGAGTACAGCTACCCCGTGCTGTATCTCTACCGGCGGATCCAGCCGGATACCGGCGGCGCCGGGCGGTTCCGGGGCGGCAACACGCTCAGCATGATGTACGTCTGCCACGACGTGGACGTCATCCCCACCAAGATCATGCACGCGATCGGCACGCTGCAGCCCGGATCGACCGGGATCGCCGGCGGTTACCCCTCGTGCACCAACCAGTTCGTGATCAAGCGCGACACCAACATCCGGCAGATGCTGGCGCGCGGGTACGTGCCGTCTGAGCTGGACGAGCTAGATGGCGTCCTGGAGGTGTACTCCGACAGCATCGTCAAGACCTCACAATCGGCGGCCGACGTGTACCGCTGCATCGCGATGGGCGGCGGCGGCTACCTCGACCCGCTGGACCGCGATCCCGCGCGGGTGCTTGCGGACGTGGTCAGCGGGGTGGCGACGCCCGCGCACGCGGCCGAGCGTTACGGCGTGATCGTGGCCGGCGGCGGGGAACGCGTCGATGAGGCGGCGACCGAAGCACGCCGCGGCGAGATCCGGGCGGAGCGCAGGGCGACTTCGTCGGCGCCGGACCCCGCCGGGCCCCTGACCGCCGGCGGTGCGAAATGACCAACATCATCGCGGTGGACAGCGGAGGCACGTTTACCGACTGCGTCGTCGTCGATGGCGAAGGAAAGGTAACCACCGCGAAGTCGCCCTCGACGCCGGCCGACTTCTCAGCCGGCGTGCTGGCGGCGGTTACCCGCGCCGCCGAGGCGATGGGACTCGGCCTGGCCGCACTGCTCGCCGACAACGGCCTGTTCGCGCACGGTACGACGGTCGCCACCAACGCGCTGCTGACCCGCTCGGGGCCCAGGGTCGGCCTGATCACCACGAAAGGTCACGAGGACGCACTCATCATCGGCCGCACGATCCAGAAGGCCGCCGGCCTGCCCGCATCGGAGCTGACCAACCTCGCCCGGCTCGAGAAGGCCAACCCGGTCGTACCGCGGCCGCTGATCAAGGGAGTGACGGAACGGGTCGACTACAAGGGGGCGGTCATCGTGCCCCTCGACCTGGATGAGGCTCGCCGCGCCGTGGACGAACTGGTCTGCGCGGGAGTCGGCGCGATCGCGATCTGCTTCCTGTGGAGCTTCCTGCGGCCCGAGCATGAGCAAGCCGTTCACAAGATGATCACCACAGAACACCCTGAAATGTTCGTCAGCTCGTCGCACGAGGTCGCTCCGGTGATCAAGGAGTACGAACGCGGCGCGAGCACGGTGCTCAACGCCTACCTCAGCCGGGATAGCGATGCTTACATTTCCGCGCTGCAGGGCAAGCTGTCCTCCGCCGGCCTGCGCCGCGACCTGGTGATCATGCAGTCGGTCGGCGGCGTCACCTCGGCGACCGACGCCAGGGGCCATGCCATCTCACTGCTTTCGTCGGGCCCCGCCGGCGGCGTGCTCGGAGCCGCGACACTAGGTGAGCTGATCGGCTCGGCGAACGTCATCACCACGGACGTGGGCGGCACCAGCTTCGACGTCGGGCTGGTGGTTGACGGCGAGCCGGTGATCACCACAGCGCCCGTATTCGACAAGTACCACACGGTGCTGCCGGTCATCGACGTCACCTCGATCGGCGCGGGCGGCGGCAGCATCGCCTGGATCGAGCCTGGCACGGGTCACCTGAAGGTCGGTCCGCAGAGCGCCGGCGCCGACCCCGGACCCGCCTGCTACGGGATGGGCGGCGACCGTCCCACCGTGACCGACGCTAATGTGGTGCTCGGGCGCATCGATCCCGGGTACTTTCTCGGCGGCGCCCGCAGCCTCGACGGTGGTCTCGCCGAAGCCGCCATCCGTGACCACGTCGCCGACTCCCTGGGAGTATCCGTGGTCGAGGCTGCGATGGGCATCGTCGACATCCTCGACGCGCGGATGGCCGACCTGGTGCGGATGGAGACCATCGGCCGGGGGTTCGACCCCCGGGAGTTCGCGCTGTTCGCGTTCGGCGGCGCCGGCCCGCTGCACGTCGGCGCGTACGGTGTCGAGGTCGGCGCGAAGCCGGTTGTCGTCCCGTCCCACTCGTCGGTGTTCTCGGCGTACGGCATCGCGGGCTCGGACCTGGTACGGATCAGCCAGACCAGCGATCCGATGATCGCGCCGTTCGACCCGGAACGGCTGACCGCGGTGTACAACCGCATGGAGCAGGCGACACTCGCCGACCTGGAGTCCGGCGGGATCAGCCGCGACCACGTCACGCTGCACCGCGATATCGAGTTGCGCTATCGCGGCCAGGTCCACGAGGTGCGGGTGCCGGTGCCCCCGGGCGATCTGGGCAGCGCGCAGCTGGATGAGGTACTCGCGGACTTCGAGCGGCGCTACAACCAGCGCTACGGCCGCGGCGCGGCGTACCGGCGGGCGGGCATCGAGGCCAGGACGTTCCTGGTCCGGGGGATCGGCCGGCTGCTCAAGCCCGAGCAGCGCCCGGGTGAGCTGGGCCCGCCCGACCCCGCAACGGCCCGCGCGGGCGAGCGCCCGGTGTACTTCCGCGAGCTCGGCGGGTTCGTGCCGACCCCGGTCTACCGCCGTGAGGCGCTGGCCCCGGGGCACGTCGTGCCGGGACCGGCGGTCATCGAAGCGGTGGACACTACCGTGCTGCTGCACCCCGGCCAGAGGGCACGCGTTGACGGCTGGGCCAACCTGCTGCTGGAGCAAGCATCATGACGACCGAAGACCTCGAGCGCCAGGACGCGCCGCTGCCGGGCGAGGCGGAGGTCCTAGCCGCGATCGATCGCGAGGAGCTGATCTCGCTCGCGCTCGACCTGGCCAACATCGACAGCCCGTCCGGGGAGGAGAAGCCGGTATCCGACTTCATCCTGCACTGGCTGACCGGCCACGGTATCCGCGCCCGCCAGCTCGCGCTGGTTCCGGAACGGCCCAACGTCGTGGGTCGCATCCCGGGATCAGGCGGCGGCCTGGAGCTCATCTTCAACGCTCACATGGACGTGGCGTGGGGGCCGCGGGAACGCCGGTGGATGCACGACCCGGACAATCCCTTCTACACGTCGGCCTGGCGGGACGGCGACACCCTGGTCGGTAACGGCCTGGTCAACGACAAGGGCCCGCTCGCGTGCACCCTGATCGCCGCCAAGGCGATCAAGGAGGCTGGCGCCCCGCTGCTGGGGGACCTGATCGTGACCGGCGTGTGCGGGGAGATCGGCCAGGAGCCGGTCGACGAGTTCACCGCGCCGACGTACCTGTCCAAGGAGGTCGGCACCCGGTACCTCATCACCCACGGCGTCGTGGGCGACTTCGCCTTCGTCGCCGAGGCGACCGACTTCGGCGTGACCTGGGTGGAGGCTGGCAAGGCATTCTTCAAGATCACCGTGCTGGGTGGCAGCTCGCGCTACACCCCCTACATTGACCACCCGGACAACCTCGCCTCGAACGGCAACGCGGTCGTGCGCGCGGCGCCGGTGGTCACCCAGCTGGAGAGCTGGGCGCGCCGCTACGAAAAGGAGCACGCGTACGTCTTCGAGGGCGGGACATGCGTTCCGAAGGTCAACATCGGCGCGATCCGCGGCGGCCAGCCGTTCATCCCGATCGTCACCGCGGAGAAGTGCTTCCTGTACCTCGACGTCCGGCTCACGCCGACCCAGAACGCCGTGGAGGTCATGGCGGAGCTCAGGGAGGAGCTGGCGAAGGTCGACGTGCCCACCGAGATCGAGTGCACCCTGTTCCGGCGCGGGTACGAGGCGGTCGGCGCGGAGCCGCTGCTCGACGCGCTGCGACTGGCGCACGAGGCCGAGTTCGACAAGCCCATGCCCGACCTGGCGCCGCCGCTGTCGAGCATGTGGCGTGACACGAACCCGTTTAACGAAGCCGGCATCCCCGCCATTACGTACGGTCCGGCCGCCGGAGTGGGCGGCGGGCTGTTCTGGGCGGAGGCCGACGACTTCGTGCACGCGGCGCGGGTCTACGCCCGGACGGCGCTGGGCATCTGCAACCAGGCTCGCCGATGACCGGGGTGACGCACTTGCGCCGGGTCGGCATCGCCTCGCCGGACCCGGAGGGGCTGGCCCAGTTTTACGAACAGGTGTGGGGGCTGGCGATCTCCGGCCGCCGGGAGGGCGTCATCTACCTGCGCGGCACCGGACAGGAGCACCACGTGCTCGTCATCTCCCCGGGTCCGCGGCCCAGCGTCCGGCTGGTGGGTCTCGGCCTGGCCGACCCGGCCGCGGTCGACCAGACCGCGGCGCGGTTGTCCGAGCGACCCGAGATACGGCTGCTGTCTGCGCCGCGCGAGCTCACCGAGCCCGGCGGCGGCTACGCGGTTCGCCTCGCGGATCCGGACGGCCGCGTCCTCGAGCTGTCGGCGGCGGTGGCGCCGGTCGAGCCGGTCGACAGCGGCGCGGCGGTGCGACCAGTCAAGCTCAGCCACGTCGTGCTCAACTCCGCCCGCAGCGACGCCTTCTCGCAGCTGCTGATCGACGCGCTCGGCTTCCGGCTCGCGGACAGCATGCCGCATATGCGGTTCTACCGCTGCTCGGCTGACCACCACAGCATCGCGATCACGCGAGCGCCGTACGCCTCGCTCAACCACATCGCCTTCGAGGTGCCCAGCTGGGAGCACGTCCTGCGCGGCATCGACAACATGACCGCCCTCGGGTTCGAGACCGTGTGGGGCCCAGGCCGGCATGGCCCGGGGAACAACGTGTTCGGTTACTTTGCCGCGCCCAACCGGCAGGTCATCGAGTACACCGCCGAGGTCGAGCAGATTCCATCCGGCGAGGACCGGCCCGCTCGGATGTGGCTGCCCGAGGAGATATCGGTCCGCGATCCCTGGGCGGCGCCTGACTCGGCCAGGCCGACGGCGCATGCCCGGGAACTGATGCTCGGAGAGGCCGAGGATCAGGACCAGCGCCCGGAAAGGCCGCAATGACGAGGATCAACGAATACCTGGAGGTGAGCGGCGGCGGGGATGCCACCATCCGCTGCCACTGCGGCCACGAGCTGTGCGCGGCGACGGAGAACTACAAGCTGCATGCGCTGCTGCGCGTAGGCCCGGTCCAGCGGGCGGGGCCGTGGGTCGACCCGCTGAGGGTGGGCGGCGATGCCTTTGTATGCCGTGAGTTCTTCTGTCCCGCCTGCGCCACGCTGCTCGACGTGGAGATTGCGCAGCCGCACGAGCCGATCCTGTGGGACGTCCGAGTGGAGATCACGTGACCCAGACAGCTGACCAGGTCGGGACCGTTACCACCCGCTGGTCCTCGCCGGCCGCCGCAGACCGGCTGACAGTGATGAACCCGGCTACCGGCCGCCCGCTGGCGGTGGTGGCGGCCGGCGGGCCGGCCGAAGTTGACGCGGCGGTGCGTGCGGCCCAGGCAGCTCAGCCTGGCTGGGCGGACCGGGCACCCCGGGAACGCGGACGCTACCTGCGCGATGCCGCCCGGCTGATCCGGGCCCATGCCGACGAGCTCGCCGCGCTCGAGTCACGCGAGATGGGCAAGCCGGTGAGCCAGGCCCGCAACGTCGATATCGAGCAGTGCATCACGCTGTTCGAGTACTACGCGGGACTTGTCGAGGTCCTGCCCAGTCAGGTCCGCGACCAGGGATACGCACTCGACGTCACGCTCCTCGAGCCGTACGGAGTGATCGCCGGGATCATCCCGTTCAACTGGCCGCCGCTGCACGTCGGCGGGAAAGCGGCGCCCGCGCTCGCGATCGGCAACGGCGTCGTCCTCAAGCCGCCCGAGCAGGCACCGCTGACTATCCTGCGGATCGTCGAACTAGTGCAGTCCGTGCTCCCCGAGGACGTGCTTCAGGTGGTGCCCGGTGGTGCCGCGACCGGTGCCGCGCTTGCGGCGCATCCCGGTATCGGCAAGGTGATCTTCACCGGCTCGACCGAGGCGGGCGTGGCGGTGTTGCATGCGATCGCTGACAAGCTGACCCCGGCCTTGATGGAGCTCGGCGGCAAGAACCCGATAATCGTGTTCGAGGATGCCGACCTCACCGAGGCCGTCGTCGGGGCGATCGAAGGCGGCTTCTTCAACCAGGGCGAGGCCTGCACCGCTGCGTCAAGGATCCTCGTGCACCGCACCATCTACGACGAGCTGGTAGCCCGGGTCGCCCCCGCGGTGGAGCGCCTCGTCGTCGGCGACGGGTCAAACCCCGCGACGCACGTCGGCCCGCTGATCACCCCGGAACAGCGCGCGCGGGTCCTTTCCTACATGGAGGACGGCATCGCCGAAGGGGCGTCGATCGCCGCGCAGGCGCCGCTGCCGGACGATCCCGCACTGCGGGACGGCTACTTCGTCGCGCCCACGATGTTCACCGGGGTGCAGCCCACGATGCGGATAGCCCGTGAGGAGATCTTCGGGCCCGTCATCTGCGTGATGTCCTTCGAAGACGAGGACGAGGCCGTCCGGATCGCCAACGGCACGGATTACGGGCTGATCGCCGGCGTCTACACGCGTGACTCTGAGCGTGCGCTGCGGGTCAGCCGGCGGATCCACGCTGGCATCGTCTTCGTCAATAACTTCAACCGGGTCTTCCTCGGCACGCCGTTCGGCGGGACCGGGCACAGCGGATTCGGCCGGGTGCATGCCCCCGAGACCCTGCGGGAGTTCGGACGTAGCAAGAGCATCCGGCTGCCGTCCGGCATGGCGCCGGTACCGCGGTGGTCCGCAGTCGATGACGTGCTCTGAATGGATGGTATATGATGTACCAACCGGGTGATGGTGAGCGGCGACGTGAGGGACGCAGTGCTTGAGGTCGGCGACATACGCGGTGTGTATGTCCTTCCGCCGACGCCGTGCCTGCCCGACGCGGGGGGCTGGGATGCCACCGACAGCGTCGACCTGGACGAGACCGCCCGGATGATCGAGTACCTGATCTCGCCTGGCGTGACCGGGTTCGGCCTGTTCGGGACCACGGGCGAGGGCCACTCACTGCTTTGGGAAGAGAAGCTGGCCTGCGCCGCCAGCGTGGTGGAGACGGCGAGAGGCCGGGTCCAGGTCTTCGCGGGCGCCACGGCCCTCGGCACCCGCGAGGTCATACGGCAGATGCGCGGGCTGCGCGACGTCGGCGTGGACGGTGCCCTGGTCGGGCTGCCGCTCTGGCAGACGCCCACCGTCGAGAATTCGGTGCAGTTCTATGCTGACCTCAGCGCAGCAGTGCCGGACCTGCCGGTGATGGTCTACTCCAACTCCTGGTACTTCAAGTCCCACTTCCCGCCAGAATTCTGGTCAGGTGTGAGCCGCAAAGCCCCTACCGTCATCGTGAGCAAGCACACCCATGGCTTCGCGCATTACCTCGACGAACTCGAGGCGGTGGAGGGCCGGATCAACCTGATGCCGGGTGAGGGAGGAGTATTCGCGGCCTGGGAAAAGGCGCCCGAGCGCGTCACCGCGATCTGGTCGACGCAGGCGGCACTAGGAGCCGAGCCGGCGGTGGCCCTGATGGCCGCGATCGACAGCGGTGACCCAGACCGCGTCAGGGTTGTGATCGACGACTTCAAGCGGGTGCCCCCGTACGCGCCCCCGGGGGCGATGGACCGGCGCGACCACACCGACGACTTCGCCCGGTACAACACCCAGGTCGCGAAGTACCGGCTGGAGGTTTCCGGGCTGATCAAGGCGGGTCCGCCGCGACCGCCTTACCAGGACCTGCCAGAGCGATGGAAGGCGCAGGCCGAGCTTGAGGTCGCGGGCTTTGCCGAGCTCCGCGCAAAGTACGCAGGCGCAAGCCCGGACACACGGAGGTAGCGGTTATGGCGATTCGACGCGGTGCGGAATACCTGGCAGGACTTCAGGACGAGCGCGAGGTCTGGCTTGAAGGCAAGCGAGTCGATGACGTCACCACGCATCCCGATCTCGCCGCCTGCGCGCGATCCTTGGCCGAGGTGTACGACCTGCAGCACGACCCGTCCGCACAAGACATTCTGACGATGGTCCTGCCGGGCGGGGAACGAGTCAGCCGCGGGTTTGTCGAACCCCGGTCAGTCGAGGATCTCGTCGCCCGGCGAAAGATGATCGAGTTCCTGATGCGCCGCTCCGGCGGCACGACCGGAAGGCTGCCGGAGTACATGGCTGCCCTCATGGTCGGGCTGTACGACGTTCGCAACATCCTCGGCCAGGTGGACCCCGGCTTCGCCGATAACGTGGCTGAGTACTTCGACTACATCCGCGGCAACGACCTCGCGCTGACCCACAGCTTCGCCGACGCGCCGCGTGACGGCCGGCTCTCGCGTGACAAGTTCGAGAACCTTCGCGTCGTCGAGGAGCGCGCCGACGGCGTCGTGATCCGCGGCGTGAAGTCCGTCGCCACGCTCGCGCCGTACGCCGACGAGTACCTCGCCCTCGCGCCGATGCGTCCCGGCCTGGCTGCTGACGAGATCGTCTACTTCGCGGTGCCGATGGCGACGCGCGGGCTGCACGTCTACTGCCGTCAGCCGCTGGCGCGTTTCAACCGCGCGGACCACCCCCTGGCCTGGCGCTTCGACGAGATGGACGCGTGGGTGGTCTTCGACAATGTGTTCGTGCCGAAGAAGCGGGTGTTCTACCTGCACCGCACGGAGGGCCACCGCGACCTGCTGAACCAGATACTCTCGTGGGCCTTTTACCACATCCTGATCCGGATGGCCTGTAAGGCGGAGGTGCTCGCGGGCATCGGTGCGGCGATCACCGACTACCTCGGCAAGGAGCAACTGCCTACCACCCAGCTCATGCTGTGCGACCTCTACGGTTACGCCGAGACCCTCAAGGCGTTCATCATCGCGGCCGAGCAGGATCCCGTCGAATCGCCGACCGGGCTGCTGATCCCCAACCCGACCCAGATCACGCTGGGCCGGATTTTCGGCGTCGACCGGCACCCCGACGTGCTGCAGATCATTCGCGAGCTGTCCGGCTCGGGCATCCTGATGGCGCCGGGAAGCGGCGAGCTGGATAACCCGGACATCAGCTCGGACGTCCAGCGGTACCTGAAGGGCCCCGATGCCCGCGCCGGCGAGCGGTTCCAGCTGCTGAAGCTCGCCTGGGACTATGCCTGCGAGTCGTTCGGTTCGCGCCAGCTGCTGTTCGAGATGCACAACGCGGGCGCCCAGCAGGCGACCAAACAGCGCCTGGTCGGGATGTACGACGTCGCCGCGCACGTGAGCCTGGCTAAGCAGCTGGCCGGCATCGGCGCCGCGCGCGAGGAGGGAGGGGCATGACCGCCGTCCATGAACTACGCGGACCCGCTGAGTGGACCGGCGATGAAATGCGCGAGCGGTCCGACTGGATGCTCGAGCTCCAGCCCGGGCACGTCACCGAGCTGACCGCGGCCCTCACTGCGGTCGACCAGGCGGGGGTCGAGCTGGTCGACATCGCCAAGAGCGACTTCCCGCTCCCCACCCTCGGCCCGGTACTTGAGAAGATGGTCGACGAGCTGATGGACGGCCGGGGCTTCGCGCTGCTTCGGGGGGTTCCCGTGGAGTCGCTCACCGAGCATCAGGCCGAGCTGATGACCTGGGGCCTGGGGCTGCACGTCGGCATCCCGCTCCAGCAAGGGCTGGGGGCGAAACTGCTGGTGCACGTGCGCGACCAGGGAGTCGACCCGAAGAGCCCGCTGGCTCGCGGCTACCAGCACCGGGCGTTCCTCAACTACCACACCGACACGCCGGACGTGGTCGCGTTGCTGTGCATCCGGCCAGCGATGGAGGGCGGTGTCAGCACGATCGTCAGCTCGGTTGCCGTGCACAACGAGATCGTGCGGACGCGGCCCGACCTTGCCGCCCTGATGTACGAACCCTGGTGGCACGACCGCCGGAGGGGCGACGGGCCGGATAGCTTCTTCCAGTGCCCGATTTACGCTGTTGATGAGGCCGGCAGCCGGCTGTTCGCCTACTACGGACCCGACTACGTTCGCTCGGCGCCGCGCGGAGCGCACGTGCCCGAGCTCACCCCGCAGCAGGTCGAGGCGATGGAACTCCTCGAACGGCTGAACAACGAGCCGCGGTTCGTGCTCGACATGCACTTCCGGCCGGGAGACGTCCAGTTCCTGAACAACTACGTCGTGATGCACGGCCGTACCTCGTATGCCGATTACCCCGATCCGGCGCTCAGGCGTGACCTCATCCGGCTCTGGCTAACCGTCGACCGCGACCTAGGCCTGCCCGCGTCGATCAGCGAGCGGGGCCTGATGTCGCGCTCGGCAGCGTTCCGGCGCCCGGCATGACAGCGCTAGGCGGGGGAGCCGGCATGAATATGCGCCAGACGCCTGTCACCGGGCCAGCCGTCTGGCGCGGCGAGGACCTGCAGAACTGCGACGAGTGGATTGTCCGCCTCACCGAGGCGGACTGCGACGAGATCGAGCGCGGCCTCGCCGGGGTCGCCGACATCCCGGCGGAGCGGATTGCCCAGGGCGACGTCCCGCTTCCGGGACTAGAGGGACGATTGCGGGAGGTTGCGGCCACGCTCCAGGACGGCCGCGGGTTCGTGCTCCTCCGCGGCCTGCCCGTGCCGGACCGCTTCGACGACGACCAGGCAGCGAAGGTATTCTGCGCGATCGGCTACTACCTCGGCACACCGGTCTCGCAGAGCCGGCGCGGCGAGCTGATCGGACACCTGCAGAACCTCGGACAGCCCGGAGCCTTCCAGCGGCGGTTCGCGACGAGTGAGGCCACTGCCTTCCACAACGACCGGACCGACATAGTCGGGCTGATGTGCCTTCGGCCCGCCCGGTTCGGCGGCGAGAGCCTGCTGGTTAGCACCATGACGCTCTACAACGTCGTGCTGCAGGAACATCCTGAGTACCTGCCGATCCTCTACAAGCCGTTCGCGAAGGATCTGATGGGCGAGCAGCGACCGGGCGAACCAGGCTGGGAGATGCTGCCGCTGTTCTGTTATGAATCCGGCTACCTGTCCGGCACGACGTCAACGTCCTGGTTCATCAGGGCGATGCGATTCCCCGAGGTGCCCCGGCTGTCTGCGGAGGAGATGTCGTGCTTCCTCTTCCTCGAGTCGCTGCCCACGCGGCCCGGCCTCAGCTTGGCCATGACGCTTGAGCCAGGCGATATCCAGTTCGCCAACAACTTCACCATCATGCACACCCGCACAAGCTTCGCCGACGATCCGGACGACCCCTCCCGTCAGCGCCATCTGCTCCGGTTGTGGCTGAGCCATTTCGCTGGTGGCCGGCCGATTTGCGAGCCGTTCGCCAACGGCCGGTCGGGCCTGCTGCCGGCGCAGTACGCGGCCTGATGCCGACCCTGGTTCATCCTGGGCAGGATTGCCCATGCAGCGTCGGGTGCGGACGGGTCGCGAGACCTGATAGATGAAAGGCGAAAGCATGCAGATCGCGGTGGTCAGCGGGCCCGGCGAAGTCGAACTGCGCGAGACGCAGCGGCCATCCTGCGGCCCCGGCCAGGTCCTGGTCGAGCTCGCCGGCTGCGGGCTGTGCACCTTCGACCGCAGGTTGTTCTCCGGCGAGACGCCGATTTATCCGACTGCGGCAGGCCACGAGCCCGCCGGCCGGGTGATTGAGGTGGGCCACGCGGTAGCCGGGCTGCCGGGGACTCCTCAGCTCGGGGACCTCGTCACCCTTGACATGCGTAACCGGTGCGGGACCTGCGCGGCGTGCCGCCGCGGCCGGAGCGCCATCTGCCTCGCTTCTCAGAGCCGTGATCGCGCCGACGGCCTGATCTCGATCGCGGGCGGCCTGGCCGAGGTGATCGCGGTTGGTGCCGACCACGCATGGGTGGTGAGCGAGATACCCACCGATCATGCGGCGATGGGGGAGCCGATTGCCTGCGTGGCCCATTCGATGCGACGCGGCGGTTTCTGTCCCGGCGACCGGGTCACGGTCATCGGCGGCGGCTACATGGGCCGGCTCCACCTGGCGATGACCAAGGCGGCGGGCGCCGTCTCGGCAGGCATCGTCGAGGTCTCAGAGCAGCGCAGGGCTGAAGCCACGGCCGCAGGTGCGAACTGGACCGCATCCCCGGAGACGGCCGGTGACCTCGGCGGAGCCAGCGACGTGGTTTTTGTCACTGCCGGCGGCCCCGGTGTCTTGGAGCTTGCGGTGGATCTGCTGGCCAAAGGCGGCTCCGCGGTGCTGTACGGCGCGTTCGGTGAGGACGTTTCGGTCCGCGTCGGCCCCAACCACGTGCACCATGAGGAGACCTCGATCATCGGCGTGCACAGTCACGAGCCGGAGGACTGGCGGACCGCAGCCGGCCTGTTGTCCAGCGGAGCGCTCGCCGCGGACCTGGAGGCACTGGTGACGGCCCGGTTCTCGCTGGGTGAGGTGACCGAAGGCTTCCGGCTCGCAGACGCAGAACCGGTCTACCGGGTCATCGTTGGCGGCCCATGACCAGTGGCTCGCACCGATCGGCGGCGGTGAGCCGGTGAGCGTGGCCGTGGGGATCGACGTCGGATCTCGCTCAGCCCGGGTCGTGGCCATAGACCCCGGCGGGGCGCTCGTTGGTTACGCCGAGACGGACTACGACCGGCAACCGGACCGGATGATGGGCCGTGCGGACCCTCAGTGCTGGCGCCGGGGCGTGGAGACCGGGCTGCGGCGCCTCGTCGCGCGATGTCCGCCCGCCGCATCCCCCGCCGCCGTGGCGGTGGGCGGGCAGAGCCCCACGGCAGTGCCCGCCCACGGTCTGGCCGTGACCTACAGCTACGCGGAGGGCACCGACGGCGGGATCGCGGCCCAGCAAGTCGCCCAGTGCCAGCTGCTCAAGTCCGAGCAGCCCGGCGGCGAGGTGAGCCAGCTGTGGGACTGGATGCTGGCGAGCCTCGGCGCGCCGCGGGTGCAGGGCAGGTGGCCCGGCGACGCCCCGCTGGACGAGTTCGGCCAGAGCGTGACGACCGGTACGGTCGTCGGGAAGGCCGACGGGTCCGGGGGAGTGCCGCGCGGCACGCCGCTGGTGGCCGGTGCGCCGGACGCGCTGCTGGCGTTCTGGGCAGCCGGCCTCGATGAGGTACATCGCGCATGCGACCCGGGCGGGCGCACCGGAGGCCTGGTCGTGGCGGTCCGCGATGTCGACCTCGCACCCGGGCTGATGCAGATGGCGAGCCCGGCCCGGGGCTGCAGCATGGTCGGCGGCCCAGTCTCCGCCCATGGCGCCTCGCTCGACTGGCTGACGACGGTGACCGGCCGTCCGAGATCGGCGCTACTCGAACTCGCCGCCGGCGTTCCAGCTGGCGCCGGGGGCGTGATATTCCTCCCCTACCTTGAGGGTGAGCGGTCGCCGCGCTGGCAGCGCCGCTTGACCGGCGAATTCCACGGCCTGCGAGCCGATACCGGACCCGGCGAGCTAGCGCGCGCCGTGCTGGAAGGCACCGCCTACGGATTGGCGCACATCGGGCGCGCCTTGCGGGGCAAGGGCGCGGAAATCGACGTTGTCACCTGCGCCGGAGGCCCGTCGAGGAGCCGGCTCTGGTGCGAGATCAAAGCCGCCGTCCTGGGCGCGGACTTCGACGTTCCGGAGTTCAGCGAACTGTCGGCTTACGGGGCAGCGCTTGCCGCCGGCGCCGGCGCGGGCTGGTGGCCCGAACCTGGCAGCGGCGGCCCCGGCTCCTGGCCGCGGCCGTCGATGACGCGGATCGACAGCGTGCCGCGGCAGGTGTACCAGGAAGGGTTCGAGCGATTCGTCAGCCTCGGCGACGCGGCGCAGCGGCGGCTGTGAGCTACCGCGGCGCGGTCAGAGGTCGGACCAGGCCGGGATGGGGGCATCGGCCTGGAAACGCACCGACACCCGCTTGAGACGGGTCATCGTGTCGATCGCCTCCCGGCCGGACGCCACGCCGAGGCCGCTGTCCTTGATGCCGCCGAACGGAAGCGCCGGGTCCATCAGCATCGCGGAGTTGCCCCACACGACGCCGCACTCCAGCTCGTCCGCTAGCCGGACCATCTTCCGCAGGTCGGTCGTCCAGACGTTCGCGGTCAGTCCGTAGACCGTGCCGTTGGCCAGGGCAAGCGCATCTGCCTCGTCGTCGAACTCGAGCACGGACAGGACCGGGCCGAAGATCTCCTCGCGCGCGACGCGAGCGCCAGGATCAAGGCTGGTAACTATGGTGGGCTCGACATAGAACCCGCGCTGTGACCGGGAGGGGCCGGGCGCACTGCCGCCAGCGGTCAGGCGCGCGCCGTCCGACCTGGCGGAATCGAGATAGTCGATGACGCGAAGGTGCTGGGCCTGCGATACCACCGGGCCAATGTGCGACGTCGGGTCGGAGGGGTCGCCGACTCGGATCCGTCCGGCCAGGCTGGTGAGCCGGTCCATTACCTGGCCGGCCACCGAGCGCTGAACCAGAAGGCGGGTCGCGGCGCTGCAGACCTGGCCGGCATTCTGGAAGACACCCCAGACCGCGCCGCGGGCGGCCTCGTCGAGGTCCGCGTCCTCGAAGATGATGTTGGGCGCCTTCCCGCCGAGTTCGAGCACGACCTTCTTGAACGACGGCGCCGCGGCCGCCGCCACCGCACGCCCGCTGGCCACGCTGCCCGTGAAATTGACCCCGGCCACATGCGGATGGGTGACGAGGGCGTGGCCGGTGGAGCCGTCACCGGGCACGACGTTGATCAGCCCGGGCGGGAGGCCGGCGGCGGTGCCCGCCTCGGCCAGCAGCAACGCGGACCTGGGCGCTAGCTCGGAAGGCTTCACGATGACGGCGTTCCCGCAGGCGAGGGCGATCGCGACTCGCGCCACGAACATGATCGTCGGCCCATTCCACGGCAGGATGATCCCGATGATGCCCAGCGGTTGCTTGACCGTGTAAGACAGGTAACCTGCCGTCGCCGGGATCTGCTCACCCGTGAGCTTGTCGGCCATCCCCGCCCAGTACCGCGCGAACTTCGCGGCCTTCGGAGTGTCGTAGCGAGCGTCGCTGATCACCTTCCCCATGTCATGCACGTCGGCGAGCGCGATCTCCTCGGTGCGAGCCAGGAACGCCTCTGTCCAGGCCCAGATCAGCTCGGCCCGGCGGCTGCCGCCCAGCGCGGCCCAGGCCCGCTGCGCCTCGGTCGCAGCGGTCACGGCGGCGTCGATCTCAGCCTGGCCACCGAGCGCGATCCGCGCCACGGTCTCCCCGGTAGCCGGGTCGATCGAGTCGAACAGCGGGACACCGGAAGGCGACTGACGTTCGCCGCCGATGAATGGGCCGTACATCGGCTCGGCAAGCTGGCTCACGGCACTCCTTAAGCTGGGCGAACCGGGCTCGCTGTCTAGCTTGACAACGTCCCACGGCCGTACAAATATCATATGCCAAGTACAGATTCAGGGTCCGAGGCGAGACTGAACCGTCGCGGGTGGTCCGCTGGCAGCCCGAGCCACCGCGCCGACGCAGTCCTGCCCTGCGGGAGCAGAGGTGACGGGAATGACGCAGCTGGCGCCAGATCACCAATGGGGTGGCTCGATGCTCGAGCGAACCCAGGAGGAATGGGACGTCCTGACCAGCGAGTGGCAACAGGCTCAGGCCGTGCTCGCCGACCGGGTCATCGAACACCTCGCCGGACTCGACCAGGAGAAGTCGGTCTTTCCTCTCACCCGGCTCGGCCACAGCCTGCAGGTGGCCACGCGCGCGGCCCGCGCAAACCGGGACGACGAGTACGTGTTCTGCGCGCTGGTGCACGACATCGGGGACACGCTGGCGATCTACAACCATGCTGACCTCGGCGCCGCCGTCGTCAAGCCCTTCGTGCGGCCGGCCTACCACTGGATGGTCCAGAAGCATGACGTCTTCCAGGGATATTTCTTCTGGCACTTCGTGGGCCGTGATCGCAACGCCCGCGAGGAGTACCGAGGTCACCCTAACTTCGACCTGACCGCGGAGTTCTGCGAGGACTACGACCAGGTGTCGTTCGACGTGAACTACGCCAACATGCCGCTCGAGGAGTTCCAGCCGCTCGTCCGCGACCTCATGTCGCGACCATGGGCGCACAAGAATGCCTGACTCCCGGCCCCTCACACTGCCCGATCGCATCTCGTCCTGCTCGGTCGTTCGGTAGGACCACCATGAGCCTGGCATTTGATATACCATTGACAAGGTGACCGAGTTCGATGAGACTGCCACCAGTGGCCGACCCCGCCGCATGTGAACCTGACGCGAAGATTTGGGGTCGGCCATCAGGGATTTGTCGGCGGGCGGCGATAAGGGCACGGAAGTGGCTGAGCTTACCGAGCGCGGGATGGAACCGGTGGTAAGCGTGCCGTCGGGCCAGTCCGGCTCGGCGCTAGTCATCGACGGCGTATACAAGGGCTATGGTTCCGGGACTGCCCGGGTCTCGGTCATCGAGAACGTCAGCCTGCAGGCGCCTCGCGGCCAGTTTGTCACCCTGATCGGCCCGAGCGGGTGCGGGAAGACGACGCTGCTGCGCATCGTCGCGGGCTTGCTCGAGGTCGACCGCGGCACGGTGTCGATCTTCGGCGAGTCGGTGCAGCGCGCGAGTGCCGCCAAGCACATCGGGCTGGTCCCGCAGTCACCGGCGCTGCTGCCGTGGCGGACGGTGCTGGACAATGTCCGGCTGCCGCTGCAGGTGAACAAGAAGCCGGATTCGGATGGCTCGCGGTCGCATGCGGACCCGGTTGCGGTGCTGGAGTCGTTCGGGCTGGGTGATGTGGTGGGCCGGCGGCCGGCTCAGCTGTCGGGCGGGATGCAGCACCGGGTCGCGATCGCGCGTGCGTTCGTCTTCGATCCGCCGGTCTTGCTGATGGACGAGCCGTTCGCCGCGGTCGACGAGCTGACGCGGGAGATGCTGCGACACGAGCTGCTGTCGATCTGGCAGCGGAACAAGAAGACGGTCCTGTTCGTGACGCACTCGATCGCGGAGGCGATCACACTGTCCGACGTGGTCGTGATCATGTCCGCGCACCCGGGGACGATTCAGAGCGTGATCCCCATCGGCCTGCCGCGGCCGCGGGACGATCTGGTCGAGACCACCGAGGAGTTCCACGAGCTGGAGCGGCGGGTCAGGCTCGAGTTGCGGGATAGCTGGCGAGGCGCGAGGTGAGCGAACTGCCGCGCTCGGGGGTGGACGAGCGCACAGATACGCATCCTGACCGGCCCGTGCTCGAGCCTGCCGTCGCTGAGCCGCCGCGGCGGCGCGCGATGCCCGGCTGGGCGCGGCCGTCGGTGTGGCTGCCGCCGCTGGTGGCGTTCGCGGTGCTGGCCGTTGCGTGGCAGCTGTATGCGGTGCACAACCCGTTCGTGATCCCTACGCTCGGGAAGATCTTCCACGAGCTGGCGAGCCGGCCCGGTTTCTACTTCCGCAACGCGCTGACGACGCTGAAGGAGGCCCTGGTCGGCGCGGCGTTCGGCATGGGTATCGCCTTCTTGCTGGCCGTGGTGATGTCCTACGTCCGCATCGTCGAACGCGCCGTCCTGCCGCTAGCCGTGATCTTGAACGTGACACCGGTTATCGCGGTCGCCCCGGCGCTGGTGGTGGCGTTCGGCTTCGGGCCGACGCCGAAGTACATCATCACCGCGGTGCTGGTTTTCTTCCCGTTCCTGATCAACTCGCTGATCGGGCTGCGCTCGGCGGACCCGCTGGCGCTGGACGTGCTGCGGACGCTGCACGCGTCGCGGACCGAGATCTTGTGGCGGCTGCGGTTGCCCAGCAGCCTGCCGTTCCTGTGCGCGGGGGCCCGGATCTGCGTCCCGCTCAGCCTGATCGGGGCGGTGGTGGCCGAGTTCGTGGCGGCCGGCCAGACCAACGGCCTGGGCACACTGATCGTGACCGCGGCGTCGCTGTCGGACCTGCCGACCATCTACGCGTCGGTGGCGGTGCTGGCCGTCATGGGCATCGTGTTGTTCGTCCTGGTCGTCCTGGTCCAGCGGCGCCTGCTGGCCTGGCACAGCTCAGCGACGCTAACGAAGTGATGAACGCCAGCCCTTGGCGCGCATAGTGATCGACTGGAGGTCGGCGTGAAACTCAGGTGGAACTCTCGAAATGGTGCGGTGAAGGGCTGCGCGCTGGTCGCGGTCGTCATTACGGCTGCAGCCTGTGCCAGTTCGTCGGGCGGTTCTTCGCCTCAGGCCGGGTCGTCATCGGCCGGGCTGATCAGCTCGTCCAGATGCGCCGCCAACAAGGCAGCCGGGACGATCACGTACGTCTCGCCGTTCGGCTTCGACGCGTCGGCCGGGATCATCGACGTGTTCGCGGCGCAGAAGCTCGGCTACTTCAAGGACCTCTGCCTCAACGTGAACTTCGTGACCAACTCACAGAACTCCACCGCGCTGGTCTCGGCGGGCAAGGCTCAGGTGACCAACGTCGGGTCGGCGGCCGACTACCTGACCGCCGTCGGCAGCGGCTCGAACATCAAGGCCGTCGCGACGTACGGCAACACGTCCGACTACTGCGTCATCACGCAGAAAAACATCACCAGCCTGCCGCAGCTCGCCGGCAAAACGCTGGGCTACCACTTCGTCAAGGAAGCCCCGGTCCTGGCCATGCTGTCTGCAGCGGGCGTGGACCAGGGCAAGGTGAAATTCGTCAACACCACGAACTACGACCCGAACCAGGTCGTGCAGGGCAAAATCAACGCCGTGGGCTGCTACCAATCCAACGAGCCGCTGACACTGAGGGCCGAGCACGCTCAATTCAACGAGTTCACGCCCGCCCAGTTCCACGTGACCGGCACCTTCAACGTTCAGTTCTTCAACAAGACCTTCCTGGCCGCGCACTACGCCGCGGCGAAAGACTGGATGCGAGCAGACCTGCGGGCGTTCTACTACTGCGCCGCGCACCAGGCGGCGTGCGTAAACATCGAGGGCGAGTACGCGCGGCAGGCCGGTTCCGAATTCATCACCAGCCACGAGCGGCAGGTCTGGGCCCTGGAAAGCGCCCTCGCCCTGCGTCACACGCTGCCCGGCAAGGGAGTCGGCGTGCAGTCAGTGGCGGAATTCCAGCCCGAGGCCCGGGAGCTCGTGCATTTCGGGCTGATGAAGTCCGTACCCTCGCCAGCGTCGGCGATGGACACGACGATGGTGGCCTCGCTCTACCACGGCAAGACCCTTATCTGGCCGTAACTGTCCCGTCTCTACCGCGGCGAAGTATCGCTTCCGGACCGGTCGCCGTACCGGTCCGGAAGCAACGTTCAGCCAGGACCCGCCGCACCGAAGCGCAGGAGCAACCCCAACGATGAAGATCACCGGCGTCACGGTCATCCCTGCGAGCTACGCCACAGATGACAAGCCGCCGTTCCGCCGCTCGTTCGCGGTGCTGCGCCTTGACACGGACGAGGGGATAACCGGCTGGGGGGAGGCGAGCGACTGCTATGGCCACCGCTACCCGCTGACCCTCAAGGCGTTGTTCGAGGAGACCGTGCAGTGGCTGCTGCTCGGACGGGACCCGCAGCCGCTCGAGGACCTGATGTGGAACCTCCGCCGCACCCTCTATGCGCCTCTCGGCGCTCGCGGCCTGGTCATCCAGGCACTGTCCGCGGTCGATATCGCGCTGTGGGACATCCGGGGAAAGCTGCTCGGGAAGTCGGTCTCCGACCTGCTAGGGCGCAAACGTGAGAACGTGCCGCTATATGCCGCAGGCAAGCCGGCGCTGTACGAGCCCCCGGAGTGGAACGTCGAGTTCTTCGCCCCGCTGCTCGAACGCGGTGTCACCGCGGCCAAGGTGCGAACCGGGCGTGACTTCGCCTGGGACCGCGCGATGGTCGAACGAGTCCGCGAGTTGCTGCCGGACGACATCGAGATGTTCGTCGACGGCAAGTACAACTACACCCCGGACTCCGCGCGTCGTTTCGCGCGCGTCCTCGCAGACATCGGGGTGGAGATCTTCGAGGAGCCGATTCCCCACCTTGACCTGGAACTGGTGCGCCAGCTCGGCCGCGCCTCGCCGGTCGCGCTCGCCTACGGCGAGCACGCATTCACAGTTCACGACTTCCGTGATCTGCTCATGCGTGGCGAGGTCCGGCACCTTGAGCCCGATGTCACCGTGTGCGGCGGGTTCACCGAGGGCATGAAGATCCTGCACCTCGCCGAGACTCACGGCGCCCATGTCGTTCCGCACTGCGGCGGTCTCACCGCGGTCGGCATGGCGGCCAACCTCGCGTTGGTGTCGGCCTACGCGGACCCGACCTACTTCGAGTACGACGCCCGGCCGCACCAGCCCTTGCGCGATCAGGTAGCCGTTGGCGCGCCGTTCGCCCTGGACAAGGTGGCCGATGGGGTTCTCCCGATTCCCGACGGGCTCGGCCTGGGGATCGAGGTGGACGAGGATGCCTTCGCCGCCTTCCCCTATGAAATCGACACCGCGATCGCCAGCCGATTTCCCGTCTACACCACCCCGCACATCTAGCCCGCGCACCGATGGCTCAACCAGGCGCCGGTGACCAGGTGCGCATGTACGAGGAGGCGGCGCTGGAGCTGATGGCCGGCGTTGCCGCCAGTCTCGGCATGAGCGCCGAGGACGGCGAGATTGTGGCCCGCCATCTGGTGGACGACGAGTTGCGCGGAGCCGTTGGGATGTCGCGGATCTTCATCTTCGCGGACGAGGTGGCCCGGCAAGGGCCGCAGCGCACCGAGCCCATCACGGTAACGCGGGAGTCCGACTTCACGGCCGTCGTGAATGGCGGGGGACACCACGGCCTGGTCGTCGCCGAGTCAGCGACCAGGCTGGCGATTGCGAAGGCCCAGAAGTCCGGTATCGCCATCGTCTGCGCCCGCAATCATCGGTACTCGGGCACGCTCGGCTATTACACCGAGCTGGTCGCGCGAAACGAGATGATCGGAATCTCGGTTGCGAGCGGCTCATTCGGGTCGGTGGCACCGTATGGCGCACGCGAGGGCCGCCTGGACACCAACCCGATCGCCGTCGGCTTTCCGACCACAGCCGAGCCGATCGTCTGGGACATCGCGACCTCAGCCATTTCTGGCTCGGACGTTTACCGGCGGCTGGTGACAGGCGAGGAGCTGCCGCCCGGGGTCGCCCTCGACAACCGGGGCGAACCCACGCGAGAACCGGCGGAGGCGCTGGCCGGCGCCATCCTGTCGTGGGGAGGGTACCGAGGGTCCGGTCTCGCGATGGTCATCAGGTTGCTGGCCCTGTTGAGCGGGGTCGCGCCCTTTCCGGCCGAAAACGGTGAGTTCGCGTTCCTCGTGATTGTCATCGACCCGTCGCTGTTCCTGCCGCGTGGCGAGTTCGAACGGCGTGCTGCGGAGTTCGCCGCCGGCATCCGGGCAGCGCAGCCTGCGCCCGGCTTCTCCTCGGTCAGGATGCCCTTCGACCGGTCGATCCAGGTCCGCGCGCAGCGCCGACGGGATGGCATTGAAATCGCCCGGGCGGTCTACGAGCGTCTCGACTCGATCAGGCGCTCCGGAGTAGTACCGGTGCAGACAGTCCACAGCCCGCGCGAGAAGCCGACATGACGGCGGCTGACGACTTGAGCTATCACAACGCGTCCAGACTGATCACCGTCCACGAAAGTCCGGCCCGGGTGTCGATTCTGGGGCGGCTCGTTCGTGACATAGTCACGAGGGCGGCCGGAGGAGCCAGCCGCGAGTTACTCGCCAGGAGGCGGAATCATGAGCAGTGTCCGGGTGCACGAGTTCATCACCCTCGACGGCGTAATCAGCGAGCCGACGTGGAGCTTCGAGTTTGGCTTTGACCCCAAGATGGGCGCGGCGCTCGGCGGCGTCATGGGCGGCTGCCAGGGGATCTTGCTCGGGCGTGCCACGTATGAGATGTTCGAGCCGGCCTGGTCGGCCCGGACCGCTGCCGACGATCCCGGGGCGCCTTTCATGAACGACACCATGAAGTACGTGGTCTCCTCCACGCTGGAGAAGACGACATGGCAGAACTCCGAGATCATCGGGCCGTACGACGCCAGTGTCATCCGGCAGCTCAAGGAGCGCGTGCCCGGCGGGATCTACGTCAGCGGTAGCGGCACGCTGGTCCGGGCCATGCTCGCTGACGGCCTGGTCGATGAACTGCACCTGTTCGTCTACCCGCTGACGCTCGGGTCGGGGCCCCGGCTGTTCGACGGGACGCCGGCCGGGAAGTATGCGCTGGCCAACAGCGAAGCCTACAACAACGGCGTGCTCTATCTACGCTATGACCGGGCTGCGTGATCCGGCATGCCACGGCGAGCGCCTGCACGAGTGGACGCGGCGCGGCACCGAGGTCATGGACCGGGCTTGCAGCCAACAATGAGTCCCGCCCCGCTCGGCGCGCCTGATCCGGTGATCTTGCCCACCGGTCACTTTTACCACCATCTCGCTGATCACTTGCTGTGTGAGGGCTTGGCTGGCCGGTAACCGCGTTTTCGCAGGCCGGTCACCGCGTTCTCTTAGCTCTCGCCAAGCTGCCATACAGCTAGCACCGGCAAGCTGACAGCAGGCCGGTGGTCGTGCCGCGGTTGTCAAGCATGACTGCCCAGATCGCCACCCGGCCGTGAATGTGTTCGCGTACGGCGATGTGCAGGAGCTAGCGAAATGACACGAAAGGCGGCTCTCGAGTCCCCGGTGACGTACACCATGCCGGTCATCGATCCCCGGTCGCTGACCCGTGCCCAGCTCGCCGGCAGGCGCTGTGCCGTCCCGAACTGCGGGCGCCTGCTGGCTCCGCCGGCTTATGAGGTAGGGCGTCTCCCCGATGGGCGGTCAGTACTCGCCTGCGCGGAGTGCGCCCCCGCGGTCGGGTATGAGCGGGCGGAAGAACGCATCATGAAGGCGGCAGCCTGAACCAGGCTGGCCTCGGCGCTCGGCGGGCTGGTGCCTCAGCTGCCGGATAGGGAGCGGCAGAGCTGGGCGCGTGAGGTGATGTCGAGCTTGATGAAGACCTTGCGCAGGTGGTACTGGACGGTGCGCGGGGACAGGAACAGCCGGGTGCCGATCCCCGGGTTGGACAGGCCGACGGCGGCCAGCCGGGCGATCTGGGCTTCCTGCGCGGTCAGCTCGACCGTCGTGGTGCCAGCACGCTTGCGGGCTGTACCGCCGGCGGCGCGTAGCTCGCGGCGCCCCCGCTGAAGGTCAACAGGCAGGGCATCGAGGTGCGCATTCTCGCGCGCAACCGGATCACGAACCCGGCTACCGGGCTCCGGCGCTGGGCCTGCTGTGCCTGCTCGGCGTGGCGTCCTTCGCGGCGGCACTGGTCATCGGATTCGTCTCGCCCGCGCAGTTCGGCCACTCGAACCCGCTCACCTACGCCGTCCTGGTACTCGCAGGGATTGTCGGCATCGGGATTCTCCCGCCGCTACTAATGGACCGCCTCCGCAAGCCGGGATGGAAGGCCACCAGCTACAGGTCCGCCTCCGCGCGCTAACGCCACCGCTCCCGTTCGGTCAGGCCGCATGCTTGCCCGGCAAGCTAGCGATCGCGGAATCACCACAATCGGGCGACGCTTGCTCACCCTTTCCGCCGCGATGCTCGTATGTAAGCAAGGCAGAGCACGCGGTGCGGATCCGATTGCCCGGCAGCGCTGCCCTTGCACCGTTCAGTACAACTCCGCTCGCGAAAGGGAGGAGCGATGGAACCGCTGACTACCGGCCAAGAGACCATAGGCCACCACGGGTCGCCCGTGCACAACTGGCGCGTGTCGCGGCTCGAGCGCCTGGGCGTCCCCGGGACGCTGGCCGAAATCTACGCCGACCGCATCGACTGGCACCAGGTCGCCCGGCTGGTGCGGCGCGGCTGCCCTCCGGAGCTTGCCCTCCGCATCGTCTCCTGACAGCGGCCGCGAGGACCCGAGGGATGACCACGCGCCAACTGGCGCGACCACGCCGCCTGCCGCGACACCGGTCCGGAGCTGTTCTTCCCGATAGGCACGACCGGGCCCGCGCTGCGCCAGGTCGGCCGGGCGAAACCGATCTGCCGGGCCTGCCCGGCGCAAGCCCAGTGCCTGGCCTGAGCGCCCCAGGCCTGCTCGCACCGTCCGCACGCCCGAGCTGACCCGGGCCCGGGCCGCGCGGTTCGGAGTGGCCAGATCGAGACGGCGGGTCTGCATGATCGGCCCCACGTCGGCCGTTCCGCAGCGATCTTCGATGGGTCCGCCGTTACGGCCCCGAACAGGGTGATGAAGCAGACGGCGGGGCACCGGTGACTTCACGCAAATCACCCGGATCGGCGCCTGCCGGGAAAGACGGGGCATGACAAGGCCGGCAGCAGGTCGGCTGCGGGACATGCGCAGGTCTGGTGCAACATTCCGCGGCGTCGGCGAGTCAAGGTACATGAGAGGGGGGCAGCCGTGCCGGAAACCGATCGTCAGGTCGAGGGGTTCGCGGAGTTCGTCGCCGGGTCGCTGCCCGCGTTGCTCCGGTTCGGGCATGTCCTGACCGGAAGTCCGCAGGAGGCGGAGGACCTGGTTCAGGAGGCACTGGCGAAATCGCTGCGCCGGTGGCGCTGGGTCCGGGCCGACAACCCTGTCGCTTATACGCGCCGGGTCATGATTAACACGCATCTAACCCGGTGGCGGCGGTGGGGTGCCCGCGTACGGCTCGGTGATGTGCCCGAGTCCGCCACCGATGATGCCGGCCTGCAGCGCGGTGAGGACTGGGACGCGCTGCGGCGGGCACTGGCCCGCTTGCCGCCCCGGCAGCGCGCGGTCCTCGTGCTCCGGTACCTCGAAGATCTTCCCGACACCACGATCGCCGCGCTGCTGGGCTGCAGTCCCGGCACGGTGCGCAGCCACGCGGCGCGGGGACTGGCGGCCTTGCGGCCGAGGCTGACGGCAGGGACAACGAGAACAATGCGAGAAGGTGAGACGCATGTCGGATGAGGACGACGCCGAGAACCGGCTCCGTGACGTGCTTCGCGATCCGAGGTGGTCACTCCCGGCATGGCGAGACCCGGAGCAGCGGATACGCAGGGCTGCGCGGCGGCAGAGGCTGCGGGTAACCGGTATGGCCGCGGGAGCGGCCGTGGCTGTCGTTGCCGTTGCCATCCCGGTAAGCATCGGGGCATCCGGCCACGGCTCCGGGCCAGCCGGGCACCGGCCGGCCGCCACGGTGTATGTCGGCTACACGGTTCTCAGGCGCGCCAGGTCGCACGAGCCCCTGCGGATCGCGGGCGCGATCGTCCCCATCAGCACGGGCACCAACCGGGCCGCCCAGCCGATCCCCATCCGCGGCGAGGTGGGTGATATCGCGATCACCCCGGACGGCAAGACCGCCTACGTCACCAGCGGCAACATCCAGCCGGGCGCGGTCATCCCGATCAGCACGGCCACCAACACGCCCGGCAGGTCGATCTCCATCAGCGACGGCGCTGGACTTGTCGCGATCACCCCGGATGGGAAGACCGCCTACGTCGGCGGCAGCGACAAGATCGTCCCGATCAGCACGGCGACGAACACGCCCGGCAGGCCGATCCGCATCCACAGCGGCCCGGACAGTATCGCGTTCACCCCGGACAGCAAGACCGCCTACGTCCTTGGCAGGTCCGCCAAGAGCGGGATCATCCCGATCCATACGGTCACCAATACGCTGGGCAAGCCGATCCGTGTCTGCCGCGGCCCTGGCCTCGATTTCGCCAGCTGGAGCGCGATCACCCCAGACGGCAAGACCCTCTATGTCGGCTGCGACGACAACACACTCACCCCGATCAGCACCGCTACCAACACGCCCGGCAGGCCGATCCGCGTCAGCGGCGGCACGTTTACCATCGCGTTCACCCCGGACGGCAAGACCGCCTACGTCGGCGGCCGCGGCACGGTCACCCCGATCAGCACCGCGACCAACACGGCGGGCAAGCCGATCCGCGTCGGCCTCTCCGTGGTAGAGGTGGTCGCCATGACCCCGGACGGCAAAACGCTCTACGTGACCAACTACGAGGGGCGGCCGGTAGACACGATCGTGCCGATCAGCACCGCCACCAACACGGCGGGCACGCCGATCCGCGTGGGCAGCCCCGCGGATGCCCTCGCGATCACCCCGGACGGGAAGATCCTCTACGCCGCCTCATCCACCGCTACCCGGAACACGGTCACCCCGATCAGCACCGCCACCAACCGGGCCGGGAAGCCGATCTTTACCAGCCGAGGCCACTTCGTGTTCGGTGAGCGCATCGCGATCACACCCTGACCTGCCGCCGGTGCTGATGGCGACCTGCTGGCCTCTATCGCTCATGGCGTTCCCGACGGAGCCGTGGTCGGCGGGTACATGATCGCCGGGTCGCTGGGGTGCCGCGACAGCGGCGTAGTGTCCAC
>Ga0070709_10000193_pt1 | contig 38811 bp, 27 predicted proteins | sample LARL51metaG_FD_65449 | JGI IMG/M metagenome (GOLD analysis project Ga0070709, IMG submission 65449) | Corn, switchgrass and miscanthus rhizosphere microbial communities from Kellogg Biological Station, Michigan, USA - LAR L5-1 metaG | ecosystem: Host-associated > Plants > Roots > Rhizosphere ... | reverse complement strand
GACCGGTTGATCCTCCGCTGCGGCCACATGGTGCACGGCGGCGCCTGCATCGCCCGCAGCGAGGACGGCGAGGTCATCTTCGTCGACGGCGGCATCCCCGGCGAGCTCTGCGCGGTGGAGCTGCGCCACCGGCGGCGCAAGGTCTGGTACGGCGTCGCCGTCGAGGTGCTGGAACCGTCCGAGCACCGCACCACGCCGCCCTGCCCCTACGTGCCGGAGTGCGGCGGCTGCCAGCTGCAGCACGTCAGCTACCAGCATCAGCTCACTTTGAAGCGCGACATCGTGCTCGACGCCATGCGCCGCCAGAAGGTCGAGCTGCCCGAGGTGCGCGTGCACGGCATGTCCGAACCCTGGCGCTACCGCTGGCGCGGCGAGTTCCACGTCGTCCCCGGGCAGCACGGCATGCGCGACGCCGGCCTCGGCTTCAACCGCGCCCGCTCCTGGACGGCAATCCCCGTCGACGACTGCCTCATCCACCACGAGACGGTGTCGCGCTCGCTGCCAGCGCTGCGCGAGGCGGTGCGCGGCGGCGGCCGCGAGGGTCTCACCGTGCTGCACCTCACCGTCGGCGACGGCGGTCGCGAGCTGCTGGTGCGCAGCAAGCCACGACGCGGACTCGACGAGGCCGCCATCGACGCGGCCGCGCAGACCCTGCCCGACGGCATCAACTGGAACACCGACTCGACCACGCTGGAGTGGCGCGGCCACCTCTTCCGGGTGATGCCGGAGTCCTTCATCCAGGTCAACCAGGAGATGGTCGGCGTGCTCTACGGCCTCGCCCTCGACGCGCTCGGCGACGTGCAGGGCGCGCGCGTGGTCGACGGCTACGCCGGCATCGGGGTGCTCAGCACCGCAGTGGCCGAGACGGCGGGCGAGGTGGTGTGCATCGAGGAGAACCCCGTCGCCGTGCACATGGGCCGGCTCAACGCCACCATGAACGGCGTCGACGACCGACTGCGCTACGTCTGCGCCCCGGTGGAGAAGGCGCTCGCACAGGTCGCCGCCGAGGCGCCCGTCGACGCCGTGGTGCTCGACCCGCCGCGCGCCGGCTGCGAGGGCGGCGTCACCGGCTGGCTGGCGCTGGCCGGGCCGCAGCGCGTCGTCTACGTCTCCTGCGATCCCGCCACGCTGGCCCGCGACCTGCACGTTCTGGCCAGCTCCGGCCCATACCAGGTGGCCGGCTTCGACCTCGTCGACATGTTCCCGCAGACCCACCACGTCGAGTCGGTGGTGGAGCTGCGGCGCCGCCGCTGAGCCAACACCGCCGCTCGACGCCGGCCCGTTGCCGGACCGGCGCCAAGCTTGATGGCGGGCCACCCCCCTCGGGTGATAGCTGCACCGCGGCGCCTGGCGGGGCGCCGCTTGCGGGCCACGGTTCGAACCGCACCTCGCTGCGCCGCTGGACCGTCGGCGCAGGGGTCATGCTATCGGCGCCCCGTTCTCCGCACATCGGCAAATACAGCCATTCCTATACAGGGCGACATGCCCATGACACATTTGTGGTGATCGTGGTTTTTCGGTGGCGACCGCCGATCGGCGATCAGCGCCCGGCGTCGCCCCGGGTCAGCAGCACCGCCACCTGTGTCCGCGAGCTCACCCCCAGCTTGTCGAGCACGCTGGAGACGTGGTGGGCCACCGTCACCGGGCTGATGTGCAGCCGCTCGGCGATCTGCGCGTTGGTCAGGCCCTCGGCGATGAGCGCGGCGACCATCTCCTCGCGCGCCGTGAGCACCCGCGCCGCTCCGGTCCCGCCGCGCCCGAGCGAGCCCAGCAGCCGCTCGGCCCGCTCCACGCCGGGCTGGTAGCCGAGGCGCCGCCAGGTGTCCGCGGCGGCGCGCGCCGCCTCGCGGTCGCCGAGCAGGCGGGCGCCCCAGACCTGGCAGAGCCCGGCCAGCCAGGGCCAGGGCTCGGCGGCGGCCTCGACGGCGGCGCGCAGCCGCTCGGGCGTCGGCTCCAGGCGAAGCTCCGCCGCCAGCAGGGAGGCCGCGGTGAAGCGGTCCATGTCCGGATCGCGCTCGCGCTCGACGGTGCGGGCCAGGACGCGGGCCGCCTGGTCGGTCTGCCCGCCGCGCAGCAGCGCGTCCACCTGCAGGGCGATGAACCAGGGGCCGGCGGCCATGCCGGGCTCCAGCCGCGTGTAGTCCAGGGCCTGCAGGGCGACCTCGAAGGCGGCGGCGGCACCCTCGACGTCCCCCTCCTCGAGGCAGAGCCAGCCGGCCAGGGCCTGGGTGTCGGCGCCCTCGGTCACCGTGTCGGAGCGGTAGCTGGCCTCGTTCTCGGCGAGACGGGCGGCGGCCTCCGCGTAGCGCCCCTGCATCAGCGCGGCGGTGGCCCGCACCACGCGCACGTACCAGAGCGCCTGGCTGCGCTCGTCGAGGCGGCCCTCGGCCTCGCGCAGGGCGGGCTCGGCGTCGGCGAGGCGGCCGGCGAACACGGCAACGTGGGCGCGGAGCACCCGGGCGCCCAGGGCGCACCAGGGGTTCCAGGTCTGGCCGACCTTCTCGGCCCGCTCCATGTCGGCCTCGTCGAGGGTGCCCCGGGCCACCTGGAGCAGGACGCTGGCCTCGCGGGCGTGCGCCCCGGCGGCGCGGAGGTGGTGGGCCAGGTCGCGCAGCTCGGCGACGATGGCCGAGCACTGGTGCACGTCGACCGCGCGCAGCCAGGCGCGGTGGACCATGGCGCGTCCCTCGATGTCGACGTCGCCGCTGGCCACCGCGGCGCGGCGGCCGCGCTCGCTCAGCTCCCCGCTGCGCCGCGCGTCGCCATAGGCGTGCCAGATCACCCCGCCGACGGTGCAGAGCATGGCCTCCTCGCGGCTGCCCTTCTCGACCGGTCCGGCCAGCTCGTCCTCGACCATGCGGATGAGGCGCTCGACGGGGCTGCCCAGGTACCACTCCACCAGCGCCCGCATGGCGGTGAGCTGCTGCCGGGCCGGGCTGCCCGGTGCGGCGGCCTGCCAGGCCGGCGGCAGCAGGGGCTGCGCGTCCTGGTAGGCGCCCTGGGCGACCAGGTCCTCGATGAGCGGCTCGACCACCGTGGCGCGCTGATGGGCGAGGCGCTCGTGCCGCTCGACCAGCTCCAGGGCCAGCCGTCCCAGGCCGACGCTGCGGTTGAGGTTGCCCTGCCGGCGCGCCTGCCCGATGACGTGGACCAGCGCCTCCAGGGCTCGCTCGGGCCGCCCGGCCAGCTCCCAGTGCTGGGCCACGCGCTCCACCGACTGCGAGGAGGCGTGCTCGGTGAGCGCGTCGGCAGCCTCGGCGTGGAGGCGGCGGCGGTGCTCCCAGGGGATGCCCTCGTAGACCGCCTCGCGGAGCAGCGGGTGGCGGAACTCCACCGTGCCCGCCCGGCCCGCCTCGGTGAGCGGCCGGAGCAGGCCCGCGGCCACCAGCGGCTCCACCGCGGGCGCCTGGTCGGGGCGGAGGTCGACGAGCAGGTCGAGGTCGGCGTCGTGGCCCATCACCGCGGCGAGCTGGAGCAGGCCCTGGGCCGACTCGCCGGCGATGCGGCTGCGCTCCCGGGCGGTGGCCTGGATCACCTCGGGGACGCCGCCCGCGCCGGCGCCCAGGGTCTCGTACATGGCGACCAGCTCCTCGACGAGAAGCGGGGTGCCCCCGCTGCGCTCGGCCACGGCCCGCACCGCCGCCTCGTCGAGGCTGTCACCGCAGAGCTCGCGGGCGACACGCTCGGAGTCGGCGGGGGAGAGGCGGCCCAGGCGCAGGCGGGCCAGGCCGTCGCGGGGGCCGAGCACCGAGAAGCGCGTCCAGGCCGGGTCGTCCGGCATGGCCTCGTCGTCGCGGAAGGTGCAGAGCATGAGCAGGCGCATCGAGGGCGTGCGGCGCACGCAGTACTGCAGGAAGCGCCAGGAGGCCGGGTCGGCCCACTGCACGTCCTCGGCCAGCCAGATCACCGGGCGCTCGCCGGCCGCCTCGGCGACCACGTCGAGGACGGTTTCGAAGACGTGCGCCTCGTCGTCGAGGGCGGCCCCGCCGCCGCTCTCGTCGAGCAGCTCGGGGACCACGGTGCCGAGCACGGCGGCGTGGCCCAGCGCAGCCGGCCAGAGCGGGCAGGCGGCGTCGCGCCGGGCGGTGCGCAGGGTGTCGACCAGGATGGCGTTGGCCACCACCCGGTCGCCGGGGTAGGCCTGGCCGCGCAGCTGCACGGCGCCGTCGACCGCGGCGGCGAACTCGCGGCAGAGCCTCGACTTGCCCACCCCGGCCTCGCCGGAGACGAGCACCAGGCCGCCGCTGCCGCGCCGCGCCGAAGCCACCGCCTGTGCCAGGGCGGCGAGCTCAGGGCCGCGGCCGGTGAGGGACGCCCGCCGTGGCCCGATCACGGGGTGGAGGAGAAGGAAAGCGGCGACATGCTTGGACCGCCGCTGCGCCGCGCGGCGGGCCCATTGTACGGGCGTTCGCACGGATCGCCAGTCTGAACTCGGCCGGAGCCTATCCCGCCGCCTCGCCGCGGGCCGTCAGGCCGCCTGCTCGCGCTCCGGGATGTGCAGGGTGTAGTGCTCGGCGTCGAAGCGGCGGGTGCGGCGGCGGAAGCTCCAGGTCGAGCCGGGCCAGAGCGTGGTGTTGCGGCCGGTGGCGTCGATGTACCAGGAGGCGCAGCCGCCGGAGGTCCAGACCGTGCCGCGCATGCGCGCCTGCACCTGGCGGTTGTAGGCGAGCTGCGCGTCCTCGCGCACGTCGACGGCGGCGGCGCCGCGCTGCCGCATGGTCTGCATGGCGTCGAGCACGTAGTCGACCTGCGACTCGACCATGAGCACAACCGAGGTGTGGCCCAGGCCGGTGTTGGGGCCGAGCAGGATGAAGAAGTTGGGGAAGCCGGCCACCGAGGTGCCCAGGTAGGCCTGCGGGCTGCCCTGCCAGACGCCGGCGAGACTCTGGCCGGCTGCGTTGCGCACGCGGTCGCCGATGGGCATGTCGGTGACGTGGAAGCCGGTGCCGAAGATGATGGTGTCCACCTCGTGCACACTGCCGTCCGCGGCGACCACCGCGTTCTCGCGGACCTCGCGCACCGCCGAGGTGACCACCTCGACGTTGGGCCTGGCCAGCGCGGGATACCAGTCGTTGGAGAGCAGCACGCGCTTGCAGCCGAGACGGAAGTCGGGCGTCAGCTTGGCGCGCAGCCTGGCGTCGGGGACCTGCTTGGCGAGGTGCCTGCGGGCGATGCGCTCGCCGATGGCGGTGCGGTTGCTGAGCAGGCCGAGCACGAAGGTCTCGCGCGCCCAGTAGATGCCGCCGCGCATCAGCGACTGCAGCGCGGGGGCGCGGCTGTACACCGCGCGCTCGACGGGCTTGAGCGGGCGGTCGGGATGCGGCATCACCCAGGCGGGGGTGCGCTGGAAGACGGTGAGCTGCTCGACCTTGGGCTGGATGCGCGGCACGAACTGGATCGCCGAGGCGCCGGTGCCGACCACGGCGACGCGCCTGCCGCGCAGGTCGTGCGCGTGGTTCCAGCGCGCCGAGTGGAAGACGGTGCCGCGGAAGCTGTCGAGGCCGGGCAGGTTGGGGATCGACGGCTCGCTGAGCGGGCCGGTGGCGGCGACCAGCACGCGCGCGGTCATGTCACCGGTGCTGGTGCTGAGCCGCCAGCGCTGCGCGGCTTCGTCCCAACGCGCGTCGCGCAATTCGCAGCCGAAGCGCACGTGGGGCAGCACGCCGTACTTGCGGGCGCAGTGGCGCAGGTACTCCTGGATCTCCGGCTGCCGCGAGAAGGTGCGCGACCAGCGCGGGTTGGGCTCGAAGGAGAAGGAGTAGAGGTGGGAGGGGACGTCGCAGGCGCAGCCGGGGTAGCTGTTGTCGCGCCAGGTGCCACCGACGTCCTCGGCGCGCTCCAGCACGGCGAAGTCGTGCTCGCCGCGCTGCTTGAGGCGGATGGCCATGGCCAGGCCGGCGAAGCCGCTGCCGGCGATGGCCACCTCGACGTGGGTGGGGGTCGGTGCCATGGTTCGATGATACATCGATTGATGTAACGGTTGTCAAGGCGTTTTTCCTGCCACACGGCGGCCGCCGCGCCCCCGACAATGATCGCCACACGCGGGCTCGGGGCGCGTACACTTGTTCGTCGCAGCCGCATGCCGCAGACCGACCACTGGGAGATCCATGGCCGCCGACCAGCCCGCCGAACCCGCCGTCCCGTCCGACCCCTTCGTCCACCTCCACACCCACACCGAGTACTCCCTGCTCGACGGCGCGGCGCGCATCGACGACCTGGTCGGCGAGGCCAGGCGGCTGGGCCAGCCGGCGGTGTCCATCACCGACCACGGCGTGCTCTACGGCGCCGTGGAGTTCGTGGCCGCGGCCAAGGCGGCGGGGATCAACCCCATCCTCGGCTGCGAGGCCTACATGGCGCCGCGCTCGCGGCACGACAAGGAGGGGCGCGCCGACCGCGACCCCAACCACCTCGTCCTGCTGGCGCGCGACAACGCCGGGTATCGCAACCTGGTGTCGCTGGTGAGCAAGTCGCACCTCGAGGGCTACTACTACAAGCCGCGCATCGACAAGGAATTGCTGGCGGAGCATGCCGAAGGCTTGATCTGCCTGTCGGCGTGCATCGGTGGCGAACTGCCGCAGGCGATCCTGCGCGGCGACATGGACGCGGCGGAGTCGGTGGCCCGCCAGCACATGGAGATCTTCGGGCCCGACAACTACTTCCTCGAGGTGCAGGACCACGGCATCCCCGAGGAGGAGGCGATCCGCGAGGGTCTGCTGGAGATCGCCCGGCGCACCGGGCTGCCCATGGTCTGCACCAACGACTCGCACTACATCCGCAGCGAGGACGCCGAGGCGCACGACATCCTGCTCTGCCTGCAGACGGGCGCGCGCCGGCAGGATGAGAAGCGCTTCAAGTTCGCGGGGCCGCACTTCTACGTGGCCGGCGGTGACGAGATGCGCGAGCGCTTCGCGCAGTACGGCGAGGCGGCCTCGAACACGCTGTACGTGGCCCAGCGCTGCAAGGTGGAGATGCGGCTGGGCGAGACGCTGCTGCCGCGCTACGAGCCGATCCCCGAGGGCATGGATGCCGCGTCGTACCTGCGTCATCTCTGCGAGGAAGGGCTGCGCGAGCGCTACGGACCCGAGCCGTCGCGCGAGGCCTGGGAACGGCTGCGCATGGAGCTCGACGTCATCGAGCAGACCGGCTTCGCCGCCTACTTCCTGATCGTCTGGGACTTCATGCGTGCGGCGCGTTGCGACCACGGCGTCAAGGTGGGTCCCGGGCGCGGCAGCGCGGCGGGGTCGCTGGTGTCGTACGTGCTCCGCATCACCAACCTGGACCCGCTCAAGTACAACCTGCTCTTCGAACGCTTCCTCAACAAGGAACGCGTCTCGATGCCGGACATCGACTGCGACTTCGACGATCGCCGCCGCGACCGCGTCATCGCCTACGTGCAGCAGAAGTACGGCAGCGAGCGCGTCGCGCAGATCATCACCTTCGGCACCATGGCCGCGCGGGCGGCGATCCGCGACGTCGGCCGCGTCCTCGACGTGCCGCTGGCCGAGGTCGACCGGCTGGCCAAGCTGGTGCCGCAGCAGGTCGGCATCACCCTGGACAGCGCGCTGGCGCAGAGCCGCGAGCTGCGCGAGGTCTATGAGGGCGAGCCCTGGGCGCGCCAGGTGATCGACAACGCGCTGCGGCTGGAGGGCATCTGCCGCAACGCCTCGACGCACGCCGCCGGTGTGGTCATCGCGCCCGAGCCGCTGGCCAACATCGTGCCGCTGCAGCGCTCCACCACCGACCGTGAGTCGATCGTCACCCAGTTCGACATGAACGGGGTGCAGAAGATCGGCCTGCTCAAGATGGACTTCCTCGGTCTCTCCAACCTGACCATCATCGACGAGGCCCTGCAGTTCATCAAGCAGACGCGGGGGATCGAGATCGACCTCGACAACCTGCCGCTCGACGACCCCGACACCTACGCGCTCTTCGGCCGCGCCGACACCCTGGGCATCTTCCAGTTCGAGGGCGCGGGCGCCAAGAAGATCCTCATCGACATGCAGCCGCAGAACCTCGAAGACCTCTCGATCGCCAACGCGCTCAACCGCCCCGGCCCCATCGAGGGCGGCGTCATCGAGATCTACATGAAGCGGAAGCGCGGCGAGGAGACCATCGAATACCTCACCGGCCTGGCCGACAAGCTGCATCCCATCCTGGCCGAGACGCACGGCACCATCGTCTACCAGGAGCAGGTGATGCGCATCGCCCAGGCGGTGGCCGGCTTCTCCCTCGCCGAAGCCGACATCCTGCGCGCCGCCATGGGCAAGAAGGACAAGGCCAAGATGGCCCAGCAGCAGGAGAAGTTCCTGGCCGGCGCGGCGGCCAATGGCACCGACGCCACGGTGGCCAAGGAGCTCTTCGACCTCATCGCCTTCTTCGCGGGCTACGGATTCAACAAGTCGCACTCGATGTGCTACTCGCTGGTCGGCTACCAGACCGCGTACCTCAAGGCCAACTACCCGCTGGAGTACATGGCCGCGCTGCTCAACTCGCGTGGCGGCGACTTCGACAAGCTGAAGCAGACCATCCTCGACGCGCGGGCGCGGCGGCTCGACGTGCGGCCGCCGGACGTCAACCGCAGCGTGGGCGGCTTCAGCGTCGGCGACGTCGACAAGGGCGAGATCCTCTACGGGCTGCACCACATCAAGAACGTGGGGGAGAAGGTCATCGACGCGGTGCTGGAGGCGCGCGAAGCGGGCGGCCCCTTCACCTCCCTGCTCGACCTCTGCGAGCGGGTCAGCTCCCGCGACATGAACCGCCGCGTGCTGGAGGCGCTCATCCGCAGCGGCGCCTGCGACTGCCTCGGCGAGCGCGCCGCGCTGCTGGCGGTGCTCGACCAGGTGCTCGACCGCGTCGCCCAGGTGCGTCGCGAGCGTGACTCCGGGCAGACCTCCTTGTTCGGCGGCGCCACCGTCGAGGACGCGCCACCGCTCACGGTCGACCTGCACATGCCCAACGTCCAGCCCACGCCGGACCACGAGCGCCTCGACTGGGAGAAGGAGTTCCTGGGCATGTACCTCAGCGACCACCCGCTGCGTCGCGTCGAGGACGAATTGCGCGCCAAGACCGACACCGCGCTCGGCGAATTGGGCACGCATCTCGACGGCTGCACCGTGCAGGTCGGCGGCGCCCTGCGCTCCGTGCGCGCCTTCGTGCCCAAGCGCAGCACCACCGGGCAGCGCATGGCCTTCCTGCAGCTCGAGGACATGAGCGGCACCTGCGAGGTGGTGGTCTTCGCCCGCACCTTCGAGGAGTGCGTCGGCCTGCTGCTGCCCGACAAGGTGGTGGTGGTGCGCGGCCGCGTCGAGGCGCGCGCGCGCGGCGACGCCGTCGGCGGGAGCGTCGAGGACGAGCGTGGCGAGCCCGAGCAGCCCAAGATACTCGCCGAGGCGGTCTACGCCCTCGACGACATCCGTCTCAGCACCTGGCGCGGCAACCGCACCGTGCACCTCTCCATGGCGGCGCACCAGCTGGGCATGCTCGACGCCCTGCGCGCCGCCTTCCGGCGCAGCGGCGGCGACACCCCGGTGGTGCTGCACATCGAGGACCACGAGAAGGTGCTCGACGTCTCCCTCGCCGAGGAGTTCTGCGTCGATCCCGGCCCGGCGCTGGAGCGCGACGTCGAGGCCCTGCTGGGGCCGCGCGCCTACCGGCTCGAGGTCCGCCGCGAGAAGGCGCCGGAGCGCGAGGGACGCCGCACCGCCGCACGCCGCGCGTGAGCGACGCGCTACCCGAGGGGACCTGGCTCAACCCTGACGTTGCTGAGCGCTTCGACGTCGACACCGTGGTGCTCGACGTCGACGGCGTGCTCGTCGACGTGCGCGCGTCGTTCCGCGAGGCGGTGCGGGAGACGGTCGTGGTGGTGCAGGGCGAGATGGGCGTGGCCGCGCCGTGGCGGCCGTCGCACGCCGACATCAACGCGCTCAAGCGCGCGGGCGGCTTCAACGACGACATCGACATCAGCATCGCGCTGGCGGCGCTGGGCGCCGCGGGGCGTGGCGGCGACCTGGCGCGCGTCGCTGAGCAGGTCGAGGCGCGCGGCGGTGGGCTGCCCGCACTGCGCGCCGTCGCCCCCGAGCTGCCGCGCATCAGGGGCGCGCGCGTGCTGGAGGTGTTCGACCGGCTCTACTGGGGTGACGGTGTTGCCGCCAATCCTGGCCTCATCGCGCGCGAGGCCATGCTGGTCGGCCCCGACTATCCCGACCTGCTCCGCGCCGCCGGCGCGCGCCACCTCGCCTGCATCAGCGGCCGCACGCCGCGCGAGCTCCACGCGGCGCTCGACAAGCTGGGCTGGGCGGCCGGCACCCTCAGCGCCGTGGTCACCGGCGACATGGTGCGCAAGCCCGACCCCGCCTGCCTCGACCTCGTGGTGCAGGCCTGCACGCCCGGCGCCATGCTCTACGTCGGCGACGTGCGCGACGACTGGGAGATGGTCCGCCGCCACCGCGCCGAGCGCCCCGAGGCCGCAGCAATCCGCGGCATCCTCGTCGGCGACGACGTCGACATGCTGAACTACCGCCCGCTCGGCGTCGACGCCACCGTCCGCAGCGCTCTCGACGTCCCGGCGGTCCTGCGCGCCTGGAGAACGTGAGCCTCCGTATGTAGGCTCGTTGCACGGCGTCACCGCTCCGCGCCGCGCATTCGACAGCCAGCGAACGGTCGCGTGCCGGCCATGCGCCAGCATGGGAAGGCACCCTGCGCCACCCTCGTCCCTGCGCGGTGCCGTTGCCCGGAGGCAGTCCCGTTGATCGTCCCTCTCGCCACCGAAGCCCGCGACACAGGCGCCGGCTACTTCGATGCCCTCGGTCCCCTGCACGCACTGCTCGACGACGACAGCGTCAGCGAGATCATGGTGGTCGGCCCCGACCTCGTCTACGTCGAGCGCGGCGGACGCCTCGTCGAGACCGGGGTACGGTTCCGGGACGAGAACGAGCTGCTGAGCGCCATCGAGGTCATCGTCGGCGCGGTGGGGCGGCGCATCGACGCGGCGCATCCCATCTGCGACGCGCGCCTGCTCGACGGCAGCCGCATCGCCGCCAGCATCCCGCCGGTGGCGCTCAACGGTCCGCTGCTCACCATCCGCAAGTTCAGCAAGGACCCGCTGCAGATCGCCGACCTGGTCCGCTTCGGCACCCTCGACGAGAACAGCGCCACCCTGCTGCGCGCCGCGGTTCTGGCCAGGTGCAACATCATCGTCAGCGGCGGCACGGGCACGGGCAAGACCACCCTGCTCAACGTGCTGAGCGGCTACATCCCCGCCGACGAGCGCATCGTCACCATCGAGGACGCCGCCGAGCTGCAGCTGCACCAGCGCCACGTCTGCTCGCTGGAGGCGCGACCCGCCGGCGACGAGGCGGGCATCCCGATTCGTGAGCTGGTGCACCACTCGCTGCGCATGCGGCCGGACCGCATCGTGGTCGGCGAGTGTCGCGGTGGCGAGGCGCTCGACATGCTGCAGGCGATGAACACCGGCCACGACGGCTCGCTCACCACCATCCACGCCAACAACCCGCGCGACTGCATCTCCCGCCTGGAGACGCTGGTGCTCATGGCCGGCATGGAGCTGCCCCTGCGGGCCATCCGGCAGCAGGTCAGCGGCGCCCTTGACCTCATCGTCCAGCTCAGCCGCCTGCGCGACGGCTCGCGCCGGATCACCTCGATCACCGAGGTGCTGGGCATGGAGAGCGAGACCATCACCCTGCAGGAGATCGTCCGCTTCGAACAGCGCGGCGTCGACGCCGAGGGCCGCGTGGTCGGGCAGTTCACCCCGACCGGCGTGCGTCCCGAGCTGCTGCGCCGCCTGGAGACGATGGGCCTGAGCGCCTGAAGCCTCAGCTCCTCAGCGGCAGCTCCGCCTGCCGCGGCGCCGGCGAGAGCACCACGGTGCGGTCGCGCCCGCCGCGCTTGGCCCGGTAGAGCGCCTGGTCGGCGCGGGCGACGAAGTCGGGCAGCGGCTCGCGCCCGTTCCACTGCGACAGGCCCGCCGAGCAGGAGAGCGGCGGCGGCACCACCGCGCGGATACGCTCGACGGCCGCCTCGGCCTCCACCGTCTCGGCGCCGGGCAGCAGCACGCCGAACTCGTCGCCGCCCAGCCGGGCCAGCACGTCGACCTCGCGGAGCACCTCCTCCCAGGCGGCGACCAGGTCGGCGAGCAGGTGGTCGCCCGCCTGGTGGCCGTGCTCGTCGTTCCACTCCTTGAAGTGGTCGAGGTCGAGCATGGCCACGGTGACCGGGTAGCCGAGGCGGGCGGCCAGGGCCAGGTGGTGGTCGAGCTCCTCATGCCAGGCGCGGCGGTTGCCGCAGCCGGTGAGCGGGTCGGTGCGGGCCAGCTGCTCGAGCTCCAGGCGCTGGGCGCGGACGCGGACGACGAAGCGGTGCACCGCGCCGCCCAGGGCGCCTCCGGCCACCGGCCAGAAGATGGTCTCCGGCCAGTCGCGCGGTGAGGTGTCCTGCAGCGCCAGCGAAGCCAGCACGATGCCGAGCACGACCGCGAAGCCGGCCGCCAGCTGGCGCCCGGGGTGGTAGAGGGCCAGCCAGAAGAGCGGCAGGGTGAGCAGCGGCTCGAAGACCAGCGTCGAACCCTGGGTGCCGCTGCGCAGCATGACCACCGTGGCCAGGTAGCCGAGCACGGGCAGCAGGGCCAGCCAGCCCGGCAGCCGCCGCCAGGGCACGACCAGCATGGCCGCCACCGAGACGATCGCGGTGATGCCGGCGCCGGCGATCAGGCCCGCCCAGCGCACCCCCACGCCGGCGCCGGCCAGCGGTGAGAGGGCTCCCAGGGCGGCCGCCGCCGCGAAGGGCAGCAGGCGCGCCCAGAGGCCCTCCAGGGCGAAGGGGTCGAAGCCTGTTCCCGCCGCGATCGCGCTGTCCCACCGGGTCGCGGGCCGGTCGTGCACAGGTGGTCACCCAGGTCAGGGCAGCCTGGACTCGTCCGGGGTGCCGGCCGGCTGCATGGCCGGCATCAGGATCGCTCCGAGTCTGCCCGACGCGCCAGAGCCGTCGGGCCCGAGGGCCCGGGCCGGGTGTCACACGTCCCTGCGGCCACCGCGGCGCCGGGTCCAGTCGATGGCATGATGCGCACCGTGCCGGCGCTCACCCACCTGGCCGTGATCCACATCGACGTGGACCCGGCGCTGCACCTGGGCCCGTTCACCATCCACTGGTACGGGATCATGTACGCGGTCGCCTTCTACGCCGGCTGGCGCTTCGCGGTCACCCCGTTCCTCACCCGTCGCGGCATCTCCCGCGCCGACATCGACCGCATGATCACCTGGGTGATCGTCTTCGGGCTGGTGGGCGGCCGCCTCTACTACGTGCTGCAGAACGACCTGCTCTACTACCTCACCCACCCGCAGCACATCCTGGCGGTGTGGGAGGGCGGCATGGCCTTCTTCGGGGCCATCATCGCCTCGGTCGCCACCATCTTCGTGCTCGCCTGGCGCCGCGGCTACAACTTCTGGCTGCTCTTCGACGCGGGCGTGCTCTTCGCCGTGGTGGGGCAGCCGATCGGGCGCATCGGCAACGTCATCAACGGCGACATCCTCGGCTACCAGAGCAACCTGCCCTGGGCAACCGCGTATTCCAACCTGCACGCGGTCCTGCAGGATGGCTTTCACCTCAACACCGCGTATCAGCCCGCCGCGGTGTACGAGGCGCTGGGGACCATCGCCATCGGCGTGGTGCTCTGGTTGCTGCTGCGGCGGCGCGTGCCCGACGGGGTGCTGGCGGTCAGCTACGTGGCGCTCTACGCGCTCTCACAGCTCGGCATCTTCTTCCTGCGCGGCAGCGAGCCGGTCATCTTCCTCGGACTGAAGCAGGCGCAGTGGACGGCGATCGGCATGCTGCTGCTCGGCGTGCCGATGCTGGTGCTGCTGCGGCGGCGCTTCCCGCCGCGGGCGCGCGAGGTCGACGGCGAGCAGACGGTGGTACCGGCGGCCATGCCCGAAGCGGCGGGATGAGGTTCCGCCTGGCGGCGGCCGGCGCGGTGGCGCTGGCGCTGGCCGGGTGCTCGCCGGCGGCACCGGCGCCGTCGTCCTCGCCGGGTCCCACCGCCTCGTCCTTGCCGCCGTCGCCCACGGCCACTCCGGCGGCGAGCGGCACGCCGCAACCGTCTCCGCCGCCGATCATGATCGTGGTGCTCGAGAACCACGGCTACGGCGACGTCATCGGCAATCCGGCGGCGCCGAATCTCAACGCCCTGGCGGCGCACTACGGGCTGGCCACCGCGTCGTACGCCTGGAGCCATCCCAGCCTGCCCAACTACCTCGACCTGATCGCGGGGAACAGCTTCGGCATCAGCTCCGACTGCACCGACTGCAGCGTCGAGGGCACCACCGTGGCCGACCAGGTCCTCAGCCGCCACGCCGACTGGGCAGCCTATGAGGAGTCGATGCCGTCACCGTGCTTCAAGGGCGATTCGTACGCCGGGCTCTACGCCAAGAAGCACGACCCCTTCATGTACTTCGCCCACATCCGCAACTCGCCGGCGCTGTGCAACAGGATCCAGCCGCTCTCCGCGCTCTGGCCCGCGCTCGACGCCGGCACGGTGCCGGCCTTCGCGTTCGTGACCCCGAACCTCTGCCACGACGGACACGACTGCTCGCTGCAGCAGAGCGACGCTTGGGTGGGCGGCTTCGTCAACCGGATCGCGGCCTCGACCTGGTTCGCGGCCGGCGGCGTGCTCATCGTCACCTACGACGAGGGCACCTCGAACGAGGGCTGCTGCGCGGGTGCGGCGGGCGGCCACATCGCCACCTGGGTGGTCTCGGGGCACACCCCGGCCGGGGCGCGGCTGCGCACGCCGGTCGACCACGCGGGCGTGATGCGCACCATCGAGCTGCTCTACCAGGTGCCCCCGACGGCGTACGCCGCCTGCGCCTGCAGCGGCGACCTGCTGGCCCTGATCGGCCGCTGAGCGGCGCGGGCCGCTTCTATACTGGCCCGCGATGGCAGACGTCGCCCAGCTGATCTCGACCCTGCTCTACATCGAGACGCTGCTCATCCTGGTCCGGGTGGCGCTCTCCTGGTTCCCCGGCATCGACCCCTGGAACCCCCTGGTGCGCGTGCTGCGCGCCGTGGTCGACCCGGTGCTGCTGCCCTTCCGCCGCATCCTGCCCACCTTCGGCGGCATCGACTTCTCGCCGATCCTGGCCATCATCGTGCTGAGCTGGCTGAGCAACCTGGTCAAGCGCCTCGGCGCCGGCTTCAACCCCGGCCTGGAGGTGGCCGGCGCCATCGTCGAGATCGTGCTGACCATCATCATCGTGTTCTGCGTCGTCGTCCTGCTCCGCGTCCTCATCTCCATCTTCGACGCAGACCCCTGGCATCCCGTGGTGCAGGCCATCCGCCAGATGTCGAACCCCCTGATCCGCCCCTTCGCCGCGGTGGTGCCGCGCTCCCGCGGCGTCGACCTCGCCGCCGCCGCCGCACTCACCGTGTACGTCGTCCTCTACTTCGTCGCCAAGGCGATCTTCAGCATCTGGTTGACGGGACTGGTGATCTGAGGCGGGGGTGGTGCCGGCCGTGGGATTCGAACCCACACGGACTTGCGTCCAACGGTTTTTGAGACCGCCGCGTCTACCCTTCCGCCAGGCCGGCCCGGGTTCCGGAAAGCTTAGCGCTTACCCGCTCCGGAACCCGGTCGGCCCACTGCCTTGAAGGTCGGCCCGGTATCCGGACGGGCCCTTCCTCACCCCCGGGGGAGCGAGGGAGGGCCGTCCGGACGGACCAACTGAACTTCGGTCAGTCGCCGCTGTGGCGGCGGCGCCGGGCCAGGTACACGATGCCGGTGCCGGCGAGCACCAGGCCGAGACCCTCGGCCAGAGCGCCCATCAGGCCCGCGCCCGTGTTCGGGGTGGTGATGCCGAGGACCTGGGCGGCCACGATGGTCACCGGCTCGTCCCCGCATCCGCTCACCGCGGTCAGGTTGGCGTCGTCGCCGTTGTAGGTGGCCACCCACTCATAGGTTCCGGTCGCGGTCGGCGAGAACGTGCCGGACGCGGCCACCCCGTTGCTGAGCGGCTGGTCGCTGCTGATGAAGACCGGCGTGCCACTGCAGGTGGTGTCGCCGGCTCCGAAGAGTTGGAAGGTGACGGTGCCGGTCGGGTTGAGACCGCCGCTCACCGTCGCGGTGTCGGACACCGAGGTGAGGCCCACCGTGCCGCCGGCCGACTGGGCCGTGGTGATCGAGGGCTGCACCTTGTGCCAGTTCTTGACCGCGTTCGGGCTGTCACCCGGGACGCTGTCGTTCGTGCTGCGGGTCAGCTGCACGCCGTCCACCGTGATCACGACGCTTGCATTGATCACGCTGGTGCCTTCCACGCTGGAGGTGAGGACGTCGGTGCAGGTGCCCAGCCCGTTGCTGATGGTGCAGCTCGGGGAGGCCAGCGATCCGGGACCGCTCACCAGGCTGAAGCTGACCACCGTGCCGTCGGGCGCGGGCGCCGGCTGGTTGTTGCCCGAGCCGTCGTTGGTGGTGACGGTCGCGGTCAGGGTGTGCAGGTCACCGACCGGGTCGTCGGCGCTCAGCGGGCTGAGGCCGATGTTGGCGGTGACGTAGTTCTTGGTGGCCGGACCCGTGCCGCCCGGGCCCATGTTGCCGTCGGTGCTGCGATGCACCGTCAGCCCACCCATGGTCACGTCCGCGGCCACGTTGGCGACGAAGGTGTCGGGAACGTCGTTGTTGATGGTCAGGGTGCAGGTCGCCTTGACGGTGCCGTCGTTCTGCGGGGTGACCGTCGGGTTGTCGCAGGTGGTGGAGACGTCGCCCGGAGCCACGTCGCCCGCGTCGCTGACCGACGGGGTGATCGAGAAGCTCACCGGCGTCTCGCCCGCCGGGAAGGCGGTGACCACGATGTCGAAGACGTGCTGGTGTCCGATCTCGTTGGAGGCGGACGGGCCGATGCCCACCGCGGCGTCAACGTAGGTCTTGGTCGCTGCGCCCGAGCCCAGGTCCGCGGGACCGCTGTTGCCCGAGGTGCTGCGGGTGATCTGCTTGCCGTCGATGGTCATCACCGCCGAGGCGTTCAGGGTGAACACGCCCGCGGTGTCGCTGTTGATGGTGTAGGTGCAGGTGGCGGTGTTGCCGCTGATCACCGGCGTGCCGCAGGTGTTGGTGTTGGTGACGTCGGGCGTCGGCGAGATCGACGGGGTGATCGCGAAGAGGTAGGTCTGGCCGGTCGGCAGGGCCGTGGCCGTGATGGTGAAGGTGTGCGGCGCGTTGACCTCGTTCTCCGCCGCGTGCGGGGTGATCCTGATGGCGCCGTCGACGTAGGTCTTGATGGCCGGCCCGCTGTTGCCGTTCTGGCCGTCGGTGGTCAGCACCACCGAGAAGCCGTTGACGGTGATGTGCGCGGTGGCGTTGGCGGTGAAGACGCCGGCGGTGCTGCTGTTGATGGTGACGTCGCACTTGGCCTGGTCACCGTGCGTGCTGTCGCCCGCGGTGATCGTCGGGTTGGCGCAGGTGCTGGTGTCCTCGAGGTCGGGCGTCGGCGTGATCGAGGCGGTGATCGAGTTGAAGGTGGTGGTGGCGCCGGTCAGGCCGGTCACCGTGATGTGGAAGGTGTGCGGCGAGCCCACCTCGTTGACGGCGTTCGGGGTGATGGTGATGGCGCCGTCGCCGTAGGTCTTGACGGCCGGGCCGCTGTTGCCGTTCTGGCCGTCGGTGGTGACCGTGACGTGCAGGCCGCCCATGGTCACCGTGTCGGTGGCCGTGGCGGTGAAGGTGTCAGCGGTCGAGTTGTTGATGGTGATGGTGCAGGTCGCGGTGTTGCCGCTCACGGTCGGGGAGCCGCAGGTCGACGACACCGACCCTGGCGGGTTGCTGTGCGAGTCGAGCACCGAGTAGGTCACCGGGCCGAACGACGGCGTGCCGGTGGTGCCCGGGAGGGCGGTCACGGTGACGGTGAAGGTGTGCGGTGCGCCCACCAGGTTGACCGCCATGGGCGGGCCGATGGCGATGGTGGCGTTGACGTAGGCCTTGGTGGCCGGGCCGCTGCCGCCGGGGCCGTGGGTGCCGCTGGTCGAGCGGGTCACCGACAGGCCGCCCAGGGTCATCGTCGCCGAGGCGTTGGCGGTGAAGGTGTCGACCGTGGCGCTGTTGATGGTCAGGGTGCAGGTCGCCGTGTTGCCGCTGACGGTCGGCGAGCCGCAGGTGCTGGTGTCGGTCGAGGGGGCGTTGCTGCCGGAGTCGACGGCGGAGGCGGTGATGCTGTTGAAGACCACCGAGGTGCCGCTGGGCACGTACGCGGTGGCGGTCACGGTGAAGACGTGCGCGGTGCCCACTTGGTTCACGGCGCTCGGGCCGATGGCGATCGAGGCGTCGACCACGGTGAGCGGCTCGTCGCCGCAGGCGCTGGCGCCGGCGCGGTTGTGGCCGCCGCTGCTGATGTCACCGCTGTAGAACGCCTGCCACTCGTAGGTGCCGACGGCGTTGGCCGCCGTGGTGGTACCTGACGAGGGGACCACGCCACCACTCAGTGCGAGGGCGCCGCTGTCGTAGATCGGAGTGCCCGTGCAGGCGGTGCCGCTGAACAGCTTGTACTCGATGGTGCCGCCCGGCGTGCCCGAGATGGTGCCGCTCAGGGTGGCCTGGTCGCTGACCGCCATGCCCGGGGTGATGGTCATCGCCGCCGAGGTGGTCCCGTGCGCCGACTGCTGGGTGGTCACCGTGGGCGTCAGGCAGAAGGAGAAGCGGCCGGTGGTGTAGTCCTTGAGGGTGGCCGTGGTCTCCTGCGACGAGCGCGTCTCGGAGAGGAAGTCGCTGAAGCACGCCGAGCTCTCGTTGCTGAGGTCGGGCGGGATCAGGTCGGTGAGGTCGACGCCCTCCTCGAGGAACTGGTTGGTGCCCAGGCTCAGGTTCGGCGCCCAGGGCTCGGTGAGGCTGCTCGGGTTGGCGATGGCGCACATGTCGGTCATGTCGACGCCGCTGCCGCCGCAGAGGCCGCCGGTGTTGAGCTCGACGAGGTTGTTCTGCGCCTTGGGATCGCTCGGGTTCCACTCGTAGAGCTGCACCGACTGGTTGTCGCCGCCGCCCTCGTAGTTGCTGACCACGAGCAGGTCGCCGACGTCGTGCAGGCCGGTGAAGCCGCCGCCGTCGGTGCAGCTGTGCTGGCTCTTCATCAGCCAGAAGCCGGCGAAGGAGTCGCCGTTGTTGGAGTCACGCTCCTGGGCCAGGTAGACGAGGAGGTGGCCCTGCTTGGGGCCCGAGGTGGGCACGAAGGCCGCGCCGTAGGCGTTGAGGATGTCGTCCTTGTTCAGCGGGTTGTTGAGGCTGACGCAGCCCCAGGTGCTGAGGTCGCCGATGTCCTTGACGCCCGCTCCGTTCGAGGAGAAGTAGGTCGGGTCGGGATTGCCGAAGTCTTGCTGGAAGATCTTGCCGACCATCGGCGGGTTGGTCGGGTTGCAGCTCGGCGTGCCGGGGAAGAGGCATGCCCAATCCCAGGGCGGCGGCGTGGCCGCGTTCTGGGCGATGTTGCCGTCGAGCTCGAAGAGCCCGGCGTCGACGGTGTTGGGCGCGCTGGCCAGGCCGGTGACCATGCCGGGGACCAATGCCGCGGCCATGATGCCAACGCTGGCCAGGAGGCTGAGTGCCCCGGCCGCGCGCTTGGCGAGCGGCCCTCCCAGGCTCCCTCTGAGACTACTCACGGTATTGGTGCCCCCTTGACGGTGTGGTCCTGTCCTGCCCGAAAATCGGACGTCGCGCAGGCGCACCGGTGGCGGGTGCTCCAGTTCTGCAAGTCGCCGCAGTCAGCGGTGACGTGCCCCACGCCTGCCCCTGGCCCTCGTTCTGCCCCGAGGAGGGAGACGCCGAGCATGCCGTCACGTGACGTGCCTGCCCCCACCCACCTGACGGTCCTGGTGCCCCTGGTTCCGATGAAGCCCTTGCTTCGTCTGATGGATCTGGACCGGATTATGGGGGTGCTCGTTTCGTGAAGTCTGTAAACGGTCGTAAAGACAGAGGGCCACTTGTATCGGCGTGTTGATCGGCAAGGGCCGGTCTGTGACGAAAATTACGATCCCGCCACCGACCCGGGCCGAGCCCGGCGGCCGGCGGGAACCGCAGCGGCGGCCACCGCGTTGGCTTGGGTGATGGACGACGAGTCGCTCCTGGAGCGAGCCCGGCAGGGCGACTCGGCCGCCTTCACAACCCTTGTCGAGCGTTACCAGGACGACCTCTACACCATGGCCGTGCGCCTCCTCGGCGTCCCCGCGGACGCCGCCGACGTGGTCCAGGAGACCTTCCTGCGCGCCTACATGCGCCTGCCCGAGCTGCGGGCGCTGTCGGTGCGGGGCTGGCTCTTCCGGGTCGCCGTCAACGCCTGCCGCGACGTGCAGCGCCGCGCGGTGCGCCGCCCCGCCGACCCGCTCGAGGACGGCGAGGGCAAGGTGCTCGAGCTGCCCTCGCCCGGCGTCGGCCCCGAGGCGGCGGCCGAGGCCCGGGAGCGCGCCGCCGCGATCCGCGAGGCGCTGCTCGGTTTGCCCCAGGATTACCGGGTGGCCGTGGTGCTCCGCGACGTCAACGACCTCGCCTACGAGGAGATCGCCGAGGTGCTGCACGTGCCCCTGGGCACGGTGAAGTCGCGGATCAGCCGGGCGCGCACCATGCTGGCCGGCGCCCTGCGCAGCTCCGGCGGGCTGTTCGCCGCCGAGGGACACGGCTGATGGGCGAGCGGCACGTCGAGGACCTCTTCTCCGCCGCCTACGACGGCCTGCTCGACGAGCGCGCCCAGGCCCGCTTCGACACGCACCTGGCGGGCTGCGAGCGCTGCGCCGCCGGGCTGCGCGACTTCCGCGTCGCGGTGGACGCGGTCCGCGCCCTGCCCGCCGCCCGCATGCCGGTGCGCGTCGTTCTGCCGGCCACGCCGCCGGTGGCCGAGCGCCGCTCGCTGCTGCCCCCGTCGCTGGGACGGCTGCGCCTGCCGCGGCCGGGGCCGGCCTTCAGCGCCGGGTTGCTGGGGGCGGTGGGCATCGCCGTGGTGGTGCTGGCGGTGCACGGCCACGGCGGCTCCAACACGGCGGCCGGGTCGTCGGTGGCCTTCAGCAACCTGCCCTCCGGGGCCACCAGCGCGGCGGGGGCGGGGGCGGCTGCCCAGCGCGGGGCGGCCGATGCCGGCGCGGCGGGCAACTGCGTCAAGCCGGTGCTGTCGAAGACGCTCCATTCCGGCTCGGTCGCCGCCGCGGCCGCGCCCACCGGCTTCGCCAACCGGGTGAGCGTGGGCATCCCGCAGCGGCCCGGCCAGGAGCTGGTGCTGGCAACCACCGGCGGGCACTACACGCCCGGCTCGCAGGTGCTCGTCTACGCCGTGCTGACCACCTCGTCGGGGCAGCGCACGGCGGTGGTGCCCTGCGTCACCCTGCGCGGCCCCGAGTTCGCCGGGGAGCCGCGGGCCGCGGCTGCCGCAGCCGGCGAGGGCGGTACAGCCACCGCGAGCGGCAGCGCCTCGTCCCAGCAGTACGACTCCAATTTCGCCCCGAACAGCGCCCTGTCGCTCATCGGGGAGATCCCGCTGGCCGTGGCCACCGCCACCACGCAGTCGGTCGGCGAGCTGCCCGTGCAGGCGGTGACCATCCCCGCCAATCTGCCACCGGGCAGCGTGGTGCACCTCGTCGCCGTCATCCCGGCGGGCGTGCCCGGCTCCTCGGACCAGGAGCCGGTCGAGGCGGTGCTGACCCTGGACGTCTCCTAGACTCGGGGGCATGCCTCGACGAGCCGCGGTGCGGCCGGGGGGCCGGCGGCGCCGGCTGCTCCCGGTGGTCGCGCTCTCGATACCTCTGACTCTCTCGGCGTGCGCGCCCGCGAGCCCGTCGCCGGGAGGGCGGGCCTCGCCCTCCGGCGGCCTGGTGGTGATCACCGCCGGCGGCAGCGCGCTGGTCGACGGCCAGGCCGACGTGCCGCCGACCCTCGACCTGCGGGTCAGCGCCTCGGAGTCGCTCAGCCCCGCGGCGGTGGCGGCCCGGCTGGACGGCGCGCCGCTGGGGCTGGCGCAGGCGGCGGGCGGCGCGGTGACGGCTTCGGTGCGGGCCATGCCGCTCGGGTCAGCACACAGCCTCGACCTCACCGTGCCGGGGCGCTCTGCGGAGCGGATCGGATTCCACGTGGTGCCGCCTGCGGGCGCGATGGCCGCGCTGCACGCCGACTCCCGCGACGGCGCGGTGCTCGACGTGGCCCTGCAGTTCGCCCCTGACCACCGCGCGGTCGAGGCCGCCCTGCCGCGGGGGGCGGCGGTGAGCTGGCCGGACGGCAGCCACCTGCGAGCGACCTGGCGCACGGCGCCGGGCGGCAGCTTCTCGCTGCCCCCGGGGCTGCCGGTGGCGCGCGGCTCGCACCTGGCCGCGGGGCTCTCGCTCGACCTCGGCGCCGTGCCCGAGGGGACGGTGCGCAGCGCCGTGGAGCCGGCCACTGCGGCACTCGGCTCGGCGCCGCTGGTGGTGGCCTTCACGGTGGGGACGGCGCGGTCGCGCGCCTCGCTGGCGGCGCACTGGTCGCAGATCTCGCTGGTCAGCCCCACCGGGATCTCGGTCGGCGCGGACGGCAGCCTGCACGGCAGCCCCGATGCCGCCGCGCTGTCGACCGCCGGCGACCACGGATTGCCGGTCTGGCCGCTGATCCAGAACGACGCCTCGGACAGCGCGGCGATCAGCGCGCTGCTCGAGAACGGCGCCGCGGTGGGGCGCTTCGTGGCGGCGGCGCGCCGGGTCGCCGCCGGTGGCGGCTTTCCGGGGCTGCACCTCGACATCGAGGGTGTGCCGGCCAAGGACCGGGCGCAGCTGAGCGCGCTGATCACGGCGCTCGCCGCGGGGCTGCACGCCGACGGGCGCAAGCTCGCCGTGGCGGTGGTGCCGCACAAGCCGGGGCACCTCAACGTGTACTCGGCGGCGTACGACATGGGCGTGATCAGCGGCGCCGCCGACCTGGTCACCCTGATGGCCTACGACGAGCACACCTCGCTGACCGGGCCGGGCGCGGTGGCCGGGCTGGCCTGGGACCGGCAGGTGCTGGGCGGCAGCCTGCCGGAGATGCACTCGACCACCACCGCGCTGCTCGGGCTGCCCCTTTACGCGCGCACATGGGACGCCGACGGCGCCCACGCCGACTCCTACGCGGCATCACTGGCCGCGGCGCTGTCGACACACGGCGCGCGCGTCGACTACGACTTCAACGCGGCCACACCCTTCGTGCACAGCGCCGACGGCTTGTCGACCACCTACTTCGACGACGCGTCGAGCCTGAGCGCGAAGCTGGCCCTGGTCGGGTCGCAGCACCTGCGCGGAATCGCCTTGTGGCGACTGGGATTCGAGGACCCCGCGCTCTGGGCTGCACTGCCCGCCAACCCGCCCCGCCCCTGACCGGCGTTCTAGCTCTCCGGCGCCCGGGGCTGGTCCCCGAGGTCGGGCAGATCCATCGAGTTGATCATCTCGCGGAAGATGGCGAGCTTCTCCTCGTCCTCCTCCGACATCTCGGGCTCCGCGTTGCCCTCGCCCTCGCCTTCCTTCTCCGGCAGGACGCCCGCCTTGTCGAGCACCTCGTCGGCCACGAAGATGGGCGCGCCCACCCGGACGGCCACGGCGATGGCGTCGGAGGGCCGGGCGTCGATGTCGAGGTTGCGGCCGTCGGCGCTGGCCAGGATGCGCGCGTAGAACACCTCGTTGCTCAGCGAGGTGACCACCACGCGGTGCACCTGCACCTCGACCGCGCCGAGCACGTTGACCAGCAGGTCGTGGGTGATCGGCCGCTCCGGGGTGATCCCCGTGATCTTGAGGGCGATGGCGTTGGCCTCGTGGATGCCGATCCAGATGGGCAGGTAGCGCTCGGCCTCCTTCTCCTTGAGGATGACCACGTGCTGGTGGGTGGGCATGTGGACCCGGATGCTGTCGACGGACATCTCGATGAAGTCGCCCATGGGCCTGATGATAGCTCCGCCGTTGGGGAGCACCCGCTCGCGACAGGATCGCGTCGAGCGGAGCTGAAATCGAGCTCGGGTCGAGCTCAGGGCTCCGCCACCGAGGCGCCCTGTCCCGGCGACTCCTCGACCTCCACCTCCAGCCGGGCGGGCAGCTCGGGCAGCCGGGCGCGCAGCCGGCCGAGCAGGTAGCCGGCCAGGCACTCGCAGGTGGTGTTGGGCACGGGCAGGACGCACACCTCCGCCGCGGGGAAGACGAAACGCCGCTCGCCCTGGCGCATCTCGACGTGCGCGTCGGCGGTGTGGCTCACCTCGATGTCGGGGCACTCGGCGGGGATGAGCATGTGGTGGTCGAGGGCGTTGCACTCCTCGGCGACCACCGACTTGAGGGCGCCGAAGTCGACCACGGTGCCGTCGGCGCGGACGCGGCCGTGGGCGCGCAGCGAGACGCGGTAGTTGTGGCCGTGGATGCGCTCGCTGCCCGTCTCCAGGATGCTGAAGTGGGCGGCGGCGAAGCCGAGCCGGTCCTTGCGGATCTCCAGCACCGCGGCCTGGGGGCGGGGCGTCGGGGCGGAAGGAGGCGCCATGCGCGGCTACCATAGCGCGTCGTGCCGCGCGAAACCCTCCTGCTCATCGACGGCCATTCGCTCGTCTTCCGCGCCTTCTTCGCCATGCCCGCGCTGACCAACACGCGCGGCGAGATGACCAACGCGGTGTACGGCTTCACCTCGATGGTGCTCAAGGTCTTCAACGAGCACCATCCCGACTACGCCATCGCCGCGTTCGACCCGAAGGGGCCGACCTTCCGGCACGAGGAGTACAAGGAGTACAAGGCGCAGCGGCCGCCGGCGCCGGACGAGATCGTGCGCCAGATGCCCTGGTGCCGCCAGGTCGTCGAGGCGCTCAACATGCCCATCGTCGAGGTGCCCGGCTTCGAGGCGGACGACGTCATCGGCACCCTGGCGCGACGCGGTGAGGAGGCGGGGCTGGACGTGCTCATCCTCACCGGCGACCTCGACGCGCTGCAGCTGGTGACACCGCACGTGCGGGTGTACGCGACGCGGCGGGGCATCACCGACACCGTGGTGTACGACATGGAGCGCGTGCACGAGCGCTACGGGTTCGAGCCGCCGCTGGTGGTCGACTTCAAGGCGCTGCGCGGCGACACCTCGGACAACATTCCCGGCGTGCCGGGAATCGGCGACAAGACGGCGATGTCGCTGGTGCAGGAGTACGGGCCGCTGGAGTCGATCCTCGAAGCGGTGCCGTCGATGAAGGAGGGACGGGTCAAGCGTGCGCTGGCGGAGAACGAGGCCGTGGCCCGGGTGAGCAAGCGCATGGCCACCATCGTCGTCGACCTCGACGTGCCGCTCGACCTGGAGGCGGCGCGCTATCGCAGCTACGACCGCGACCGCGTGGTCAGGCTGTTCGACGAGCTGGAGTTCCGCTCGCTGGTGCCGCGACTGCCGGCACGGAGCAACGGGGGCGGCGCCCTGGCTGCTGACGCCGCCGTCGCGCCGTCGTTCTACGGGGCGGCGCCGCCGGTGCTGCCGGCGCCCGGGCAGGGTGAGCTGAACTTCGAGGGTGATGGTCCGCCGTCGCCAGCGGCTGTCGAGGTGATCCGTGACGTCGACGTGGTGCGCGACGTCGTCGAGCACCTGCGCGCGGCGGCCGGGGGCATCGCGGTGCGCACCGTCGTCGACGAGCCGGCGCGGCACGGCATCATCGCGGGCGTTGCGCTGGCGGCTTTGGACGACCCCTCGCACGCGTGGTACCTGCCCGTCGCGCACCAGGTGCTCGACGGCTCGTCGCCGCCGGAGTCGGTGGAGTTGGTGGGCTCGTTGATGGGCGATGCGTCGGTGCGCAAGACGGGCTACGACCTCAAGCGCGAGGTGCTCGCCTGGCGACGCAGCGGCATCTCGGTGCAGGGGCTGGACTTCGACCTCATGCTGGCCGCCTACCTGCTCAACCAGCGCATCCGGGTGCCCGCGCTGCCGCAGCTCGTCGCCGACCTGGTCGGCGCCTCCTGCGACACCGAGGAGGCGGTGCTGGGCAGCGGGCGCGGGGCCAAGCGTCCCACCGATCTCACCGTCGAGGAGGCGTCGGGCTGCTACGCGGCGATGATCGCCTTCTCCGGGCCGGTGCGGCGGGCGCTGGAACGCGACATGGAGACCATCGGCGTGCGCGCGCTGCACGACGAGATGGAGCTGCCCGTGGCGGCGGTGCTCGCCGAGATGGAGCTGCTCGGCATCAGCGTCGACGGCGATGCCATGGACTCGCTGCGCGACGAGATGGAGAAGCGCATCCGCGAGATCGAGTCCGAGGTCTATGACGCGGCGGGCTACACCTTCAACCTGGCCTCCACGCAGCAGCTCGCCAAGTTCCTCTACGACGACCTGGGCCTCGCCTCCGGTCGCAAGACCAAGACGGGACGCTCCACCGACGCCGACACCCTGGAGGCGCTGCGCGAGGAGAACCCGCTGGTGGAGCTGGTGCTGGAACACCGCTCGCTGACCAAGTTGAAGGGCACCTACGTCGACGCGCTGCCGCAACTGGTAGAGCGCGACGGGCGCGTGCACACCTCGTTCAACCAGGCGGTGGCCACCACGGGACGGCTGTCCTCGGCGGATCCCAACCTGCAGAACATCCCCGTCCGCACCGAGATCGGGCAGCGCATCCGCGCCGCCTTCGTGCCCGGCGATCGCTCCCACGTGCTGGTCAGCGCCGACTACTCGCAGATCGAGCTGCGCGTGCTGGCTCACGTCACCCAGGACCCCGGGCTGCTGGAGGCCTTCCGGCAGCGCGAGGACATCCACACGGTGACGGCGTCGATCGTCTACGGCGTGCCGCACGAGGCGGTGACGCGCGACATGCGGCGCAACGCCAAGGTGGTCAACTTCGGCCTGGTCTACGGGCTCTCCGAGTTCGGCCTCTCCCGCGACACCGGCATGTCGCGCGAGGACGCCGCCGCCTTCATCCAGACCTACTTCACCCGCTTCGCCTCGGTGACGCAATGGCTGGAGGCGACGCGCAACCACGCACGCGAATGGGGCTTCGTGCAGACCATCTTCGGCCGGCGCCGCTACATCCCCGACATCCGCGCCGCCAACCGCGGCATCCGCCAGGCCGCCGAGCGCATGGCGGTCAACATGCCCATCCAGGGCGCAGCCGCCGACATCATGAAGTACGCCATGGTGCGTGCCGACCACCTGCTCCGGGAAGCCGGGATGCAGGCGCGACTGCTGCTGCAGGTGCACGACGAGCTGGTGCTCGAAGCGCCGCGCGGCGAGCTGGACGCGCTCGTCGACCTGCTGCGCACGGCCATGGGAGGGGCCGCGACGCTGAGCGTGCCGCTCGACGTCGATGTCAAGGCCGGCCAGAACTGGCGGGACATGTCGCCACTGGCGGTGCTCACCGCGGCGCCCGCCGAGTCTTCGTAGGTTCCCGCCCCGCCTTGCCTGAGCTGCCCGAGGTCGAGACGGTCGCCCGCGACCTGCGCGGCGCCGTGGTCGGCCGCACCATCGGGCACGTCGACGTGCTGCACGGCGGGGTGATCCGCTTCCCGCTGCCCGAGGCGTTCGCCGCGGGACTCACCGGCGCGCGCATCGAGGCGGTGGACCGCATCGGCAAGTTCATCCTCTGCCCGCTCGACACCGGCGACGAGCTGGTCATCCACCTGGGCATGACCGGCCACGTGCTGGTGGTCGCCTCGCCGTCGGAGCCGCTGGCTCCCCATACGCACCTGCGCTGCGGTCTCGACGACGGCCGTGAGTTGCGCTACGACGACGTGCGCCGCTTCGGCCGTTTGCTGCTCGGTACGCGCGAGGAGCTGCGCGCCGCACGGGCGCTGCCGCCGCTGGGCGTCGATCCCATGACCTCCGAGTTCACCTTCGCCCAGCTCGACGCGCTGCTGCGCCGCACCACGCGGATGCTCAAGGCGGCGCTGCTCGACCAGGGCGGCGTGGCGGGGCTGGGCAACATCTACGTCGACGAGGTCTGCTTCCTCGCCGGCGTGCGGCCGACGCGGCGCTGCCACCGGCTGACCCGGCGCGAGCGGCAGGCCATCTTCGACGCCATCCCGGTGATTCTGCGGAAGGCCATCGACGCGCGCGGCTCGTCGGTCGACGACTACCGCGACGTCTGGAATGCGCAGGGCTCGATGCAGGAGCGCCTGCAGGTGTACGGGCGCGGCGGGCAGCCGTGCTTCCGCTGCGGCACAGTGCTGACGCGCACCGTGGTGGGCGGACGCACCACGGTGTACTGCCCGCGGTGCCAGCGATGAAGGTGTGCATCGCCTCCTACGACGACGACCCGCCGGAGGGCGGCCAGGGTGTGTACGTGCGTGGGCTCCGCGCGGCGCTGGCCGAACGCGGCGTGGAGGTGCGCACCGTCGCCGGACGCGGCGCGAACGCGATGCAATACCGGCGCCTGCTGCACCGCGCGCCGCTCGACTTCTCCCTGGCGCTGCGGCGCGATCCCTCACCATTGCTGCGCGACAACCCCGACGTCGTGCACGCGCAGGGCGGCCCCGGCGGCGTGCTGCTGCTGCGCCCGCTGCCCGTGCCGCTGGTCTACACCGCACACCACACCTACAGGCAGGCGTATCCCTTGCTGCTGGCGCCGAAGCGTGCCCTGGCACCGCTGGAGCGGCGTGCCTATGCGCGCGCCGCGGCGGTGATCGCGGTCTCACCGTCGACGGCCGATGCGGTGCGCGCCATGGGCGTACCGCACGTCGAGGTGGTGCCGCCGGGCATCGACGTCGACCGGCTCAGCGCGTTCGGCGAGAGCCGGCGCGAACCGGGCATGATGCTCTTCGTCGGCCGCATGGAGCGGGAGAAGGGCGCGCTCGCGGCCTTCGCGGCCATGCTGATCCTCACCCAGAAGCGGCCCGGGACTCGCGGTGTCATGGTCGGTCGCGGCAGCCTGGAACGCGTGGTGCGCCTGAACCTGGGCCGTGCCGGTGGGGCCATCGAGTATCGCGGCGCGGTGTCCGACGAGGAGCTGCGCTCTCTCTATGCGCGTGCCTCGGTTCTCTTGATGCCGTCGCGCTACGAGGGGCTGGGCCTGGTCGCCCTGGAGGCCATGGCGGCCGGCGTCGCGGTGGTGGCCTACGACGTCACCGGCCTGCGCGACGCCGTGGGTGACGCCGGAGTGCTGGTACCCGCGGAGGACAGCGAGGGCCTCGTCGCCGCGACGCGCGCGCTGCTCGACGACCCGGCCCGCCGCGCCGAGCTGGCCGCTAGCGGGCGTGAGCGGGTGGCCCGCGAGCACTCCTGGGCGGTCGCTGCGGCGCGCGTCGAGGAGGTCTACAGAGCGGTGATCGCCAGCTGACGCCGGGCAGGCGTACCGGGCTGGCCGTGGGTGGGCGGGAGGTAGACTCGCTCTCCCATGCCCAAGTTCGAGCTCGTCGCCCCGTACACCCCCGCGGGCGACCAGCCCGGCGCCATCGAGGCCCTCGACCGCGGGCTGCGCGAGGGGATGCGCGAGCAGACGCTGATGGGCGTCACCGGCTCGGGCAAGACCTTCAGCGTGGCCCACGTCATCCAGAAGCAGCAGCGGCCGACGCTGGTGCTCTCGCCCAACAAGACGCTGGCGGCGCAGCTCTGGGCCGAGTTCCGCGAGTTCTTCCCGAGCAACGCGGTCGAGTACTTCGTCTCCTACTACGACTACTACCAGCCCGAGGCCTACATCCCGCGCACCGACACCTACATCGAGAAGGACTCCAGCCGCAACGAGGAGATCGACCGGCTGCGCAACAGCGCCACCCGCGCGCTGCTGACCCGGCGCGACGTCATCGTGGTGGCCTCCATCTCCTGCATCTACGGCATCGGCTCGCCGGAGAACTACCTCGGCGAATCCGTGAGCGTCAAGCGTGGCGAGTCGATCCGCCGCGACATCCTGCTGCGCAAGCTGGCCGACCTGCAGTACTCGCGCAACGACCAGGACTTCGGGCGCTCCAAGTTCCGCGTCCGCGGGGACACGGTCGACGTGCAGCCCGCCTACGAGGAGCTGGCCACGCGCATCGAGTTCTTCGGCGACGAGGTGGAGTCGATCAAGGAGTTCGACCCGCTGACGGGCGAGATCCTGGCCGCGCGCGAAGAGTTCACCGTCTTCCCCGCCTCGCACTACGTGACCCCGCGCGAGCAGATGGTCAACGCCCTCGAGCTGATCGACCAGGAGCTCACCGAGCGGGTGGAGTGGCTGGAGCGGCACGGCCGCCTGCTCGAGGCGCAGCGGCTCAAGCAGCGCACCACCTTCGACATGGAGATGATGCGCGAGACCGGCTCCTGCGCCGGCATCGAGAACTACTCGCGCCACCTCACCGGGCGCGCCGAGGGCGAACGGCCCTTCTGCCTGCTCGACTTCATGCCCGACGACGCGCTGGTGGTGGTCGACGAGTCGCACGTCGCCGTGCCCCAGATCGGCGGCATGTACGGCGGCGACCGCTCGCGCAAGATCCCGCTGGTCGAGTACGGCTTCCGGCTGCCGTCGGCGCTCGACAACCGGCCGCTCACCTTCGCCGAGTGGGACTCGATGGTGGGCCAGATCCTCTACGTCAGCGCCACGCCGGGGCCGTACGAGGAGCAGCACGCCAAGCAGGTGGTGGAGCAGATCATCCGGCCCACCGGCCTGGTCGACCCGCTGGTGGAGGTGCGCAAGTCCGAGGGCCAGATCGACGACCTGCTGCGCGAGATCCGCCTGCGCACCGACGTCAACGAGCGCACCCTGATCACCACGCTGACCAAGAAGATGGCGGAGGACCTCACCGACTACCTGCGCGAGATGGGCGTCAAGGTCCGCTACCTGCACAGCGACATCGACACCCTGGAGCGCGTCGAGATCATCCGCGACCTGCGTTTGGGAGTTTTCGACGTCCTCGTCGGCATCAACCTGCTGCGCGAGGGCCTCGACCTGCCCGAGGTGTCCTTCATCGCCATCCTCGACGCCGACAAGGAGGGCTACCTGCGCGGCTACCGCTCGTTGATCCAGACCATCGGCCGCGCGGCGCGCAACATCAACGGCCAGGTGATCATGTATGCCGACCGCGAGTCGGAGGCGATGCGCCAGGCGCTCGGCGAGACCGAGCGGCGCCGCACCAGGCAGATGGAGTTCAACGAGGCGCACGGCATCACGCCGCAGACCATCGTCAAGGCGGTGCACGTCCTCGAGTCGCACCGCCAGGAGCAGATGGGCGCCGCCGCCGCCTTCCAGGAGGCCGCGGGACTGCCGCCCGACGAGCTGCTGCGCATGGCCAAGTCGGTGGAGCGCGAGATGAAGCGCGCGGCGCGCGACCTCGAGTTCGAGCGCGCCGCGGAGTTGCGCGACCGGCTCACCGCGCTGCGGCGGCACATGGACGGCGAGGGCGGCGAACCCGCGGGCGCGGGCAGCGGCAGCGGCTCGCGCAGCGGCGGCGGGCACGGGTACGGACGGCCGCGGCGGCGGCGGCAGGGACCGTGAACCAGGCCTTCAACGATCCCAAGTCCGACCTGCACCGTTACCTCCAGGTGGCGCGCGAGACGCTGCTCTGGAAGCTCGAAGGACTGTCCGAGTACGACATCCGCAGGCCGCTGACGCCGACGGGCACCAACCTGCTCGGCCTCGTCAAGCATGTTGCGTGCGTCGAAGCCGGGTACTTCGGCGAGTGCTTCGGCCGCCCCTTCCCCGAGCCGCTGCCCTGGTTCGAGGAGGGCGCGCAACCGAACGACGACATGTGGGCCACGCCGAGCGAGACGCGCGAGGACATCGTCGGGCTCTACCGGCGCGTCTGGGCGCACAGCGACGCCACCATCGAGTCGCTGCCGCTCGACGCGCGCGGCAGCGTGTCGTGGTGGGCCGAGGACCGGCGTGAGGTGACCCTGCACCGCATCCTCGTCCACATGACCACCGAGGCCAACCGCCACGCGGGCCACGCCGACATCGTGCGCGAGCTGATCGACGGCGCCGCCGGATTCCGCCAGGACGTCTCCAACCTGCTGCCCGGCGACGCGCAGTGGTGGCAGGACTACCGCGACCGCCTGGAGCGTGCGGCGCGCGAGGCGGCGGGCGCCGCACCGGCCTGACGCGCAAGCCGGCGCGGCACCCGCGATCGCCTCAGCTCACTGCGGCAGCAGCGTTGTCGTCGTCGACGGCAGCGGCGGCAGGGTGGGCAGCGGCAGCAGCGGTGCCGGCGAGGGCTGCGGCTGCGGCGCCACCGGTGCGGAACCCGAGCCGCTCGCACCGGTGGCCGCACCGCTGTGCGTCACCGGGCGCACCTGCGCGTTCTTGCCATGCTTGGCCGAAGCCCCCGAGCCCCCCGAGGACGCGCCGCCGATTGCCTCGATCGGCGAGGGCACCACGTTCTGGCTGCACACCCACACGCCCATGGTCCCCGCGTACAGCTCGCACATCGGGTAGGTCGGCGTGACGGGAAACTCCGGCGACGCCTGCGGATCGGGGTCCTGGTAGACGAAGACGCCGGGGTCGGTGTAGTAGGCGCCGCGCTCGCTGTAGGGCTGGTAGATGTTGCCCGACTCCTGCCCGTTCTGCCAGTTGGCGCCGCAGTCGTTCTGGTTCTGCGTGGACTGCCCGTTGCAGTCCGGCGAGCGCCAGTCGGTGGTGTACTGGTCGTTGTAGACGCTCTGGTCAGGACACGAGGTGCAGCCGCCCTGGTAGTCCTTGCGGTGCGAGGTGTCCGCGCCCGCGCAGAGCCCGTCGGCGCAGGCGCCCGTGCCCGCGTCGAGCGCGCGCACGGGGTTGTGCGCGTCGGTGGGGTCGACGTTGTCCTGCCAGGTGGTGGGATCGGTGAGGCTGCCCTGCGGGTGCGTGTTCGCCTGCACCGCGCCGCCGTCGGAGGGACCGTCGGCGACCCTGGCGTCCTTGTTGTGGTCGTCGGTGGGGTTCACCGAGTCGTGCTCGCCGTTGTCGAGGTTGTCGTCGGCGCCGAAGTAGACCTGTTCGTTGCCGAGCCCGTCGCTGATCGAGTGCTGCGCCGCGGACGACTGCGACATGCCCGCGCCCGGCGTCCCCGGCGAGCCGGCGATCTGCTGCGGGATGGGCGGCGGACCCGCGAAGCCGCTGCCCGCCCAGGTGAGCAGGTCGACGGCGAGGCCCAGCGGCGAGACCAGGATCAGCGTGCCGGTGCCGGTCTCGAAGCTGATGCTGTAGGCGGTGCCCTGGCCGGGGTCGAGCTGCACCGAGCCGGAGTGCGGGCTCTCGCCCGAGGGGAGCTGGTCGGAGTTGACCGAGAGCACGTGCCAGCTCGACGCGTAGCCGCCGCCCTGGTTGAGCTGCAGGGTGGCGTTGTGGCAGCCGGGCTCGGTGGACTGCTGCTGGTCGTTGCGGTCGGCGCTCGGCGAGCAGCCCTGCTGCTGGGCGCTGTAGCCGCCCCCGCTGACCGCCTGCGCGGGCAGGGCGCGGAGGGTGAGCCCGGCGGCGGCGACGAGCGCGGCGGCGGTCGCGGCGAGGGCGTGCCTCGAGGTCGGCATGTGGTTCTCCTGGATTGGTGGCCCCTCAGGTAGTGACGGACCGGGCGCGGTGGTCTTGCAGGGCGCGCGCCCGTTCTATGTCTTCGCAGAAACACCTTGACGTCGCGCACATGCGTTCGGTAGGGTCTCCGGCATGGCAGTCAGCTCCCCCTCGAGCCGGCGGGTCCGGCACCTCTGCACCGCGTGCGGCGCCGAATCGCCCAAGTGGCAGGGCCGCTGCCCCGCGTGTGGCGAGTGGAACACGCTGGAGGAGGCGGCCCCGCGGGAGCAGTCGCGGCTGGTGGCCGGGCGGGTGCGTCCGGCGGCCGGCGCGGCCTCGGTCGGGGACGCGCTGACCCTCGATCGCGTCTCGGGGGCGGAGGCGCGCCGGCGGCCGACGGGCCTCGGCGAGTGCGACCGGGTGCTCGGCGGCGGCATCGTGCCCGGCTCGCTGGTGCTGCTCGGCGGCGACCCGGGCATCGGCAAGTCGACGCTGGCGCTGCAGCTCGCCCGCCGCGCCGGGCGTCCGGACCAGCCCGCGCTCTACTGCACCGGCGAGGAGTCCGCCGCCCAGCTGGCCATGCGGGCGGAGCGGATCGGCTGCGCCAGCGCCGAGGTGGCCGTGCTGCCGGAGACCGACCTCGACGTGCTGCTGGCCACCGTCGAGCAGCGGCGGCCGCCTCTGGCGGTGATCGACTCCATCCAGACCGTCTACGACTCCGCGGTGCCCGGCGTGCCCGGCAGCGTCACTCAGGTGCGCGAGGCCGTGGCCCGGCTGCTGCTCTGCGCCAAGGCCAGCGGCGTGCCCGTGCTGGTGGTGGGCCACGTCACCAAGGAGGGGGCCATCGCCGGGCCGCGCACCCTGGAGCACATGGTCGACGTCGTCCTCTACCTGGAGGGCGAGCGGCACGGCGACCACCGCCTGCTGCGCGGCATCAAGAACCGCTTCGGCGCCACCGGCGAGCTGGGCATCTTCAGCATGGGCGAGGAGGGCATGGCCGAGGCCGACGCCCCCGGCCGCGCCTTCCTCGACGAGGGCTCGCTGGGCATCCCCGGCAACGCACTGACGGTGACCTGCGAGGGCTCGCGGCCGCTCGCCGTCGAGGTGCAGGCGCTCACCGCCACCACCGCCTACGGGCTGCCCCGGCGCACCGCCTCGGGCTTCGACCTGGGCCGCCTCCACCTCCTCCTCGCCGTGCTCGAGAAGCGCGCCGGGCTGCCCTTCGACAGGGCCGACGTCTACGTCAACGCGGTCGGCGGGGTGCGGCTGGCCGAGCCCGCCTGCGACCTGGCCGTGGCCCTGGCCATCGCCGGCTCGGCGGGTCGGGTGGTGCTGCCCGAGGGCTGCGTCATCCTCGGCGAGGTGGGGTTGGGCGGCGAGGTGCGCCGGGTGCGGCGGACCGAGCAGCGACTCCAGGAGGCGGCCGCCCTGGGGCTGGTCTCGGCGGTGGTCCCGGCCGGACATTCCGGCGCAGTCCCGGCGGGGATGCGCCTGCACCGGGTCGCCACTCTCGGCGACGCCGTGCGACTGCTGTCATGACTCCCTCAGCGGTTGCCGCACCGCGCCGCAGGCAAAGCCGCGACGAGACTGTGGCGGTGAGCCTCACTGCCCTGTGGTCTAATCGGGCGGAACTCATCATGCCTCGACACCAACCGGCCGCCGTCAAGCGGGCGCGCAGAATCGCCCGGCTCGTCGGCGCGGTGGTCGGGTTGCTGGGCGGCACCTTCTACGGGCTCTGGGTCATCGCCAACTCCCAGGGCACGCTGCACGACAACCTGACCGTTGCGCTGGCGGCGCTGCTCGCTGCCGGCTTCACGGGCATGCTCAGCGGGGCGCTCGCCGGTCCGCTGCTCTCCGTCGAGCCCTTCATGTGGCTGGAGGACACCCTGGAGACCGCGCCCGCCGCCGAGCTGGTCGGCGGCACCATCGGGCTGCTCGTCGCGCTGGTCATCTCGGCCCTGGTCGCGGTGCTGCTCAGCGGCGTGCCCGACGGCTTCGGCTACCTCATCGCGCTGGCCCTCTCGGTGGCCTTCGTCTACCTCGGCGTCCGCACCGGCATGCGCCGCCGCACCGACCTGGTGACCATCTTCAGCCGTCCCGGCGCGCACCCCGCCCCCGGCATGCCCGGCAGCGTCGCCGACGACGGCCCGCCGCCCATGGACGGCCCGCCCGTGCTGATCGACACCAGCGTGCTCATCGACGGGCGCATCCTCGACATCGCCGCCACCGGCTTCATGCCGGGCCGCCTGGTCATCCCCAGCTTCGTGCTCGAAGAGCTGCAGCGCGTCGCCGACGCCGGCGACCCGATCCGCCGCGCCCGCGGCCGCCGCGGCCTGGCCGTGGTCGACAGCCTCAAGCAGAGCCCGGACGTGGTCTGCGAGTTCCTCGACACCGACATCCCCGGCGCCGCCGACGTGGACTGGAAGCTCATCAAGCTGGCCCGCACCCGCGGCGCCTCGGTGATGACCACCGACTTCAACCTCAACAAGCTGGCCCGCGTCGAGGGCCTGCGCGTGCTCAACCTCAACGACCTGGCCAACGCCATCAAGCCCATCGTCAGCGCCGGCGAGAACATGGAGGTGACCGTGGTCAAGGAGGGCAAGGAGCCCCACCAGGGCGTCGGCTACCTCGACGACGGCACCATGGTGGTGGTGGAGAACGGCCGCCGCCACATCGACACGACCGTCGCCGTCACCGTGACCAGCGTCCTGCAGACGCCCGCCGGGCGCATGATCTTCGCCATGGCAGGCCCTCCCGACGAGATTCGCAGCCGGCCGGTGCGCCCGGCCCCGCCGCCGCGCTCGTCGCGGGTCGCCAACCGCTGAGCGTCGCCGCCGTCGTCCCCGCCTTCGGCCGGGGCGTGCGCATGGGAGCCGACAAGCTCTGGCTCGACGTGGCCGGCCGCCCCCTGCTGGCCTGGACCCTGCAGGCCCTGGGCGTCGCCGCCTGCTTCGACACCGTCTGCGTGATCGCTCCCGAGGAACGCTGGGAGGCGCTGCAGCGCGCCGCGCTGGCCGCCGGGCTGGGCGACGACCTGCGCCTGGTCGAGGGCGGCGACCACCGCCAGGACTCGGTGCGCGCCGGCCTGGCAGCCGTGCCCGGCGCCGAGCTGGTGCTGGTCCACGACGCCGCCCGCCCGCTCTGCCCGCCCGACGTCTTCCGCCGCGTCCTCGACGCCGCCCGCGAGCACGGCGCCGCCACCGCGGCGGTGCCGGTGATCGACACCGTCAAGCGGGTGAGCGCGGACGGTCGCGTGCTGGCCACCCTCGACCGCGACGAGCTGGTCGCGGTGCAGACCCCGCAGGGCTTCCGCAGCGAGGTGCTCGTCGCCGCCCACCGCCGCGCCCTGGCCGACGGCGTGCGCGCCGACGACGACTGCGCCCTCGTCGAGCGCATGGGCGGCGAGGTGCGGGTGGTGATGGGTGACCCGGTCAACCTCAAGGTGACCCGGCCCGCCGACGTCGACGCGGTGCGCGCCGCGCTCAGGGTCGTCGCCGTGGCCCGCACCGCGGGCGCGACCGTGCATCTCACCGGCGACGAGCCGTCGTGAATGGCGGGGACCTGCGCATCGGCCACGGCGTCGACGCCCACCGCTTCACCGCCGACCGCCCGCTCATGCTCGGCGGTGTCGCCGTTCCTCACGAGCAGGGTCTCGAAGGCCACTCCGACGGCGACCCCGTCGCCCACGCCCTGGCCGACGCGGTGCTCGGCGCCGCCGGCCTCGGCGACCTGGGCCGCCACTTCCCCGGCGACGAGCGCTGGCGCGGCGCCGCCGGCACGGCCATCCTGCGCCACGCCGCCGAGCTGGCCCGCGAGGCGGGCTGGGTGGTGGCCTCGGCGCAGGTGGTGGCCGTCGCCCAGCGGCCGCGGCTGGCGCCGCACATCGACGCCATGTCCCAGGCCCTGGCCGGCGCGCTCGGCGTCGAGGTGGACCGCGTCGCCGTCAGCGCCACCAGCACCGACGGCATGGGCTTCACCGGCAGGGGAGAGGGGATCGCGGCCTCGGCGGTGGTGCTGCTCGCCCCGATATCCTGACGCGCCGATGGCGCTGCAGCTCTTCGACACCATGACCCGCCGCCTCCAGCCGCTGGCGCCGCTGGAGCCGGGACACCTGCGCATCTACACCTGCGGTCCCACCGTCTACGCGCGCGTGCACATCGGCAACTTCCGCACCTTCATCTTCGAGGACGTGCTGCGCCGCGTGCTGGAGCAGCGCTTCGCCAGGGTCACCCACGTGATGAACCTCACCGACGTTGAGGACAAGATCATCCGCAACGCGGTGGCCCACCAGAAGAGCCTCGACGAGGAGACGGCGCCCTGGATCGCCGCCTTCTTCGAGGACCTCGACGTGCTCGGCCTGCGCCGCGCCCACCACTACCCGCGGGCCACCGAGTACATCGAGCAGATGCTCACCCTCATCGAGCGCCTGGAGGAGCAGGGCGTCACCTACCGCAGCGACGGCAGCGTCTACTTCCGCATCGCCGCCTTCCCGCCGTACGGACGCCTCAGCGGCGCGCACGCCGAGGGGCTGCAGGCCGGCGCCAGCGGGCGCGTCGACGCCGACGAGTACGACAAGGAGAACCCGCGCGACTTCGCGTTGTGGAAGTCGGTCGGGCCTGACGAGCCCGGCTGGGAGACGCGCCTCGGCCGCGGCCGCCCCGGCTGGCACATCGAGTGCTCGGCGATGAGCATGAGCCTGCTCGGCGAGCACTTCGACGTCCACTGCGGCGGCGTCGACAACATCTTTCCCCATCACGAGAACGAGATCGCGCAGAGCGAGGCGGCCACCGGCCACGAGTTCGTGCGGCTCTGGGCCCACTCCGAGCACCTGCGCATCGGCGGCGAGAAGATGGCCAAGTCGGCGGGCAACTTCTCCACCGTGCACGACCTCGTCGAGCAGGGTGCCAAGCCGTCCGCGCTGCGCTACCTGCTCGCCGCCAGCGCGCACTACCGCAAGGTGCTCAACTTCACCGACGACGCGGTCCACACCGCGCAGCAGGCGGTGGAGCGCATCGTCGCCTTTCGCGACCGGCTGGTCGAGGTGTCACCGCGCGCGGGCGACGGCGACGCCGACGAGGCGGTGCGCATCGCCGAGACGGCGACGCACGAGTTCGACGCTGCGCTCGACGACGACCTCAACCTGCCCGAGGGCATGGGCGTCTTCTTCACCGCGGTGCGCGAGGCCAACCGCCTGCTCGACGCGGGCAGCGTCACCGAGCAGGGGCGCGAGTGGCTGGTGGCGCTGGTCGACCACGTCGACGACGTGCTCGGCGTGATGCCGCTGGTGGCACGCGAGCGCGAGCAGGCGCTCGACACCGAGGAGCAGGAGCTGCTCGAGCGCCGCGCTGCCGCCCGCGCCGCCAAGGGCTGGGCCGAGTCCGACGCGCTGCGCGACGAGCTGGCCCGCCGCGGCATCGCCGTCGAGGACACGCCGCAGGGACAGCGCTGGCGGCGCGCCTAGCGCGGC
>Ga0070709_10000189_pt1 | contig 39091 bp, 33 predicted proteins | sample LARL51metaG_FD_65449 | JGI IMG/M metagenome (GOLD analysis project Ga0070709, IMG submission 65449) | Corn, switchgrass and miscanthus rhizosphere microbial communities from Kellogg Biological Station, Michigan, USA - LAR L5-1 metaG | ecosystem: Host-associated > Plants > Roots > Rhizosphere ... | reverse complement strand
TGGCGGCACCTGGCCTGGCTCTACCCCGCCGCCACCACCTTCGTCGTCCTCGCCTCGGCCAACCACTTCGTCCTCGACGTCGCCGCCGGCCTGGCCGTCATGGCCCTCGGCCTGCTCGCCGCCGGCGTTACTCCCGTGGCCATATGTTGCCGGGCCCATGCCCTGGCCCGGCCTGCGCAGCAGCACACGGCGAGGGCCAGCATTCCTCGATCATCGTCAGATGGTTACGGCCACCAGCGCGCCGAGCAGGATAAACGGGCCGAAAGCGATGTGGTCGCTGAGCCTGGCCCGGCGCAGAGCCAGCAATCCGACGGCGAACAGCGAGGCGGCCATGAAGCAGGCGAGCGCGCCGGTCACCAGCGCGCCCCAGCCCAGCCAGCCGAGCGCGGTGCCGACGCTGGCGGCCAGTTTCCCGTCGCCGGGACCGATGCTGGCCGGGCTGACGAAGAGCATGATCAGGTAGATGGACGCGAGCCCGGCTCCGGCCAGGACGGCCCGCCCGAGCTGACCGGGGTGGTGCGTGGCCAGAGCCGCGGCGGCTAGCAGGCAAACGGTGCCGACGTAGGCCGAGGCCGTCAAGGGGTCCGGCAGCCGGCGAACGGCAACATCGATGAATGCCAGCGGGACGGCCACGACGGCCAGCCAGCCCAAAGCGGCCAGTTCCCAGGCGGAGGTCGCCTTGACCGCAAGGACGGCAAGCACCGCCGCGATGAGCAACTCCACGGCCACGAGCGGCGGGCCGATGCGGCTCAGGCAGAACCGGCAGCGTCCGCTGACAGGCAGATGCACCCGCACCGGGCGGCCGGTGCCCAGGATGAGGCGGCCGCAGCCGGGACAGTTGCGTCGTCGCGGATCACCACGCGGCGTGCCGTAGCTGAAGGTGACGGCCCGCAGGAACGGGCCGACGGCGACGCCGGCGGTTGCGAAGCCGATCACCCATGGCCAGGTCATGCGCGTTCCCGACGGCCGCGGCGGTCAGGCACGGCCTAGGCCACCGACGAGCGCCAAGACGGCAGCAGCTCGTCGATGAGCGCCTCGGTCTTCGGGGCCATCCTGGGCAGCACCTCGTCCAGCGACACCCGCGCGGAGACCTCGCCGACCACCGCGCGCAGCACATGCTCCTGGCCGGTGGCGTGCGCGGCGCTGATCAGGTCGCGCCAGAGCAGCTCGTCGCTGAACGCGAGCCGCAGCCCGGCCCGGGCCGCGTCCATCGCGCCCTGGGCGTCCCCCGTGGCCAGGCGCAGCTCAGCGAGCCGGTGACCGGCGTCCGCGACCCGGGCGGTCGCCTCGTACTCCAGCGGGTCGGCGGCCAGCCAGGCGTACCGCCCCGCGGGCCGCCCATCGAGCAGCTGACCCGTGACCAGGTCCAGCGCCCGCGCCAGGATGGCCGCCTCATCCCGGGGCTTCGGCGTGGCCGCCCGCCTCGCCCGGGCGGCCTGGCCGAGCAGCGCCCGGAACACCTGCCAGTCCACTCGGACCTGCGGCCCCAGGCTCATCCGGCCGGTGCCGTCGACCACCAGGTTGGGAAGACCGGTGCTGTCTGTCCCGAGCCAGTCCCGCACCCGGGCCAGCGCCGCCTGCTGAACCTCGGGGGTGACCCCGCGCGGCCAGACCGCGCCGGCGAGCACGTTCGGGTGGACGCCGCCGGGATGCGTGGCCAGGTACATGACGGCCTCGGTCGCCACCCCGACCCGGTCTGGCTCGATGCCGCCGGGCGCCTCCACCGCCACCTGGCCGAGCAGCCTGACCTCCACCGCCATCCGGGCTCCGGGCACGAGCTGCCCGGGCGGGGCCGCATCGGGCGGCGGGTCGCCGAGGGTCACCCCGCCCTCCTGGCCGGCGGCGCGGAACAGCTCCACCACGGCCGCATACTGCTGCGGGGGGAGCAGCTGTGCCTTGAGGTCGAAGCCGAGCACGCCCGCGTGCAGCCGCCCCTGCTCGGTGACGTCCCAGGACCAGGTCGCGCCCGGTATGTCGCCGGCCACCACGTAGCCCATCGCGGTCCGGTGCCTGGTGCTGGCCAGCGCCAGCAACCGCTCCCGCTGCTGCGGGGTGGGCGGAACGGCCATGATCAGGTAATGCGGTGCCCACGAGTCCGGGTGCACGCCGCGGGACCGTCCGGTGAGCACCGAAGCGGTGCGCAGCGCGGCCAGCGAGTGCTCGACCTCTGCGGCCCTGGTCTCCAGCGCGGGCAGCGCCTCGTCGAGCGTCTGGGCCACGGTGATCCGTTCGGGGGCGAGCATGGCCAGCTCAGGGCCGAAGCCGACCAGCGTTATCTGCATCTGGTCCGACCACCGGTTGGTGGCCAGCTCCACGGCCATCGCGGCCAGCACCGCCTGTACCATGCGGCGCGACCCGCGCACCGCGATCAGCCCCTGCGCGACCTCGAGGTCGATGAGCATGCGGCCGGTGTCGCTGGTGCCGATCGAGACCAGGCCCGGGTAGGGGGCGAGCGCGGCCCCGGCCTCGTCCGGGTCAAGGCCAGCCACGGCGGCCAGCGGCAGCCGCCACACCTGGCCGTCGTCCACTGACTGCCACGGCTGCGGCGGGTTCTTGTCGGCCGGCGCGATCCACAGATCCAGGTTGACCTGCCCCAGATGCGTGGCGAACACCGTCGGCGGCGCCTTGCCTTGCCTGGCGAGTTCCTGTGACAGCGATCGCAGCCCGGTGTCGAGCAGCCGGGCCGAGGGTTCGCTCGCGCCGAGCCGCATCGCCTCCTCGGCCAGGGCGGCATCGCCTTCCGGGATCACGACCCGCCGACCGAACGCGCGCTGCCAGAGCTGCTCGCGCCTGCGCTGGCCGAGCGCGGCCAGAACCCCCGCGGCGAGTAGCGATGCGGCCGAGAGCTCGTAGGGGAAGGAGAGCAGCGCGCTGCCGGACGCGCCCTGGGCGGGGCTGAGGGCGGTGTGATACCGGTCGCCGGCGCGGCCGGGGCCGCCAACTTCGCCGGAGCCGCCGGCTCCGCCCGGCACGGCCGCCGAGTCCCGCGCCGCTCCGGACCCGTTGCCCTGCGCTCCGACCGCGTCCTGGCTGGCCCGCTTGGCCTGCCGGGCCCCGGCCCGCTCGGCGGCACGCGCCCTCGCCGAGCCGCCCGGCGTGTGCGAGACGATCTCGATGCCCGGGCCGTAGGCGTCGCGCGGCATGCGCAGTATCCAGCCCGGCCTGATCAGGCTGGCGATCGTCAGCCTGGTTCCGTCAGGCTGCAGGCGGCCCTCGTTCATCGCGAAGATCTCGCGGTAGCGCAGCCCGTTGCCGAGGTGGTTCTCGGCGATTTCCCACAGGCTCTCGTGGAAGCGCCCGACGGGGGGCTTCACGATGTAGATCTTCTGCACCCGGGGCCCGTGCGAGCTGTGCCCCGCCGCGGCCTCAGCCGCGTGCGCGGACACCCCTTCCGGGCCCGTCGTATCCTGCGGTGCGTGGCTGCCGCCACGGTCGGTGGACGAGATCGTATGCGCCGCGCGCGGCGGCGGGCCGCTGCGCGCGAACGCCGGTGACAGCGCCGCGGACGCGCTGATCAACAGCAGCGCCGCGGTGACCAGCCGGTGCGCGACCGCCTGGGTGCCACCGGACAGCGGGACCCTGGCCGGCACCCCCACGTTCCTGATCGCCGCCCTGATCTCGGCGAACACGCAGAAGACCAGTTGCAGCCACGCCAGCCAGACGATAACCGACAGGATCTGGATGATGTTCAGGATGTTGAGCTGGTGGGTGAACAGGCCCAGCGTCGGCCTGCTGTGCGGGATGGGCAGGCCGAGCACGGTAACCAGAGCGAGCGGCACGCCCAGGGTGAGCACGGCCAGGGCCAGGATGGCCAGGACTCCGGCCGCGACGTCGCCGGCGGTCCGGCGCTTGACGGTGACCGGCCGCCTGAGGCCTGGAATCGGGGGTGCCATCAGCACTGACCTCCCTGGGTGATCCCGCACACCGGTGTGGCCTCGCCGTACGACGTCTGGGCGAAGCTACCGATCCCGATCAGGCCGAGGAACTGCGGGTGCACGGTCACGGTCGCGTACACCTTGATACCCGGATGCCCGTCGACCGGAACGAACGAGCACGGTCCCGGGATCGCCCCGATGCCGGTGTACTTGCCCACGAACTCGGTAGCCACGTTGCAGGCAGCCGGGTCAAGCTCGACCGTGCCCGATCGCAGGGCGGCCACGTTGAGGTCGTTGGCGCCTGCCCGGGCCGCTTGCTGCGCCACGTCGGCGGCGCGTTGCCTCGCGTTGATGGCGATGCCGCCGTCGACGAGCAGCCCGGCCAGCAGCACGACGACCGGGGTAAAGAGGACGACGAACAGGGACAGCGTGCCGCGGTCGCCGCGGCATCCCAGGCCACCCTTCCGCCACATGGGCCTATCCTCCCACCGAGAATGTGTCGATAGGGGCCGAAGCGTGCCCTGTAATCGTCTTGGTCTGAAATCCGATAAACGACAATGCCGGCAGTGCGACCCGGCAGGTAACAATGACGTTCACCACGCCGCCAGGGGCCAGGTCCGTCCCGCCGCCGAAGGTCACGTTCGGGGTGTCGGCACACTTGCTCGCGCCGATCAGATCACCGTCGGCGGCCGTCTGCGCATCGCTCAGCGCGGTCCCCGAATTCTGCGCGATGGACGCCGCCCTGGCCGCGTCTCTGGCCGCCCCGTCGACCTGGCCCTGCGCCTCGACGATCCGGCCCAGCGCCACCAGCACCGCCATGAAGAGCACCAGGATCGGAGTCAGGATCACCAATTCGATGGCCAGGGATCCGCGGTCGCCCCGGCTCCCGGCCCGGCTCACGGTCCGGAGGCCGAGCCTGCCGGGGGCGGCTAGCTGCCTGCGCATTGGGCCGGATCTCCGCTGGGCCGGAAGCATTCGGTGGGGCCCTGCGAGGTCTCATCGATGCGGAAGGTCAGTCCGGGGATGGGGATGATGCTGGGGGCGAGGCCCTCCACCTCGACACCGCGCACGTTCCCGCTGCCGACCACGTGTGCGCTGGTGCCCTGCAGCAGCGAACCGCCGAGCTGCCGGGCATAGCCCTGCGCGGCCGTGATGGCCGGGCCCGCCCAGGGCAGCCCTTGTGCGGTGTCCCTGGCCACCCGGGCGCCAGCCTGTGCGGCCGCGATCGCGACGTGCCGTGCCTGGTACCACATGGCGAACTGGCCTACGATGAGGATGCTCAAGATCACGAGCGGCGCGAGCAGGACGATCTCGATGGAACTCGCCCCGCGGTCTTGGCCTTCCCGCTTCCGGCCGGCCCGGTCGGGGGTTCTCGCAGGGCGTTTCCCAGCCCGTTGCCGCGCCGGATCGCCGCGGCCTGCCACCTCAGGGGCCGGTCTTGATGTTATTGGCTGCGGTGGTGATCTTGTTCCTGATGATGACGAAGATCGCCAGCGCGATCAGCGCGAGCAGGCCGGTGATGATCGCCCACTCGATAGCCGACGCGCCGCCGTCGCCGTCGCGCGCGGCGGTCAGGCGCTTACCGAGTAGCACCCGGAGATATTCCACGAAAGGTTCGTTGAGCGGGTTCATGGCTACGCGCTTCCTTTCGGTACTTGCCCCTCGGGGGATGACGCTAAGCGTTGAACACGGCTATCGCGGCTGGATAAAGGATAAAAAGCAGGAAACCCACGCACAGCAACATCTGCGCGATCAGCATCGACTGCGAGCGCTGGCCAGCCTTCCCTTCCAGGTCGGAGATCTCGCGTCGGCGCAGACTCGCCGCTCGCGCGGTCAGCGACTCCCGCACCTTGGCGCCGTCCTCCGCGACCAGGCTGAGCGCGGCCGACAGGTCGGTGAGCTCCTCGACGCCGACATCCTCGCCGAGAGCGCCGAGCGCCTGCCACGGCGTCTGGCCGGTGATCCTGGCGTTGGTGAGCGCGTCCCGGATCCGCCACATGGCCCAGCCGCTGCCGATGTCTCCCGCGGCCATCAGCGCCTCCGGGACGCCGCGACCGCCGGCGAGATTCATGGCCACGAGATCGAGGAACGAGCCGACCGCGTGCCGGAAGTCACGACGCCGGGCCGTGGCCTTCTGCTTGAGATCCAGATCGGGCAGGAAGAAGAAGATCCCGGCCACGATCAGGCCCATCCAGACCGGGATGACCAGGGAGAATCTGATCCCGGCCAGTCCGGCCAGGATGGCCAGGATAGGCGCGAAGATCAGGCCGAACAGCGCAAGAAGGATCTTTCCGGCCAGGTAACTCTCGAACGACTTTCCGCACAGCGACAGGTTCGCCTTGACCGAGGGGAACTCCCAGCCCTGCTCGGCGCACAATCTGGCCGCCAGGGCACCGACCCGCCGGCTGGTCTCGCTCTCCTTCTCGCTCAATGCCCGGGGCTCGCGGCGCGCGCTCTGGCGTGTATGGCCCGAGTCGAACGCCGCGATCTGCCGGGCCAGGCTGACCCGGCGCGGGATCAGGGCCAGGGCGAGCAGGAACAGCCCGAGGCCGGCCAAGGCGCCGGCCGCCACGGCGCCGGTCATCCCGCACCTCCCGACCAGGTCCCGACGGTCTCGGGCATCTCGGCCGGCACCGGAGCGGCGTGCCCGCCGACGAGAATCCGCTCCGGCATGTCGAACCGGGCCAGCCGGGTCAGCCAGTAGAACCCGGCCGCGTACAGCGCGGCGATGACCACCAGCACGAGCTGCCCGCTCGCGGTGTCGTACACCTTCACGAAATGCTGGTTGAAGACGGCCAGCAGGACGGCCACGCCGACCGAGAAGCCGACCACGAACATCGCGCTGAACCGCGTGGACTTGCGCTGGGCCTCGATCCGGCGGCGCATGTCAAGCTCCTCACGCACGGCGCCGGACAGTGCGCCGAGCAGGGTTCGCAGGCCGGGGCCGCGCAGCCGCGCGTTGATGATCAGCGCGGCCAGGACGAGGTCGGCGCTCGGGTCGTCCAAGTCGTCGGCGAACCTGCGCAGCGCTTCCGGCAGCGGCACCCGGGTATGCAGCCGGTCCACCAGGGTGATCAGCGGATCCCGCAGCGCCGGGGCGGCGGCGCGCAGCGAGGCTGGGATGGCCTGCTCCAGACCGACCGCGCCCGCGATCGTGTCCCGCAGGGACTCGGTCCAGGTGGCTAGCGCCTCCAGCCGGGCGATGGCGGCGCGCTCCCCGCCCGCGCCGCCGGACAGCCGGTCCCAGAACAGAATGAGCAGCGCGAACCCGATGCCCGCTACCACCCAGCGGGTGGCCAGCAGGATGATCGTCCCGCCCGCGAGCGCGATCAGCCCGCGGATCCCGAGCACCTTGTCGCGCAGCTCGTCGAGCTGGCCGTGGCCCTTGGGCGGCTTGGGCGGCAGGCCGCGGATCGCGATGACGACCAGGAACACTCCGCCCCCGGCGAGGGCCCCGGCCAGCAGGGCCAGCAGCTGACTGGTGTCGGCGAGCATCAGCGCCACACTCCCTGGGCCGGCGCGTACCCGTGCATGAGCAGCTCCTCGGAGCAGGAGAGGGGGGCGTGCTGCACCGCCCGGCCGTCCGGCCCCGCGGTGAAGACCTCACTGGACAGCACGCGCCCGTCCACGCCGGTCACCTCGCGGACGCTACTGATATACCGGCGCAGCCGACCGCCGCGTGCGAACTCGTTTCGCTTCTCGATGAACACCACGAAGTCGATCGCGCCAGCGATCAGCATGTGCGTGGCCTCGATCGGGAGCCGTTCGGAGGACTGGATCGCGTAGGTGGCAATCCGGTTGAACACCTCGAGCGAGGAGTTGGAGTGGATGGTGGACAGCGAGCCGTCGTTGCCCTGGGACATCGCGTTAAGCATGGTGACGATCTCGTCGCCGAGGACCTCGCCGACGATGACCCGACTCGGGTTCATCCGCAGCGAGCGGCGAACGAGCTCGGCCATCGGGATCGCGCCCTGGCCCTCCATGTTGGGCAGCCGTTCCTCGAGCGCGACGACGTTCGGGTGCAGCTCTGGGAAGTGATCCAGCCCCAGCTCGAGCGCGCGCTCAACGGTGATGAGTCGCTCCTCGGCGGGGATCTGGTTGGCCAGTGCGCGCAGCAACGTGGTCTTGCCCGCGTTCGTCGCCCCGGCGATCATGATGTTCTTCCGCGCCGCCACCGCGGCAGCCAGCATGGAGCCGACCTCGGGAGACATCGTGCCGTTCCCCACCAGGTCGGCGAGGAACACCTTGCCCATCCGGGCCCGGCGGATGGAGACGGCCGGCCGCAACGTCACGTCCATCACCGCCGACAGCCGGGAACCGTCGGGCAGCCGCAGGTCGAGCTGCGGGTTGGCGGTGTCGAACGGCCGGCTGGACAGCCCGGAGTAGGCGGCGAGGATCTGGATGAGCTCGACCAGTTCCTCGTCGGTTTCCGCGACCGCCTCGCCCATCACCTCCCGGCCGTCGGCGTAACCGAGGAACACGTGGTCACAGCCGTTGACGTCGATGTTCTCTATCTGCTGATCCTCGAGCAGCGGCTGCAGCCTGCCCACGCCGAAGAGCGCGGCGTGGATCGCGGAGGCGAGTTCCTCTTCTTCCTGGGCGTTCGGCGGCGGCCGGCCGACGGTGATCTCGTTGCGCGCGTGTTCTTCGAGAACCTGGGCGATGATGGCCCGTGCGAACTGGCGCTCGTCCTCGCCGGACATCGGCTGCATCCCGGCCGCGGCATCGCGGCGCCGCTGCTCGGCCAGCCGGTCGCCGACGTCGCCGCGCAGCCGCTTGACGATGCTGTGGTCCACCGCTCAGCGACCCTTCGGCCGGCTCTGGGGAGTGCCGGACGTCGGCTCGGGCCGCGCAGGGTGCGCCTCGGCCTGCTGCGCACCGTCGCGCTCGGTTGGTCGCTGATCATTGCCGTCGGCGGCAGCGGGCGTGCCAGCGTGCCGGCCGCGTGCGGCCAGCCGTCCCGACAGGGCAGAGGCAGGGCGCGTCGGGCGAGACACCCGGTCCTGATCCGCGGCCGCCGGATCGCGCGCCGATTCCCGGCCCGGCCGACCTAGGCCGTTCAGCAGGGACGGCCGGGACGGGCGCGGTCGCTGCGGCTGCGCGGAGGCCGGCTGCCCGGAAGCGGGCTGCGCACCGGCCGACTGCGCACCGGCCGACTGCGCACCGGCCGGCTGCGCGGAGGCCGGCTGCGCGGAGGCCGGCTGGGCGGAGGCCGGCTGGGCGCCGGCCGGCTGGGCGGAGGCCGGCCGGAATACGGATGTCGCCGCGGCGGTCTGGCCGTCCGCGCCCCGGCCTGGAGCCGGTCCCGAACTCGGCGCGCGGCCCGATGCCGGGGCCGCGGCCGGGTCGGATGCCGGGCGCGCGCCCGAGCCTGATGCCGTGCGTGATGCCGGGCTCGGGGCCGGGCCCGAGGCCGGGTCTGAAGCGGGGCGCGTGCCCGGGTCTGGTGCTGGGTTCGAGACGGGGGCCGACCGGCGGGCGCCGGACGATGGCGCAGGCAGTGCCGAGGCGAGATCACCGGCGATGGCGCGAGCCGTCCGGATGAACATGGACTTGTCCAGCTTGCCGCTCCACTCGCCGCGGAGCTGGTCGGCACTCTTGGGCTCGTGGGCCAGCCCGCCGACCACGCGCGCAGGCGCGCCGCCCTGCCGCAGCGCCTGCCCCACTTCGGTGATGGCCGCGCCGAAGTTCTTGTAGTCGGTGATCACCACCACGTCGATGCGGTCTGCCGGGCAGCCACGCCGCTGTAGCGCGGACGCCAGCACGTTGACCCGGTCGCGCAGCCTGATCACTTCGCCCAGGCTGACCCGGGTGAGCAGGAGCACGGCCGAGGCCTGGGCCAGCAGGTCATACACCGGGCCGTCCACCCCGACCCGTCCGCAGTCGGCGATCACGTCCGCCTGCGGCACGGCCGCCAGGACCCGGCCCACCGATCCCCAGAGCAGCTCCAGGCCCGCGCCCTGCTCGGCTCCGCTGACGCCGCTGAGGATGTCGAGACCGCCGCGCAGCTTCTGCGCGTGCTCCCATACCTGGTGCGGCTGCAGGCCCCGGCGCGCAGCCACGGCCAGGCTGAGCAGCCCCCGGCGCGGGTCAAGCCGCCCACCCTCCGCCGCGGGGAGCCGGTAGACCAGGTCCCCGCCCGCGGGATCGCACTCGGCCAGCAACACTGGCCGGGGCCAGACCGCCGCCAGCGCCACGGACGCGGTGGTGACCCCGGGTGCGCCCTTGTCGGCCGCGACCGCGATCAGTGCCATGGGTCAGCCTGTCCCGCCCGATGGGGGCGGTGTTGACCCGCCCGACGAAGGTGAGGCTGACCCGCCCGAAGGTGAAGCTGACCCGCGCGACCGCGACGTGCTGCCCGGCTGGCTCGTCCCGCCGGATGACGGCGTCGTCGAGGCGGCCCCCGGCCCGTTGGCCGGGACGACTCCGACACCGACGTTATTGTTGGCCGCATTGCAGATCACGCCCGCGGCGTAGGTCGGGGCCAGCGCGACCTGCACGTCGTCCACGGCATCGCTGGCCGTGCTGACCGGGTGGCCGATGCTGAGCACCACCGCGTCCGGGGCCAGCACGTTCGTCGTGGGCCTGGGGCACTGCCCCCCGGTGTTACTGGTGTCGAAGACGCTGATGTGGTCCCCGACCTGAAGCCCGTCTGGCAGCTGCCCGTCCTTGAGCGCGAGCCCGACCACGATCATGCCCTTGGTCGCGGTGTTCTCCGCCGTCGTCATCTGCGGGGTAAGCAGCGTGCCGGCCGGGAGCGCGGTGGCGGCGTAGGTCAGGGCCACCTGGCTGGCCTCGTTCCAGGGCACGTAGTCGATGCCGCTGCCCGAGGTGACCTGGACCTCCTGCATGGAGCTCAGCGGGATCTTCTGCCCCTGGCCGACCGGCTGCGAGATCTCGATCGCGCCCGTCTTGTGGCCCGCGTCGATCACCAGCAGGGCGGCGGCGAGAGCACCGCCGACGACCAGTACCACGGCCAGCGCCGCCAGGGCCGGCTTGCGCTCGCGCGGCGCACTCGGCAGCCGCCGCCCGGCGGGCGAGGTCGGCTCGCGCCACGCACCGGCGTCGGCGCCAGCCCCCGTTCCGCGCGGAATCGTGCCCCTGTCGCTCGACATCGGTCCGGTTCTCCCCTGGCTGCAGCATCTCCTTGTGGCACAGGCGGTCCCGATACGTACGCCGCCGCGACATGCTTGCGCGCCAGCGGTCCAGCGGGGTCGCGAGGTGAATCTATCTTGCCGAAGGTCACTTCCGCAGGAATGTCATCAACATGCGACCGGCCCGCGATAAGGCGGTGAATCCGCATCGCTATCGCACGCTGAGCCTTCGTGTTGCCGGGCCGACGTCGGCCGCCCGCGTGATGGGCCGGCATGGCAGTGCTGTGCTGCCGGTCTGCTCATCGTCCGGGCTGGGACGAGGCGATCTGGATAGCATGTCGTCACTCGTTGATCACGGAGGCTAGGCACTCGCGGAGGGCTGGGCATGCGGATCGCGCTGACGGCACTGACCCCGCGAGGGCCACAGGACCTCGTGGTCAGCGCCGACGACAGTGCCGTGATCGGCCAGGTCGCCGCGGCGCTGCGCGGGCTGGCGGGGGAATCCGAACCGCTCGCGCCGGTCATCGCGCTGCCCCGGACGCAGGTTCCGGCCGGCCAGGGGCCGCCGTCGGCCGCCGACCACAGACCGCCGCTGTCCCTCGGGCAGGAAACCCCGCGGCGGGGTCCTGCCCAACGGACCTCGCGGTGGGCCGCAGGGCAGGAGAATCCGCGACGGGCCGCCGCCCAGGAAACCCTGTGGCTGGAGGGACGGCCGGTGGACCCGCGGGCCCGCGCCGCTTCGGTGCTCAGCGACGGTGCGCTGGTCGCGACCGACCCTCGCGCGGCCGCGGCCACCTCGCTGGCTGAGCCGGCCGGCCTGGCTGAGGTGCGGTTGGTCGGCGGGCCCGCCGCAGGGACGGTGCACCGGCTGGGATTCGGCACGCTCACGCTGGGCGCCTCGCCGGACTGCCAGGTCCGGGTGACCGGGACAGGGCTGCCCGCCTATGCGGCCCGGCTCACGATCGGGCCCGGCGGCTCGGCCGGGCAGACCATCGTCGAGCCGCTGACGCAGCCGACCGGAGGCGTCCCGCTGCTGCTGGACGGCGAGCCGCTGACCGCGGCCAGGCCCTGGGAGCCGGGCTCGCTGCTCCAGGTCGGGCCGCACGTGCTCGCGCTGGCCAGCCCGGAGCAGCCGGACGCGCACCTGGCCCCGACCGGCGACGGTGGGCGGGCATTCAACCGGCCGCCCCGGCTGCTGCCGTCCAGCCGGCCGCGCAGAATCGAGATTCCGGTCGAGCCGAAGCGGGCCGACAAGGCCCGGCTGCAGCTGCTGTCCGCGCTGCTGCCGCTCGTCTTCGGCGCGGTCCTCTGGGTGGCGCTGAAGAACGCCATGTTTGCCCTGTTCATGCTCATGAGCCCGGTCATGGTCATCGGGCAGTGGATCAGCGAGCGACGCCACGGCCGCCGGTCCTACAAGCGCGGGATGAAGGAGTACCGGCGCGCGATGGCCAACCTCGGCGGCACGATCGCCGCCGCCCGGGCGGCCGACGAGGCGCTGCGCCGGGAGGCGGCGCCCGACGCGGCGCAGGTCCTGCTCACCGCGACCGGCCCGCGGCGGCGGCTATGGGAGCGCCGCGCCGCCGACCCCGACGTGCTGCACCTGCGGCTCGGGCTGACCGACCGGCCGGCCAACATCGAGTTCGTCCCGGAGAAGGGCTCGGCGCACGACGCCGAGCTGCCGCCGGTGCCCGCGGCGCGCAGCGTCCCGATCGCGCTGCCGCTGCCCGAGCTCGGCGTGATCGGCCTGGCCGGGCCGGCTGGCCGCTCTCGCGCGCTGGCCCGCTGGTTCGTAGCCCAAGCCGCGGCGTTGCACAGCCCGCGCGATCTGCACATCGTGGTGCTCGCCGCCAGCCCGGAGGCCGGCGCCGACTGGAACTGGGTCCGCTGGCTGCCGCACTGCGCGCCGCAGCAGGGCGAGGAGTGCCTGGCCCTGGTGGGGACCGATCCGGACTCGGCGGCGCGCCGGGTGGCTGAGCTCGTGGGCGAGGTCGGCGAGCGGATGAAGCAGGCCAGCGACCCGCACGGCTTCAGCCTGGGCTTCGGCGGTACCTCCGAGCCGGCCGTCGACCCGGCCCTCGGCCCCAAGATCCTGCTTGTGCTGGACGGGGCCCGCGCGCTGCGCCGCATACCCGGCATGCCGCAGGTGCTGGGCACCGCGAAGAAGACCGGCGTGTACGCGGTCTGCCTGGACGAATCGCAGCGGGTGCTGCCGGAGGAGTGCGCCGCGGTCATCTCCTGGGATCCCGACCGGACCGCCTGGGTGTCGTTGCAGGGCAGCGGGCTGGACACCCTCGGCGAAGTGCTCGCCGACCAGGTGAGCGTGGCCTGGGCCGACCGGGTGGCCCGGGCGATAGCGCCGGTCAGGGACGTGAGCCGGGACGACGCCGACGCGATGATCCCATCCTCGGCCCGGCTGCTCGACCTGATCGGGATGCCCGACCCCTCCCCTGACGACGTGGCCGGGCTGTGGAAACGCTTCGGCCGGACCACGGCCGCGACCATCGGCGTCGGTGCAGAAGGGCCGTTCGGTATCGATATCAGGTCAGACGGCCCGCACGGGTTGATCGCGGGGACTACCGGAGCAGGTAAGTCCGAGCTGCTGCAGACGTTGATCGCGTCGCTCGCGGTGGTGAACCGGCCGGATTCGATGACGTTCGTGCTCATCGACTACAAGGGCGGCAGCGCGTTCAAGGACTGCGCGAGGCTTCCGCATACCGTCGGGATGGTCAGCGACCTCGACGGGCATCTGACCGAACGGGCACTGGCATCGCTATCGGCCGAGCTGAAGCGGCGGGAGGAGATCCTGCTGCACGCCGGGGCCAAGGACATCGAGGATTACTGGGACGCCCGGCGGGCCAGCCCGGGCCTGCCGCCGCTGCCCCGGCTCATGCTGGTCATCGACGAGTTCGCCTCGCTGGTGGCCGAGCTGCCGGACTTCGTCACCGGCCTGGTCGGCATCGCCCAGCGCGGCCGCTCGCTCGGCGTGCACCTGATCCTGGCCACGCAGCGGCCGGCCGGTGTGGTCAGCGCCGACATCCGGGCGAACACCAACCTGCGGATCGCGCTACGGGTGACCGACGTCGAGGAATCCGCCGACGTCATCGACTCCCGCGATGCCGCGTTCATCGCCAGGTCCACTCCCGGCCGGTGCTACGTCCGGTCCGGGGCGACCGCCGCGGTCGCGGTCCAGTCGGCCCGGATCGGGGGCCGGCGCCCCGGGCTGGGCCCAGCCGAGGAGACCGCGCGGATCATCCCGGTGCCGTGGGCCGGGCTCGGCCGCCCGTTGCCGCAGGCGTGGTCGGCCGCAGCTGACGACGAGAGCATGGTCACCGATCTGTCGGTCCTGGTGGACGCCATCGCCGGGGCGGCCGCCAAGGCCGGCCTGCCCGAGCAACCCAGCCCGTGGCTTCCGCCGCTGCCCGAGACCATCGCGCTGGACGACCTCCCGCGCGCCCCGGCCGCCGGCGGCGAGGTGCCGCCGATCCCGTACGGGCTCACCGACCTGCCCGCCCGGCAGTCACGGGAGCCGCTCGCGCTCGACCTGTCCCACGGCGGGCATCTGGTGATCGCGGGCGCGGCCCGGTCCGGCCGGTCCACCGCGCTGCGTACGATGGCGGGCTCGGTGGCCGCCCACACCTCGCCCGCGGACGTGCACATCTACGCGATCGACTGCGGCACCGGGGCCATGCTGCCGCTGGCCGGGCTGCCGCACTGCGGCGCCGTGGTCACCCGGGACCAGACCGACCGGGTCGAGCGGCTGCTCGGCAAGCTGCGCGGCGAGATCACCCGCCGTCAGCAACTGCTCGCGGCCGGGGGGTTCGCCGGGCTGGCCGAGCAGCGGGCCAGTACCGCCGGCCAGGACAGGCTGCCGTGGATGCTGCTGCTGCTGGACTGGTGGGAGGGCTATTTCGCGGCGTTCGAGCAGTACGACTACGGACGGCTGATCGACACGTTGCTGCAGACGCTGCGCGAAGGCGCCGCGGTCGGGCTGCGGGCGGTCGTCAGCACCGACCGGTCCGCGCTGGTCGGGCAGGCGAGCACGGTGTTCGGTCTGCGGATGCTGCTGCGGCTGACCGACCGGTCCGATGCCACCCTGGCGGGCCTGCGGGAACGCAGCCTGCCCAGCCACCAGCCGCCGGGCCGGGTCATGTTCGAGGGGACCCCGCAGCCCTGCGAGGCGCAGATCGCGCTGCTGGACGCGAACCCGTCCGGACCGGCCCAGGTGGCGGCGCTGCGCCGGTTCGGCGACGAGGCGCTGGCCCGGCACGGCAGGCCGCCGCAGCCGCAGCGGCCGTTGCGGGTCGACACGCTGCCGGCCCGGATCAGCTTCGCCGAGGCCGCGGCGCTCGACCCGGAATTCATGCCGCCGTCCCCGCTGTGGGCCATGGTCGGCGTGGGCGGCGACGAACTCGCGCCCCAGGGTCTGGACGTGCGGGACGAGGGCCCCGGCCTGGTGGTGGCCGGGCCGCCGCGCTCTGGCAAGTCCGCCGCCCTGCTGACCATGGCCCGGTGGCTGCTCAGGCAGGGCACCGAGGTCGTCGCGATCACCCCGCGGCGGTCACCGCTGCGCAATCTCGAGGGTGAAGCCGGGGTGCTGGCCGTGTTCGGCGGCGACGTCACCGGCGAGGAGCTGGTCGGGGTGATCGAGGACAAGGACCGCTTCGTGCTGTTCGCGGATGACGCGGAACTGCTGTTCAACGGGCCCATCGACGACCTGCTGAATCAGATCCTGCTCGCCGGCCGCGACGCCGATCACGGTGTGATCATCGCCGGGGCCACCGGAGACCTGGGCCGGGCGTACTCGGGCTTCATCCCGCAGGCGCTGAAGTCCCGTTGCGGCCTGCTGGTCGCCGTGGCCTCGCCCGGGGACGGCGACCTGTTCGGCGTGCGGCTGCCGCGCAACGCTGGTCCCGGGCCGCTCGGCCGCGGTCTGCTGATCAGGCCGGGCGCGATCGCGCCGGTACAGCTCGCCGTGTGCGAATGACCCAGCCGCGACGCGGGGCCCCGGGCACGCGTTCGTGCCCGGGGCCCCGCGGGATGCCGTTACGCAGTCTTACCTGACGGTGGAGTTGAGCTGCTCGGCGAGGTTCTGCTGGTTGGACGTGGCCTTGCTGGCCTGGTTCAGCAGCTCGATCACCTTGTTGACGGTGGGAGTGGCCTGCTGCACCGTCTCCTGGAGGCGCGTGAAGCTGGCGTCCACCCAGTTACCCGACAGCGCGTTAATGTCGGAGTTCACCTTGGTCCAGACATCGTTCAGGTTGGTGGCATCGGCGGCGAGAGACGAGGCACCGCTCCCCATCCCCCCGATGTTGTAACGCTGTTCACCTGCCATGGATGTCATCCTCCGTTGTGGTCGATGCTGGGGGTTCGGCGGTGATCTTAACAGCAGCCGTGAATCGTTCACGGGACTTTGGCAAATGAGATCAGAAAGCGATGTAACCCAGGAACGTGCGGATGACGGGCGCTGTATCATCCCGCTTGATCCACATACCGATACGGACACCTCATGCCGGGCCGCGGGCGGCGCCCGCATTGTCGTGCTCGGTACCTCGATGTCGACGCGAGACCTGGGGCAGGGCCAGCGATGACCAGACTAGAGCCTGACGGCGGCGGCGGCGGAGTGGGGATCAACCCGCAACTGCTGCAAAGCATGATCAACACGATGAACTCGTCCGCCGGCGACGCGCTGAACCTGGTGTACGACTACATCAGTCAGCTGTCGCGGGTCGGGCTCGACACCAGCAGCCTGAGCAAGGCCGTGCAGGACCTGAACTGGGCCCAGGACCAGATACCCATGCTGAACCGCCGGCAGTCGCTCGCCCAGGCCATGGCCGAGCAGAATCCCGGCATGGTGGACGTCTCGGCGGGCGCCGGGGCGCTCGACTTCCCCACCACCCAGGCGGCACAGGCGGCGGGCAAGGCAGACGGCACCAAGGCCCTGCAGGCCATCGGGGACCACAGCAACGACGACTTCATCCTGACCGACCTGTCGCAGTACGCCGACGACCCGGCGTACCTGGCCGCGTTTTTCAGCGCGCTCGGCCCGCAGGGGCTCGCCGGGCTCGGTCTCCAGGTCACCGGCTACCAGCAGGGCGGGGACCAGGGCCGGTACCACAGCTGGGCCAGCACGGTCGGTCAGGCCTTTGCCACCGCCAGCTACCAGATGCCGTACAAATCAGGCTGGCTCGGCCAGTTGCAGCTGCCCAACGATCCGGGGGCCGACCCCGGCCTGCCGCAGCTGTCGCTGATCCAGCCGTTCCTGGAGCACGGCGTCTACTCCTCCGCCTGGCTCGACCCGCTCGGCAAGTACGCGATACAGCAGGCGTTCATGCAGCAGCAGCCGGGGCTGGCCGGGGGGCCGCCGGTCTCGCTGGACGGGATCTGGACCGCGCTGTCGAACAACCCCGCCTTCGACGCGCAGTTCTATCAGCAGAACTTCACGAGCAAAGGCAACCCCGCCGACAGCATCAGCGGGGTCATGTCGAGCATGTACATGATCTCGGTCGCCGACTCGGCGTTCGCCCGCATGGTCCAGTCGGCCACCGTTGCCCCCGCGCTCGCGGCCAACTCCGCCCCGTATGCCGCCAACGCCCAGCTCACCGTCCAGTACTTCGGCAATGACTCAAGCCTGCGCACGTCCGGCCCGGTGCGGGCGGTGTTCGGCACGATCGCGGAGAACTACTTCGACGACCTCGCCTATACCGTCCGCGCGGCGGCCCCCGGGATCGGCCCGAAGAACATCCCGGGACTGCAGGTCACCGCGTCCGAGTCGCAGTGGGGAAACTTCGTCGTGGGGGCCATGCGAGACAAGAGCACCTCGGCGCAGCTGCTCGCCTTCTACTCGTCCTGGGCCAACGGCCAGCCGATCGATGACCGCGGTCCGGGGCTGGAGCAGGTACCGCAGAACCAGGGATTCTGGAACGACTCCTCGCTCGGCCTGCTCAACGACTTCCTGGCCCGTAGCTACCAGGGTGCGGGCGCACCCGCAGGCGGAAGCCCGGTCAGCATCGCCGACGTCGTCGCCGCAGGCGGATCCGCGTTCCTGACCAGCCTGGTGTTCGGCCCGGAGGCGGGAGTCGCGGACGCTCTGCTCGAGGGGGGCAAAGACGCCTTCCAGAGCGCCACCGAACAGACGCTGAAGGCAGTATGGCCGGACACCGTGGAATCGAGCCCGAACGGCGGCGAGGCACTCAGCCACCTGACCGGCGTCCAGCAGCAATGGGCCGACACGGTCAACCGCTGGTACAACGGCACCCCCGGGCAGAATCAGCCTCCGCCGGGCGTCGATCCCGTCCAGTACCTGGGCCAGAGCTACACCGGCGACCCGACGGCATACGAAAAGCAGTTTGGCGGGTATTTCATCAAGGACGGGAAGATCGAGGATCCCGGCACGATCGCCGAGAACCCGCAGGCGCTGGCCGCCTACAACGCCTGGCTGCAGGATCCGGCCATCGTCAACGCCAATGAGGCCCGGTTCCGCAGTCAGGGCTTCGGCGAACTCATGTCGCAGTATGCGAACAGTTACGGGGGCGGCGGCGGCGGATGAGCCGGTGGTTTCGCCCTGCCCTCGCGCTGGCCGCGGCCGCTGGCGCCGTGATATCGGCGGCAGGGTGCGGTGGCACCAGCGCGGCCGACGGGCATGCCTCCGCCGGCACGGCACGCAATCAGGCTCTTTCGGCCTTGCGCGGTCTCTATCAGCACATCCAGGCCGCCCACGTGGGCACCGCCGACAGCGTGGGCGGCTTCTATGTGCAGTGCATAACCAACAAGAGCCAGAACGAACTCTTCTATGACGGTTCCATTGAATCCATTTATCCCCTTAACCGGTCGCTGAGCAAGAACTCATACCAGCAGCAGCTTAATAATATCGCCCGGACTCAGGGCTGGGCATTTAACAAAAATCGCAAAAACGTAGAATCCGGGAATGCCTTTCCCTATGAGATGGCCAGGGGATCGCTCGGCGGCCATATCTCCGTGGTCGATACCCCGCCGCGGAATCCCGGTGACCCCAAGATCTCCGGCCTCATCGAGATCACCAGCTCGTGCTTCGACGCGGGGCCGGCGGCACACAGTCTGACCAGGCACAGTGATGACCTTCCGCTAACCCGGGCAAGTCCCGCATCGTCCGGTTAAACGTGCGCAGCCGAAGCCGCTTCAAGCGGCCAGGATCGGAGGTTCTCGTGGACACTCAGCCTCAGGTGCCCAGTCCTATGCATGCGGCGCTCAGCGAGCTGTACGCGAACATCCAGAGGGACGAGCCAACCATGGCCAACGCGCTCAAGAACGCCTGCCAGCAGATGGGCGGGGGCTACGTCTGGTACGGCAGCGCCGCCAGCGGCTGGGCCAGCCAGCTGAGCGGCTACTCCGGCAACCTGAGCAGCACCGTCAGTGCCGCGGTCGCCGAGGTGGCCAGCGCCCTGGCGGCCGTCCCGGCGACCTGCTCCTTGGCTCAGGCCAAGACCGAGCAGCTGATCCTGTCCGGACGCCTCAGCTAGCGCTGCGGGGGCTGCCTTGAGGTTCGGCCGGGAGGCGACGTGACGCACACCGAGGATCAGGATGTTGTCGGGATCAACCCGGAGAAGATGCAGGCGCTCATCGGCGAGCTCAAGGCCGCGCATCGCGTGATCGCCGCGTTCGCGGGCGAGTTCTCCGCGCCGCTTTCGGCCCTCGGCATCAGCGTGAACACCGTGCACCAGTCCGAGCACTGGACGTCCGACCAGGTGTCGAAGCTCACCGAGCGGCTGCGGAAGTTCCGGAACGACGAGTACCCGCTACCGCCCCGGCAGGCGAGCGCGCCCGGCGATCTGAGCAGTCCGGGCAGCGTGGGGAGCACGGGCGCGGCGAGCGGCACGGGCGCCGGTGGCGGCACGGGCGCCGGTGGCGGCACGGGCGCCGGTGGTGGCACGGGCGCCGGTGGCGGCGCGCGCCGGTGGCGGCGGCACGGGGGGTGGTGGTCCGGGCGGCACTACTGGTGATGCTGGCGGCACTGGGTCCGCGGGTGGGACTGGGTCCGCGGGCGGCGCTGCTCACGCGGGACGTGGCCATCCGGGTCAGGCCGGAGCCACGGCAGAGAGCGGAAATAACGCCGGGGCGGGCGGCTACCCCACGGGCGGCGGGGCGCCGTACACGCCGGGCTCGCCCGGGCCGATGCCCCACGCCGGGACGCACCCGGCGGCTCATCACGCCACGGACGTGCAGCGGCACGCGACGCTGGCCGCCAAGCGAGTCTCGTCCGATCGCCCGAACCTGGCCGGACGCGTCTGGGACGACATTGAGGGCAACGCGTCCGACCCGCAGTACGCGGCCGCGTTCCTGGCCGCGCTGGGCGCGGCCGGCCTGGCCGTGCTCGGCGCGGCCCTCGCCAAGCGCAGGAAGCGCGGCCAGGACGACCGGGAGGCGGCGCGGCGGCAGGCCACGCTGGACGAGCTCACCCGGGCGGCCAGGCAGCACGAGGCCACAGCGGAGTCGTTTCCGGTACCGGTACCGGGCGGCCCGGGCCAGCCGGCCGGGCCGGGCGCCGAACGGCAGGAACCGGGCCCCGGCGATCAGGCGGCTGACCCGGCGCCAAGGCTCCGCCTGGTCACAACGGCCCCGGTGGACGGCCTGCCAGACGCGCAGGTGCCCGCGACGGAAGGGAGCTGACCGGCCATGGACCACCCGTCGCCCGCATCCTTCCCCGACCCCATGCAGAGGACCGGGACGCCGGTCACGCCCCCGCACGGCACCAGACCCAACCCCGCCTACCAGGATCTGCTCACGCTGTACGCCAGGGTGTACGGCGCCGAGGAGAGGCTGGCGACGGCGCTGGAGCCAGCCTGCCAGACGGTGCGGAACGGCGAGGCCTGGATCGGCCGCGCGGCCCGCGAGTGGACCACGGAGCTCGAGGACTGGAACCGGCGGCTGGGCCGGGCCGCCGGGTGGATCTTGCAGGAACTCGCGGACAGGCTCAGATCCACGCCGCCCTACGTGCCCATCACCGAGCCTCTGGAGCCTGGCGGAGCCCAGCCGACCCCCCTTCAGCCGATCCCGGTCACCGCCGGGTTCCAGCCGGCCCCCAACCCCGGTGGCAGGTTCCACCCCGACCCCAACCCCGGCGGCGGCCTCCAGCCCGGACCGGACCCCGGCGGGAGGCTCCAGCCGGCCCAACCCCGGTGGCAGGTTCCACCCCAGCCCCAACCCCGGCGGCGGCCTCCAGCCTGGACCGGACCCGGGCGGGAGGTTCCGCGCCGATCCCCCGCCCGGGGGCCGCTGAGTCGCGAGCCCGACCCGGAAGGCCCGGCCGGGCATCCGAGTTGAAACCTGACTTGGCTCACGATTTTGGTTTCGCGGCTGCCGTAGCCCGCTGACCTTGGGAATTCTGGTTCGAGGAAGCGAGAGTTGCGCACTAATCGCGGGCCGTAGGGTGGCAGGGACCCGGCAAAGTCGTATTCATGGAGCTTGAAGTGGCGTGAGCGTCCGCTGCGGGTCGCGGGCGTGGTGGCGGTTGGCAGCGGCGATGTTGGCGTGGCCGCCCAGGCGCAGGAGGCTGATGGCCAGGTTCCGCAGCGACGCCATCACCCGTGGCGCGTTGCCCGTCCTGGTCGTTCTGTTTCGGCTCAGCGACGGACCAGCTTAATGAGCGTCTTGTGCGCCCTGCTCTTGGCTGTAGTGCGGGATGATGGCGTCATGAGATGCGCTGACTGCGGAGGCAAGCGCCCGCGTGGCGGCCACTGCCCCGCCTGCGATTACCGACCACCACCGCCAGCCGAGCCGGTCTTGTCAGAGGGGCGCATTGTCGGCTACCTCGGCGGGTACCGCGACAAGGACTCGTGGGGCAACCCGCGCCCGGAGGACAGGCACTGCATATGCCGGAAGAGCAAGAAGTAGCAGGCATCTGCCTGGGCCCGGTGAGGATCACCAAGCGGGGTGTCAGGGTCAGGATCGGCTCGCGCATCGCCCGGCTGCACCTTGGCGCTGGGGGTGCCGGGATCTCCACGCGTGCTGGCCCGTTCACCTGCTAGGCACAGCAAGGCCCCGGTTATCCCTCACGGGAGCCGGGACTTGTGCATATTCCGGTCAGGCGACCGTAGCCATGAGCCGCTTGTGCGCGCTAGCCCGTGCCTAGCCGGGCCGAAGTACGCACTAACGTGAGCCAAGTCAGGGCGAGCCCGACCCGGAAGGCCCGGCCGGGCATCCGAGTTGAAAGCCCGGGGTTGTCGATGGCACATCACAGCCCCTAGTGGGTCGGTAATCGTACATCGACCTTGATGCGCCAGGCCGCGGTCGTGTTGCGCGGGGGCGCGATCTTGGTGCGCCCGGGCGCCGAACCCGGGCGAACGCTCACCGGGCCGGGCTAGGCCGCCTGGTGCGCCGTTGCGGAGATCTGGCCGACGAGCCGCGGGCTCATGGTGTCAGGGACGGCCACGAACAGCACGCCCGGACGCTGGCCCTGGCCGCGGCCGACGATCGCGACCGCGGCCGCCTGACCCGCCGTCCCGCCGCTGCCGGGGATGCGGAATCTCACCACGTACGCGGACCCTCCCAGGGACCGGGCCGCAGGCCGGACGTCGGTATGCAGCCTGCCGTGGTACCCGGGAAAGTAGCGCCTCGCCACCACTGCCGCGGCCCGGATGCCGTCCGCCCGCAGGTCCGTGGTCCCGCGGTAGCCGATGGCAGCGGGCAGCGGCGCGGACGCGGCCACCGCCCACTGCCGTGCCGTGCCTGGCCGGGCGCCGGGGGCCGGCGTGCGGTACATCGCGGTGAAACCGTCGCCGGGCCGGGCGACCTTGGCCCATCCAGCGCCGCCTGGGATAACGAAGGCGATCCCCGCAGCCCGGTCGGTGATCAGGCCGCCGTGGGAGGCCGACGACGGCGCGGCAGACCCGCCGCGTCCGGCCAGCACACCCACGAGAAACCAGGCTGCGACGCCCGCGACGACCATCGCCGCCGCGCCGCCGAGCACCCATCTGCGGGCCGCGAACGTGCCCTGGCCCGCGCTGGGTTCGGCCGAGCGGTACACGGCCGTCCACGACTCCAGGGCGGGCTCGCGCCACGACGCCTGCAGGCCTGCTCCCCCATTGCTCTCGGCGGGGAAGCCCGGGCCGGGAGGGTGGCCGGACCCGGTGACCGGGGCGGCTGGGGTTTCGATGCCACCGAACGGCGCCGGGTCGGCGTGACCGCCGGTCGCCGGGCTTGCGGGCCGCTGGCCCGACCCGTGGTCGGCCGCCGCCGGGCGGGTCTCGCCCGACCACCTGACCCCGTCCCACCACCGCATGGTGGCGGGGTTCTCGGGATCGGGATACCAGTCGGGGGCACGATTCCCGGGCATAGCTCCCGAATGATAGCGGAGGCGGCTGGCGCCGAAGGCGCGAGTATACTAGAATATTCATTCGATATCCCGTTATCCTGGGGCTATGCCCGCCGACCATCTCCCGCCTTCCTGGCCGGCCGGGGTCCATCCGCCGGGCAGTGAGGGATTCGAGGGGACCGCGGTGACCTGGTTGCTCGACGTGGTCCCGCCGGACTACCGGCTGTACGGGGTGCTGCGCAGGCATCCGGTGGCGCTGGCCACGATCGCCCGGCACCACTTGGCCGCGGCCGTACAGGGGGCGCGCGAGGGATACCGGATGGCGAGAACCGAGCTGACGCAGGCGCTCCCGCCGCACGCGGTGGACGCGGTGCTCGCCGCGTACCGGCGGGAGGGCCGCAGGCTAGTGGCCGCGTCCCGGTCGGTAGAGGTAGTCGAGCGCGCGCTGCGCGGCGAGACCTTCGCGCCGAAGATCGACGAGGGTTAGACAGGCTCTTGGAGGCGGATCTCAGATGAGCGCGCCCGGCGGAGCCGGAGTCATGATCACCTTCGTCGGATCTGGCGACGCTTTCGGCAGCGGCGGCCGCTACCAGGCGTGCATCCACCTGTCGGCCGGTGACGGTGCGGACCCCGTGCTGCTTGACTGCGGGGCCAGTTCGCTCAGCGCGCTGCGCAGGCTCGGCTTGGACCCCGGCGAGATCGCCGCCGTGTTCGTCTCCCACCTGCACGGAGACCACTTCGGCGGGCTGCCGTTCCTCATCCTCGACGGCCAGTTCAGCCATCGGCTCAGACCGTTGGCGGTGGCCGGGCCACCCGGGATCGCCCGCAGGCTCACCGAGACCATGGAATGCCTGTTCCCCGGGTCGTCCGCCGTATCTCGCCGGTTCCGGCTGGACGTGACCGAGCTGCCGCCCGGCGCGCCGCGCACCGTGGCCGGAGTCGAGGTCACCGGCTGGGAGGTCGACCATCCCAGTGGCGCCCCGGCGCTGGCGTTGCGGCTCGGGCTCGGCGGCAGGGTCATCGCTTACACCGGCGACACGGCCTGGACCGACGTGCTGCTCGCGGTGGCCGACGGCGCGGACCTGCTCATCGCCGAGGCCTACCGGATGGACAAAGCCATCCCCTTCCATCTACGGCACGCCGATCTGGCCGCGCGCAGGCACCTACTCAACAGCGCGCGCATCGTGCTCACCCACATGGGACCCGATGTGCTCAGCCGGCCGGGCGAGGTGCTGTTCGAGACCGCCAGGGACGGGCTGGTGCTGGAGATCTGAGCGGTTCCGGCCTCAGAGCCTCAGGTCCGCCGCGGCGGCGACCAGCCGTCGCCGGACACGTACTCCCGGATCACCCGGGCCGGCACGCCGGCCACTACGCACCGGTCCGGGACGGCCCCGAGCACCACCGAGCCCGCGGCGACGACCACGTTCCGCCCGATGCACGCGCCGGGCAGGATGATCGCGCCCGCGCCGAGCCAGGTGCCCGAGCCGATGGAGACCGCTGTGTTGCGCGGCAGCTGCCGGCCGATTGGGATCTCCGGATCGCCGTAGCCGTGGTTCTGGTCGGTGATGTAAACGTAGGGCCCGGTGAACACGTCGTCACCGATATCGATCGAGTGATGGGCGACGACGTGGCTGCCCCAGCCGATCACGCAACGGTCGCCGATCCGCAGCACCGGCGGGACGCCAAGGTCCTGGCCGGGGACCATGCCCGCGCACATCGTCACGTGCTTGCCGACCAGCGTGCCCTCGCCGACCATGATCCACCGCTCGCCGTAGACGGACCCGGCCGGGAAGGCGAGCATCGAGCCCGGCCCGAACGAGGCGAACTTCTGCGCGGCCGGGGTGTCGGCGGTTATGACGCCCGCCTCCTGCACCGCCTGCCAGGCCCGGTGCACCAGCACCCACCGGGCACGCCGGTAGCGACGGGTGACCGCCGACCTCCACGCCATGGCCGACAACGGTACCGTCCCGGGGTCGCCGCCGCCCCTGGTCGGCCTAGCTCGAGGCGGCCAGCTGGCCGCAGGCGCCGTCGATCTCGCTGCCCCGGGTGTCCCGGACTGTGACCGGCACGCCGTGGGCCTGGATCCGGCCGGTGAACTCATCCATCACCCCCGGCGCCGAGGCGGTCCACTTCGAGCCCGGCGTCGGGTTGAGCGGGATCAGGTTCACGTGCGCGAGCCGGCCGGCCAGCAGCGCACCCAGCGCGTCCGCCCGCCACGGCTGGTCGTTGACGTCCCGGATCAGCGCGTACTCGATCGAGACCCGACGCCCGGTCGCCGCGGCGTAGCCCCAGGCGGCGTCGAGAACTTCGGCTACCGGCCAGCGGCGGTTCACCGGCACCAATTCATCACGCAGCTCGTCATCGGGTGCGTGCAGGGACACGGCGAGCGTCACGGCCAGCCCCTCCGAGGTCAGCTGGCGAACGGCGGGCACCAGCCCCACGGTCGAGACGGTGACGTGCCGCTGGGACAGACCCAGGCCGTCCGGCTGCGGGTCGGTGATGCGGCGGACCGCGGACAGCACGCTGCGGTAGTTGGCCAGCGGCTCGCCCATCCCCATGAACACCACATTGGACAGGCGGCAGGGGCTGCCGCCCGCACCGCCGCTGGCCAGCACCCGGGCCGCCGCGACCACCTGCTCGACGATCTCGCCAGCCGACAGATTGCGGGTCAGGCCGGCCTGCCCGGTAGCGCAGAACGGGCAGCCCATCCCGCAGCCTGCCTGCGACGACACGCACGCCGTGGCGCGGTCGGGGTAACGCATGATCACCGATTCCAGCCGCGCGCCGTCGAACGCCCGCCATAGCGTCTTCCTGGTCATGCCTTTGTCGCAGCTGAGCTCGCGCTCGCGGGTCAGCAGCCGCGGCAGCAACTCGGCCGCCAGTGCGGACCGGGACGATGCGGGCAGGTCGGTCATCTGGTCCGGTTCATCGGTCAGCCGGGCGAAATAGTGCCTGGACAGCTGGTCGCCCCGGAACGGCGGCTCACCGAGTTGCGCGGCCACGGCCCGGCGTGCGGGCGGGTCGAGATCGGCGAGGTGACGTGGCGGTTTAGTCATATCAGGTTCATTAACTTAGTAGATTCCTCCCATGCCGAAGATGCGCGCCCGGCCGGGACAGGCAGACCCCCAGATCCTCATGCAGAGCACCAGTCCCTACGAGAGCCGGCGCATGCTCGTCGAGTACGACGGGACCACCACGGCAGCGTACTTGAACGACGCGGCCAACTCGATCGCCGCCACCTGGATCGCCAATCACCAGCCGGCCCCGCCGACAACCGATCTGAGCAGGCTGAACGCCGGCCGGGCGCCTATCATGCCGGTCGCCCATACCAAGCATCCGGCCGGCCGGTCGCCGCTCGATCCCGATAGCCTTGCCGTGCTCTGGTTCGAGGAGGGCGACGGCGCGGCCGTGTTCGAGAACGGGCAACTGCTCGCGGTCATCCCCGGCTGGGCCGATATGACCAAGGGCATGCCCGGATATAGCCGTGACATCATCGGCCAGACGCCGTTCGGATGGTCGCTCGATGACGCGATGGAGGGACTCGGCCCGCGTACCGAGCAGGCTAGCGCGTTCTGGAAGTGGCGGGATGCTTCGGGCTCGTGGGGCAACTTCCAGCAGGCGGTCCTCGGTCACCTGCTGAGCCGGCTGGGGCCCGGAGCCCATTACTGGGACGCGGGCGGGGGCAAGCAGCCTGCGGTGGGTGTGTCCGAGCGCCCGGCGACCGCGGATCGCCCGTACACCGTGCTGTCCACAGTCGGGATGAGCTGCCAGCGGATGCCCGTGGTCGAGCAGTTCATCGAGGAGGCGGACGAGTACACCAGGATCGAGCTGGCCATGGCGACGAGCATGCCCAGCACCCAGGCGGCGCGGATCTTTCTCTGGCTGGCGCAGTACCCGTGGCGGGCGGTCACCTGGTTCGGCCCCGGGCACAGCGTCCGCTGGTACCACCAGCCCGCCACCTTCCCGCTCGGCGGAGGCAACGAGGCGGTGCTGCTGCTCGACGACCCGGGCGGGCTGGTCGGCCCGGACGTGCCGGATCTGGGCGGCTTTTCGTTCGGCGGCGACCCGGTCCGCTGGCTGTGGGTGATCCCGATCACCGAACGGGAGCGGCTGCTGGCCAAGGAGCGGGGCTCGGCCAGCCTGGTGAACGAGCTCGCCGCTCAGCGGCGCAGCTGGGTCGTCAGTGCGGGATAAACGCCAGCAGCAGCAGCCAGGCCACCGGCGCACTGAGCAGCAGCGCATCAATCCGGTCCAGGATGCCACCGTGCCCGGGCAGGAGCGTCCCCATGTCCTTGATGCCCAGGTCCCGCTTGATCATCGATTCGACCAGGTCGCCCAGGGTGGCCACCGCGACCACGGCGGCGCCTAGCAGCAGTCCCTGCCAGGCGTGTCCGGGCAGCAGGACGGGCAGCAGCACTCCCCCGGCCGCCAGGCAGGCGAGCGCCGAGCCGGCCAGGCCCTCCCACGTCTTGTGCGGGCTGATCGCGGGAGCCAAGCGGTGCTTGCCCAGGTAGCTGCCGGCGAAGAAGCCGCCGATGTCGCTGCTGACGGTGACCGCGATGAACAGGAAGGCCCGGTGCCCCCCGTCGGGCTCGCTGATCATGAAGACCGCGAAGAGCGCAAGCAGCGGCAGGTAGAACAGCGCGAAGATGCCCGCCGTGGCGTCCCGCACATAGCCTGCGGTCGGGCCGCGCAGCCGCCAGCCGATCACGACGATCACCGTGAGCCCCAGTGCGGCGAACGCGCCGCGATAGCCGAGCCAGTACCCGCAGGTCCAGATCGCTGCCCCGCCCACGCAGAGGGGGATCACCGGGATCGTGATCTCGCGTGTCCGCAGCGCCCGGCTCAGCTCGCCGATGGCGATCGCGACCGCCGCCCCCATGAGGATGAGGAAGGTCGACTTCACCGTGAACAGGGTGGCGACGGCCAGCGCGCCCAGACCCGCCCCCACCGCGATGGCGGCGGGGAGGTTGCGCCCGCTGCGGGAGGACCGATCGTCGCCGGGCTGAGCGTCTTGCTCCGGCTCGCCGTCAGCGGCGGGCGTCGGTTCGGCTTTGTCCGTTCGGCCGCTTTCTATGTCCGGCCCTTGCGCATGGAGGTCCAAGTTGGGTCGTACCTAGACCTCGAGGAGCTCGGCTTCCTTGTGCTTAAGCAGCTCGTCCACCTGCGTGACGTAGGTGTGCGTCAGGTCGTCAAGCTCGCGCTCGGCCCGGCGCACGTCGTCCTCCCCCGCGTCGCCGTTCTTGGCCAGCTTGTCGAGCGCGTCCTTGGAGTGCCGCCGGATGTTGCGGATGGCGACCCGGCCCTCCTCCGCCTTGCGGTGCGCGACCTTGACGTACTCGCGGCGGCGCTCCTCGGAAAGGTCGGGGAAGACCACGCGGATGATCGCGCCGTCGTTGGACGGGTTCACGCCCAGGTCGCTGTTGCGGATGGCCTTCTCGATCGATCCCAGCGACGACTTGTCGAATGGCTGGATCACGACCATGCGCGGCTCGGGGATGTGAAACGAGGCCAGCTGGTTGACCGGGGTCTGGGTACCGTAATACTCCGCCGTGATCTTGGCGAACATGGCCGGGTGAGCACGCCCGGTACGGATGCCGGCGAACTCTTCCTTGGCGACCGAGACGGCCTTCTCCATCTTCTCTTCGGCATCGAAGAGGGTTTCCTCAATCACGTCGGCTCCCGGTCGTCAGGTTTCGGAGGTGCCGGACTCGCACACCAATGTCCCGATCTTTTCACCCCGGACCGCCCGGACCACGTTGCCAGGCTCCATCAGAGCGAAAACCACGATCGGCAGGCCGTTATCCCGGCACAGGCTGATCGCGGTCGCGTCCATGACCTTCAGCCCGCGGCTGAGCACCTCGGTGTAGTCCAGCTGCTGATACCTGACTGCGCCCGGCATCGTGTGCGGGTCGGCGTCGTACACGCCGTCCACTTGTGTGCCCTTCAGCACCGCCTCGGCCCCGATCTCCAGCGCGCGCTGGGCGGCGCAGGTGTCCGTGGAGAAGAACGGCGCTCCCAGGCCGGCGCCGAAGATGACCACGCGGCCCTTCTCCAGGTGCCGGATGGCCCGCCGGGGGATGTACGGCTCGGCCACCTGGCCCATGGTGATGGCGGTCTGCACGCGGGTCTCGACACCCAGCTTCTCCAGCACGTCCTGCAGTGCCAGGCAGTTGATCACCGTGCTGAGCATGCCCATGTAGTCGGCGCGGGCCCGGTCGATACCCCGCTCGGCCAGCACCCGGCCGCGGAACATGTTTCCGCCGCCGACCACCACCGCGACCTGGGTACCCTCCCGGACCGCGGCGACGATCTGCTCCGCGATCTGCGCCACCACATCGGGATCGATGCCGAGTGGTTCATCGCCGGAGAAGGCCGCGCCGGACAGCTTGAGCACCACGCGGTGCCAGGTCCGGTGCATCGTCGCGTTGGTGTCCTGCGCGCCAGGATCTGTCACTACGCGGCCTCCTCCCGGGAGGTGTCAGGCTTGCCCCACCTGGAAATGCGCGAAGCCGCGGACGGCTACGCCGTTCTCGTCCAGCACCTGCTGGACGGTCTTCTTGGGCTCCTTGATGAAGGCCTGCTCGACGAGCACGCCTCCCTCTCCGGCGAAGACCCGGTTGAGCCGTCCCTCGACGATCTTCGGGATGATCTGCTCCGGCTTGCCCTCGTCGCGGGTGATCTGCTCGGCGATCCGGCGCTCCCGCTCGATGACGTCGGCGGGCACGTCCTCGCGCCGCAGGTACTTCGGCCGCAGCGCGACGATCTGCTGCGCGATCTCCTTGGTCACCTCGCCGCCGTCGGAGTCGAACTGGACCAGCGCGCCCCTGGTCGGCGGCAGCGACGGGTCGGTCTTGTGCAGGTAGCTGGCGATGTAACCGCCGTCGAACCGGGCGAACCGGCCGAGCTCAAGCTTCTCCTTGAGCGAGGCGGCCGCCTCCTCGATGAGCTGCTGCACGGTCTTGCCCGGCGCCGACCCGGCCCCGGCGGAAAGCAGGGCGAGCCGGTCGGCAGGCTGAGCCGCCTTGGCCGCCGCAGAGATGTCCGCCGCCAGCTGGCCGAACACCTTGTTCTTGGCCACGAAGTCGGTCTCGCAGTTGAGCTCGAACATCATGCCCGACTCGGTCCCGTCGAGCACCACCGCTACCAGGCCATTGGCCGCCGTCCGGTCGGCTCGCTTGCCCACATCCTTGGCGCCCTTGATCCGCAGCGCCTCCACGGCGGCGTCAAAGTCCCCATCCGCGGCCTCGAGCGCCTTCTTGCAGTCGAGGAACCCTGCCCCCGTCTGCTCGCGGAGCCGCTTGACATCCGCAGCCGTCACGTTCGCCATTTCCCCATCTCTCGTCTGAATATCTCGTCAGGCGGGCACGCTGCGCGCGCCCGGCCTATCTCACGCCTCGGGTGCCTCGGCGCCGGCCGGTGTCCCGGTGGCCGCCCTGGCCCCGCTGTCGGCCGGCTCGGTACCTGCCGCGTCGGCGCCTGCCGCCCCGTTGCTGGCCGCGTCGCTGCTGGCCGCCTCGGGAGCCGCAGCCTCGGGAGCCGCGGCCTCGGGAGCCGCCGTCTCGGGAGCCGCAGCCTCGGAGGCGGCTGTTTCCGGCGTCGCGGCCTCGGGAGCCGCAGCCTCGGAGGCGGCTGCCTCGGAAGCCGCAGCCTCGGAGGCGGCTGTTTCCGGCGTCGCGGCCTCGGCAGATGCCGTTTCGGCGGGCACTGCCTCAGCGGGCACCGCCTCGGCCGGCGCGGTATCGGCCGGCGCTGCCTCGGCGGGCGAGCCGTCAGGAGGAGCGGTCGCGGAACCATTCACAGCGACGTCCACACCGTTGGCAGCGCGGGTCCCGGTCTCATCGGCGGGCCGGCTGGGAAGCAGTTCCCGCTCCCACTCAGCCAGCGGTTCCGCAGAACCGAGCTCGGAGTCCAGCGCCGTGGTCGGCTTCTCCTCACCGTCCGCGGCACCGGCCCTGGCGATCAGGCCGTCAGCCACCGCATCGGCTATCACCCTGGTCAATAGGGCAACACTGCGGATCGCGTCATCATTCCCCGGGATCGGGTAGGTGACCTCGTCCGGATCGCAGTTGGTGTCCAGGATCGCGATCACCGGGATGCCGAGCTTGCGCGCCTCGCTGACCGCGATGTGCTCCTTCTTGGTGTCCACCACCCAGATCGCGCTCGGTACCCGGGTCATGTGCCGGATCCCGCCGAGCGAGCGGTCGAGCTTGTCTCGCTCTCGCTTGAGGTGCAGCAGTTCCTTCTTGGTCAGGGTCGAGCCCGCCACGTCGTCGAAGTCGACCTCTTCCAGCTCCTTGAGCCGCTGCAGCCGCTTGAACACCGTGCCGAAGTTGGTCAGCATGCCGCCCAGCCAGCGCTGGTTCACGAACGGCATCCCGACCCGGCGGGCCTGCTCGGCGATGGCTTCCTGCGCCTGCTTCTTGGTCCCCACGTACAGGATCGTCCCGCCGTGGGCGACGGTTTCCTTGATGAACTCGTAGGCACGGTCGATGTAGTCCAGCGACTGCTGGAGATCGATGATGTAGATGCCGTTGCGCTCGGTGAAGATGAACCGCTTCATCTTCGGGTTCCAGCGCCGGGTCTGATGCCCGAAGTGGACGCCGCTCTCCAGGAGCTGCTTCATGGTGACGACCGCGGTCATGGCGGTTGTCCCTTCCTCTCCTGCGCCGCCTCGCAGGGCAGGCGCTCATCGGTTGTAGCCTGGCGCCCGTGCGCACCCGCAGCGGGCGCTCAGCCCGCGGACCGAAGGGTGCGCCCCGCCTGGAGCCCAACCGGATTCCGGGTCGGCGAGCGGGCGCGCGAATTTGCGGTCAGCGCAGCGAGCCGCGACGACCGCCCTGTAGTCTACCCGCCGCCGCGCCCGGCCGGCCCCAGGCGGGTCAAGCTCTCGGGTGAGCCTGCTGGTAGCTGGAGCGCAGCCGCTCGATCGATACGTGCGTGTAGATCTGCGTGGTGGCCAGTGAGGAGTGGCCGAGGATCTCCTGCACGCTCCTGAGGTCGGCGCCGCCCTCGAGCAGGTGGGTGGCCGCGGTGTGCCGCAGCCCGTGTGGCCCCGTGTCGGGACCGCCCAGCACCGCGCCGAGGCGCCGGTGAACGACGCGCCGTGCCGTCCGTGGGTCGAGCCGCCCGCCGCGGGCTCCGAGGAACAGCGCGTGACCGCTCGTGCCGGTGACCAGGGCCGGGCGCCCGGCCTGCTGCCAGCGGTCCAGCGCGCGGTCGGCGGGTAGCCCCATCGGGACGGTACGCTCCTTGCTGCCCTTCCCCAGGACGCGGATGCAGCGGCGCTCGTGATCCACGTCGTTCACGTCGAGCCCGCACAGTTCGCTGACCCGGATGCCGGTCGCGTAGAGCAGTTCCATGACCGCCGCGTCGCGCAGCGCCACCGCGGGCAGTCCGGGCTGCCCGCTGGCGGTCGCGGCCTGGGCTCGGGCATCGGCCATGGCGGCCTCGAGCACGGCCGTCATCTCGTCCTGGCGCAGCACGTCCGGAAGGGTTCGGTGCGGCCGGGGCATGCCCAGCAGCGGGCCGGGATCGCGGGCCAGCCAGCCGCGGGCATGCAAGAAGGCGGTAAAGGTCCGGGCCGCGGCGCCGCGCCGGGCCAACGAGGCCCGCGCCTGGCCGAGCGCGCGCTGGCGGCCGAGCCAGCTACGTAGCACCGCCACGTCCAGCTCGCCGGGCTCGGTGATCCCGCCAGCCCCGGCGTGCTCGACCAGCGACCGGACGTCGCCCAGGTAAGCGCGGACTGTATGCCGTGACAGTCCGCGCTCGGCCGCCAGGTGGCGCCCGAACTCAGCCTGGGCGCGCCGCAGCGCGGCGGGAACCGCCGCCTCGCGCTGCGGTGCGGCGGAAAGCTCCGCGGGGTCGCTGGCCTGGCTCACGGTCTCAGTGTCCCATCAGCCGCTCCGGCGGGGCCGCAGCCGCCAGCCGGTGTCGCAGCGGTCCACGAATCCGCCGGCGGCCAGCGCGCCGAGGCAGCGGACGGCCGTGTCCAGGTCTACCCCCGCCGACACCGCGATCGCGGCGGGGCCGTCCCCGGCGCGGGCCGGGACCGCGTCGAGCACCCGGGCTGTCACCCGGTCCAGCGCGTCGTGCGGCAGTACGGGACCGTGGCCGCGCTCGGGAAGGTAATCACCTGCCGTCGCTACCTGCTCAAGCACCTGCGCCGCGCTGCTGACGCACACCGCCGCCCATTCCCTGATGATCTCGTGGCAGCCGGCCGACGCGTCGGAGGTTACCGGGCCCGGGACGGCCATGACCGGCCGGCACAGGTCGCGGGCATGCCGCGCGGTGCTCAGCGCCCCACTACGCAGGCTCGCTTCGACCACGACGGTCCCTCGGGTGAGCGCCGCGATGACCCGGTTCCTGACCAGGAAGCCGTGCTTGGTCGGCCTCCGGCCCGGCGGCAACTCGCTGACTAGGGCGCCATGGGCCGCGATGGCATCGAACAGGTCCGTGTGACCGGCGGGATAGGGCCGGTCGACGCCGCAGGCGAGGACCGCGACGGTCAGGCCCTCGGCGGCCAGGGCGCCGCGGTGGGCGCTGCCGTCGATCCCGAACGCCCCCGCCTACACGATGAAAACCCAACAGAAGCTCAGATGTTCTCGCCCGGCGGAGTCCAACCGTCACTCGCGCAGCGTGGCGGACCGGCCAGCACTCCCATCGTAGAGACAAGGAACCGTGCTGGAGAGGCATGGTCAGCCGGTGATGAGGGTGGTCGTCCCACGAGTGCAGGACAGTGGACAGCGTGCTTAGCCTCAGGTAAGCACCCGCCGAGCCGTTGGGCGCACTCAGCTTTCCCGTTCCGGTGACGCGAGCTGCGGCTTAAGGATGGTGCTGCGCCCTGCTGTGTTCGCATAGAACCGGGTTTGGGATGGGTCAGCACCCGGGTGGTGGAGGCTTAAACCAAGATGAACTCGTAAAGCGCAGGTCGTGACGCCGGGCGTGCGCCGTCATATGACGGGAGCATGCGGTATGCGCAACGGGGCGGGTACACGCCCGCCGAGCAACAGCGGCGTGAGCGGCTTCGGCTGCAGGCAGCCGGCGGTTCGCCCGCTGCGACGGGATCAATGAAATTGCGCACGACCTGCGGGTTATGTCGCGGTCGGTGCGGCGGAGGCACCGGGCCTAGCGGGACCGCGGGACCGCTGCGCTGCGGTCCAGGGGGCCGGTGTCGCAGGAGAAGCTGAGCCCGCAGCAGTGGGCTCGGCTGGAGGCCGAACTCAGAAAAGGGCCGCTGGCGCACGGGTTCACCGGCGACTAGCGCTGGACACTGGCCAGGATCACGACGCTGACTCGTGTGGGCTGTTGTCGTCCAACCACTGCGATCCCCGGCTACCTTGCCCTTCATTAGCCCCTGTCGGAATCGTCCCATCCTCGCTGAGGCCGACGCCTCGCCGAACGGCCAACTCAGAGACCTTTGGTCTCAGCGCGCCCAGATCGGAAGGGGCCATGATGCGCCTTCCTGCCGGGCCGATGTCGGCTGCAATCTGGACGGGCAGCCCGGCCTTCTGGTACGCGTCAATCATTCTCGTCTTGATCTGCGAGCTACCGGTGACTGCTACCAAGAAGGTCCGTTCTCTGCCCACAATCAGCACGAGAGTACCGACACCGAGGTTGGCCGCGAGTGCCTCAGGATCCGGGATCACGGTCGGCTCCGGGCCGTGCCATTATCCACGCGGCTATCCACGCAACGGTGGTGGACATGGTTCCGGCGTTTGGTCTTGAGCAGCATCGGTTCGATCAATATCTGTTCGGCAAGCGAGGACAGCAGATGCTCCGGGTGGCCGGTCATGATCCGGCCTCCGGGTCGGCAGGAGTTGTCTCGGCTTGCGGGCCGTGCTGCCGCTCCGGGCGGTTGCCGGGGTACCTGGCGCCGTAGCGGGCCGGGGTGGGAACTTCTGCGGGGGCCGCGGTGGCCGCCGCGTCGCGGTCTTGCGTGTGCTCGTGTGGCTGTGCGGTTTCCGCGGCGGCCCGTGGATCGGCGGTTGCTTCGCGGGCCTGTCCGGCCCTGGGGTGGTGGTGGCCGTTGCCGGGGTTCGCGGCTGGGCAGGACGCCGGGCGGGCTGGGTCGCTGGCCGGGCCGGGCGGCAGCGTGGGGCTTTCCTGGCGCGCGGCTGGAGCCGGGGTGTTCAGGCTCGCGGGCTCGCGGGCGGCGGAGTGGGCCGCCGGTGCCGGCTCGGTGGAGGGCTCCCTGCCAGGCTGATCATCGGCCTGCGGGGATGCGGCCATCTGGTCCAGTTCGTCGTTGATCCGGCAGGCCCGCTCGCGGGCGGCGGCGAGCTGGCCGGCCTGCGGGAATGGCTTGCCGATGCTGTCGTGGGCGTGCGCGATCTCGAGCTGGTCCCGGCCGATGCCGGCCAGGGCGCTCGCCTTTTCTTCCTCTAGCCGGGCCAGGCGGTTTTCCAGCCGGGTGATCAGCCCGGCCGGGTCGGCCTGGCTGAGTTCCTGCTCGTCCAGCCGGATGCTGGTGCCGGGTGCCCCGTCGAGGCCGAGGGTGATGGTGGTCTTGCCGAGGACGCGCCCGGCCATGGCGGCGACCGGGAAGCCGCCCAGGTGACCGGGTGTCGCCGTTCTGGTGCGCGGGCCGTCCAGTTCGGCTGCCTGGTGTTGCAGCAGGTGCTTGAGGTGCTGCCCGGCCGTGGCGCGCTTGCCGTGGGCCCGGCCGTCGACGGTCATGGCGAACTTGTCGCCGCGGGTGTCCTGGCGGCGGCCGATCGCCGCGTCGATGTCGCGGATGAGCGCGGTGAGCCTGCTGATGTCTTGCTGGTGCCGGGTGATGGCATGGGTCAGCGCGTTCTGGTTGCGGCCGTGGGCGCGTTCGGCGCGTTGCAGGCGGGCCAGGGCGGCGTCGGCGTCGGCCTTGTCCATCAGCAGCGGGTTGCCGGTGGCCAGGGCCTTGACCTCGCTGTAGGACAGGGCGGTGTCTCCGACGTCGCCGATCTCGCGGGCGTCCAGGCGGCCGCGGATCACCTGGCTGATGAACCGAGCCTTGCGTTCGAGGGTTTGCCACATGTAGCCGTCGAAGCTGCCTTCGGTCACCCACCGGTAGATCTCGACCTCGGGGTTGAGGTTGCCTTGCCGGACGATGCGGCCCTCGCGCTGGGCGACGTCGGCGGGCCGCCAGGGGGCGTCGAGGTGGTGCAGGGCCACGGCCCGGTCTTGCACGTTGGTGCCGACGCCCATCTTCTCGGTCGAGCCGACCAGGACGGCGACCCGGCCGCTGCGGCAGGCGGCGAACAGCTGGGCCTTGTCCCGGTCGGTCTTGGCCTCGTGGATGAACCGGACCGCCTCGCGGGGCACGCCGCGGGCGGCCAGCTGGGTGCGCAGCTCGTCGTAGACGTTCCACCCGTCGCCGGGGGTGCCGAGGTCGCAGAACACCAGTTGCAGCGCGCCGCGGGCCGGGTAGGCCCTGCCGTCCGGGGCGAGGTAGGACCGGTCGCGGCAGTCCTGCCAGATGGCCGCGATCCTGTCGGCGGCCGCTTCGGCTTTCCCGGGCGCCTGTTGCGGAAGGCCGGCCAGCCGCAGGTCCAGGGCTGCCCGCCGCCCGTCGCCGGAGATTTTGAGCATGTTGTCTTCGTCCGGGCTGACCATCCGGCCGCGCACCATTTCGGCGCGCTTGCCGAGGTCGGCGACGTAGCTGAGGAGTTCGGCTGAGGGTTCGACGCTCACTGTCTGCGGGGCGCGCTGGCCGTCATCCCTGGTCGCGATCTGCGGGACCGGGAGGGCCAGGTCTTCGGCGGTCTTGATGTCGGCGCAGACGTGGAGCATGCGCAGCATCTCCGGGACGTTGCGGAAGCGGGCGAACCGGCTTTTCATCCGGAAGCTGCTGCCGCCCTCGGGGGCCAGTTCGACCTGGGCGACCACCTCTCCGAAGGTCGCGGCCCAGGTGTCGAACACCTCGATGCCCGCCGCGTCCAGCAGGTCGGGCCGCAGGTACCGCTGCATCACGTACGCCTCGGTGACCGAGTTGGCGATCGGAGTGGCGGTGGCGAAGGTGACCACCCGGGCACCGTTGCGGCGGCGCAGGTAGCCGATCTTCATGTCCAGGTCGGAGGCCCGCATGGACCCGTCGATCGCCGCGTCAGCGATGTTGGACATGGTGTGCACGTTCTTGTATCCGTGGGCCTCGTCGACGCACAGGTAGTCGATGCCGGTGGCCTCGAACGTGACGCCAGGGTCCTTGGCGGAGTCGAGTTTGGCCTTGAGCCTTTCCTCGGCCCGCAGCAGCGCGCCCTCCAGCCGCTTGACGGTCAGCCCTTTCCCGTCTTCCTTCTTGGCGTGGTCGAGCCACTGCCGCATCTGATCCAGTTCGCGGTCCAGGTAGGCCTGCTGCCCGGCCGCGGACAGCGGGATCTTCTCGAACGCGGACCGGGAGATGACGATCCCGTCCCAGTCACCGGTCGCGCACCGGGCGACGAACGCGCGGCGGCGGTCGCGTTGCAGGTCCTCGCGGCCGGCGACCAGGACACGGGCCTGCGGGTAGAGCTGCAGCCACTCGCGGGCGAACTGCTCCAGCATGTGGTTGGGCACCACGACGGCGGGCTTGCGGACCAGGCCGAGGCGGCGCAGTTCCGACACGCCCATGATCATCTCGGCGGTCTTGCCCGCGCCCACCTCGTGAAATAGCCCGACAGATGGCTCGTGGATCATCCGCGCCACCGCGGCGGTCTGGTGCGGCCGCGGGCGGAACGCCTCCGACAGGCCGGGCAGCGACAGCTCGGCGTCGTCGTAGCTGCGCAGCACGAGGTTGTTGAACCGCTCGTTGTAGGTGCGGGCGAGGTCGGCGGCCCGGTCCGGGTCCTGCCAGGCCCATTCGCAGAACCGCTCGCCGAGTTCGCTGGCCTTTTCCTGGGCGGCGAGGGTGTCGTCGACGTTGAGCACCCGGCGCTCTCCGTCGGGGGTGCGGATCGTGTCCCGGACCTCGACCCGGCGCTGCTCCAGGATGGCCTGGGCCAGCGCGGGAGCCGGGTACCGGCTGGTGCCCCAGGTGGAGGTGGCCAGGATGGTGTGATCGTTTCCTTTGACCGCCCACAGCTGGCCGCCGGGGTTCTCGACCTGCAGCCGCGGGTCATCCAGGATTTCGCGCAGGAACTGCTGGACGTAGTCTGCGCTGATCCACGCCGCGCCCAGCCGGGCGTCGATCTCCCCGGGGGTCAGGTCGGACGGCTGGGCCTTGCGCAACTCGGCGACGTTCACAGTAAACCGGGGGTCGTCGGCGGCGGCCCCCTCGGCCGTGCGGAGTTTGTCGCGGACCTGACCGGACAGGTACTCGGCGGCCGGGACCAGCTGGCCGGAGGCCGGGTCGTCGAATACCAGGGTGTGCAGTTGCTGGCGGGCATCGTGCTCGGTTGTGCCGAGCAGCCGGGCGATCTCGGCCAGGTCGGCCTGGCCGTGGGTGTCCAGGCAGATGGCCAGGGCGTCGGCGGGGGTGTCGGCGCCCAGCCTCGGGGCCCGGGGGGCCACGACCCGCTGACCAAAGATCGCGGCCTTGGCGGCCCGCTGGCCGACCGGGTCGAACTCTTCCAGCCCGTACACCAGCGGGGCGAACGGGTCATCGCGGAACCCGCCCTGCGGCGGGCGGATCCGGGCCATGACCTGCTGGCCGGTCTTCGGGCTGGTCCGGCCGGTGCGCCGCTCGGAGTAGCGGTTGAGCGGGCCATATGCGGCGAGGTAGGCGTCATACCGGCGATCCAGGTGACGGCGCAGCTGGCCGATCTGGGCCGTGTCTTCGGCTGAAGCAGCCTCGGCGTCCAGCAGGGCGCGGGCGGTGTCCCGCAGGTTCAGCAGGTGCCGCAGCTCGGCGGCCTGGCTACGGGGAACCTGGTGCGGCCGTT